>Ga0209341_10001714_pt1 | contig 21488 bp, 17 predicted proteins | sample RifCSP13_2_FD_184020 | JGI IMG/M metagenome (GOLD analysis project Ga0209341, IMG submission 184020) | Soil microbial communities from Rifle, Colorado - Rifle CSP2_sed 13_2 (SPAdes) (version 2) | ecosystem: Environmental > Terrestrial > Deep subsurface > Rock core/Sediment | place: Rifle... | reverse complement strand
CTTGGGAAGACGAGACCCTGCGTTCGCGCGTCCTCGACGACCTCCAGTTCCTCGCCCGCCGAGAACGGGCCATCTTCATCAAGATAGACCCCGACCTCCCATCGCCACAGCCTCCTGAGGGGAGCCGCGCAGCGGCGCAGTCGAAAGATGAGCCTCCTGAGCGGAGCCGCGCAGCGGCGCAGTCGAAAGATGAGCCTCCTGAGCGGAGCCGCGCAGCGGCGCAGTCGAAAGATGAGCCTCCTGAGCGGAGCCGCGCAGCGGCGCAGTCGAAGGAGGCGATAGGGAACGCGCCTGCGGATCTGCGACTCCGGAATTGGCAATTCTCCCCGGATCAAATTCAGTTCCGCAACACGGTCACGCTCGACCTGCGCCGCACGGAGGCCGAGCTGCTCGCCGGGATGAAGCAAAAGACGCGCTACAACGTCCGGCTGGCCGAGCGCAGAGGCGTGCGCATCCGCCTCGGCGACCTCGCCGATCTCGACCTTCTCTATCGCATGTATGTGGAGACTTCGGCGCGCGATGGCTTTGTCATACGCTCCGCCGATTACTACCGCGATGCGTGGGGGAGCTTCATCCAGGCGGGCCTCGCTCAGCCGCTCATCGCCGAGGTGGAGGGCCAGGTCGTGAGCGCGGTCATCATGTTCAAATTTGCGAAAACCGCCTGGTACATGTATGGCATGAGCCGCCAGGCCCACCGCGAAAAGATGCCCAACCACTTATTGCAATGGGAGGCCATCCGCTGGGCCAAAGCGCAGGGGTGTGCGACTTACGACTTTTGGGGTGCGCCCGACGAGTTCGTGGAGACCGACCCTATGTGGGGCGTGTGGAAATTCAAAGAAGGCTTCGGCGGGCAGGTCACCTGCCACGTCGGCGCATGGGATTACGCCCCCTCGCCGGTCCTCTACTGGTTGTACACGGTCGTTATGCCGCGAATGCTGGACGTGATGCGATGGAGGGGGAAGCGGAAGACACAACAGACGCTGGAATAACTTCTTGGCTCATCCCTAAAATGCCTGTCAACGTGGGCCGCGGCAAGGGTTCTCACCCTTTCAATCGCTGAGCCAACTTCTTTTTACTTACGTTGCAGAGTGCGGAGGGTCTGTACCACTTCCGCCGGGAGATTAGCGATCTCGGCGAAGACGAAGAGCGAATCCGGCAGAGTCTCGGCCCACAGCCAATCTACTCTCAGCCAGAAACCGGGCAGCACTTTGGAGTGGTACACCCCATCTTTCCCAACCGGGACGGGCTGATACTGCCCGCGCTCGTCCAATTGATAGAACTCAGCGCGGGGGCGCTTAGCGCGCGGGTCAATGATCCAGTACTCCGGCACGCCGTACTGCTCGTACTCCTCGAATTTTTCCACCCGGTCGCGCGTCACGCTGTCGTCGGAGACAATTTCAATCACCATATCCGCCGGGCCTCGAATGCCCTGCTCGGTCACACGCGATTCGTGCTCGCGTGTCACAAAGAGAATATCCGGCTCGCGCCCCGATCCCTCGGGACTGAGTTTCATTTGGTAAGGCGCTATGAAAAACCGCCCCGCGCGGAAGAACTGATTAAAGAGGCCAAACAGTTCAAGCAGAAAACGGACTATTTCTTGATGCCGCTCTTTCGCCGTCATATGAATAATCACCTCCCCGTTGACCCATTCCGCGTGCATATCCTCGTCGGCCCACGCCAGAAACTCTTCGTAGGTCATCCGCAGTCGTTCGCCGGGTTTAGGCAGTTCGCGGGTCGCCATACCATTCTCCTTTCCGGTCTATAATGGCCTGAAAGCAATTGTACGCTCAATGTAACCAAATCACAATGAGAGGCGCGCGATTATGCCGATTGACCTGCCTCGCTTTCACCTGGCCCACCTCCCCACCCCACTGGAGTTTCTCCCGCGCTTGAGCCGGGAACTCGGCCCGCGCATCTACGTCAAGCGCGACGACCAGACCGGCCTGGCGGGCGGCGGGAACAAGACGCGCAAGCTGGAATTTCTTGTCGCCGACGCCTTGGCGCAAAAAGCCGATGTCCTCATCACCGTCGGCGCGGTGCAATCGAACCACTGCCGCCAGACGGCTGCGGCTGCCGCGAAAGCGGGTTTGCGCTGCCTCCTCGTCCTGCGCGGCGATGAGCCAAAAGAAACCACAGGCAATTTACTGCTCGACCATCTGTTGGGCGCGAAGGTGTTGTGGGCGGGCAAGCGGTCGCGCGAAGAGGTGATGGCGGAAGTCGCCGACGAGGAACGCGCCGCCGGGCGCAAGCCGTATCCCGTCCCGCTGGGCGGCTCCACGCCGCTGGGCGCAGCGGCTTACGCGCTGGCGATGGAAGAGCTCAAAGCGCAAATGGAAGCGCAGACGCTAAACTTCGACCGCATCCTCTTCGCGTCCAGCTCGGGCGGGACGCACGCCGGGTTGGTCGTGGGCCAGCAGATCACCGGCTTTCGCGGCGAGGTGTTGGGCGTCAGCGTGGACGAGGACCGAGAGACGCTGACCAGCACCGTGGCGCGCATCGCGACCGGGACCGCCTCCCTGCTCGGCCAGCCGCGCGCTTACGCGCCACAGGATATCTCAGCGAATGTTGATTACCTGGGCGCGGGCTACGCCATCATGGGAGAGCCTGAGCGCGAGGCGATTGAGTTGTTCGCGCAAACGGAGGGGGTCCTGGTTGACCCGGTTTACACGGGCCGCGCGGCGGCGGGGATGATTGACCTGATCCGGCGCGGGGTGATCCGCATAGGCGAGACCATCCTGTTCTGGCACACGGGCGGGACGCCCGCACTGTATGCGTATGAAGAGCAATTGACCGAATGACCAATGTTGAAATGACAAATGCGCTAAAAGCCCATTTTGTCATTTGCTCATTTGCTCATTGGTCATTGCAAACGTCCACCCGTTCTGCCAGAACGCAAGTGCGGCCGTGCAACCAAAGCCGAGCGCGTATAAAAAGACGAACGGCGCGAGGCCGGGCGCGAGGTCCAGCGCCAATAGCCCGGTCGCCAGCGCGTAGAGCGCGAGGAGCAGCTCACCCCACGTCGTCCAGTCAATCGGTAGCGCATAAGCGCCCTCCCGTCCGGTGACAGACACACCTTTCGGCGTGCGCCGGAATTCGTGCCCGCCGCCGAAGAACGCCTCGCACATGGCGCGCGTGTTCGTCAGCGCGAGGCCAATCCCCGCGCAAAACAGCAGGGGGTAGTAAAGCATCCGCCGGGGCCAGGCGTCACGGCGGAGCGTGATTTGCCCCCACAGGCCGACGAAGACCGGCACGAGCGTGAGCCAGCCAAACCCGCTCAAGTTCAGCGGCGTGCGCCCGTGCTGCAGCACGACGGGCAGGCTGAGAAGGAGCGTGACGAGCGCCAGCGGCTGGATAAAAAAGCCCCCGATGTGCAGGAACCCCAAAATTTTGCGTAAGAGCGAGACGCGCGCCGTGAGCAGCTGCGGCCCAAGCTTGCGGAGGACCTGGAACGCGCCTGTGGCCCAGCGGAACTGCTGGTTCTTGAGCGCCATGATCGAGGAGGGGAGCTCAGCGGGAACGGCCAGGTCGGCGCGGTAATCCAGCCGCCAGCCTTTGAGCTGGGCGCGGTACGAAAGGTCGAGGTCCTCGGCCAGCGTGTCGCCCTGCCAGCCGCCCGCGTCGTCAATGCACGCTCTGCGCCACACCCCGGCGCTGCCGTTGAAGTTCATGAGCAACCCCGCCGAACTGCGCGCGACCTGGTCAACCATGAAGTAGCCGTCGGCGCCGAGGGCCTGCGCGCGGGTCAGCGCGTTCTGGTCGGGGTTCAGGTGCTCCCAGCGAGCTTGCAGCATGCCCAGGCGTGGGGCGACGAAAAAGGCCGGGATGGCGCGGCGCAAGAAGTCGGGCGGGGGCGCGAAGTCGGCGTCGAACACGGCGACGAACTCGGCCGTGGATGACGCCAGGCCCTCGGCCAGCGCGCCCGCCTTGAAGCCCACGCGGTTCGCGCGGTGGTGGTACGTGACGTCCCGTCCGCGCGCCCGGTGATAGGCCGCACACGCCCTGGCGATGGAGGCAGTGTCGTCCGTCGAGTCGTCGAGAACTTGAACGGTGAGCAGATGAGGCGGGTAGTCGAGCGCGGCGGCGGCGGCAATCAGCCGCTCGACGACATAGCGCTCGTTGAAGACCGGTAGTTGCACGAGGACGGAGGGCCACCGCGCCGGGGCGGGCGCGGGCGCCCGGACCCCGCGCATCCACGCGGCCACGGCGATCAACGCCAGCAGGAGGAGATGGAAGCCGAAGACCGCCATCCCCACAATCGCCAGGGTGTAAATCCAACTCAGGAAAAGCACAACGCCACTCTCAGACAAACGAGGACCCGCGACAACGTTCGTCGCGGGTCCCGCGCAAAGCCGCAGCCCCAACGGGCCGGACTATTTCAGGCTGATTAATTCGAAGACCGGGACCGGTTTGACCCGCCCTTTGACCTTGAGGGGCTCCAAGGGGTTGACCAGCACGACGTCCTGCACGCGTTCGTACACGGCGTCGCTGATGAAGACTTTGCCGGGGAAGCCGTTCTCCTGCAGGCGCTTGGCAGTGTTGACCGTGTCGCCGATGATCGTGTAGTCCAGGCGGTCTTTCGTGCCGACCAGCCCGACGACGGCTTCGCCCAGATGCACGGCGATGCGGTACGAAAGGCGGAAGCGCGGGTCCATCACTTCCTGCAGAGCGGTGATGTCGTCACGCATGCGGATAGCCGCGCGCACCGCCCGCAGGGGATGGTCCGGCTGGTCGTCCGGCGCGTTGAAGAAGGCCATCACCGCGTCGCCGATGTACTTGTCCACCGTGGCCTCGTGCAGGAGCATGGCCTCCGCCGCCGTGCCTACGTACCGGTTCAATATTTCGATCAGGGTTTCCGGGTCGAGCGTTTCGCTGAGGGAGGTGAACCCCACAATGTCGGCGAAGACGATGCTGAGTTCCTTGCGCGTCCCGCCGACCGCGAGCTCTTCCGGGTTCAGGCGCTCGATCACCGCCGGGGGCACCATCCGCTTGAAGACCTCGAACTTGCCTTGCAGGAGTTTCTTCTCCGTGAGGTCGTCCATGACGATCGCCAACCCTTGCCCCGCGCCCTGCCCGGCATCTTTCAGGGGGGCCACGTTCAGGCTCCAGTTCAGCACGCCACGGTCGGGCAGCACCGGCCTCACCTCGTGCCCGACGACGGGACGCCGTTCGGTTTTGACTTTATCCAACATGCTGGAGAAGGTCTCGCCCAGCGCGGGCAGGGCCTCCATCAGCGCCCGGCCGACGATCTCGGCGGAGGCGCGCCCCAGGATGTTCTCAGCCGCCCGGTTGCACAGCGTGATCATGTCCTGCACGTCGGTCGTGATGACGCCCGAGGCGATGGAGGCGAACACGTTGTCGAGGAGCGTCTTGAGATCGTTGACCTGCTGGAACTGCCGCGCGTTCTCGATGGCGATGGCGGCCTGGTTGGCAAACGCCGCCAGCAGGTCGCGCTCTCGTTCGGTGAACAGCCCCGTGCGGATGCGGTTGTCTACGTAGATCACGCCTGTGACGACGCCCTTCACCTTGAGCGGCACGCAGACGATCGAGCGCAGGTTGTAGCCGATGACGCTTTCCTGCGCCGAGAAGCGCGGGTCGGCCTGCGCGTTCGTCGTCACGATCGGTTCGCCCTGTTCCGCGACCATCCCGACGATGGTCCGGCTCACCTGAAATTCACTCCGGTCCAGCGACTCGCGCTCGACGTTGCGGGCGATGCGGAACTGCAGCGCGCCCTTGTCGTCCCGGAGCATGAGAAAGCCGCGCTCCGCGGCCGTGAGCCGGATGATGGTGTCCATCACTTGGTTGAGGACGGTAGTGAGGTCGAGCGAGGAGTTGATGACGGCGGAGGTGTCGGCCAGGGCGCGCAGGCGGGATACCTCATCTTCCTGCGAGGCCACCTGCGGCCTGAGCTTTTCCAGCGTGTCGCGCAACTGCGCCAACCCGTCCGTCACTCCGGGGGGATAGCTCAATCCGGCCCTGGCGAGAACATCCTTCTGGCTGGTCAACAACGCCTTGATATCCGCGGCCAGTTTGCTCATGTCGCCGATCTGTTTGCCGAGGATGGATAACGGGGCGGTAGGCATCTCTAGGACATTACCTCCACAACAAACGGAAGTATAACCATGCGAGTCATCGTGGATTATACGTCAAGCGGAGGGATTAGCAAAGATTGAGGCGACGAGCGTGACACAACCGGCTCAACACGGGCGCATGTCACGCGCCGCCTCTCCAACGCGCAATGATCTTGCGCGTGGAGGCAAACGCAAGCTCGGGCAATTCGGCGGGGCTGAAGTAACCCGCGTCCGAAGCGTCGTCGCCGGGGGCCGGTTCGCCGCTCATCACCTCGGCCTGGTAGGCGATGAAGATATCGGCCCCTTCCATATCCTGTTCTTTGGCGATGACGTCAAACAACCCGGTAATGCGAACTTTGAGGCCGGTTTCTTCTTCGGCTTCGCGCGCGGCGGCGTGGACCGGGTCTTCGCCTTTGTCCACGAAGCCGGCCGGGACCGACCACTTGCCCCGCTCGGGATCATTGGCGCGGCGGACGAGCAGGAGCTTGCCCGCGCGTTCGATGACGACGCCGACGGCGACTTTGGGGTCAATGAAATGGATGCGCCTGCACTGCGGGCAAACCGGGCGGACGCGGCCATAGGCCTCGCGGTATTCCAGCGCGTGCCCGCAGCGCAGGCAGAAGTTGATATCATCCATCCGCGGGATGCTTTAACTACCGCGCGCGAGCCAGGCGACGACGGCGAGGAGCACCACAAGCGCCGCCAGCCCCACTTCCACATAGCGCAGAGGCGGAGTGACCAATGGTGTGGGGGCCTGAGCCGGCGCGGGCGCCTCAGCCGGAGGCACGGCGAGGGCTTCGGTGCTGGAAGCAGTCAACGCAGAGTCTGCGACGGCCATGGGGGTTTCGGTAGGCGCCGCCATCGCGCGGGCCGCATCGCCAGGGGTTTCGGTAACTGCCGGGGTCGCTCCCGGCAACCCGCCAGCTGCGCCGGGGGGCGGGGTGAGCGCCGGTGCTGCGATGGCTGCCTCGGAGGCAGCGGCGGTCGCCTCCACCGTGGCGGCTTTGCTCGCAGTCGCCGAGGTCGCTTCGGCCGATAGGCCGACTGGGGCCTCGGTCGGCGCCACATCCATTTCTTGCTGCGCCGCCGGGGTTGGAGCAGTTGTTGATTCGACGGCGAAACTCTGGACTTCCCGCGGCGCCGACGCGAGGCTGCCACGAGAACTGCTCCAATCCACCACCAGGACGAAGATCAAAGCCACGGCTGCGAACGCCGTCGCCAGGCGCAGCGCCGGGAACAGCCGCAGGCCCCGAGGGCGGCGCACGGCCTCCGCCTGAGCCGCAGTTAAGGTGAAGCTGCGCGGCGGCTTGACCGTCGGCAGGGCGCGCAGGAGGCGCACCGTCACTCGCAAATCGGTCAAAGCCGAGCGGAGTCCGGGCTCGCCCGCCAGGCGGGCTTCGAGGCCGGCTTTCTCGGCGGGCGAAAGCTGGTTGTCGAGGTAGGCCGAGAGGCGGTCGAGGTCCCGAGGAGTAGTCATGCCATGCTCTCCTCTTCAAGACGATAAACGGCGGCGATCAGTTCCCACAGGTTAAGACCGTGTCACTCTATCGTGGTCGCTTTCGATGCGCGCGTAAAGCGCCCGGCTTCATGCCTTCGCAACTGTGCCAACGCCAGCGAGAGCATTTGAGCCGTTTGATTCAGAATGTCGGTGAGATAGTCGGACATGATATGCAGTAGAGTGAATTGTCGTATAAATGGTCTCCCAAAACAAGTGGCGGCTTTCTGACAGTATCTCTATAATGGGCGCCGCAAGAGCCGCGCTCAAAATCATCCCCTTGAGCATGATGACTTGATCACCGAGGCTGGTTCCGAGCGCTTGTCCCACCACGAAATCGGGTTATAACATCTGCTATGGCTGGACATTTTCTCGTCACTGGCGCGATGGGCTGTATTGGCTCATGGGTGGTTCGCAACCTGGTATCTGCGAACATCTCCGTCACCGCCTTCGATCTCTCTACTGATCCGCGCCGTCTTGCTCTGCTCCTCACCCCCGACGAACTCGCCCGCATCCACTTCGTCTCCGGCGATCTTACCGACCTCGCCGCGCTGGAACGCGCATTGGACGAAAACGCGGTCACGCACGTCATTCACCTCGCCGCCCTGCAAGTCCCGTTCTGCAAAGCCGACCCCCCGTTGGGCGCGCGCGTTAACGTCGTTGGCACCGTCAACGTGTTCGAGGCTGTGAAGAAGCGCCGACACATCAACAAAGTCGTCTATGCCTCCTCCGCGGCGGTGTACAGCGACGCCGATGCTTACCCGGCGGGTGTTCCCGTGCCGCAGGATGCCCCTTTGCGCCCCAATACCCTGTATGGCGTCTACAAGCAGGCCAACGAAGGCGCAGCGCGCGTCTACTGGCAGGATAACCGGGTGAGCAGCATCGGCCTCCGCCCCTATGTGGTGTACGGCGTCGGGCGCGATCAGGGCCTGACCGCGACGCCGACCAAAGCCATGTTCGCCGCCGCCGTCCGCCGACCCTATCACATTTCCTATGGCGGGCGATGCGATTTTGAATACGTCGAAGATGTCGCCCGCGCCTTCATTGCCGCCGCTTGGGTGCCCTTCGAGGGTGCTGAGGTGTTTAATCTCACGGGGGCCGCGGTCCACATGCACGAGGTGGTCGCCGCCATTGAAGCCGCCGCGCCAGAGATGAAAGGCCGAATCACCTTTGAAACCAAACCCCTGCCCTTCCCCGAAGAGGTGGATGGTGCGCCCCTGGCCCGCGTGCTGAGTGATCTCCGGCGCACACCGCTGGCAGAGGGCGTGGCCGATACCATCCAGCGCTTTCGCGAACTCGTGGCCTCTGGGAAGATGAAAAAGGATGAGATGTTGAAGTGATTACGCGCCGCTTTGAAAACAAATCCATCCTCGTCCAATGCTTCCCAGGTGGGCAGGTGGCCGCGCTGACCACACCAGGATTGCAGGGCGAGCGCCAGTTGTAGCCTGACCGCGGAGAACGCGGAGCGCGCGGAGCAAAAGCCTCTCGCTTCTTCTCTGCGTTCTCCGCGCACTCGGCGGCGAGAAACACGGAGGATAAGATGAATGAGGATCGTCGCACAATTTTCCCGGAGGGCGGTCCCAAGCCCGGCGGACCGTATTCGCCCGCGATGGTGAGCGGCGGGTTTGTTTTCGTCGCCGGGCAGGTGGGCCGGGAGCCGGCGACCGGCCAACTGGCGGGCGATACCATCGAAGCGCAAACCCGGCAGACGCTGGAGAACATCGGTACGCTGTTGCGGGCAGCCGGCTGTGACTTCGATGATGTGGTGAAGACGACCGCTTACATTACCCGGCCCGAATTCTTTCAACTCTTCAACGAAATCTACAAGCAGTTTTTCCCCGAGCCGCGTCCGGCCCGCTCGACCGTCGTCTGCGCCCTGGTGGATACCGCCCTGCTCGTGGAAGTGGACGTGATTGCGCGATTGCCCAACTGAGACTCGTCCGCGAATGGCGCATTCATTCGCGCCCATTCGCGGACACTCCTTAAGCATGAAGACCATTGACGACCTCGACACCCCGGCGCTGGCCGTTGACCTCGACGTGATGGAGGCCAACCTGGCGCGGATGCAGAATTACTGCAACGCGCACGGACTGGGTCTGCGCCCACACATCAAGACCCACAAGATTCCGGCGCTCGCGCACCAGCAACTCGCTCTCGGCGCGCGAGGCATCGCCTGCCAGAAACTCGGCGAGGCCGAGGTGATGGCCGACGCCGGGATCGCAGACATTCTGATCCCGTACAACCTCGTCGGCCAACGGAAACTCGAGCGCTTGGCCGCCCTGGCCCGGCGCGCACACGTTACGGTGGCTGCGGATTCGGCGGACGCGGCCCGCCCGATGGAGGCGTATCTCGCCGAACAAGGCGTCACAGTCGGCGTGGTGGTCGAGTTGACGAGCGAGCTGAATCGGTGCGGCGTGACCGACGCGCGGGCCGCCGCTGCCCTCGCCCATGAGATCGCCGCCGGGCGCGGACTCCGTTTTCGGGGCGTGATGGTGTATCCGTCGAGCGCAAAGTCAATGCCTCTGGTCGCCGAAACGCTGACGGCGTTGAAAGCCGAGGGGTTGGACGCCGAAATCGTGAGCGGAGGCAGCACCCCGACGGCGTATCAGTCGCACGAGTTCCCCGGCCTCACCGAGATTCGACCCGGCACCTACATTTTCAACGACTGGTCTTATGTGCGCCAGGGAGTCTGCGCCATAGAACAGTGCGCGCTGACGGTCATCGTGACCGTCGTGAGCACGCCTACACCGGAGCGCGTCATCATTGACGGCGGCTCTAAGACGTTCTCATCCGATATGGGCTATCCGATGGGGCGCATCCTCGAATATCCTGAGGCCGTGATTTACAAGATGAGTGAAGAACATGGACACTTGGATGTGAGCCAGTGCCCCCGCGCTCCGAAAGTCGGCCAGCGGTTGACGGTCATCCCCAATCATGCCTGCGGCACGGTCAACATGCACAACACGCTCATCGGCCTGCGGGGCGGAAACGTGGAGGCCAGGTGGGAGATCGCCGCGCGGGGCAGGGTGCAATAGGCAAGCAGCGTACCCGACCCACCGCGTGGGATCGCCGGGACACATCGGCTGTTTCTCGTTTTATCCGGTTCCATCCGTTCATTCTTCGGGGCCAATCCCAAATGAAACTCACCGTCCTCGGCGGCTCCGGCATCGCCACGCCTGAACTGATCACCATGCTCGCCCGCGCTCAGGAGCGGCCGGCGCTCGACGTCGTGCTGCACGGGCGCACCGCCGATAAATTGCAGATTGTCGGGGGCGTCTGCGCGCGCCTGGCCCAGGAGGCCGTTGCGCCGCTCGCCGTGTCGTTCACGACCGATCTCGATTCGGCGTTGGAGGGCGCGGACTTTGTATTGAATCAAATTCGGGTCGGGGGCTACGCGGCCCGAGCGTTTGATGAGATGTTCCCGCGCGAGTTGGGACTCCCTGGCGAGGAAACAGTGGGGCCGGGCGGGTTCTCGCTCACCGCGCGCACCATCCCGGTGGTGCTCGACGATTGCCGCGCCATCGAACGCCGCGCTCCGCGCGCGATCCTCATCAACCTCACCAACCCGGCCAGCCTGATTCAATACGCGATCAGCCGCTATGCGTCGGTTAACTCGCTCGGCGTGTGCGATGCGCCGGTCACGATGTCGCAACTGGTCAGCGCCGCGTTAGGCGCGCCGCTGGCAGAGTTGGAGATTGACTATTTGGGGATGCACCACTTCGGCTGGATTACGGGCGTGCGGCAGGCGGGCCGAGATCGGATGCTGGAGGTGCTCGCCCGTGCGGACTGGCTGGCCGAGAAATTGAGTGTGGACGCCGAGGTCATCCGCGCGGTCGGCGCGGTTCCAGGCACGTACTTCAAGTATTACTTTCACCCCGACCGAATGCTCGCTGCCCAGCAGGGCAAAGCCCCGCGCGCCGAGAGCCTGCTCGCGCTCGAAAGCGAGTTGCTGGCAGCTTATCAAGCGGGCCAGCCGGAAGCCGTGACCAGACGCAACGCGCACTGGTTCGAGGAAATCGTCGTCCCCGTTTTGCTCGCCCTGATGACGGACTCCCGCGCTGCTTTCTTCCTGAACGTCCCGAACAAGGGCGCGCTGAATTTCATGCCTGAGGAGGCCATCGTCGAAGTCCCGGTGCGGGTGGGGCGGTCTGGGGCGGGGCCGGACGGCCCCGTGGGCAAAGCACCCGATGCGGTTCGGGCATTACTGCAAATGAACGCGGCTTACGAGACGCTCGCCGTCGAAGCCATCGTCGAACGGGATCGAGCGAAAGCGCTCCGCGCGCTGCTGCTCAATCCGCTTATCCGAACAGCCGATCAGGCGAAGGGGACGCTTGAACAAGTGTGGAGGAACGTGATGCCGTAAATGGTTAGTCACGGACTGACCATCCAAAGGCAAGCCAGCCGAGAGGTAGATTATGCGATGGTGGTCTTATCGCCAAGACGATAAGCAGCGGGCATTAGTTCCCGCACTTTTTGCAGGCAGTCGCGCAGGCGGGCGCGGGCGCGCGAGAGGCGCGATTTCACCGTGCCCAGCGCCGCGCCGATGCTCTCGGCGATCTCGGCATAGTCCATGCCCTGCACATCCGACATGACGACCACCGCGCGCATCTCCTCGGGCAGGCGGTCGAGGCAGTTCTGAATTTCGCGCGCGACCTCGCGGCGCTGGACGTAGGCCTCAGGCGATTCGTCTTTGGACACGAGCGCGGCCTCGGCTTCGGCGTCCGGCCCCTCTCCGACGACCGTGAGCGCGTCGAGGGAGGCGGCCGGGCGGCGTTTGCGGCGGCGCAGTTCGTCGTAACAGGCGTTGGTGACGATGCGCATGAGCCAGGCCTTGAACGACCCGCCGCGATAGTAGCCCATGTGCCTGTAGGCCGAGATGAAGGCCTCCTGCGTGGCGTCGGCGGCGGAGGCTTCCTCCCCCATGATGCGGTAGGCGAGGTTGTAGACCTGCGTCTGGTATTCGAGGACGAGGTGGTTGAAGGCGTTGAGGTCGCCGCCTTGGGCCTCGCGGATGAGGGCGGGTTCGTCCATCAGGGGAATAATACCAGATAAGAACGTGAGGCGTGGGGCGGGAAGCGCGAGGTGTGAATGCCACGCATCAGGTATCACGCACCATCCTTACCCTGCGAAAAAGCGAGCTACCTCCCGATTGAACTCTTCGGGATATTCCACGTTCGGCGCGTGGCCGCATTGGGGGAAGATGCGCAACCTGGAACCAGGGATCAGCGCATGCGCGCGGTGGGCGTGGGCCACGGGCAGCAGGTGATCGTCCTCGCCCCACATGAGGTAGGTGGGCACGCGGAGCGCCGAGCGCCGCCGGGCGAAGGCGCGCCGTCGAGCCGAGGTGACCATCTCCCAGAAGACGCCCCAGCCCACCAGCGCCCGGCCCCAGTGGTTGTGCAGCCAGCCGCCCGGATAAGTGACGACAAAGGTCTGGGGCGGCAATCGCTCCGGGCAGTGGTAGACCACGCGGATCAGCCGCCGCATGTTCCACCGCTTCGGCCCGAAGAAGATCAGGTGCGCCGAGGGGATCAGGAGGTCGGTCCAGTAGCGTGCATGCTTGAAGACGGGGATATCTGGGTCAAGCCCAAGCGCATCCAACAGCACCAATTTCTCCACTTTGTCCGGCTGAGAGAGCGCCAGCTCACTCGCCACCGTGCCGCCCAGCGAATTACCGATGACAAACAACTTCTGGACGTTTAGACTGTTGATCAAGTCTTCCACCACGCCCGCCAAATCAGCCACCGTGTATGGCCGCGCGGGGCGGAAGGAGCCGCCGTGCCCTGGCAGGTCAATCGCCAGCGTCGAGTATCCGGCCTCGATCAAGCCGGGGAGATTGGGCCGCCACATATCGGCGGTGACAGCAAAGCCGTGGAGGAGGAGAATGAGCGGCCCCTCGCCCCCGCGGAGGGCACGCAGGGCGTGGCCATTGACTGTGAGGCGCTCGTCGGAGAAGGAAGGCATGAGAAGTGTGTAAGTGAGGGAATGTAGCGGTGTGGGCAAGCGTGTGAATTGTATCAAACCGTCGCTTGCGCCCGCGAGGGCAGAAGCCTACAATGACGGTTGTTACATTAGCCAAAGAAAGGTTCCTCCCATGTGCGGACGTTTCACTTTCTTCACCGACCCCGACGATTTGCAAGAGGCGTTCGGTCTGAGCGCGCCGCCGCCCGCCGAACTCACGCCGCGCTACAACATCGCGCCCAGCCAGCCGGTCGCCGTCGTCGCCAACCATGCCGAGCGCAAGATCGAGCTTTTCCAGTGGGGCCTCATCCCCTCCTGGGCCAAAGACCCGAAGATCGGCTACAAGATGATCAACGCCCGGGGCGAGACGCTGGCGGAGAAGCCCTCCTTCCGCACGGCGCTCAAAAAGCGCCGCTGTCTGGTCCTGGCGGACGGCTTTTACGAATGGAAACGCGAGGGCAAAAGCAAGACGCCTATGTACATTCAACTCAAGGATGGGCAGCCGTTCGCCTTCGCCGGGTTGTGGGAAGTGTGGAAGTCGCCCGACGACAAATTGATCAGAACCTGCACGATCATCACAACCGAGCCGAATGCGCTGCTGAAAAAGATTCACGACCGGATGCCGGTGGTCCTCCCGCCCAAGGCCTACGACCTGTGGCTCTCGCCCGACGAGCTGCCCGCCGAGAAAACGCTGCCGCTGCTCAAGCCCTTCGCCGCCGCGCAGATGAAAGCCTACGCCGTCTCGCCGCTGGTGAACAACCCGAAGTACGATTCGAAGGAGTGCGTCGCGCCGGCAGGCAGTAAACAGTAATCAAGGAAACTTTTCGCCATGCTTAATCCCGCCGCTCGCCGCCTAATCGCCGTCGTTCTGGCGCTGGCTGGAGCCAGCCTCGCCTGCGAACGCGCCGAGATACTGATCGTCCCGGCCCAACCGGCCATCTCTACGCCAAGAAACGTCGTTCTAGCCCCGACCCAGGCTCAAATACAGGCCACGGCGACCTCAGGCAGCGCGGCGACTCCTATCGCGCAAGCTTCTCCGACCACTGAGGCCGGGCCAATCGCCTCAGAGACCCCCGCCGCGCCGGCCGAAACCCCGACCTCGGTCGTCGCCCTCCCCACCGACACGCCGCTCCCGCCCACGCCGACGCCGCAGGCTACCGACACGCCGCCTCCAACCGATACGCCGCAGCAGACGGCCACGGTGACATCTGCGCCGCTGAATCCGCCCACGCCGACTCAGGCTCAGCCTCAGCCCACCGCCCCCAGCGGCGGCGGCCCGCAGCCGATCCCGCCCAACGCGACTTTCACTCAGCAGTTCACGGTCTCGAACGAGGGCGGCAGCGTCGTGGGCCGGCCGGTGGACATGACCGACGGCCGCACGGACACTTGGGCGAGCCTGCGCGGCGGCAATGCCGCCTGGATTTTCGACCTGGGCAGCCAGCAACGGGTGGCAGGCCTGAGAGTGTGGGCGCAGCCTGACGGCGGCGACCCCACCACCCTGCTCTCCATTCAGGTCAGCAACGACCGGACGAACTGGACGACTGTTTACACGGGCAGCGGAGACTGCGGCGTGCCCAACTGCGACACGCTGGCCCAGAAGGAATTTGTTGACCTCGGCTTCAACCCGACGACGGCGCAATACGTCCGGATGAACGGCGGCCCGACGCGCTTTGCGTTTGCCGAGGCGCAGATTGCGGTGGCGCCGTAAGTCGAGCAAGGCTCACTTTTGTGTAACTAAGGCCGCCTGACACTTTTCACCACTGAGTTCGCCGGGATCGCATAGAAGCCCGCAAATCTCTGCGTGCTGCGCGCACTCTGCGGTTGAGCAACTTCCGTTACTCCGAACAATACAGAGGGAGGCAGATAACCCGATGGTTACAAAACGACGCATTGGCATCCTGACCGGCGGCGGCGACGTGCCCAGCCTCAACGTGGCGATCAAGGCCGTCGTGACCCGCGCGCGCAACCACGACATCGAAGTCGTGGGCGTGCGGCGCGGCTGGATGGGCCTGCTGAACTTCAACCCCGACGATCCGCACGCGCAGGAAGAGTGGATCATGCCCCTCTCGGTCGAGCGCGTGCGCACGATTGACCGCACGGGCGGGACCATCCTGCATACCTCGCGCACCAACCCGGCCAAAGTCAAGCCGTCCGAGGTCCCCGAGTTCGTGCGGGAGGCGGATCGGGAATCCACGGCCAACGGGTTGGTGGATTGCACCCGCCACGTCCTGCGGGTATTGGAGCATCTGGGGCTGGAGGCGCTCGTCCCCATCGGCGGCGACGACACGCTCAGTTACGCCAGCCGGCTGCACCACGAGGGCTTCCGGGTCGTCGCCATCCCGAAGACGATGGATAACGACGTGTTCGGCACCGATTACTGCCTCGGATTCTCCACCGCCGTCACCCGCTCGGTGGAGGCCATCACGGCCTTCCGCACCAACGTCGGCTCGCACGAGCGCATCGGCGTGGTGGAGTTGTTTGGCCGCAACTCCGGCGAGACGTCTCTCTTCGCCGCCTATCTGGCCGATGTGGATCGGGCCCTCATCTCGGAAGTCCCGTTCGACGTAGATCGCCTTGTCCGCTTCCTCCTGGAAGACCGCGCGAAGAATCCTTCCAATTACGCCATTGTGACCATTTCCGAAGGCGCGCACCCCAAAGGAGGCGCCACCCTCGAAACGGGCGAAGCGGACGCCTACGGCCACAAGAAACTCGGCGGCGTCGGCTACCTCACCGCCGAGGAGATCAAGAAGCGCAGCGGCGTGAACATCATGTACCAGCAGATGGCATATATCATGCGCTCCGGCGCGCCCGACTCGCTCGACCGCATGGTGGCTGTGTCCTTCGGCAACCTGGCGCTGGATCAAATTGCCCTGGGCCATACGGGCCGGATGGTGGCGCTCCAGCAGGGCATCTACACCACGGCGCCGCTGGACCTCGTCACCTCCAGCAAAAAGCGCGTGGACGTGACCGCGCTCTACGACGCCGAGAACTACCGCCCCAAAGTGTTGGACGTATTGGGAAAGCCGATGTTTTTGTATTAGTTGTCGTTGGAGATTAGAGAGCATCCCCTTATGCCCCAACCCGCCGACTTCCTCATCGCCCACGCGCGCGCCCTCACCCAGGACCCCGACCGGCCCCGCGCCGAGGCTGTCGCCGTGCGCGGCAACCGCATCGTCTTCGCCGGCAGCGACGAAGAGGCGGCCCACTGGCGCGGCCCCGGCACGCGCGTCGTGGACGGCCAGCAGTGCACCCTCATCCCCGGCTTCATTGACGCGCACTTCCACCTGCTGTGGGGTTCAATCGGGCTCGGCGACGCCCAGCTCGAAGGCGCCCAGACGCCGGCCGAGGCGAGCGCCCTCCTCCGCGCCTATGCGGCCGAGAATGCGACCACGCCCTGGGTAGTGGGCCGCGGCCTCAAATACGGCCTCCTCTCCACGCGGCAGGAACTCGACGCCATCCTCCCCGACCGCCCGGTCTTTGTCGTCGCCTACGACGGCCACACCGCGTGGGCAAACACCAGGGCTATCGAAATGGCCGGCCTCCTGCGCAGCGGCGAGGTGCGCGGCCCCAACAGCATTATCGTCCGCGACGAGACCGGCGCGGCCACCGGCGAGCTGCGTGAAACGGGGGCGATGGAAATCGTGCGCGAACTGATCCCCGAACCGGACGCCGCGCGCCGACGCGAACTGCTCCGGTGCGGCCTCCGGCTCATGGCGCAGGCCGGCCTGACCAGCGTCCACAACATGAACGGCGACATGGAAGAGCTTTCGCTCTACGCCGCCCTGGAAGACATGGGCGAACTGACGCTGCGCATCTACGCGCCGTACTGGGTGAAACCAAGCACCACGGAGGCCATGCTGGCCGAGGCGGCCGAGATGGCGCAATTGCGCGGCGACCTGGCGCGCGGCGGCGCGGCCAAATTCTTCATGGACGGCGTCCTCGAATCGTATACGGCCCTGATGCTCGAACCTTACGCCGACAACCCGGCCTCACGGGGCGACGCGCTCTACAGCCTCGAGCATTTCACCCGCATGGCCGCCGCGTGCGACCGGCTCGGCTTGCAAATTTTTGTCCACTGCTGCGGGAACGGGGCGGTGCGCCGTACGCTGGACGGCTACGCCGCCGTGCAGCAGACGAACGGCCCGCGCGACAGCCGCCATCGCGTCGAGCATATCGAAGTGATTCACCCGGACGACATGCCGCGCTTCAAGCAACTGGGCGTGATCGCCTCGATGCAGCCCCTGCACGCGCCGTTCGATGCGGGGCCGGCCGACGTCTGGCCCGCGCGGGCGGGCCGTGAGCGCTGGCCGTTGTCGTTCGCCTGGCGCGATCTGCGCAGCGCCGGAGCGCGCCTCGCCTTTGGCAGCGACTGGCCGGTGGTGACCTTTGATCCCATGCTGGGTGTGTACGCCGCCCTCAACCGCCAGCCGTGGGCGCCCGGCCACCCCGAACAGAAACAGACGCTGGAAGAGACGCTGGCCGGTTACACCCGCGACGCCGCCTACGCCGAGTTCATGGAGGATGAGAAAGGCCAGCTCAGGCCCGGCATGTTAGCCGACCTGGTGCTGCTCAACGCCGACCTGGAAGCCACCCCGCCTGAGTCCATCGCCGACCCGGCGACCTTGCAATCCAAAGTCAAACCGGTGTTGACGATGGTGGATGGGCGAATCCTGTACGAAAGTTGATGTCCTCCTCATCCGCCTCACGCCCGGCGGGCCGCTGGCGCAGGCCGAGCGCAACCCCAACGTGTAACTGCTCACGCCGCCCCGCCTGCGAAATCCTACTTCGCCAGCATCCGCGCCATCCGGTAATACTCCAGGTTCGCGCGGCGCTTGTTGCCGCACACCTCGGCCAGCGGCGCGGGCGCGATCTCGCGTCCCTGCAACCCGACCATCACACCCTTCTCGCCTTTGAGCAACTGTTCCACCGCCGCCACCCCTAACCGCGCCGCGAGCAGCCGGTCGAAGGCTGTGGGCCGGCCGCCGCGCTGAATATGCCCCAGGATCGTCAGGCGGAACTGGAACCCGGTATTCATCTCTTCCAGCCGCTGCATCAGCGCCTGGCCACGCAGGTTCGCGCCCTCGGCCACGACGATGATCGCGTGCGTTTTGCCGCGCATATACGCATCCGATATCGCCGCTGCCACTTCCTCTGGGTTGGTCTCCTGCTCCGGGATCAGCACCATCTCCGCGCCGCCGATGATCCCGGCCATCAACGCCAGGTAGCCGCACTCGCGCCCCATCGTCTCGATGATGAACGCGCGCTGGTGCGACGAGGCCGTGTCGCGCAGTTTGTCAATCGCCTCGACGATCGTGTTGAGCGCCGTGTCCACGCCGAGGGACATGTGCGTGCCATGGATGTCGTTGTCAATCGAGGCCGGGACGCCCACCACCGGAAAGCCCAACTGGTGCAGCGCCAGTGCGCCGCGCATCGAGCCTTCGCCGCCGATGACCACCAGCCCGTCCACGCCGGCCTCGTTCAACTTGCGCACCGCCAGCCGCTGGTACTTCGCGTCGCTGAATTCGGGGAAGCGGCCCGTCATCAAAATCGTGCCGCCCTTCTGGATGATGCCGCCCACGTCGCGCGCCCCCATGTCCCGGAAGTCCCCGGCGGCCAGCCCCTCAAAGCCGCGCCGGATGCCTTTCACCGCCAGGCCGTCGCTCAACGCCGTGCGCACCACCGCGCGCACGCAGGGGTTCATCCCCGGCGCGTCGCCGCCGGAGGTCATTAACGCAATCGTCTTGATGCTCATGACTACTTCTTCACAGCAAAAAGTGGGGCCAGTGCTGACCCCACTCCTGAAAGAGCGGTTACTGCCGGGATTTTACCACGCTCCGTTACGCTGGCGCGGCGCGCTTGGCGGGTGAGCAGAATTAGGCGTGACCTGTCAGGTCTACTGGATTTTCATCCGGGGTGGTGAACATCGTTCCTGACGACTGCTGATTATTCATTCACAGCGGCTGGACCTCGACCGTCCCCGGCCCCAGCAGTTCGGTCAACTGGCGCTCCAACGCCTCGCAAAATCCGGTCGTGTCGTTCGGAAAAGAGATCTGATAATTCCGCTGGTTGTACTCGACCACGTCGAACACGAACTGGTCGTGGCCCGGATACGACAACAGCAGGCCGTGAATGCGGCGCATCCGGCGCACGTCACGGTCCTTGTCGCCCGTCGTATGAATGGTGACACGCACACAGCGCGGCGCAGCCGTCGGCGCTTGCGGGACGAGATAACCGACTGCCGCCGACTCGCGCAGAGCACGGCCATTGCCCTCACTCCCATTGTGATGACCGTTCCCGCCGTTTGCGCCCCGCTCCACGGCGGCGCGCTTCGACGCGGTTTGCGCAGCCGCCCGGTTATTCTCGACCGGCTCGACCACCCGACCGCTGTCATTCGCGGCTTTCACCGCCGGCTGGCTCTCGCCCCCGCCGCCTGAGCCGGCCGTGGTCTCGCTACGGGGCGGATGATCTGCCGCGAGCGACGCCTCGTCATCCGAGGGCAGAGGCAGTTCGTCGTCCAGCCAGGCGGGCGGCCCGTCGCTCTCAGCGGGCGGGCGAGGTCCAGGTTCGGGCGAACGGGCTTCAGTCGCCCCCTTTGCCGCCGGGCGCAGAGGCCCGGTCCCACCGCCGCTCGTCTTGAAGTCGCGCGAGAGCGAGTCCACCAGGATCTTCGCGCTCCCCTGCCCGCCCTTCGCGTCCACCTTGCCCCGGATGACCACGATCTGCTCGACGGCCAGCCACTTGCTCACGTCCTTCCACGTCTTGGGGAACAACACCAATTCGAGATGCCCCTGCAAGTCCTCGACGCTGACAAACCCCATGGCGTCGCCCTTCTTCGTCTGGTAGGGGCGGATGTTCGTGACCACGCCCGCCATCACGACCGGCTTGCCGTCTTTTCCTTCGTTCAGATCCAGGCTGTAGCACGTGACGATTTGCTTTAATTCGTTCATCACCGGCTGAAGCGGATGATCGCTCACGTACAGGCCGATGAGTTCCTTCTCCCACGCCAGCGTTTCGTGGCGTGAGACCTCGGCGGTGAGTTTGGGCAAACTCACGCTCGTAAAACCGCCGCTTCCGCCAAACAAGGTGAGTTGCCCGGTATCCCTTGCGCGGAAATGCGCGGCGCTGGCGTTCAGGATAGCCTCCACGCCCTCCAGCATCTGCGCGCGCTTGCCACCAAAGGTGTCCAGCGCGCCGACCTTGATCAGGCACTCCAGCGTGCGCCGGCCCACCTGCCGCAAATCCACGCGCTGCGCAAAATCGTCGAGCGACTTGAACGGGCCGCCTTTGTCGCGAGCGTCGAGGATCACCTGCACCGCCCCCTCACCCACGTTCTTAATCGCCCCCATCCCAAACCGGATCGCATATGGCTGTTGGGATTTGAGATTTGGGGCTTGGGATTTTGCGTCATTGATCTCTTCAATCGTGAAGTCCAAACCGCTCGTGTTGACGTCCGGCGGCAGCACCGGGATGTCCATGCGGCGGCAGTCGGCGGTATAGAGCGCGACCTTGCCCGTGTCGTTGCGGGAGACCGACAACAACGCGGTCATGTACTCCACCGCGTAGTGCGCCTTGAGGAACGCCGTCTGGCAGGTGATCATGGCATAGTCGGCGGCGTGCGAGTTGTGGACGATGAAATCATTGGCGACAAAATTGTGCGTCTCGGCCACCGTCAAGTCGTAAGTGGGCTTCTTGCCGACGTATTCAATAGACACTACTTTGTCCCAGTACACGTCGCCCTCGGCGTAGGCGTGCAGTTCATCCGAGGCGAAGAAATCGGCCAGCCGCCCAATCACGGTTCGTGTGAAGCCGGATTTAGAGGCCGAACTCGTCGGGTAGAACTCCTGTTGAGCGACGCCTGCCTGCTCACGAATTTCATCCCACGTCAAACCGAGCGCATCCTTTTTCTGCCGGATGAGATGCTTGACGCCTAAAGGCACAACATCGCACGTCCCTGTCAATACGTG
>Ga0209341_10001712_pt1 | contig 21496 bp, 8 predicted proteins | sample RifCSP13_2_FD_184020 | JGI IMG/M metagenome (GOLD analysis project Ga0209341, IMG submission 184020) | Soil microbial communities from Rifle, Colorado - Rifle CSP2_sed 13_2 (SPAdes) (version 2) | ecosystem: Environmental > Terrestrial > Deep subsurface > Rock core/Sediment | place: Rifle... | reverse complement strand
GGCGAGGTCGTGCGCGCGAGGAAGCTCCCGCGGTCCTCGGACGCGGAGCGGGCGGTCCGCGTGAGGGAGCTCCAGGCCGCGTACCGCAGGGCTACGGAGGTCCCCCTTGCCACCCTCGAGGCGTGCGCGGAGGCCCTCGAGCTCGCGGATACGGCCGCGGAGATCGGGAGCCGGGGCGCAGCGACGGACGCGGGAGTCGCCGTCCTCCTCGGGGAGGCCGCCGCGCGCGGGGCCGCGATGAACGTCCGGGTGAACCTCCCGGCGATTCGGGACGAACCTTTCCGGTCCGAGGCGGAGGATCGGCTCGAAGCCCTCGAGGCGCGGACGTCGGGAACCGCCGCCCGCGCCCTCGCGCGGATCGACGGCCGACTCTGACGGCGACGCCTCAGGCGCGGACCGCGGCGCCCTCGGCCACGGGGACGCCGGGGGACTCGGGCTCCACGAGATGGCAGGCGACGAAGACCCGGTCGCTGATCTGCTGCAGGGGCGGTTCCGTGGGGACGTGGAGGGTGAGGACGAGGGCGTCCGCCTCGGGTCGCATCTCGCGAATCGCCCCGAGGGCGGGCTTCTTCGGGCCCAGGGCCGGCATCCGGGCTTTCAGGTACGTCTCGAGCTTCCCGGGGTCCGACGACTGGATCCGCAGGTTCGAAGAGCCCTCGACGACGATCGACACACCCTGCGCCTCGGGGTGCTCCGCCTCGTCCGCCTGGAACACGCGGAGGAGCTCGTCCCGGACCTCGTCCGCGTTCCAGCCGCAGATCCCGACGGCCATCGGGCACCGGGGATGGAACCGGCAGCCCGTCGGGATTTCGACGGGGTTCGGCCGCTCCCCCCGCAGGATGATCTTGTCCCGCTGGACGTCGGGGTTCGGGGACGGCACGACGGAGATGAGGGCGCGCGTGTAGGGATGCCTCGGGTTCCGGATGATCTCGGGCCCGTCCCCCATCTCCACGATGTTCCCGAGGTACATCACGGCGATCCGGTCCGCGATGATCCACGCCAGGCCGAGGTCGTGGGTGATGAAGAGGTACGTCAGGTTGCGGCGCTTCCGGAGGTCGAGCAGGAGCGCGAGGATCTCCGTCCGCACGCTCGCGTCGAGCATGCTCACGGGCTCGTCTGCGACGATGAAGTCCGGGTCGACGACGAGGGCCGTCGCGATGCCCACCCGCTGGCGCTGCCCCCCGCTCAGTTCGTGGGGGTAGCGGAACATGTACTCCTCCGCGGGCTTGAGCCCGACGTCCTCGAGGGACTTGCGGACGACGGCCTCCGCCTCCGACATCGTGGAGACAATCTTGTTCGCCATGATCGGTTCCGCGACGATGTCGAAGATGGACAGCTTCGGGTTCAAGGACTCGTAGGGGTCCTGGTAGATGATCTGCATCCGCTTCCGCAGCTCCGCGGTGTGGCGCTTCCCCCATGCGGCGAGATCGTACCGCGCGATGAGTTCATCCCGAAGGGTTTCGAGTTCCAGGGCCTCGAGGACCCGATCCCCCTTCTCTCGGATCGTTTCCATCTCCGATTCGAGCTCCCGGATCCGCTGGGACGCGGCCTCGGGGATCTCCAGGCTCGCGCGCCGGGTCGCCTCGAGCCGCGGCTTCTCCCGGTCGTACTCCTTTTTCAGGTCGATCAGGTCGAGCCTCCGCAGGAGCGTCTTCTTCGTCTCGAGCTTCGCCTCGAGGGCCGCGATCTGTTGCTGGGCCTCCGGGCTGTCCTTCCGGATGTGCCGGGCCATCCGGTCGAGCTGCCGCTTCACGCGGCGGCGTTGCCTCTCGAACCGCCGGGTCCGACCGTGGGTCGCCTCCGCGATTCTGAGGCGGTACTCCGCCTCCTTGAGGGACCGTTCGAGGAGCCGCAGCTTCTTCGCGCGTCGCACGGTGAACCAGGCCCCGTACTCCCGGAGGATCTCGAAGCGCTCCCGTCCCCGCGCGAGCTGCCGCTCGAGGGATGGGTCCGTGCCCTTGTACACGCTCGCGTACCGTTCCTTGAGGAACGCCACGTTCCGCTCGAGATGCTCCCGCTCGAGGTACGCCCCGACCCGGCTCCAGGGATACAGCAGCTGCGTGATCTGCCGCTTGGCCCGGAGGAGGTCCCGGAGCTGGGGCTCCGCCTCCCTCGCGGCGGCGGCGTCGGGCGTCCCGAGCTCCTTGAGCCGCCCCTCGATCGCGGCGAGGCGGTCCCAGTCCTCCTGGGAGATGTTGTACAGGATGTTGCCGCCCGTCGGGTCCGTGAGGCGGAGGATCGCCTTGCCCGTCGTCGTCTTCCCGCACCCCGACTCCCCGACGAGGCAGAAGATCTCCCCGCGCGAGACCTCGAACGTGATCCCGTCGACGGCCCGGACGTGCTTCGCCTCGCCTCGGACGAGGCCCCCGATCAGGCCGACGCGGACGGGGTACCACACCCGAAGGTCTCGGAGACTCAACATTCGGTCCACGGAGGTCACCTCATCTCCCGGGAGCCCTCAGATGGCAGGAGGCCACATGGCCCGGTCCCGTCTCGTACAACGGCGGCTCCGTCACCGAGCACTCTGCGAAGGCGAAGGAGCAGCGGGGATGGAAGCGGCATCCCTGCGGCGGCTCCAGGAGGTTCGGCGGCTTCCCCGGGATCCACGGGGGCAGGTCCCGGGGACCGTAGATGTCCGGGAAGGAGCGGATGAGGCCCTGCGTGTAGGGGTGCTGGGGGTCCCGGAAGACGTCCTCCGTGGGTCCGAACTCCGCCATCTTCCCGCCGTACATGATCGCGACCTTGTCGCAGGTCTCCGCGATGACAGAGAGGTCGTGGGAGATTAGGATCATGGACAGGTCGAGCTCATCCTTAAGGTTCTGGAGGAGCTCCAGAATCTGGGCCTGGATCATCACGTCGAGGGCCGTGACGGGCTCGTCCGCGATGACGATCTTCGGGTTGCAGGCGAGGGCCATCGCGATCATCACGCGCTGCCTCATCCCGCCGGAGAACTCGTGAGGGTAGTCGTTCTTCCGCGCGGGGTTGATCCCGACGAGCTCGAGGAGGTCGTCGACCCGGTCCTCGGCCTCGTCGATGGCGATGTGCTCGTGGATCGCGATCGCCTCCGCGATCTGCCAGCTCACGCGCCGGACGGGGTTCAGGGCGTTCATCGCCCCCTGGAAGACGATGGAGATGTGCTTCCACCGGATCCTCCGGAGGTCCGCCTCCTTGATCGCCGCGAGGTCCTGGTCCCCGTACCAGATGTGCCCGTCCACGATCCGCCCGTTCTTGGGGAGGAGGCGGATGATGGACAGGGCCGTCGTCGTCTTCCCGCAGCCCGACTCGCCGGCGAGCCCCAGGGACTCCCCCTTCTCCAGGCTGAAGGAGACGTCGTCGACGGCTCGCACGATGCCCGAGTGCGTGTCGAAGTACGTCTTGACATGGTCGACCTTGAGGAGGCTCGTGGGCTCACCTCTCCCGCAGCTTGGGGTTGAGGATCTCGTCCAGGGCGTACCCGAGGAGGGAGAACCCGAAGATGACGACAACGAGGGCGAGGCCGGGCATCACGATCCAGGCCCAGTGGCCGTTCAGGAGGGCGCCGCTCTCCTCCGCCTCGGAGAGGATGACCCCCCAGCTCACGTTGCTCCGATCGACCCGGCCGAGGAAGGCCAGGGTGCTCTCGGACAGGATCGCGACGGCGACCGTGAGGATCGTGTTCGCGAAGACGAGGGGGAAGACGTTCGGGAAGATGTGCTTCCGGATGATCGTCATGTTCCCCGCGCCGGCCGCCCGCGCGCGCTCCACGAAGACCCGCTCCTTCACGGTGAGGACCTGGGCGCGGACGACCCGGGCCGTGAAGCTCCAGCTCGTGAGCCCGATCACGATGATAATGACCTCAAGGCTGAGCGTGCCGCCCAGGACGGCGGCGAGGACGATCAGGAGGGCGAGCCAGGGGAGGGACAGGAACACGTCGTTGATCCGCATGAGGACCTCGTCGCGCCATCCTCCCCAGAAGCCCGTGACGAGGCCCACGAGGGTCCCCAGGACCCCCGCGATCACGCTCGCCAGGAAGCCCACGAGGAGGGACACCTGGGAGCCCCGGACGACGCGGGAGAGCAGGTCGCGGCCGAGGTGGTCCGTCCCGAAAGGGTGCTCCCAGGACGGGTCGAGGGTCCTCGGGAAGAGGCTCGCGTCCCAGTGGGGGAGGGGCAGCCACGGCCCGACGATCGCCACGGCCACGAAGAAGACGAGGATCGCGACGCCGGGGCCGCCCATGCGGTGGTGGACCGTGGCCCACATGATTTCCCCGAATCGCTTCGTCGTCAGGGAGAGCTTCTCCCGCCGCACCTCCGTCAGGCCAATCTTGCGCCGAATCCAATGGGACGCGGATGTGAATGCCATGGGGACCCCCTCACGTCACCTTGATCCGCGGATCGATCCGCAGGAGGATGAGGTCGGCGAGGAAGTTCGCGATGACCACGGCGACCCCGCCGAGGACGACCACGAACTGGAGGACGGGGAAGTCGTAGTAGAAGATCGCGGTGATCGTGACCCAGCCGATGCCCTGGTAGGAGAAGACGTACTCCACCTGGTACGCGCCGCCGAAGATGAACGCCATGTCGAGGGCGATCAGGGTCACCATGGGTGGGAGCCCGTTCGGCAGGATGTGACGCCGGAGGATGAGCCGCTCCGCGAGGCCCTTCGCCCGGGCCGTCACGACGTAGTCCTCCGTCATCACGTCGACGAGGGAGTTCCGCATCACGAGGGAGATGCCCGCCATCGTCCCGATGGCCAGGGTGATTGAGGGGAGAGCGAGATGGTACACGATGTCGAGGAGGTGGTCCGGATCCGTCCACACGAGGACGTCGATCGATTGCGAGTACCGTTGGCTCGAGGGGAAGACGGGCCACCAGTTGAGCCCGAACTGGGGGGTCGTGAAGGCCAGTTGCATCACGAGGGCGAGCCAGAAGAAGGGCATCCCGTAGAAGAACAGGGTGAAGCCGGTCATGGCGAGGTCGAAGGCGCGCCCGCGCCGGGCGGCCGACATGGCCCCGAGGACCATCCCGATCGCGATCGTGATGATCGTCGACGTGCCGACGAGGATGAGGGTCCAGGAGAGGGCGGGCATCACGACGTCAATCACGGGCGTCCCTCTCCAGTAATAGCTACGCCCCCAATTCCCGCTCACCAGGTTGTAGAGGTAGATGAAGAACCGATCCGCCACGCCGAGGGGTAGGCCGTCGGGCCCGCACAGCCCGTACCGGATGCAGTTCTCGAGCCGGTAGTTCTCCGGGATCGAGGGCGCGCGCGGGACGAGCAGGTCGAGCGGGTCGCCCATGAAATTGATGAGGAAGAAGTTCAGAGTCAGGATGCCGAAGATCGTGATCACGGCATTGATGGATCGCTTGGCGACGACTCGCCGGACCTCGCTCACGGAACGTCCCCTCCGGCTGTCCCGCGGCCGCTCGGGCTCGAGACCCCTGTCGTGTGACGACACCTCGACCGGAAAGGCGTCCGCGACAGGAGGGCGAAGTCAGCGTGGACGACCACAGCTCATTCCTCCCTGCGCTCCTTGCGCGCCCTCCAAGCCCACCGCCCCACGAGCGCCATGGGCACGCCCAGGACGACGGAGAAGCTCGTGTAGTCGACCCAGTCCCAGGGGCCCAGTCCCGCCCTCAACTGGGGATTCGCGATGATGACCACGACGGTCAGGTTCTTCGTGTGAGGCCGGGTGATCGGCGGACCCACGATCACGGTCCCGTTGTCGACGGTCACGTTCCGCTGGAACCACACCTTCCCGTCCGTCAGGGTCACGAGGATCGGATAGTTGTGGAACAGTTCCCCCGTGCTCTCGTACTCGTGGGAGAACGTGCACACGGTCTGGTTGCTCTCGTTCGTCATGCAGCTCTGGGCCGATCCCGTGACGTCCAGCGACGTCACGTTCCCGTCGCCCCAGTCGACCTCGAGCTGGAGAAGGTCCCCCTCCTCGTCAAACATCGTGACGTTGATCCGGACGAGATCCCCCGCGAGGAATGTGCTGTTTGTGGACTCCGTCCAGTTCGCGAGGTAGACCTTGATGCCCACGAGGAGGGGAGGCTGGTTGAACGACTCGACGAACACCTCCTTCGTCTCCCGAACCTCGCCCTCTCCGTCGGAAACGACCACCGTCAGATTGTAGATCCCGGCGGCCTCGTACGCGTGATCCTGGAACAACTCGATCGTCTCCGCGGCGCCGCGCGTCCCCACGGTGGCGTTCGTGCCGTTCGCCGAGCCGTCCCCCCATACCCATGTGACGTTGAGGCTGTCCCCGTCGGGGTCCAGGACGACCACCCGGTACGTGGTCGCGGTCCCGATCAGCGCGGTCTGGTTCGAGTGGCCGAGGATCGGGGCCCGGTTCTCCCGCACGAGGATGGGTCTCGTCTGCGCCACCCAGTGGGTGCCGTAGGTCGTGCAGAGCGGGTCGAAGCAGACCTTCTTGTTCTCCCCGTCCGAGGCCCAGAACGTGACGTTGTAGTCTCCTTCGGCGGAGTAGACGTGGGACGTCAGGCTCGAGGTCGCATCCCGATCGTTCGTCGGATCGCCGTTGCCGTCGGAATCGGTCCGGTTGTCGAAGTCCCAGAAGAAGACGAGGGGGTCGCCCTCCCGGTCCTGCGCCGTGGCGTCCAGCGGGACAGACTCGTTCACCTTCCATCGGCTGCCGGTGCGCGGGCTCGCGACGGAGACCGTGGGCGGGAAGTCCCAGTCGATTCCGAATTCAATGACGGACGGCTCGCTGACGTTGTGCCCCACGCGGTCGTCGACCCAGACCGTGACCGGGATCCGGACGTCCCTGGGGCTCTCGTTGAGCGGGAACAGGGAGACGGGATACTGATGGGTCCCGTTGAGCGGTTGGGGTTCCGTGATGCCGGGCATCGCGAGGACGTCCCACGTCCCATCTCCCCAGTCCCAGGACACCGTGAGATTGTCCCCGTCCCAGTCGACGATCGTCCCGTTCACGTAGGCGAGGGGGACGATGGGGTTCTGGGGTTTGATCGTCGACGATACGGAGACGAAGCTCGGGAGGCCGCTGATGGACGGTGCCGTGTTGTTGTTCACGGTGACGCGGAACAGCTTGAAGCCCAACGCTGAGTCGTACTCGCTCAAGTTGTCGCGGACCTCGACGCGCACGAAATAGGGCGCCGAGTCGCCTCCGGAGGAGAAGTTCCAGTTCGTGCGGTAGTAGGTCCAGTCGAGCCGGGCGTACGCTGGGGCCGAATCGTTCTCCGCGGGGACGGTCACGTTCACAACCGGGCTCCAGGGGTTCGGCTGGTTGACCCCGCCTATCCTCGTAATATAATCTAGATAGAAGGTCACCGTGAGGTTGCCACCTTCGAGGTCGGACACCGTGACGTTGAAGTGGATGACGCCTCCCGTGAACGCGGGCGTCAGCGAGTTCGACGCCCCGCAGGCGAAGGAGACGTTCGACCGGGGATCGGGGAAGAACTCGCAGGCCTCAATGATTGGTGCCGTGGGGGCCGCGGAGGCCGAACCTGCCAACTTCGTGCCGAGGGTCACCAGGAAGGCGAGGGCCAAGAACACGACTAGGAGTCGGTGAAATCTGGCGCCGCCCGGCTTCAATCCAGTGAAACCTCCTCCGTTCACGCCATCGAGGGTGGGAGCCGCTTTCGGTTAATGAGGGCCCCCGTAAAAACCTACCGTCCTAACCCTACCGGGTGGGACTTTCGACGGGGCGCGAGCTCCGGACGAGGAGTCCGACCTCGCCACGCGGGACGCAGGCTTGGCGTCCGCGCGCGGAGTCCCCGTATTCCCCGGTGAGAAGTCGAATGGAAACGTCTGGGCGCCGCACGGTAGAAGGCCGCAACGCCCGGGGGACGCAGGAGGGGCAGGGGAGTCGATTCTCGTTCGAGCTCGTTCGCAGGTTGGGAGTCGCGGGGATCAAAAGAGGCGCTTCCCGGACGGCCACGGCGATCCCCGCGCCGCGATGTCATCGGCGCCCCGACGGCCCCCGCCCGCGGCGAGGTCATTCCCGACGCCGGCGGTGGGCAGGACGAAGGCTCGAACGATGATCCCAACGAAGTCGACGTCGGGGGCTGGCGGAGCTCGGATGTGCGCGACTTGCGTCCCTTTGCCCGGATCCGGCCCGCGCCGCCCGTCCCGCCTCGACGCGAAAGGGGCCCCGAAGGGTCATCCCCGCATTATCAGGACCGAGAAACAAAGACAACGTTTAAGTCGCAACGAACGATACCATCTGCCAGGCGTGTCGGTGAGGGCGCTCGCTTTCAGCGACACGAAGAGGAGGAGTGGCAATGGATGATGATGGAAGGGCGGTAACGCGCTCTTGGCATCCCTGGGCCCGGTTTTGGACCGTCGTGATGGTAGGAGCACTTGTCGGTTCCGCCTTCGCATTGATCTCGAGTGGGTTCGCATCGGGGTCGCAACCCAACCCGACGCCCAGCGCGGTCGGCCCGCGGCACGAGCTGACCGTGGGCGGAGTGTCCGTGGTAGTCCAGACGACGAATATCCTGCAGTATACCCTCGCCGATGAAGTCCTTTTCACGGGGCACATCTACAGCTATCTCATTGGGTATGACCAGGACTTCAAGATGGAGCCCGACCTCGCCCTGCGGTGGGTCCGGACGAGCTCGAGTCCCACCACCTACGAGATCGAGCTGGCGAGGAGCGCGTACTTCATCGACCCGAGGACGTGTACGAAGGACGCGATAGGTCACATCAATGCCTGCGACCTGAACCGCCCCGTCACCGCCGATGATGTCGCATTCACCTTGATGTATGTGAAGGCGAACCGGAACTCGACGTCCTACTTCGCGTCGGTTACCGAACACATCGCGAGCGCGGTCGTGCTGAGCACCTACCGCGTCCGGGTGACCTGGGACGGCCCCTATACCCCCGCCCTCGATGACCTGGCGCTCATCCCCATCCTCCCGAAGTACATCTGGGAGAGCTTGTCTGTGACCGACGCCGTCCCGCTGCCGATCGGATCCGGGCCCATGATGGCACGGCCTGACGCGGTGAGCTGCCCGTGCCCCGGGGCTACCCGGGCGATCCCGGCCCCGCCGATCATCCTCGACCGGAACCCGCACTGGCACGGGAAGGAGGTCGTGGGCCGGCAGGTGTTCCCGGACACGGCGCGGTTCGTCAACTACGAGACCCAGGGGGCCTTGGCCCTGGACCTTGCCCTCGGCAAGCTCGACCTGGTCCTGGGGCCCGACGCCCCGACGTACCTGGGCTACCTCGCGCGGCAGCCGGGAATCCTCCGGCAGACGTACACGAGCGGCCTGGAGTACCAGCAGGCGATCAACGTGCTGGAGCCCTGGGCGAGGGACTACTTCGCCTCCATCTCCTCGCGCCCCATCGAACGCGGGCACACGAACCTCGTCCTCTTGCACCAGGAGGTCCGAACCGCCATACACATGGTGACGAATCGACAGAAGATGATCGACAACGCCTGGCTGGGTCTGGCGACTCCCGCGGACACCCTCCTGATGCCCGCGAACCCGTATTACTACGATTATCCCGACTACGTCGGGCCGACGTTCGAGTTCGGCCAGGAGGAGTTCCCCGACGGCCCCGAGGCCCCGGGGATGGCGCGAGAGATCCTCACCAACGCGGGCTGGCGGTTCGTCTGTGCGACCGGCGCGTTGCAGACCGGCGTCGAATCCCCCCTGTGCCGGAGCTCCACCGGGGAGCTTGGAGGACAGATGGTGGAACGCCTGGAGTTCTCCTACTCGACGTTCAACACGGAACCCTGGTGGGAGGTCGCCGCGCGGGGAGTCATCGAGGATGCCGCGAAGGCCGGGATCAAGATCAACCTCGACCTGGTCAACCCGTCCCAGATGTACCAGCTCTGGGTCAAGCTGGACTACGAGATCTGGCTGTGGAACTGGATCTTCACCCCGGTCAGCCTGCCCCAGACCTACAGCCTCCTGATCCAGACGTGCAAGGGGATCGTGACCCTCGATAACGACAACGGGATGTGCCTTCGGGATCCCGTCACGGGCCGATGGACCCTGGACGACCTGACGAACCAGACCCTCATCGAGGACGATCCCGTCCGCCTGAAGCAGCTGACGGACCAGGGCCACAAGATGATCTACGACTTCGCGGCCTACAACATGCCCTTCTGGCTCGACGCGCCCTACGCGATGAACCAGGTGCGCTGGACGAACTGGGGCGTCTGGAACGACGTGAAGGGCCTCCCGCCCGACCTCGGCGTGACCACGATGCTCGTGCAGAACGTCTGGCCCGTCGACCAGAAGCCGCCGCAGTTCACCCTGGCAAACGTGGAAGGAGCCGCGGGCACGTCGGTGCCGTTCTCCGTCGCCGCAATCGACCCGGAGGGCGCCTCGCTCGCGTACCGCTGGGACTTCGATGGATCGAGCGAGCCGGGCACCGGCCCTGCTGTCAACAGCGACAGGATCTACGACAACGACGAGCAGTCGACTGCGCAGTCGCCCACGTACACGTACCCGTCGTCTACACAGACGAGAGTGTACGACGTGACCCTGCGGGTGTCCGAGGTCGGCGGGGACTTCTTCACCGTGAAGCGGGCGAAGGCGACGATCAGCCCGCCCGCGGTCGGTTCGCCGCGGGTCAGCGCGATCTCCTTCGGCCCGTCCGATCCGACGACCTATACGGGCGACCTCGTGACGTTCGCCGCGGTGGCGAGCGACCCCGCCGGTGTCCCCTTGACGGCGTTCAACTGGAACTTCGGGGACGGGACGACGCAGACGACAGCCACGCCGACCGTGACACACGCCTACACCAGCGTCGGGCCCAAGACGGTCAGCCTAACCGTCCGGAACCAGAATGGCGTGCTCTCCCAGCCGCAGACGACGGCCCTCATCGTGAGCGATAACGTGGCCCCGGTCGTGGCCCCGCTCGAGGACAGGACCGTCGTCCAGAACCTGGAGGACACGTACGTCGCCTTCGCGTCGGACGAGAACTCGAGGGACGGCCTGACGTACTCCTGGACCTTCGGGGATGGCGCGACCGCGACAGGGAACCCGGTGCCCCACACGTATGCCGCCGGGTCCTACATCCTCACGGTGACGGTCTCCGACGGCAAGGGACACACGGTGACGGACAGCGCGACGATCAACGCGGTGTCGGACCGGAACACGGCGCCCGCCCTCACGCTCTCCGCGAGCCCCCTGTCGACCTATGTCCGCGTCCCCGTGACATTCACGGCGACCGCGACGGACAGGGAAGGGAACGGCCTGAGCTGGTCGTGGGACTTCGACAACAACGGGGTCGTCGACCTGCAGTACAGCACCACTCAGGTGGCGCCGGGGACCCCGGTGACGAAGACGGAGACCTGGCAGTTCGCGAGTCCGAGCACGGGAGCGGGCTACCGGGCGACCCTCCGGGTCACGGACATCCCGCCGACGGGCGCGCCGAAGCCGGTCACGGCGACGGCCACCGTTCGGGTCAGTCCGAACAACGCGCCGACCCTCACGGGCATCGCGTTCTCGCCGGAGGCGGGGAGCCCGGGCCAGCTGTTCTCGTTTTCCTCCGTCGCGAACGACGTCGACTTTGACCTGCTGAACTACCAGTGGGACTGGGACGACGGCTTGTTCACGACGGGCCAGATCGACCCCATCCTCGGAGGGACGATCGCGGCGACCCACACGTACGCCGCGGAAGGCGCCTACGACGTCATCCTGAGCGTTGACGACGGCAAGGGCAGCGTCGCGCGGGTGGCGGCGCTGGTGGACGTCGTGCCGCCGGCCGTGATCGACGTGTCCGTCTCGGGCCAGTGGGACCAGCTATACGTGGGCCAGACACAGGACATTGCGGTCCTCGCGACCGTGAACGGAGTCCCCTTGCCAGGCGCGGCCGTGGCCGCGACCTTGCCCGGAGGGACGTTCACGACGCCGGCCTCAGGCACAACGGACGCGAACGGGGTGTTCAAGACGACGGTCCGGCCCAACGCGGGCACGGGCGGGACGACGATCACCCTGAGCGCCGCCGTGAGCAAGTCCCCGTACACGTCGGGATCCGACACGTTCCCGATCCGGGTCTTCACGACCCCGCTCCCGATGTCCGTGTCCGTCACGTCGAAGACGACGCGGATGATGTCCCTCGAGACGGCGACGATACGCGTGCGCCTCTCGACGACGGGCGGGGTCGGTGTGACGCAAGGCCTCCTCACGACGACGTCTACGCCGGCGGGCGTGTTCAGCCCCGTCGCGGAGCTCGGCGCCGGCAACTACTCGTTCCGGTGGACGTCGCCGACGGTCACGGGCACGACGATCGCGTCGATCCGCGTGACCGCGAAGGTCGGAGGGTATGGGAGCCCACTCCCGGTGTCGTACACGCTCACGATCGACCCGAACATGACGAACCTCGGAACCCCGACGACCCTGTTCTCCCTCGGGCTGGCGGACAGGACCGCGTTGCGTTCGGGCGAATCGATCCTCGTGCGTCTGTACCTCTACACGATCCAGGGGTACCCCGTAACGGGAGCGTCCGTCGTCGTGACGGTCCTCGGCGGCGGGAGCGTGACGATCGTCGTGGACGAGCTGAACGGCCTGTACACGTTCCGGTACACGGCGCCGACCGTGACGGGGGACACGGCGGTCCTCCTCCGGGCTACGGCGACGAAGAGTGGGTACAGGACGGTCGTGCGGTCGATCGGTCTGACCGTGTCGCCCTAGCGGACACGAACGGCGAGCCCCGAGGGGCTCGCCCCCTTTCCCTCTTCCCTTGCGCGCGTGTAACGTGCCTCGTGAGCTGATCCGTTCGACTCGATCTTCGCGGAACCCAGACGTTCCGGGAGGCGAGGAACCGTCCCTCGGTCTGTGCGTCGATCGCGTCCGCGACACGCCGAGTCATTCCTGATTCTGATTCCATCATCGACGGCGACGTCGCGGAGAGAAGGTTAATTACTCATCACACGCATACCCCACTGCTCCGTGCCGGTGACATGCCGGCCGATCAACCCGGAGCGGAGGAGGAGTGGAAGAAATGAGGAAACTGCTCCTTGGAGCGGTCGTGAGTTTGCTTCTGATGAGCGTGATGCTGTCCGCGGTGAACGTCTCGGCGGAAGGCACGGAGTCGGGCGCGTTCCCGGACCGGGTCTTCAGTATCATCCGGTCGCCTCCGGGTGGCCCGAGGTCCGACACGTACTGGACGGACATCTCGCCGAGCTGGACGGGCAACTGGTGGGTGCGGGCGAATCGGATCAACGGATCGGGGATCCTCGTCGAGGTCTTCCAGAACGACGGAGGCTCCCTCTCCATGGTGGGCTCCTCGAAGCTCCGCTACGCGGGGGACGAGTCCACGCCGGTCCAAATGCTCTACGGCTTCCCGTACAAGGCGGCGTTCTCGCCGTACGGGAAGCAGGGGATCTCCCTCCTGCAGGAGCGGTTCACGGCGGCGCAGCCCCCGGTCCCCGCGTTCACGTTCGCCCCGGAGGACCCCTCGACGGGCGAGGCCGTTCTGTTCGACGCGTCCGGCACGACGGACCCCGACAGCCCGATCGCCTCCTACGAGTGGGATTTCGGAGACCGGAGCATAGGCTCCGGCGTGCTGGTGGAGCATGCCTTCGCCGCGGCGGGAAGGTTCGTCGTGACCCTCAAGGTCACGGACGTCAACGGCCTGTCCGCGTCCTTGTCGAAGGACGTCCTCGTGCGGGGCAACCTGGCCCCTGTCGCCTCGTTCGAGGTCTCGAGGACCTTGATGCGCGTCGATGTCGACGGGAGGGCATCCTCCGATCCGGACGGCGACATGATCGCGGACTACCACTGGGACTGGGGCGACCGGATGGCGGAGTCCGGCGGCACGAGCCCGACCGCGTCCCACACCTATACGGCCCCCGGGAAGTACACGATCCTCCTCCGTGTGACGGACCCCTTCATGGCGATGGGTGAGACCTCCCGGGACGTCACGGTGAACACCTTCACCGTTGACTGGACGTATTCGGACTTCTTCGGCGTCCCGTACGGCGAGTGGTGGGACATGCGCCTCAGGTTCTACGGGGACGAGCGGCCGATCGGAGCGGAGTGCTTCAGCGACGAGGGGATCGTCGCGGGCTTCTGCACCCCGACGGACACCCTCGTCCCGGATGTCGCGTCGCACCCGTACACGAACTGGAACCCGACCCCCGTCGGGGACGCGGCCATCGTGGCCCCGTACCGGTTCGAGGCCAACGTCGTGAACCACCCCGCGTACACGATCGATGCCCCCGTGATCCTGCCGACGTGCGCGGACATCGCCGCGGCCCTCGAGGCCTCGGGCATCCTCCTGAGCTGCCCGGCCGGTCCCGCGGGCGGCGAGGTCGCCGTGGACGAGACCGTCCAGTACCTCACGAGCGCGGGGGCCTTGGCCCTCCGCTCCCGCGGATGCCCAGACGTGACCGCATTCTCCGACGGATTCCTGACACAGGTCCGCCTCAGCCTGACGATGGACGCGGCCGCCGCGCAGCGGCTGTTCGGCGTCTCGGACGGATCCCAGTGGGCGCCCGGCCCCGCGGACACATCCCTCATCGCCGCGGGCTGCGGCCTCGCCCTCCCGGACGACGCGAAGAGCGGCCTCCTGGAGAAGGGGCTCAAGGCCTGGCTCGGGGCCCAGGGCAACGGCCCGTACGACATCTTCAACGCGTTCAACAACCCGCTTACGGTCCTCGCGGTCGAGGCGACGGGCTCGTACGACGCGGGGACGATGACGCACACGCTGACCGTCAATCTGGTCACGTGGGGCTTCGAGGTCCTGACGGCCCGTTGGTTCTACTGGGGCGCCACGCCGTACGCGGCGGGCGCCGCCGGGGCTGCGCCGAGCGGCTGGTGGGGAATGGAGGCGCCCTGGCTCGAGAACCTCCACCTCGCGGCCACGATCGGCTCGAGCTTCAGCGGGACCGTGAGCGGGGTGCAGCAGAACCACTTCAAGCACCTCGCGGACGCGGGCCTCGACGGCGCATTCGGGACCGCGGACGACGTCCCCAAGTGGACCTGGGCACCCGTCCTTGCGGACCGGCTGTACGGGAGCGCGTTCTACCCGATTTCCGAGCTGAACGGGCTGTCCGGATACACGTACGAGCACACGACGGTCGGGAGCACGCGCTACGGCGCCGCGGACCCGTACGACTACGTCCCCGCGGTCTGGAGCCTGAGGGCGGGCGAGACGCAGACGTTCGCCTTCCCGACGGGCGTCGTCGCGATGTACAGCCCGTTCTGGTCCGTGAAGGCGGACGACCCCCTGCGCCTCGCGCTCATGTCCGTGCCGATCACGTTCGCATACTCCGTGCCCGCGACGGGAGTGGGCAGCTACGACGCCGCGCTGAGCGTGCTGACGGTGCTCGGACCCACGGCCGTGGGGCCCGTGCCCGTCACGGGATCGGGACAGCCCCGGGAGAGCCGTCCCAGCTACAACCTTGTCTGGGTCTGAACGCGCAAGGACATGGCGGGCCTCCGGGCCCGCCCCCTTACCTTTCGTCACCAGACCGGCCGGAGGGGGACCACATCTCAGGCGGGACCATGCGCAGGGCTTCGCTCGTCCTCGCGGTCGCGCTCTTCGCCCTCGTCCTCGTCCCGAATCACGGCCACTCTGCCCCGACGACCTTCGAGCCCAACCGCCTCGTGAACGACGACACCGGGAAGACGGAGCAGAAGCGGGTAGCGGCGGTCGCCGATCCGACGGGCGGCGTGTACGCGGTCTGGCAGGACTACCGGAACGGGGACTTCGACCTGTACTTCGCGAGGTCGACGGACGGCGGACGGACCTTCTCCCCGAACATCCGGATCGACGACGCCCCCGCGGCGGCGACCCAGGAGCGACCCCAGCTCGCCCTCGGGCCGAACGCGGAGATCGTCGTCGTCTGGCACGACGACCGGCGCGCGTACATGGACTTCGACATCTACGCGGCCGCGTCGTTCGACCGCGGGTCCACGTTCTCCTCGGCCGTCCGGGTCAGCGACGGGCCGAACAACAGGAGGCAGCTCAACCCGTCCGTCACCGTGGACCTCCGGGGGAACGTGTACGTCGCCTGGCAGGATTTCCGCTCGGGTGACGGGGACATCCGGATGGCCCGCGCGACGCTCGCCTCGTTCTCCTTCTCCGAGAGCGTCCGCGTCGACGACGACCTCGGGAGCCCCGCGACCCAGGCCGCCCCCTCCGTCGTCGCCAGCTCTCTCGGGGTCGTGTACGTCGCGTACCACGACAACCGGAGCGGGGAGTTCAACGGGGATGTGTACGTCGCCCGATCCACGGACGGTGGCAAGACGTTCGGGCCGAGCGTGCGTGCGGACGATACAGGCACCGCGACGTCGAGCCAGGGCCAGACGTCCCTGGCCATCGACAGCATGGGGAACCTCTACCTCGTGTGGCAGGACGCGCGGAACAACGTCGACTTCGACTATGACGTCTATTTCTCGAAGTCGACGGACGGCGGGCGGACCTTCTCCCGGAACGTGCGGGTCGACGACGCCCCCCGAGGGTCGTCCCAGAACGCGCCGAGCATCGCGGTCGGGGCGGCGGGCACCCTCTACGTCACGTGGGGGGACGAGCGCAACGTCGACTCCGACATCTACTTCTCGTACTCCGTGGACGGGGGAGCGAGGTTCTCGCCAAGCGCGCGCGTGGACGACGCCCCCGACTCGCCGACGGACCCCGCGCCCCAGTACCAGCCTCGGGTCGTGGAGTCCGCGACGGGGCGCGTGGCGGTCCTCTGGCAGGACCTCCGGCGGGATCGGGACAACGGCGACATCTACGCCTCGACGTCCGTCCTGCCCGTCGGCCCCGCGCTCCGCGTGGACGTCTCCCTCTCCCCGTGGAACGTCGCTCCCGGCGAGAGGACGAACGTCACGATCCGCGTGACGTCGGACGGGGTCGGCGTGGACGGGGCGAACGTGACCGTGACGGCGAACGTGTCGGGCGCCCTGGATCCCGTCGTCCCCGTCGGCCCGGGGTTGTACAGGGCCGCGTACTATCCCGCCGTCACCCTGGGGCCCTCTGGAGCGGCGGTCGAGGTCGCGATCACGGCCCGGGCCGCCAAGGCGGGATACGCCGCGGGGGCCGGCCAGGCCCCGCTCCGGGTGTCGCCGCGGATCGCCGTGGGCCTCACGCCTCTGTGGGACGTCCTTGCGGTCGGACAGACGACGGGGATCGCGGCGACGGCCACGGGCCTGGGATCGCCCCTCGCGAACGGGCTCGTGAGCGCCGTCGCGTCCGAGGGAGGGGGGCTGAGCGGGTCGTCCGGGTGGACGGACGCCTCGGGCGGGTGGTCGACAACCCTGGAGGCCCTCGCCGGGTCGGGCGGCACGACCGTGACGGTCGTCGTGACCGTCGCTAAGGACGGCTTCCTCCCCGGGTCTGCGACGGCCGCGATCCTCGTCCTGTCCCAGCCGCGCCTACTCCAGATCGCCGTCACCTCGGACCGGAAGGAGATGATGGCCTTCGAGACCGCGGCCCTCAAGGTCCGCCTCACGAGCGGCGGGACCGGCGTGCCCCGGGCGATTCTCACGGGCTCCACCGCGAAGGGAGGGACCTTCGGCCCCGCCACGGACCACGGCAACGGGACGTACACCCTCGCCTGGGTCGCCCCCGCGACGGACGCACAGACGTGGGTCATCGTGAACATCCTCGCGAAGGTCGGCGGCTACCGGGACGCGAAGGGGAGCGCGGCGATCCTCTTGGATCCGAACAAGACCAACCCCCTGAGCCCGACCCCCATGTATGTCCTGGCACGACCCGCGAGCGCCACCGTGGCCTCGGGGACCTCGCTCACGTTCACGTTGTACCTCTTCACGATCGAAGGCTACGCGATCTCCGGGGCGACCGTCGCCGTCTCGACGCTCGCCTCCGGCGGGACGCTGAGCCATGTGACGGACCGGCTCAACGGCATCTACACGTTCGTTTTCACCACGGGAACGGTCACTTCGGACACGGCCGTGCTCATCCGCATCCAGGCAAGCAAGTACGGGTACGGGACGAAGATCGCGCAGATCGGGCTCATCGTTTCGCCGTGAGTCGCGACGCGTTACGCGGGGAGGCGTTTCGGTCGCGCTCAGCGGGCACTCTCATTCTCGTCTTCGAGAACGGACAATCCTCAGATCGACGCGACGAGAAGCCTTAAGTGCGATGCCACGAATGAGGGTAGAGCCTCCGATCTTCGTGGGCTGATGAGGAGGAGTGGACGTGAGCAAGGCAGTCATACTGGCCATTGTGAGTTTGTTCCTGCTGAGCGCTTTCCTCGTGTCGATCAACGTCGCCGCGGAGGGCGTAGAGGAGGGAGACTTCCCGAACCGGACGTTCTATGTCACGCGATCCCCTCCCGGCGGGCCGAGGAGCGACGTATACTACTCGAATAACACGACTCCCGCGGAGTCGGGCCTCTGGTCCGCGCGACTCGACACCCTCGCAGGCTCCGCGATCATCGTCCAAGTCTACCAGATCGATGGCGGATCCCCCGTGCTGCTCGCCGCGTCGAAGCTGCGGACGGTCGGGCAGGAGACGCCTCCGATCGTCCTTTACCAGGACGACGTCTACCAGATGTCCTTCACCCCGTACGGGAAGAGCGGGACATCGATCCTGCGGGATGTCTGGAAGGCCAACCTGCCCCCCGATGCCTGCTTCACCTACAGCCCGGCGAGCCCCTACGAGGGCCAGCCGATCTCCTTCGACGCCTCCTGTTCCGCGGACCCTGACGGGACGATCGCCTCGTACAGCTGGGACTTCGGCGACGGGAACACGGCGAGCGGCGCGATGACGACCCACACGTACGGCATGGATGGGACGTACGACGTCACGCTGCGCGTCGCCGACAACCTGGGCGGCTTCGACGTCCTCACGGTGCCCATCACGGTCCTCATGCCGGTGAACGAGCCGCCCGTGGCGGCGTTCTCCTGGTCCCCACTGGAGCCCAAGGAGCAGGACCCCGTGATGTTCGACGGGCGAGCCTCCCGCGATCCCGATGGCATGATCGTCTCGTACAGCTGGGATTTCGGCGACGGGAACACGGCGACGGGATCCACGGCGACGAACACGTACGCGATGGCGGGACTGTACACGGTGACCCTGACGGTCACGGACGACGACGGCGCCACGGATGATGCGACCGCGGAAATCCGTGTCCTGCCCAACGATCCCCCGGTCGCCCAGTTCTCCTGGTCGCCCTTGACACCCAAGGCCCTGTACGATGACGTGAGGTTCGACGGAAGCGTCTCCTACGACTCGGACGGTTTCCTCGTCGCGTGGGATTGGGACTTCGGCGACGGGCACACGGGCACGGGATCCGTGGCGATCAACCGGTACAGCCTTTCGGGAGACTACCCCGTGACGCTCCGCGTGACGGACAACAAGGGGGCCACGGGGAGGTCGACAGAGACGATCCGCATCGTCGACAACCTCCCGCCGACCGCATCCTTCACCTGGACTCCGTCGATGCCGAAGGAGGGCCGGCGCGTCGACTTCGACGCCTCGGCGTCCAACGACCCCGACGGCACGATCGTCGACTACCACTGGGTCTGGGGCGACAGCTTGTCGGAGAGCAGCGGGACGAGCCCACTGGCGTTCCACACGTACGCGGCCGACGGGACCTACACGGTCGTCCTCCACGTCACGGACGACAACGGGGCCATGGGGATGGCCCAGGCCGACATCGTCGTCGCGCCGATCATCCCGCCAATCGCACGCATCATCGCGCCGGCCGAAGGGGTCGCGGGAGTCCCCGCGCTCTTCGACGGGAGCGGCTCGTCGGACGCGGACGGCATGATCGTCCTCTACGAGTGGGACTTCCAGAACGACGGCCTCGTCGACGCGACCGGACCGACCGCGACCTGGACGTACCCGGCCGCGGGCACGTACACGGTCGCCCTGAAGGTGACGGATGACGACGGGGCGTCGGGCCGGGCCGAGGCGACGATCCAGGTGCGCGGGAACGAAGCCCCCGTGGCCGTGATCGCGTACTCCCCGATGGACCCGATGAGCAGGGACCTCGTGACGTTCGACGGGCGTGGATCGTACGATCCGGGCCCGACGGGCGACTCTATCGTATCGTACAGCTGGTCCTTCGCCGACGACGGATCCACCGCGAGCGGTGCCGTCGTCACGCACACGTTCGCGAGGCCGGGCACCTGGCGCGTCACGCTGACCGTGAGGGACACCTTCGGAGCCCCCGGAAGCGCGCTCGTCGACGTGTCCGTCGACAACGACGCACCTGTCGCCGTCCTGAGCGTCTCCCCGCTCTCTGCCCTCACCTACGAGGTCATCACGGCGGACGGCAGCGCGTCGAGCGACTCCGACGGCATGATCGTTTCGTACCTCATCGACTGGGGTGACGACGCAACGAGCGCCGGGCCGATCGCGACCCATCTGTACGCCGACGGCCCGCGGACGTACACGATCACCCTGAGGGTCCGGGACGATTCCGGCGCTGAGAGCACGGACTCGAAGGTCGTCTCGATCGTCAACCGCGCGCCGACGGCCTCGTTCGTGTACACGCAGATCTCGACGTCGTACAAGGACCCGGTCCAGTTCGACGCATCCGGATCGAGCGACCGGGACGGCCTGATCGCCCTCTACGAGTGGGACTTCCAGAACGACGGGACCTTTGACGCGATGGGGCCCATGGCCTCCTACCAGTATAGCCGGCCGGGCACATACACGGTCCTCCTGCGAGTGACGGACGACGACGGGGCGAGCGCCTCGACGACCCGGGACGTCACCGTGGAGAACCTGAGGCCCGTGGCGGTGCTGAGCGTATCCCCGCTCTCCGCCCTGACGTACGAGGACATCACCGCGGACGGCTCGTCCTCGTCGGACCCGGAGGGCTCGGCCCTGACGTACAGCATCGCCTGGGGTGACGACGCAACGAGCGCCGGGCCGAGGGCGACGCACCGGTATACGGACGGCACCCGGACGTACCTCGTCACGTTGGTCGTGACGGATGCGTTCGGTATGACCGGGATTGACACCGAGATGGTCGAGATCCGCAACAGGCCGCCGAGCGCGACCCTGAGCGTCTCCCCCTCGTCCGCCTACACGGGAGACACGTTCACGGCGACGGGCACGGCGAGCGACATGGATGGGATGATCGCCTCGAGCTCGATCGCCTGGGGCGACGAGGCCGTGACGTCCGGATTGACCGGCACGCACGCGTACACCGCCCCGGGCGCGTACACGGTGACGCTCACCGTGACGGACGACGACGGCGCGAGCGCGAGCGCGACGTTCGACGTGACGGTGCTGAACCGCGCGCCGACGGCCTCGTTCGTGTACACGCAAATCTCGACGTCGTACAAGGACCCGATCCACTTCGATGCGTCCGGATCGAGCGACCCGGATGGCATGATCGTGTCATACTCCTGGAACTTCGGTGACGACACGACCGGCAGCGGCGCGCACATCTTCGACAAGCGCTACGCCGCGCCCGGGACGTACACGGTCACGCTCACCGTGACGGACGACGACGGGGCGAGCGCTTCGACGAGCAAGGACGTGACGGTGGGGAACTTCGCGCCCACGGCGGTGCTGAGCGTATCCCCGCTCTCCGCCCTGACGTACGAGGACATCACCGCGGACGGCTCGTCCTCGTCGGACC
>Ga0209341_10001711_pt1 | contig 21502 bp, 22 predicted proteins | sample RifCSP13_2_FD_184020 | JGI IMG/M metagenome (GOLD analysis project Ga0209341, IMG submission 184020) | Soil microbial communities from Rifle, Colorado - Rifle CSP2_sed 13_2 (SPAdes) (version 2) | ecosystem: Environmental > Terrestrial > Deep subsurface > Rock core/Sediment | place: Rifle... | reverse complement strand
TCCTCCCACAACCGCGCCTGCCTCTTCAGATCGATCTGAACGGCCGTCTTGCGCCCGGTGTCATCCACAAGAAACCGAACCCCTCGAACCATGCTGTGTCCCCCCTCTCTCCTTCTACGCCGAACGCCGCGGTGAGCAGCCGCGAGCGAGCGAATGCGAGCCCGCGGTCTGCTCGACTGCGAAGTTAGAGACGCACGACGTCTGGCCGGCCTGCTTCATTGCCGACCGTTGACGACCCAAATCGAATCGCCCGCATCGGCGACGGCCTGCATGACCAATATCTGTTCAAGCACCAGTCGCATATTGCTACTGGCGAGCGCATCCGCCGGCGGCACAGAAGTGGTGCCGCGACCGCCGGACACCTTGAACGCATGCAGATCGAGCGTGTAGAGGCGGACGTCGCCGAGCGAAAGAAACGTCTCCCTCCAGAGTTTGTTGCCTCGATCTTGCGTTCCGGCGACGTATTGCTTGATCCGCTGCCTCAAATCTCCGGTCTCGCCAACGAGAACTCCCACCTTCCCGCTGTGGGGTCCGGACTTCAACACGCCCTGCCACTTGTAGACTGCGGGCCCCCAGCAGCTGCAGCGCCTTTCTTCCAAGCGGGCCGTGACGTGCTCAGCGAACGACAGGTGGGCACCGTCGAGAGTGAAGGGGCGCCACGAGTACTCAATCTCGGTCGTTGATCGTTCGTCGCCCATCCCCGTGTTCTCTAACGCACCGTATCAGCTGCGGCGCGAAGCGCCGTCAGCTGCATGCGGAAGTTAGACCGTCCGGTGCAGCAAGGACGAAGACCACACGACACAACGCTCATGGTGCTAGCTGGGCGCAGAGACTGCCGGCGGGCAGCAGCCTCACCGCTCCACGGATAGCACCTTCAAGCACGATCTGTCGTAGCTGCTGGACCGTGATTCCGGCTATGAGGGATCCTTTGCCGCTGGCACTTGGCGTCAACCACTTCAGGGTATCGCCAGGCCTCGTTAGCGTCAGCGTGAAGTACACTCCTTCGTGGACCACATCGCAACGAATGTCGTAGAGACAGTCGACCGCCTCGCGCACCGACAAGAACGGGCCACCGGGTGCGTGGCTGAACGCCTTGCCGAGTGCTGTGCGGTGGGAGTCGGAGCAGATGTCTTCGAAGAACAGCCGTACGTGCTTGCGTGACTCGCCCTCCGCCGTGAAGTTGTTGGCGAGCTTCGCCACCGCTTCGGCAGCAATCAGCTGGAAGAGCACCTGAAGAGCGGGCCGTCCCGTCGCGACTTCATCCATACGGTCACCCAGCCAAAGCATCCGCGCCGCCTGATGTATCACGATCTTAGCCTTGCTGGTCGCAGCCGGAACGGCCTCCACGCACTCGATGAACGCGCGGGACGCGTCCAGGTCCGGGAACGCGGGCCGGAAGAAGTCAGCCCAGTTGATGTTCGCTATATGCATGGCGCCCATCGGTCTAACGTCATGTTGAGCGGCCGCGGCGAGCGTATGCGAGCCAGCGGGCCGCTCGAACATGTTGTTCGGCGGCACGTCCTCTTCTACCCCACTCGGAACCTTACGGCTTGCTTGAGCAGGGGCTGGAACGCCCGCAGACGAAGCCTCTTCTCGTCTTCAACCTTGAAAACAGCCTGCTTGAAGATGGCCTCGTAGCGCTGGAACGTGGCGCCCGGGGCGCGGACTTTCCTGGCTGCAGCCTCCGGCATCTTGATGAAGATGCCGTACGACTTGGAACCGAGCCACATGATGCCGAAGACTACGAAATTTCCGACTTTGAAGCCGCAGTAGAACTTGTTGAACTTGCGCTCTACCGGCCACCCGTGCCGACGAGCCAGCGACTGAAGCTGGTCGGCGACGCGGAGGAAGCCGGAGACACTCTCAGTATGGTGGTCCTGTTTGTACGTGTCGCGATCGTAGGAAGGTAGTCCAGAAGCGACTGCCGCGCGTTTCTTGGGCGAGGGCTGGAGGCGGTTCACCAGAAGCCAGGAATCACGGCCAGCACTCCAACGTGTCACCTCAACCAACTCGACGGGATACGTGATCTTGCTCACGTGATCAAGGGTCGTGCGGTCCATGCTTGGGGCGACCACCAGAATCCGGACCTCCAGACGGTCCCATTCGATCTGCCAGTCCTCGGGCCGGTCCTCAGCCTCTAGCCACAGGCTCTTTATGGAATCAGGGTTGCTCTGAGCCCAAATGGCGTACTTGAGGACTTAGGGGATTACTGTCGCGTCAACGGGCACGTTTTTCATTTCGATGATGCAGACGTTGCCCTGTGCATCGATGCCGACGATGTCTGGAACACCGGGCTTCCCACCGCCGCGAACCTGCCGCTTCAGGAGGAAGATCTCCGCAAACAACTCCGGCGCGGCGAAGACCGCCTGCTCGAACTCCGCCTCCGATTTGAACGGAGCTGGCTCCAACGGTCGAACCTTACCGTTCCGAGGCCGCCAGTACAGCGTCTGCATTGCTTTGAAGCTCCTCTTTATCCCTTGCCTCGGCGCGCGGCCAATCTTTGCATGTCCGGCGAACGTGCGCGGTGAGCAGCCGCGGCGAGCGCATGCGAGCCGCGGTCTGCTCCACTGCGAAGTTGGGCAGCGACCAGCATGCACGGCCTGGCACTCGACCCCATCACTCAATGATCCGATCTGCACGCTGAAAGAGCGATGGCGGAATCGTTAGCCCGATCGCCTTCGCGGTTCTGAGATTGATGACCAGCTCGAACCTTGTCGGCTGCTCGACGGGCAGGTCGGCGGGGTTGGCACCCTTGAGAATCTTGTCGACATAGCTCGCGGCCCGCGCATACAGATCAGCGATACTCGGGCCATAGGATATCAATCCTCCGGCTTCCACAGCCTCTCTGGCGACGTATATGGCTGGAAGCTTGTGTTGCACCGCCAGCGCGGCGATCTGACGCTGATGGACGGCAAGGAGGACTGATCCATAGATCAACACGGACTGAGCGCCTCGCCTGGTGATGACGGCGAAGGCCTTTTCGATGTCGCTGGGTACCTCGATTCCGACGTAGTCAAGTGCTAGGCCCAGTTTGACGGCCGTCTGCTCGACGACCCTGCGGAAGCCGGGGATTGGCTCGGCGCGATCGAAAAGAACGCCAACCCGCCGTAACCCGGGACTCAGGCTTTTCAAGAACTCAAGATACTTGCTGGCGATGGTCGAGTCCGGCTCCCACGCCAGCCCGGTGATGTTCCCGCCTGGCTGCCGGACGCTCGAAATCAAGCCCTGCTCCACGGGATCGATCCCCACCGTCATCACAATCGGGATGGTGGATGTGGCTTGTTGAGCGGCACGGACTGCCGCGGTTGCAGCCGAGGCTACGATCACATCGACTTTCCGCCTCACGAGCTCGGCTGCCAGGGCCGGAAGCGTGTCGTAGGTTCCGTCGGCCCACCGCTCCTCAATGAAGAGGTTCTGACCCTCAATCCAACCCAGCTCGCGAAGGCCTTCACGAAAGGCCTTGCGATAGGGTCCGCCGACGGCGGGGGATGCGACACCTAGATAGCCGATCCTCGCCACCTTCCCAGCCGGCTGCGCCTCGGCGATCAGCGGCGCGGCGAGGATCAGAAGAGCGACGGCCGCAGCGAGTCTAGCGCCTCTTGGCCTCATAACCGTTCCCCTGTGGACCGCGCCAGTGGTCTGCCCAACGCTCACGTTGACCGGCCGCGGCGAGCGAATGCGAGCCAGCGGTCCGGTCGAACGTGCTGTTCGGCGTGAAGCCGCCGCTACCTGTACGCATCGCTTCGGTGTCGTACCACGCGGATGTCGACGACGCGCGCGTTGTCGTCGACCGAGTAGACGACGCGGTAGTCTCCGATGCGAATTCTCCACAGATCGGCCGCTCCCTGCAGCTTGACACACCCGGGCGGCCTCGGATCGGTGGCGAGTGCCTCAATACGCGAGATGATCCGCCGCGCCACGCTCATCTCAAGCCGTTCGAGCTCGCGCCGGGCCGAGCGAGCGAAGACAACCCGGTACTCAGCCACGCCGGCGCCTGAGCACGCGCCGCTTCACGGCCTCCAGCGGCTCGCGGGGCTCAGAGGCTCGCGCTTCGGCTAGGGCGCGGTCGTAGAAGTCCTCCCACAACCGCGCCTGCCTCTTCAGATCGATCTGAACGGCCGTCTTGCGCCCGGTGTCATCCACAAGAAACCGAACCCCTCGAACCATGCTGTGTCCCCCCTCTCTCCTTCTACGCCGAACGCTGGCGCTGACCCGCGGCCGTCTCGGCCGGCGGGTCCAGCGGCTTGTTAGGCTCGTCATTTCAACCGGAAGACGGCCCCGAGGAAATCCTGCACGTCGCGGACTGCCCGCTCGTGAGCTTCACGATTGTAGGCGAGAGACGCGCCCCGGAGCATACACGGCGCGTCCCTCCCCGCCACGCGTCCCGTCGCGGGGTCGGCGATCTGTCCATCGCGTTCTACGAACGCGCACTTTGCCGGACTCAGCGCGTGCGGGAGTTTGCCCCCCGGTGAGAGCGGGTCGTCGAAGGAGTGATGAGCGTCCGGGTACTCCAGGAGAGCCGCATCTTTGCCCGCGCGCTGCAGCCGTTCAACGTACGACTTGCACGGGCCGATCGGGATCCAATCGTCCGCCGCCCCATGAAAGATCCGGATCGGCGCTGGGCCGATTCGATCTTCGTCCGCCAGCCGGATGTAGCAACTGGCCGGGTAGAAGGCAAGGTGGGCCGCAAACCGGATGAGGCCATCGCCATACCGCTCCTGGAATCGGTGGTGGCTCGCCCACAGCGCCGTGCGGCCGCCGAACGAGAGGCCCATGATCGCGATGCGACCAGCATCGATGCGGGGATGCGCCGCCATCAGGCTCATCGCTCGGTACACGTCGGTCAAGACGCTAGCAATATTCAGCCGATGGTGTCCCGTGCAAACTTCCGGGATGCTCCGCCCCGCGAAACTGTCCACCACGAAGGTGGCAATGCCGAACGCGTCGAGCGTGGTGGCCCAGGCGAGCTCAGCTCCTCTGATGCCGGCGCAGCCGTGGGTGAGGATTACGGCCGGGAGCCGGGCCGTTCCTGGCGGGAGCCTCAGCACGCCGCTTACAGTCGAGGGGCTTCCCTCCGACGGTAGGGGCATGAAGGGCGTCCAGAGGTCCCCTGGGAACGTGAGGCTCTGGAATGAGATCCTCTCGCTCTGTCCCTCGGCGAGGGTTGCCAGCGACAGAACGAACGCAGCTCCGACCAACATCTTGGTGAGGAGAAGCACTCTCGCAATCCTCATGGCTGGACTCCGAGCCTAACGTGAAGTCGCCTGAACTGCGTTACACGACTGCGTAGGTCCGTATATCACGGGGAACCGTCCGCCGGCACCGAGGGGACGCGTGAATGTCCGCCACGTTGCGAAGGCTGCCCGCACCGCGTCCCGTGATAGACCGCAAGGCACTGCCGGGTATTCCCCCCGGATATCTGATATCGCTGCTGAAGGCTGAGGCTCATCACAGGAACATCCGGTCGGCGGGGCTCTGGACTCCGGCCGGGCCCCGGTTGAGGACGTGGGTGTAGATCATCGTGGTGCTGACGTCCTTGTGGCCGAGTAGCTCCTGGACGGTGCGGATGTCGTGGCTCTCCTCCAGCAGGTGGGTGGCGAAGGAGTGACGGAACGTGTGGCAGGTGGCCGGTTTGGCAAGCCCGGCGCCCCGGACGGCATCCTTCACGGCCCGCTGGAGCACGGATTCGTGGAGGTGGTGCCGGCGCCTCTGGCCCGTGACGCGGTCCACGTAGAAGCGCGTGGCCGGGAAGACCCACTGCCAGCCCCAGTCCCGGCCGGCGTTCGGATACTTGCGCAGGAGCGCGCCGGGCAGTTCGACCCAGCCGGCGCCGTGGCGGAGGTCGGCCTGGTGTTGGTCGTGAGCGCCTTCGAGGTGGGCGGTCAGCGCGGCCTTGACCGCGGCCGGCAGCATCGTCACCCGGTCCTTGCGGCCCTTGCCGTCGCGGATGACGATCTGGTTCGTGGCGAAGTCGACGTCCTTCACGCGCAGGCGACAGCACTCCAGCAGGCGAAGTCCCGCGCCGTACAGCAAGAGCGCCATGAGCCGTGGCACGCCGTCGAGCCGCTGGAGGACGGCGCGGACATCGTCCCGCGTCAGCACGACGGGGAGGCGCAGGGGCCGCTTGGCGCGAACGACGTCGTCGAGCCACGGAAGCTCGACCCCGAGCACCTCGCGGTAGAGAAAGAGCAGGGCGCTCAGAGCCTGGTTCTGGGTGGAAGCCGCGACCCTGTCGTGAACGGCAAGCGACGTCAGGAACGCGGTGACTTCGGGGGCACCCATCTCGGCGGGGTGGCGCTTGGCGTGGACGTACGCCTTCTCGGTGCGGCGGCTGTAGTGGCGCGTGCGGACGACCTCGCGCACGCGGTCGAGGAGCCGGGGCTTCGGGGCGCCGGCCGGGCCGGCTTCATGGACGGCGAGCGCCCCCGAGAGAGCACCAGCCGGCAACGCGGGATAGGACCACCCGCGGCTCGACCGAAGGGCGACCGTGCTCATACGTGAGACTCCCTTTCGTTCGTGCGCCTTGGAAGATAGTCGACCACGGGGGAGCACACAAGAGAAATTCCCGACGCGCGGAAGCCCGCTTCGCTGACTCGAGGGGTTGGCCCGACCCGTGCCGATCTGGGGCGTACGCGGCTTGAGCTCGCCAGGCCCGTCGGAGCAGCCTCGCTGGCAATCGGAGGACGTCCCCCTCCCCCGCTCGCACACCTCACGCCGGGTTGAACTGGTCGTCGACGGCGACCGAGGCCTCGCAAGCGTTGTGGGCTCACATGCGGTCGATCCGCCCGGACTGGCCGACGGAGACGGATCGCAGCGCCGACCTCGCCCATCGCGTCGCCCTGAAGCAGGCCATCGACCGCACCGCGGGTGCCTTCCTCGCCGCAACCCGTCGCTGAGCTACTCGCCGCGCTCCACGGGGCGCTGGCCGCCCTGGGCGTCCGGTGGTTCTTGTTCGGTGCGCAGGCAGCGATTCTTCATGGCGCGGCCCGCCTCAGCGCCGACGTCGACGTCACCGTCGATCGCGGGCGCCGATCGGCCACCGAGCTCGTCGTGGCGCTCGCGGCCGCGGGCTTCGAGCTGCGCGTCCCCGTGCTGCAGTCCGGCACCACGGCCATCGACCGGCAGATCAACGTGCGTGGCGAGGGCGACGCGGCGGCCCGCGCCGTCGCGCGGTACCGTCGCCGGGGTCGCCGAGAGTCCTGACGCTGGCCGCTCGCCCGCGCGATCCTCGCCTTACTGAATCACCTCCGTCGCCCGGAGGAGAACGGACTGCGGGATCGTCAGCCCGAGTGCTTTGGCGGCCTTCAGGTTGATGACCAGCTCGAACGTCGCCGGGCGCTCCACGGGCAGGTCGGCCGGCTTCGCACCCTTCAGGATCCTGTCCACGAAGTAGGCGGCCCGCCTGTGCATGTCCGCGTAGCTTGGCCCAAAGGACATCAATCCACCCGCCTCGACCAATTCCCGGTAGGCGTGCACCCCTGGGAGGCGATGTCGGGCAGCGAAGTCCATGATGCGCGCGCGGTGGTGCAGGAACAGCCGATCCGCCAGCACGAGGAGCGCGCCCGGCCGCTCCCTGACGATCGCGGCAAATGCGCCCTCGATCTCTTCTATGGTCCGCACCCCGAGGGACAGCACGTTCATTCGCAGCACCTGAGCCGCGGCCCGCGTCTGCTTCTCGGCGAGTACCTGTAGCGGGCTGGCCGCATTCCAGAGCACGGCGATGTGCGAGACGTTGGGGATCACCTCCCTGAGCAGCTCCAACCGCTTCCCGTCCATCTCCGTTGAAATCGAGGTCAACCCGGTGATATTCCCGCCGGGCCGGCTGAGGGACGGGACGATGCCCGTCCCGACGGGATCGCCGACGGCAACCATGACGAGGGGGATCGACGTTGTCGCCTTCTTGACGGCGAGGGTGGCGGGTGTCCCGGCGGTCACGATCACGTCGACCTTCAGGGCGACCAGGTCGCCGATGAGGGCAGGGAAGCGCTCATACTTTCCTTCAGTCCACCGATACTCGATCAGAACGTTTCGGCCCTCGACATACCCCAGGTCACGCAACCCCGCGCGGAACGGCCCGACGAGATTGGCCTCGAGGGCCGCCGTGGAGTTCCCGAGGAACCCTATCCGGTACGGCTTCCCTGTCTGCTGCGCCTGGGCGGCGAGCGGCCCCAGCAGGATGCCCAGGGCGAGGGTGAGGGTGAAGCCGATCCTCCCGATCGTCATGCGCGCCTCCTCGAGCCTCTCACGCACCCGGTGAACCTCCTCCGCATATCGTGTCAGCGACCCCTGCAACTCGAGATGGCCGCGCCGCGCGGGGGGCAGCGTCAGCGTCCGTCGGCACACACCGGGTACATAGGTAACACATCTGGCCGGGAACATGGGTGACACCACGAAGGTCGTCGCTTGACCCGGGTGCGCGGCGGCGCTATGTTCCGCCCGCGCCCCGGGGCCGTCCACGGAACCCAGAATTCCACGAGAGGAACCATGCCTGCCAAGCGCACGTACACCGACATCCTGTTCGAGGTGAAGGACCAGGTCGCGTGGGTCACGCTCGACCGCCCCCGCGTCCTCAACGCGTTCCGCGAGCAGACGCTCGACCAGATGACCGCGGCGCTCCGGTCCACGCGCGAGGACCCCACGATCGTCTGCGCGGTGATCACCGGCGCCGGCGACAAGGCGTTCTCCGTCGGCGGCGACTTCCACGCGATGCGCCGGCTGAACTTCGCCAACAGCTACATGTGGAACGACCGCATGCAGGGGCTGGCGATGACGATCCGCGGGCTGCCGATCCCGGTGATCGCGATGATCAACGGCTGGTGCATGGGCGGCGGCCACGAGGTGGCGCTGTGGTGCGACCTCGCCATCGCCGCGCAGGATGCCGTGCTCGGCCAGACCGGCGCGCGGGTCGGCGCCTGCCCCACGGTCGGGGCCACGCAGTACCTGCCGCGGCTCATCGGCGAGCGGCTCGCGCGCGAGATGATCTTCTGCGCGCGGCGCTTCACCGCGAAGGAGGCGGTCGAGATCGGCCTCATCAACAAGTGCGTGCCGCGCAAGGCCCTGCGCGCCGAGACGCTCAAGTGGTGCGAGGCGATGAAGGGGCACAGCGCGCTGACGCTGCGCATGACCAAGAAGTCGCTCAACTTCGAGTCCGACCTGCTGTACGCCTCGTGGCAGCACGGCATGGAGCTGCTCGCCCACGTCTGGGGCTCGGAGGAGGCCAACGAGGGGATGGACGCCTTCCTCGCCGGCCGCCCGCCCGACTTCAACAAGTTCCGGGCGCGCGACCGGAAGGCGCTGACCGAGTACCTGCACGGGTTCGCGCGCGACTTGAACGCGTCCCCCGCGATGCGGCGGAAGGGCCGGTAGTGGCCGCGGCCGAGGGCGCGCTCGCCGGGCTGCGCGTCCTCGACCTGACGCGCATCCTGGCCGGCCCGCTCTGCACCATGATGCTCGGCGACCTCGGCGCCGACGTGATCAAGGTCGAGCCGGTGGCCGGCGGCGACGACACGCGCGGCTGGGGGCCGCCGTTCGCCGGCGGCGAGTCGGCGTACTTCCTCGGCGTCAACCGCAACAAGCGCTCGCTCACGCTGGACCTCGCGACCGAGGCCGGCCGGGAGATCCTCGCCGGCCTCGTCGCGCGCGCCGACGTGCTCGTCGAGAACTTCAAGACGGGCACGCTGGAGACGTGGGGCGTCGGGGACGCCTGGCTCGCCGACCACGCCCCGCGCGTCGTCCGCTGCTCGATCACGGGCTACGGCACGAGCGGCCCCCGCGCGCGGCAGCCCGGCTACGATTTCGTCTTGCAGGCGGAGTCCGGGCTGATGAGCATCTGCGGCGCGCCGGACGGGCCGCCGACCAAGTACGGCGTCGCGATCGTGGACGTGTGCACCGGGATGCTGGCGTGCAGCGCGATCCTGGCCGCGCTCCAGGCGCGCCCCCGCACCGGCCGCGGCCAGCGCGTCGAGGTGTCGCTGCACGATGCCGCGCTGGCGATGCTGGTCAACGTGGCGTCGAGCTACCTCGTCGCCGGCCAGGAGGCCCGCCGCTTCGGCAACGGCCACCCGACCATCGTGCCGTACACGACCTATCCGACGCGCGACGGCCAGATGGCCGTGGCCGTCGGCAACGACGCGCAGTTCGCGCGCTTCGCCGAGGCCGTCGGGCGCCCGGAGTGGGCGCGCGACGCGCGCTTCACGCGGAACCGCGACCGGGTCGTCCACCGTGACGTCCTGGACGGGCTCGTCGCCGACGTCCTGCGCGGCGACGTCGCCCGGGCGTGGCTCGACAGGCTCCGCGCGGCGGGCGTGCCGTGCGGCCGGATCAACACGGTTGCGCAGGCGCTCGACGACCCGCACGCGGCGGCGCGCGGCATGGTGGAGACCGTCGAGCACCCGGCCGCCGGCGCGCTCCGCCTGCTCGGCATCCCGTTCAAGCTCGCGGGCACGCCGGCCACGGTGCGCCGGCCGCCGCCGACCCTCGGCCAGCACACCGAGGAGATCCTGCGCGACGAGCTGGGCCTCGGCGCCGCGCGCGTCGCCGAGCTGCGCGCGCAGAAGGTGATCTGACGGGCGCCGGCTACGTCGTCCGCTCCGCCCCGACGCGCTTGCCGAGCTCCGCGACGATGATGGCCCGCGCCGCGTCCCCGGCGTCCTCGACCGGCACGCCGAGCGCCGCGCCGATTCTCGGGTAGAGACCCTCCCCGGCGAGGTACGCCCGCGATCTGGCTCTGCCCTGGGGGCGGAGGAGTCCTGCCGCGACGGCCGCGGCGAGATCGTTTGTCGCCGTCGCGGGGCTGACATCCGCGAGCGGCCGATAGTAGCGGGGAGTGACGCGACGCCCGAAGAACGCATCCCAGACCGCGTTGGCCACGCGTGGATCGAGCCCGGCGGCGGTCACCGCTTCTTCGACTGCCGTCCAGATCCGGTGCTGAACTCGCTCTCGCAGGTCGAGCGCCCGGACCTGGTGAAGCTGAGCCTCCATGTGGGCGCGGACGAACGGCGTGACGTCGGTGTCGTGGTCGAAGGCTTCTCCGAGGCAGCGAAACGCAGCGTAGTAGTCGGACAGGTGGCGCCCCCACCACTCCTCGAGCGAGGTGAATTCCGGGAGCTTGAACCCGCCGCGGTACATCGCGAGCGAGGCGAGGACCCTGGAGGCACGCCCGTTGCCGTCCTGGAACGGATGGATGGCGGCCACGGCGACGTGGATCCACGCGGCTGCGATGGCCGGGTGCTCGCGGCCTTGCTCGATCACCGAGCACGCGGCGTCGACGAGCGCGGGCACCTCGCCGGCGGGCGGCGGTTGGAAGACGAGCTGGCCGGCGCGGTGGTCCACGACGTATGCGGGGCCGGTCCGGAAGCGGCCCGCACCCGCAGCCCCGTCGCCTGCGAGGATCCGGTCGTGCAGACCGACGACGAGCTCGCGATCCCAGCGGAAGGCCGCATCGTCTGCGCGACGCAGGACGAAGCTCATGGCGTCGCGGTAGCCGCGGACGAGCGCTGCGTCCTCCTCCCGTGTCTCGGGAGGCCGCTCTCCGGCGAGGATCCGATGGACTTCTGCGAGCGTGACCGGCACGCCCTCCATGGACGTCGAGGCAGCGATAGCCTCTGCCTCGAGATCGCGCCGAAGACGCCCGGCCCATGCTCGCGGTATCGGGCCCCTGTAGTCGAGCCGGGTCTTCCAGCGATCGAGCTCGGTCGGCAAGTCTGCCACGGCCTTGATGTCGTATGGCAGCACAAGGTGATTATGCTCCTAATAATCTAGTAGATTATGTAATTAATCTACTAATCTGTAGATCTGAAGGCCGCGAGCCGCTGCGGGTCGTTGACCGCGAGCTTGTCCTCCACCATCGCCCCCGCGTGCGCCAGGACGCGCGCGCGCCAGGGGCCCGCGTCGGCCGCGCCCGCCCGGATCCGCGCGCACAGCTCCTCGTTCGCCTCCCGCACGCGCGCCTCGAGCAGGCCCGGGTCGGCGGGCGGCGCCTCGGGCGGGCGCCCGAGGAGGTCGGCCAGCGCCGCCAGCTCGGCACGCAGCCGGGCCTCGCGGCCCGGGATCTCGCGCTCGACGATCCGCAGCACGTTGAGCGCGATCCGCATGCGGTAGCGCGCGCCGTGCTCGTCGAGCGCGGGCGCCGCCCGGGACTCGAGGAACTCGCGGACGGCCTCCAGCAGCTCCACGGTCGTCGGCCGATCCTGCATCGTGTCAGCCCTCCTGCAGGCAGCGGAGCAGGTCCCACTCGACCTCGGCGCGGCGCCGGCCGATGGCGGCCAGCTCGATGTTGCGCTCGACGCCCGAGAGGTGGCGCCGGACCTGCCGCAGCATGATGACGGCCCAGCGGAAGTGGGCGAAGACTTCCCAGTAGTGCAGAAGGTCCGGGGGCAGCCGCCAGCCGCTCGCGGCCGCGTACGCGTCGAAGAACCGCTCCTTCGAGCCGAGCGCAGGCTCGCCCGGGAAATCCACGCCGCCCCAGAACCGGAGGCACAGCCAGCCGAGGTCCTCGCCGGCGTCGCCCACGTGCGCCAGCTCCCAGTCGAGCACGGCGGCGAGGCCCCGCTCGGGGTGGACGACGGCGTTGCCCAGGCGGTAGTCGCCGTGCACGATCACGAGGCGCCCGGGCGCGGGCGCGCGCGCGCGGAGCCAGCGGAGCGCCAGCTCGAGCGCGGGCTGGGGCTCGCCGCTCTCGGCGAGCTCGCGCTCGAGCTCGTCGAGCTGGGAGTCGGCGGCGCCGCGCCCGGCGGGCGGGCCCGGGAGCCCCGGGACCGCGTCGGGCGCGACGGCGTGGATCCGGGCCAGCTCGGCGCCGAGCGCGGCGAGGAGCCCCCCGCGCACGCCGTCGAAGGCGCGCTCGCGCACGAGCCGGCGCGCCACCGTCTCGCCGTCCACGCGCTCGAGGATCAGCCCCTGGCCGAGGCGCCAGTACGGGCGCGGCACGCGGACGCCCGCGCCGTGCATGGCCGCGAGCAGGCGGAACTCCTCCTCGCGCCCGAGGCGGCTCCCGATCGGCGCGCCGCCGCGGTCCACGAGGTAGATGAGGCGGTGGCGCCCGGCGAGCGGACCCGCGGCGACCTCCACGTCCAGCGCCCACGCGTGGCGGATCGTGCCCCCGGGCAGGGCGCTGAGCGCGGCGATCGAGACCGGCCCGCCGGCCTGGCGCGCGATGAACGCCGCCAGCTCGTCCCGCACGCCGGCGGCGCGCGGCTCGGCGGGCGGCTCGGCGCGGCGCTCGCTCACCTCAGGCGCCGGATCTCGTGCTCGGCGAGCTTGGCCTTGTGCACCTCGTCGGCGCCGTCGCCGAGGCGGAGGATGCGCGCGTAGCGGTACATCGCGGCCAGCGGCACGTCGTCGGTGAGGCCGAGGCCGCCGTGCACCTGGATGGCGCGGTCGGCCACGCGGCAGGCCGTCTGCGCCGCGAGCACCTTGGCCATCGCGATCTCGGGCCAGGCGGCCTTGTTGCCGACGGTGTCCATCTTCCAGGCGGCGTGGAGGACGACGAAGCGCGCGGCCTCCACCTCGATGCGCGAGCGCGCGATGAAGTCCTGGATCATCTGCTTGTCGGCGAGCAGGCCGCCCACCACCTGGCGGGTCGCCGCCCGGCGGGCCATCAGCTCGACGCAGCGGTCGGCCATGCCGACCGCGCGCATGCAGTGGTGGATGCGCCCGGGGCCGAGGCGCGCCTGCGCGACGCTGAACCCGTCCCCCTCGCCGCCGAGCATGTCGCGCGCGGGGACGCGCACGTCCTTGAAATCCACCTCGCACTCGCCGGAGCTGCTGATGTAGCCGAGCACGGGCACCGAGCGGAGGATCGTCACGCCGGGGGCGTCGGTGGGCACGAGGAAGAGGCTCACGCGGCGATGGCGCGGGGCCTCGGGGCTGGTGACGGCGACCACGAGGAGCACGCTCGCGTGCATCGCCCCCGTGGTGAACCACTTGCGGCCGCTGATCACCCAGTGGTCGCCGTCGCGCGCGGCGCGGGTCGTGAGCTGGGTGGGGTCGGAGCCCGGCGTCATCGGCTCGGTCATCGAGAAGCCGCTGCGGATCCGCCCCTCGAGGAGCGGCGTGAGCCAGCGCTCCTGCTGGGCGGGGGTGGCGAAGCGGACGAGCGTCTCCATGTTGCCGGTGTCGGGCGCCGCGCAGTTGAAGACCTCCGAGGCCCAGAGCACGCGGCCCATGACCGCCGCCAGCGGCGCGTACTCGAGGTTGGTGAGGCCGGGCCCGAATCGCGGGTCGGGGAGGAACAGGTTCCAGAGCCCGGCCGCCTTCGCCCGCGGCTTCAGCTCTTTCAGGATCTCGGGGTGGTGGTGGCGATCGCCCGAGGCCTCGATCTGCTCGTAGTAGGTCCGCTCGTTCGGGTACACGAAGCGGGCCATGAAGTCCAGGAGCTCCTTCTCGAGCGCCTCGACCCTCGGGATCGGCGTGAAGTCCATGGGGCGCCTCCGTTCAGCGTTCGGGCGTGGCGCGCGCGGGACCGTCGAGCGCGGCGGCCCGCGCGGCCGCCTCGTAGACCGTCGCCGTCAGGCGGCCGGGCTCGTAAGCGTCGCCCAGGTAGTCATCGACGTCGAGGGAAAGCTCCGGCGCCTCCCGTGCGCTCGCGTCCCCGTCCGCGAAGCGTGGGTCACCGCCGGCCACCACCAGGGCCGGCCCGGCCGCCGCCGTCCCGGCCGGCGCGCCGCTCGCGCCCGTGACGATCGTCGCGCCGCGCCGGCCGAGCCCGCGGCGCGCCACCTCGCGGAAGCCGGGGTGGGCGTCGACCGCGATGTCGCGCGCCGGCGACCTGAGCTCGACGGCCACGCCCGCGTCGGCCAGCAGCAGCGCCGCGTCGGCGCTCGCGAGGTCGTCGCCGAGCACGACCGCGCGCCCGGCGCCCGCGAAGTCGCCGGGGGAGGCGAGGACGTCGTAGCTCGTGACGTCGCCGGCGCGCGCGGCGGGGCGGCGGACGGCCCAGAGCACGTCGTGCTCGCCCGGTCGCGGCTCGTCGCGCAGCAGCCGCACGCCGGCCTCGGTCGCGCGCGCCGCGAGCGCGGCGATGGTCTCGGCGACCTCCGCCTGGCCGGGCACGCGCGCGCGGAGCCCCTGCAGGCCGCCGAGCACCGGCCCGGGCTCGTGGAGCGTCACGCGGTGGCCGCGGCGCGCGGCGACCCAGGCCGCGGTGAGCGCGGAGAAGCTCGAGCCGCGGATGGCCAGGCGCACCGGGCGCCGGGCCGCGACCGACGCGAACGCCGCCTCGCGCCCGACCGCCGGGTTGACGGGGCAGACGGTCTCGGGCCGCGCGCTCCGGCCGAGACACGTGTTGCACCCGAAGCACCAGAGGCCGCGCGCCTCCTCGCCGTCGCGGACCTTGCGCGGAAGGTCCGGGTCCGCGATCGAGGCGCGGCCGAACGCGGCGAGGTCGATGTCGCCGCGCGCCAGCGCGTCCTCGGCGACGCGCGCGCGCTTGACGCGGCCGACGCCGATGGTGGGCAGGCCCGTGGCCGCGCGGATCGCCGCGGCGAGCGGCAGCCACTGGCCCTCGGGCTCGCCCGACACCATCGAGAGCTTGTTGAACGACTCGTAGACGCCGACGGACACCGACAGCGCGTGGACGCCGCGGTCCCGGAGCCGCCGTGCGATCGCGATCGCCTCGGGCAGGTCGAGGCCGTCGGGGACGAACTCGCGGGCGCTCAGGCGGACGAGCAGCGGGAAGTCCCGGCCGCATGCGCGCTGGATCCCGTCCACGATGTCGAGCAGGAAGCGCAGGCGGTTGTCGAGCGGGCCGCCGAAGCCGTCCTCGCGCCGGTTCGCGTAGCGCGACAGGAACTCGCCCACGAGGTAGCCGTGGGCGCCGTGGATCTCGACGCCGTCGAAGCCGGCGGCGGCCAGGCGCACCGCGGCGGCGACGAACGCCTGCTCGAGCGCGTGGATCTCGTCGACGGCCAGCGCGCGGGGCGTCTCGCGGTTGATCGGGCACGGGATCGCCGAGGGCGCCACGAGCGGGCGCCCGGTGATCCGGCTCTTCGTCTGCCGCCCGGCGTGGCTCAGCTGGCCGACGACCACGCCGCCCTCGCGCTTGACGGCCGCGGCGAGCCGCGCGAGCCCGGGCACGTAGCGGTCGTCGTCGATCATGGCCATGCGCGGCATCACCCGTCCGCCCGGGTGCACGCCGAGGTTCTCGGTCACGATCAGCCCGAAGCCGCCCCGGGCGCGCGCGGCCAGGTAGTCGCAGAGCGCGTCGGTGACGAAGCCGTCCGGGGTCGCGTAGTTGGTCGTCAGCCCCGGGACGCTGAAGCGGTTGGGCAGTCGGAGCCGGCCCAGCGCGAGCGGGCTGAAGAGGCGCGGGTACGCGGCGGCGCCGGGGGGCGTCACGGCCCGGGGCGGCGCCGTGCGGCGCGGAACGCGCCGAGGCGCTGCTCGAGGATCACCTCAGGATCGCCCATCGTCCGTGCCTCCCTGGAGCCCCCGGAGCAGTCGCGCGCCCGACTTCCACGGCCGCGGGGTACTCATGATCGCCGCCCGCGCGGGCCGGACGGCGGCACGAGGGGGAGAGCCTCGGGAGGGGTCGACGAGACCCGTTCCCGCCGCGTGGCCCCGGACCCCGCGCGCAGGATGGAGCCCAGCCGCACAGGGGCAGCGGACGCCTGCCGCGTGGTCGAGCGACTCCTCCCGGGGCCGCTCTTCTCGTGCCACCGCCCGCCTCCACGGGCTAGAACCGCCCCAGGATCTCGCGCGCGATGATCATGCGCTGGATCTGGCTCGTGCCCTCGCCGATCTGGTACATCTTGGCGTCGCGCAGGTAGCGCTCCACCGGGTACTCGCGCATGTAGCCGTAGCCGCCGTGGATCTCCACCGCCGAGTTGCACGCGCGCAGCGCCGCCTCGGCCGCGAAGAACTTGGCCATCGCGGCCTCCTTCTTGATGGGCAGATCCGCGTCGGCCATGCGGGCGGCGTTGAGCGTCAGCAGGCGCGCGGCCTCCAGCTCGGTCGCCGCCTCGGCGATGGGAAACTGCACGCCCTGGAACGCGGCGATCTTCTGCCCGAACTGCTCGCGCTGCCGCGCGTAGGTCACCGCCGCGTCGAGCGCCGCCTGGCCGAGGCCGAGCGCGAGCGCCGCCACGTTGACGCGCCCGCGGTCGAGCGTGTGCGCGAACTGGCGGAAGCCCTCGCCCTCGCGGCCGATCAGGTTCGCGGCCGGCACGGGTGCCGCGTCGAAGTAGAGCGTCGCCGTCGGCGAGCCGTGGACGCCGTGCTTGCGGTCGGGCGGGCCGACGCTGAAGCCCGGCGTGCCGCGCTCGACGATGAAGGCCGACACGCCGCGCGCGCCCGGGGCGTCGCCCGTCCGCGCGGTGATCACGAAGATGTCGGCCACCGGGCCGTTGGTGTTGAAGGCCTTCGAGCCGGTGACGCGGTAGTGGTCGCCCGCGCGCACGGCGCGCGTGCGGCAGGCGGCGGCGTCGCTGCCGCCACTCGGCTCGGTGAGCCCGAAGGCGCCGAGCGCCCGCCCGGTCGTGAGCCGCGCCAGGAACGTCCGCTTCTGCGCCTCCGAGCCGTGCCAGGCGATGACCGAGGAGGCGAGGCTCAGGTGGGCGTTGAGCGAGCTGCCCACGGCGCCGGAGGCGCGCGAGACCTCCTCGAGGAGCAGCGCGACCATGACCGAGTCCGCGCCGGCCCCGCCGTACTCCGGCGGGTACGGCGCGCCGAGGTAGCCGAGGCCCGCCATCTCCCGGAACAGCTCGGCGGGGAACTCGTCGGTCTCGTCGATCTGCGCCGCGAGGGGCGCGATGCGCGCGTCGGCGAAGCGCCGGACGCTCTCGTGGAACTGCCGCTGGGCGTCGCTGAGGCCCCACGGGTTCATCGCCGGGCACCCCGGCCTGCCGCCGTCGCCCGCGCCAGCTCGCGCAGCTTGAAGCGCCGGATCTTGCCCGAGCCGGTCAGCGGCAGCTCGTCGATGAACGCGACGCTGCGCGGGACCTTGAAGCGGGCCAGGTTCCGCCGGCAGTGCTCCAGGATCTCCGCCTCGGTCGGGCGCGCGCCGGGCGCCGGCACGACGAAGGCGTGCACGTTCTCGCCGCGCACCGGGTCGGGCAGGCCGACCACCGCTACCGACTGCACCCCGGGGTGCTCGAAGATCACGTTCTCGACCTCCTTCGGGTACACGTTGTTGCCGCTCGTGACGATCATGTCCTTGAGCCGGTCCAGGATGTAGAGGTGGCCCGCCTCGTCGATCTTCCCGATGTCGCCGGAGTGGAGCCAGCCGTCCCGGAGCGTCCGCGCCGTCAGCTCGGGCTGGTTCCAGTAGCCGAGCATGAGCGTGCCGCAGCGGAAGATCAGCTCGCCGGGCTCGCCCGGGGCCACGTCGCGGTCGGCCTCGTCCACCACGCGCGCCTCGACGCCCGGCAGCGGCGGCCCGCACGAGCCCGGCCGCGCCGGCTCGCTGGGCACCTGCACGGTCGCGACCGGCGAGATCTCGGTGAGGCCGTAGCTCTCGACCGTCTCGCAGCCGAGCGTCGCGCGCAGGTCCTGCTTGAGCTTCTCGGGCACCGGCCCGCCGCCGACGTCGAGGAGGCGCAGGCACCGGAGGTCGCGGCCCGCCATGTGCTCGGCCATGCGGACGAACATCGTCGGCACGCCGGCAAGGCACGTCACCCGGTGGCGCTCGATCAGCGCCACGGCGGCCGCGGCGTCGAACGCGGGCGTGAGCACCGTGCTCGCGCCGGCGAGGGCCGATTGCAAGAAATCGAAGCTGTAGCCGAAGCTCGAGTAGGTCGGCAGGATCGTGAGGAACCGGTCGTCGGCGCGGTAGCCGAGGACGCCCGACGCCATGCGCGCGTTGTCGACGAGGCCCTGCTGGCGCAGCACGATGCCCTTGGGGTGCCCGGTCGTGCCCGAGCTGTAGATGATGAGCCCGGCGTCGTCCGGGCGGCTCCGGCCCGGCCCCGCGTGCGCGCGCGCCGCGGCGAGCGCCGCGTCGTACCCGTCCCAGCCGCTCGCGGTCCCCTGGGTCACCAGGCGGAGCTTCAGCGAGGCGGGCAGGCTGTCGGCGGGCACGCGGTCGCGCATCGCCGCCTCGACGAGCAGGGCCGCGGGCGTGCAGTCGGCGAGCAGCCCCCGGTTCTCGCGCGCCGTGTTGAGCCCGTTGACCGGGACGGCCACGGCGCCGGCGAGGCCGCAGGCGACGTAGGTCTCGTAGAGCTCGCGCGAGGTGCGCATGAAGGCCGCGACTCGGTCGCCGGGGCCGATGCCCGCCGCCGCGAGCGCGCCCGCGAGGCGGCGCGCCCGCGCGAGCGTCTCGCCGTAGCCGACCGCGGCGCCGTCGGGCAGGACGAGGTGGGTCGCGGCGGCGTCGCGCGCGGCGGCGCGCACGAAGACCGCGTCCACCGTCTGCGGCGCCGTCACAGGAGCCCGAGCGAGCGCGCGATCACGCTCAGCTGGATCTCGTTGGTGCCCTCGCCGATCCAGGCCTCCGGCGCGTCGCGGTAGAGGCGCGCGACCTTCATCTCCTCCATGTAGCCGGCGCCGCCGTGCAGGAGCAGCGCCTCGCCCGTCACGCGCACCGCCGCCTCGCTCGCCAGGTACTTGGCCATCGACGCCTCGCGGACGCAGTCGTGCCCGGCCATCCGGAGGCGCGCGGCCCGGTAGATCATGAGCCGCACGGCGTCGATGCGCGCGGCCATCTCCGCGATCTTGAATGCCACGCCCTGGAAGCTCCCGATCGTCCGGCCGAACGCCGTGCGCTCGTTGGCGTAGCGGTGGATCAGCTCCCACGCCTCCTGGGCGAGGCCGAGGCCGCGGTTGGCGACGAGGATCCGCCCCTCGGTCAGCGTCGCCTTGAGCTGGGCGAGCCCGCGCCCCGCCTCGCCGAGCAGCCGGCCCGCCGGCACGCGCACGTCCTCGAGGCTCACGAACGCGGTGGACGAGGAGTGGTTGCCGACCTTGACGAGGTCGCGCGCCGTCACGCCCGGCTCCCGCGTCTCCACGATGAACATCGAGAGCGCGCCCGCCGAGCGCGCCGCGTCCGTGCGGGCGGCGACCAGCATGAAGTCGGCGATCGAGCCGTTCGTGATGTAGAGCTTCGAGCCGTTGAGGACGAAGTCGCCGTCGCGCCGCCGGGCGGTGGTCTTGATGCCGCGGATGTCGCTTCCCGCGTCGGGCTCGGTGAGGGCGAAGGCGCCGATGCGCTCGCCGCGGAGCGCCGGCAGGAGGAACTCGCGCCGCTGCTCCTCCGTGCCGAAGTGGAGCACCGGTCCTGCGGCGAGGTGCTGATGGGCGAACACACCCGCCGAGACGCCGGCCGCGGCGCGCGTCAGCTCCTCGTAGAAGATGCAGCCCATCAGGAGGTCGCCGCCGCCGCCGCCGACCTCGACGGGGAAGTTCACGCCGAGGAAGCCCGCGTCGCGGAGCGTCGCGTAGACCTCGCGCGGGAACCGCTGCTCCCGCTCGCCCCGCTCGGCGAGCGGCGCCACCTTGTCGGTGACGAACCTCCGGAAGGCGTCGCGGAACTCGCGGTGCTCGCGCTCGAGCCCGAAGTCCTCGGTCATCTCACCGCTCCGCTCGTCCCTCGCACGGTCTCAGCGTCTGCCCGCGCGGGACAACGTTCGATGGGAACCGGACTGCCGTTTGCGCCCCCGGCCATTCCTCGAGAACCGCCAGCACGCGAGGAGCGCGCGCGTACCTGGTCCAGGAGCGCGCGCCGCGTTGAAGGAGATGCTACCAAGAAACGACCGGACGTCCGGGTCGGAGACCGGCGACATCAGGCCGCTGCCGCATTGATCCTGACCTCTGACTCACGCAAGTCGCCGTCGGGTTCATCGTGAGGTTATTCCGGGTCGACGAGAGCGAGGATCTTGCCGACTGTTTCCCGCAGCACATCCGCGGGCAGATTGCCAATGCGCCTCGCCTTTCGCACGCGCCAGTCAAGGCTCTTGATCTGGTCCGAGAGGATTGCTCCCTCGACGCCAAGCCCCTGCGGCAGCAGCACTTCGAAGGGGTATCCTTTCACCTGAGAGGTGACGGGGCAGCAGAGGGCCAACCCCACACGGCGGTTGTACGAACTCGGGGAGATGACCACGGCGGGGCGATGGCCCGCCTGTTCGTGGCCCGCTTTCGGGTTGAACTGAAGCCAGATCAGGTCCCCGCGCCCGGGCACATAGGCCGCCACTACCACGCCTCGCGGCCCACGGCTCTCCCTGTCGAGACCTCGCCGTGTAGGTTCCGTCGGCTTACTTTGCGGAGAAGTACGTTCAACGAATACCTGCGCAGTCGGAGCGGCCGGACCAAGAGCCGCCCATCCTCCACCGACAGATCTACGGTCGCCCCCTCCTCCACCTGGGCCTCGGCGGCGAAGGACCGCGGAATCCGCAATCCGAGGCTGTTACCCCACTTCTGAATCTTCGTCTGCATAGGCCCTCCTGCCGGATATACAATGAGTACACAGGGCGAGATTCGCGGTCAAGCCCCTTCCGTCGGGCGTCGTCTCGCCAACGGCCGCGTTGACCGGCCGCGGCGAGCGAATGCGAGCCAGCGGTCCGGTCGAACG
>Ga0209341_10001708_pt1 | contig 21541 bp, 18 predicted proteins | sample RifCSP13_2_FD_184020 | JGI IMG/M metagenome (GOLD analysis project Ga0209341, IMG submission 184020) | Soil microbial communities from Rifle, Colorado - Rifle CSP2_sed 13_2 (SPAdes) (version 2) | ecosystem: Environmental > Terrestrial > Deep subsurface > Rock core/Sediment | place: Rifle... | reverse complement strand
GGGCCGCCAGCCAGTGCACAGTGGCCTCGCGGGCCGCGTTCAACAGCGGGATGCCGACGACCGTGCGGTCAAAGAGAAATGATTCGAGCGCGGGGGATTCGAGGATGTAAGTGTCGGCGTCGAGAGAGCGAAGGGTGTAAGTCAAAGGGGAGTCTCCAGTGAACGAAATCCTGTCACTGGGGAGATAAGTCTACTGCGAATTGCGGCAATACGCAAATGCAGACTTTTTGCTAAACTCGATCATGTATCGAGGGTCGGCAGCTGCCGACCCCTACGCCTCCCCAATATCCTCCGCCCACAACTCCGGGTGGGCGCGGATGAAGTCGCCAAGCAACTTAATACATTCCTCGGAATGCAAGTCAATGACTTTGACGCCATTCTCTCTCAGCCACTCGATCCCGCCCTGGAAATTCACCGACTCGCCGACGACGACCGCGCCGATGTTGAACTGGCGGATGAGGCCGCTGCAATACCAGCACGGCGCGAGCGTGGTGACCATGATCTTGTCGCGATAGGTCTTGACGCGCCCCGCGTTGCGGAAAGCGTCCGTCTCGCCGTGCACCGAGGGGTCGTCCTGCTGGACGCGCCGGTTGTGCCCGCGCCCCAAAATGTTTCCCGGTGCATCGGCCAAACACGCGCCGATCGGGATGCCGCCCTCGGCCAGTCCGAGTCTGGCTTCGGCGATGGCGACGGCGAGGAGGGCGGTATAGTCCATTGTCTGTTCTCCTATGAGCGAAAAGCGTTAACCGCGAAGGGTGCAGATGATTTAGAGGTTGGCGTTTTCTTCATAGTCTTTATGCTCGTTCTTCGCCGCCCGGCGCGCACTGTACTCCAACACAGACGGTTCACTGCCTGTAAGACGCTGGTACACTTCTGTGACCAGCCATTCGGACACGAGCTTCTGAAATTCGCCGTCATTCATGTAGCGCGCAAAGATAGTCTCATTTTGATCCATCCGCTCGACAAACAGAGTCTCCAATAACCGTTTGAAAAGCAATCCAAATTTGTCAACCGAGTTGACCTGCGCCGCTTGTTGCAGTTCTTCGGACTGTGTAGCGGCCTCAACAACCTGGTCGAAGAAGAGTTGGTCGGCTTGATTGAAGTCGGTGCCGAAGCGGTTATTGATCACGTCTATCAATTGAGAAAGTTTGACTGCGCTTTCTCGCACAACAGCCGTTCCGACTTCGGAAGGGCCATCTAGAGGTCGAGCATAGCCGTTACTCAAGTCAATTGAACCCTCGCTGATTTTTTGTAGGCGGTAATACTCCAATTGGACTTCGCTATCAAAGTCGTACTGGGTGCGGGCGCGGCGGGGCAGTTTGGCAGACAGGTGACGCAGGAAGATGTAGAGACGCTCTAAATCTGAGTCTTGATACAGGATGATCTGGCTGAGAAAGACATAGAGATTGCGGAAGGCGATAAGCTTGCTTCGCCAGAGTTCGGCTTCTTCAGCGTTCTGGGCCGCCAAAGACTTGAACCGGTCAACCGCCGGATCGAGGGCGGCGTTCATGGCCTGATGGTCAGCGGGGCTTTGACGCTGCTTGGGCTTGAAGTAAATCTCGCTAAAGCGTTCAACTTCCTCTTGCAGGTAAAGGCCCGAAGCATCCAGATCGCTTTTGAGTTGATAGAGTTGTTCAGGTTGAGCTTCCTCGCCGAGCTCTGCTCCTTCATAAAACTGCTTGAAGGCCTCGCGAATTTCCTCCCGATCATTAACGAAGTCCAGCACAAAAGTATCCTCTTTGAGAGGATGAATGCGATTGAGTCGTGACAGGGTTTGCACAGCTTGAATGCCTGCCAGACGCTTATCAACATACATAGTATGGAGCAACGGTTGGTCAAAACCCGTCTGGTATTTCTCGGCCACCAGCAGCACTTGATACTCGGTGCTGGCAAAGCGTTCAGGTAGCTCGCGCTCGCGGATGCCGTTGTTCATGGCCTCTTCCGTATAGGTCACGCCCTCGATCTTGTCATCCATCACCACGCCGGAGAAAGCCACCAGCGTTTTGATAGGGTAGCCTTTCTCCTTGATGTATTTGTCAAAGCTCTGTTTGTAACGCACAGCTTCGAGGCGCGAACCAGTGACCACCATCGCCTTTGCCCGCCCCCCAATCTTGTGGCGGGTGACGGCGTTGAAGTGCTCTACCACCACTTCGGTTTTCTGGGCAATGTTGTGCGGGTGCAGGCGCATGAAGCGGGCCAGGGCGCGGGCGGCTTGTTTGCGTTCAACATTGGGGTCATCTTCGCAGGCTTTGATGAGTTTGAAATAGGTCTTGTAGGTCGTGTAATTCTTCAACACGTCCATAATGAAGCCTTCTTCAATTGCCTGGCGCATGGTGTAGAGATGAGACGGGTCACCATTGCGTCCAAAGACGGTCAGCGTCTTATGCTTGGGTGTGGCAGTGAAGGCGAAGAAACTCAGGTTGGCTTGCCGCGCTCGCTTGGCCATACTGCGAAAAAGCTCTTCGAGACTCTCTTGCCCTTCCTCTCGGGCGCGCTGTTGGGCTTCTTCGCGCAAGGCTTCGCCTCCCAGCACTTCCTTTAGCTCGATGGCTGTTTCGCCCGATTGCGAACTATGAGCTTCGTCAATGATGACGGCACAGCGGCGGGTAGGCAATGTATCGCGGCCCGCCTCGTTGCGCTCCTCAGCCAATTTGAGTAATTGGCGCGAGACAAAAGGGAATTTCTGTAACGTGGTGATAATGATCGGCACTGCGCTTTCAAGGGCTTGCGCCAGTTGCCGCGAGTCCTCGTCAATTTTTTGCACCACGCCCTGGCGGTGCTCGAACTGATAAATCGTGTCCTGCAATTGCTGGTCTAGCACGCGGCGGTCGGTGATGACGATGACGCTGTCGAAGATGCGTTGATCCTGCACGTTATGCAGGGAAGCGAGCCGGTGCGCCAGCCAGCCGATAGTGTTGCTCTTGCCACTGCCCGCCGAATGCTCGACGAGATAATTATGCCCCACGCCCTCGTGCTGCGCCGCTGCCACTAATTGACGCACGGCTTGCAATTGATGATAACGGGGGAAGATCAGACTCTCTTTCTTGTATTTGCGTCCTTCGTCGTCCCGTTTCTCTTCGACCTGGATATGTAGAAAGCGGGCTAGCAAGTCGAGCAGGCTGTCGCGTTGTAAGACTTCTTCCCACAGATAGGCGGTGCGATAGGTGCGGCCTTGCGGGTCGGGGGGATTACCAGCGCGTTTCTCGTGCCCCTTGTTGAACGGCAAGAAATGCGTGGCCTCGCCCGTTAGTCGCGTCGTCATCCACACTTCTTCGGTGTCCACCGCAAAATGCACCAGCACCCGGCGCTTAAAGGTGAAGAGCGGTTCGCGTGGGTCGCGGGTGTTGCGATACTGCCATTTGGCATTCTCAACCGTTTGACCGGTGAGGGGGTTTTTGAGTTCAACCGTGAGGACTGGAATCCCGTTTAGGCTCAGCACAACATCCAGCGAAGGACTCTTGCGCGGGTCATCGCCCTTTTTGAGTTCCTTGAAATGTAGTTGGCGGGTGATACCCAGCCGGTTGGCGGCGTAACGCTCTTCCAGTTCCGGGTTGAGGCCATGAGCGGCTTTAAAGTAGGCGACGCGGAGCGTACGCCCATAACATTTGAAGCCATGACGCAGGGTGTGCAGTGAACCATAGGTATCCATCCACTTGCACAGGTCGCCCAGCACTTGGGCTTCGGTGTTTGCGCCGTGCAGGGCTTCGAGTTTGGCCCATTCTTTGGGCTGGGTCTCACGGATAAAAGGGATGACTTCGTCCGGGAAGATGGCCCGCGCCGCATCATACTGGCTAGTAATTTTTACGTAGTCGTGATTGAGCAAGTAATCTTCAATCACATTTTCAAAGGCAGCTTCGCTGTGGCGGGCGGGGTTCAGGTTCATCGGCGTAATTGTTGATGGATAGCCTGACGGCGCTTGCGGTCGCGTTCTGCTTCGCGAAGTAGGTTTTTCGCTACTTGCACAATCGCAAAGCAAAAGGCACGAAAACTACCACTCGAATCGCGATTGCCATAGCCTTGAATAATTCGGTTCAACTTTGCTTTACTGAGGTCATCCGTAAATAACACTTCGTATATTGCCTGTTTGCGCATTGAAGTTAACTGTGGATGGTCTAGTTTCAATTTCTCGATGGCGCTCTTGGCTTGCGCGTCAGATTTGTTTGCGACAGAGATATTTCCCATGGAGTCAAATTGAAACTTGCCCTCGCAGCTCTTATGCATTGGATTGACCAACAGACTTTCATCACAATTCTGCCTTGCTTTGGCCCCAAAAGGGCAATCACCGTTTGGGTAAGCTGCCAGCAGATTGGAGTAGGCAACGTCTTCATATTGACCTTCGAGTTTGCACTTTGAGTATGTCTTGAAATGCTCAATGTGCGATGTGGGCATATCTATGACAATGCCGGTGTAACAACATAGACCACCCTGGTCTTCCAGCAAATATTGGCGAATATCGATCTTCACTCCAGCGGGCATATCTTTATAGTAGTCGCAGTTGATCCGTCGCCTTTTAGAGTCTTTGGGTTGATTGTTGAACCATTTTCTAAGGCTGGCAGGCCCTCGCTTGCGTTTCTGGATGTACTGCATGGAACTCCCCTTATCGAGACGATGAGCGCTTTTTGCCCTTTGAGCGTTTGGATGGAGCCGGGCGGCTCAAAAATAGCCTCTTGTCAATTCTGGTCTGAAGTTGCACCAATCCGGGAAATTCGCCTATTTTGCTTCGTAACGCATCAATGGCCTTTTTCGCCTGCTCGTATTTTCCCTTCTCGATCCAGGTCGCGATTCGTTTTAGGCGCCTATCAACGTCAAGATTGCGTTCGTCCGAATCCATCACAAAGCGTAGTACCCAATTGCTGTCCATACCCAAGGATTGAGTTGGACGATAGGGGGGCTTACCATATTCCAAAACAATAATTTCTCCGGATGGCACTTCGCCGATAACTTGCGGTGAATGCGTGGTAGCAATGAACTGGCACTTAGGAAAGGTGCGCGTCAATTTCTTTACGATAGTGCGTTGCCAGCGCGGATGAAGATGTAAATCAATTTCGTCAATTAGCACCACTGCTGATGCTTCCAGCGCTGGATTCTTTAGGCCAGGATTCGCCAAAGCCAAACGGCGAGTTAAGTCCATTAACATGGTCAATAGGCTGCGTTCACCGTCGGAAATCTGTGTCAAGTTTAGTCGCGCACCTTCTTTATCGACCGTCAGTTGCGGTCCCCTCTTCTCGTCTAGGCGCAGATTATTGAAGCCTTCCAGAAACTCTGGTAACGCCTTCTGAATGGCTTGGTTGGCCCGGTCTGGTACACCTTCTTCCCTTAGGACATCCTCTTTGCGCCATAAATCGGCCATGTCGCTCAACTTTGAAGGGCGTTCTAGCAATGCCTCGGCGTATGCACGCGCCTCATTGCCCAAAGTTCGGCTTTTGGAGAGCGGTTTTTCATTCACCAATGAACGATTGGCCGAATAATAAACAGCCAATGGGCGCGGCCCGGAGAGAACACGTGGCGGTTTTGTCGATTGCAGGTTCCTGAACAAATCGTATTTAACAAATTCATACCGATCGGGGGTTTCTACCACTTGCTCACGAGGTTTTCCTGCTTCACCCGTCACATATTGGCGGCGGTTTCTTTGAGCGAAAAACATTGAGCGTGTTGAATCATTCTGGCTTAAGTTAAACTCTAAAGTTGCTGTGAGAAATGGCCATTCGATGGCGGCACTGTTGGCAACATCGGATTCCAGAAACTCTAATTCAGACTGTTTCGATAGGGAAGTTTTGTGCAGGATATGCGATAGCGCTACACGCAAAGCCCACAGCACCGTGCTTTTGCCTGCGCCGTTCTCGCCAACTAGCAGGTTGAAACCCGGCACAAATTCCAGAGCAGCTTTTTGAAAGCCGCGAAATTGGTTGAGTTCCAATTCGTGAACGATCATTAGTCGCTCTCAATCTGAATGTGCCCTGTCACTGCTGCCGTAATCAATGTCGCCCGCCGCTCTTGTAGCAGTTTGCTTGTTGTCTGTGTCGCAATGTTTAGGTTGTCTAGTTGTGCGGTTTTCTGTGCCAGATAGTTAGCGATGGCTTGCTGTTCTTCAAGCGGAGGTACTGGCAGTATTAGTTCATAAATGTCGGTCTGGGCGATGTTGTTCGCAAGACCCTCTGCACCGCTCACAACTTGCAGAATCTGCTGTCGCACAAAGAAAGATCCCATCACGTCAACAAAAAACTTACGATCACATTTTTGGGGATCAACTCTGATGCGGAAAGTTTTGTCTGAAAGCAGCAATCTTGCCTTAGGTTCACTATCCACAAGTGCGACTGATCCTATTAAGTCCGTCGAACCGCTGGCGCGAGACATTAATATATCGCCCACCTTTATTTCAAGGTCTAGCGGTGGATCAACACTCTCAGGCAGGGTCTTGTTTTCTTGTGAATGAAATATGCCACCATTGACGCAGCCGGTCTTCAAAACTCCCCATTCTCTATCTTGTGCGGGGAAGTTATAGCACTGGGGTGAGAAGCCTGTATCAATTCCAAATATTAGGAATTTCAGTCTATCAACCTCCCAGTGCTCCGGCACCTTACCTAACCACTCCACCCCCGACTCCCTCAACTGCGCTTTTGGGTTCAGCCCGCGTGTGACCGCGTGGGTGATGAGGGTGCGGCGCTTCTCGGCCAGCAGCTCCAGCAGGTGCTCTTTAGCGGCAATAAGGGTGTCAAGTTCAGCAGTCTCGTGGTCGAGGTAGGCGGCGATGGCATGTTGGGTGGGGAGGGGAGGGACAGGGACAATTTTGCTATATGCGTCATCCCGATTAAGACCTGGTACAGCCGCTTCATCTGTGCCTTCATCAAGACCAAGTGTTTGCAACAAGTAGAAAAGCCAACGCAAATGCTGCAGTGTTGTTGAAGAGTCAACAAAAAAAGTAGTGTCCGAAGCGAAACACGGTTCTTGTGACCAATTGACTTTGCCGTAAGACCCTTTCCGGCCTATAACAATGGCTGGTGCGCTAGTGTTTGCGCGTGAGAAATTTGCGAATGGGCCATTAGAGCCAAAGACTTTGACAGTCCCTTCCCGTTCTTCATCTGTAGAGGGGAGGGAGTCGCCGTAGGCAAACCGCGCAACATATTTGAGTTGTGCATGCTGCCAATTCACGCCGTCACCTCCCGCAGAAGGCGCACAATCTCTTCTTCCATGCGCTTAATATCGGCATCAATTTCAGCCAACGGGCGCGGCGGGGTGTATGTGTAAAAGTAGCGGTTGAAGTTGATTTCGTAGGCGCGTCGTTTGCTCTCGCCGTCGGCCCAGCAAATATCATCAATGTGCGGCTTCACTTCAGTCTGAAAATAGCGTATCACTTCAGCCACGTTGGGCGCGTCGGCTTCTTCATGGCGTGGGGCAGTCACCAAACGCACGTTCTCAAAGTCGCGCAGCTGGCTGTCCGGCTCGTAGCGGTGTTCGCACCGAGCGGCTTTGTCGAGAAACCAGCCCCACACGGCCGCCTCAGGGTCGCCGCTGGGTCTGCGCTGGGCGGCAATCACCGGCGCGGCCTCGGCCCGGCGCTCGGTGAATACATCGCGGAAAGTTTTGAGTTGGGGCTTTTTCCATTTGCTCCCGCGTTGTTTCAGCAAGTCGCTCATGAGTTCGTCAAACTCATTCCAATTCGGACGCGGTTCGCGGCCCAGTTTTTTGTCAATTGCTTGCACGTCGTCCAGTAGGGCGGGGTAAGCGTCCAGAAAGTTGCTCTTGCGTTCCACGGACATTTGGTAGAGCAAGCGCAGGGGGCGCTCAATAGGCACGCGATAGTAGCCAAAGGTAGCAGTGTCGAAAATTTTGTTCGTCTTGGTTTCGGCAAAGCGACCGTATTCCCGCACAATGGCGAAGATGTCGGCCTCGCTCAAATAGCGGCGCTTGTCGCCCAAACTGCGGCGTATGGGTTGCCAGCGTTCGCGGGCGTCAATTAATTGAATTTTGCCTTGGCGCTCCGGCGCTTTGCGGTTGGTCAGCACCCACACGTAGGTGCCAATGCCGGTGTTGAAAAACATTTGCTCCGGCAGGGCGATGATGGCTTCTACGTAATCCTGCTTTTCAATCAGCCAGCGGCGAATTTCGCTCTCGCCACTGCCCGCTCCGCCGGTGAACAGCGGTGAACCATTGAACACAATCGCCAGCCGCGAGCCGAACTTTTTGGCGGCGGGGTCATCCCCTTCAAATTTGCTCACCATGTGCAGGAGAAACAACAACGCGCCGTCGTTCACGCGCGGCAGGCCGGGGCCAAAGCGTCCGTTGAAGCCTTGCTCTTCGTGTTCGGCTTTCACTTTGTCGTGCTGGCGTTTCCAGTCTACGCCAAAGGGCGGGTTGGCGAGAAAGTAGTTAAAGCGGTCGTCTGGATACTGGTCGTTCGTCAACGTGTCGCCAAAACGGATGTCACTATCCTCCCCATCCTTCATTAACAAATCAGACGCAGCCATAGCGTAGGCGCGGGGGTTATAGTCCTGACCGAATACCCATAGTTTGGCCTTGGCGTTGTGTTCGCGCAAATGGTTTTGCGCTTCCGAGAGCATGCCGCCAGTGCCGCAGGTAGGGTCGAGTAGTTTGCGAATCGCACCCGGCTTGGTCAGCAGTTCATCATCCGGGTCAAACAAAATATCCACCAGCAAGCGGATCACATCGCGTGGGGTGAAGTAATCGCCCGCTGTTTCGTTGGCGGCTTCGTTAAAGCGGCGAATAAGGTCTTCAAACAGCAGACCCATTTGGATGTTATCCACTGCTTTGGGGTGCAAATCCACATCGCAAAACTTGGCGATTACCAGATACAGAATGTTCGCCTCGTGCATCTTTTCGATTTCTTTTTCGAACTCAAACCGCTCAAAAATCACGCGCACATTTTCCGAGAAACCTTTGATGTAGTCCACCAAATGCTGGTTGATGTTGTCGGGGTCGGCCTTCAGAGCCTCAAAGGTCAGACGTGAATGGTTGTGAAAGCGTTGCCGGGCCACGTTGTTCAGCACCGGGTCGAGCACGGATTCCTGCCCTTTGTATTTGGCTTTGCGCTTGTCAAACTCGGCCAGCACTTTGGCTTTGGTGGGGGCCAGCACGCAATCAAAACGGCGCAGGACCGTCATGGGCAACATCACGCGCTCATATTGCGGCGCGCGGTAGGGGCCTCGCAATAGGTCGGCAATCTGCCAGATGAAGTTAGAGAGGGTGTGGTAGTCAGCCATCAGTGCCTAAATTGCTCAGGTTATTGGACTCTATTCAAAATAAGGCGCTCGTGTGCAGAAACGCCTTGTTTTTCAGGCTTTTCGCAGTCTTGCCAGCTTATTCTGAATAGAGTCTATTACACAAAATCTGTGTGATCTGCGATTTCCATTCCCCCTTTACTTTATACCAACCTGCTCAAATCGCCAAACCTCCCTTCCCTTCATGGTACAATCGCCCCGCCTGACACTTAGACACGTACACACATACACACTTTCATGTTTGAAATCGTCTTCCTCGGCACGTCGGCCTCGGCGCCCTCGGTCCATCGCGGCCTGGCGGCGCAGATCGTCATGCACAACGAATACCGCTTCCTCATTGACTGCGGCGAGGGCACGCAGCGGCAGATTCTGCAGTCGGGCCTCGGCTTCAAGCGGCTGGAGCGCATCCTCATCACGCACGGGCACCTCGACCACATCCTCGGCCTGGCCGGGCTGGTTTCCACCTTCACCCGCTGGGAGACCGGCGAGCGCCTCGAAATCTGGGCCGGCAAGTGGGCGCTCGAGCGGATTCAGGAATTGCTGTTCGGCGTCGTGCTCAAGGGCGTGCGTGCGCCGTTCGAGCTGAAATTGAAAGAGATCAAGCCCGGCGTCATCTTCGAGGACAAGTCGTTTCAACTCTCGGCCTTTCCAGTGGAGCACCGCGGGCCGGGGTGCTTCGGGTTCGCGTTCGAGGAAAAATCGCACCGCCCCTTCCTGGCCGAGCGCGCCGAGGCGCTGGGGGTGCCTGCCGGGCCGATCCGCCGCCAGCTCGTCGCGGGCGAGACCGTGACGCTGCCCGACGGGCGCACGGTAAGCCCGGAAGACGTCCTTGGGCCGGAACTATCCGGGACGCGCCTCATCCACGTGGGGGACTGCGGGGAGACGGAGAACCTGGTCGAGGTGACGCGCGGCGCGGACGCGCTCGTCATCGAGGCCACCTATCTCGAAATGGAAGCCGAGATGGCGCGCGCGTTCGGGCACCTGACGGCCACCCGCGCGGCGCGGCTGGCGAAAGAGGCGGGGGTCAGGCAGCTTTATCTCACGCACCTGTCGCGCCGCTACCGCGAGCGCGAAGTCCTCGAAGAAGCGCAGAAAATTTTCCCGAACACCGTCGTCGCGCGGGATTTTGACCAGTACAAGATCGTCCGCGAGAAGGCCGCCGAGCAAGTCAAATAAAAAGACCCGGCAGGCGCTTCGCGGAAACCTGCCGGGTCTGTCGTTAATCTCTGCGCCGCGCGCCGGAGAGGATGAAGACGTAGTACAGCAGCGTGGAGAGCGCCTGCGCGAGCGCGGCCACGTAGGTGAGCGCGGCGGCGTTTTTTCAGCGTTTTTATGAGTGCGTCCTGCCCGTCCACTAAAAAAGTTCCTGTACTTCTATGCGTGTTGCGTGCTAATTTCCAGTGGCGTGCTTGCTTCGACGGTGCGTGGGTTCGTCGGCGGTGTACGTGTCGGCAACTTCGGCGCACGGTTCAAACCGCATGACGCCGAAAACATCAGCCGACATGCGCGCCCCGCTAAACGCCAGCACCAGCCCCAACGGTGAGACATTCCCCGCTTTCACCCTCAACCCCGCCGACTGACAATAGTTCACTGCGCTTGCCAGCATGTCCAACGCTTCGGCGGGGGTGAGTACTGGCACGCCCGGCCCGTTTCGTCTTGTTCGCTTCATACTGCGCTTTCCTTTCATCGCTGAGAAGTTCAAACTTGCCGCCATACCGACATTTCCGACTCTTCCTGCTCCCAATCCGCCATTGCCAGTAATCGCCTCGCTTGGTCACTTCCACGCGCCAACCCGCCCGGATTACTGGCACGTCTTTTACTCGCAACTCAGCGGGAATTGACAGTAATGGGGCGATTACTGGCAACTCCTCCGCGCCCATTACTGGCATCAGCCTTTTGGGGCTTCCGCTCCCTTTGGCTTGCGCCCGTTGCGTGTTGGCTTGGGTGCTGGCACAGCGTCGGCCTCGGCGTTGTAATGCACGGTTGCGGGCAGTGCTGGCAATGTCGCCCGGCGAGGCGCGCGCCCCAACGTCTCACCGACCAGCGCCCGCGCCGCTTCGCCCGCCGCGTCCTCGACGGCTTGGGTAATGTCAACCGACTCGGCGGCCCGTTGTATCTGACTCATAAGCGCCTCGTGGGTTGCCGCCCTCACGCTCTCCGCCATATCGCGCTCACGGCTTGCGGGGTCAAGCGCCCAAATGAGCGCCCATCCGACCATGCAGAGCACGGGCAGGGCAGGCACGGCGTACACGCCGTAGGCTTGTAGAAAGCCCGGCAGGAGAGTCCCCGACTGATGGGCCGCGTCCAAGATGCTGTTACCCACCACAAGCACCAGGTCAAGCAGGTAGAAGCCCAGGGCCGCCATGCGCTGCGGGCCGGGTGAGGTCCAAAAGTGGATTGCCAGGGGCAGGCCAACGGCTGAGAGTTCCAACGCCACAATGCCCAGGACGGCCAGGGGCAGCAGGTCGGGGGCAATCGTCGCGGCGAACAGCGAGTAAGACCGCACGCCTGCATACAGCAGGCCCGCGAGGTAGACGATGAACGAGAGAGTCAGCGCGAGGCCGCGCAAGGCTCGGCGGCTGTTTTCCTTCATCGCAGTAGATACGGTTGTAGTCATGTCTCAAAGTCCTTTCGTGTGTGAACTGAATAGCGGCCAACGGGTGAGAGTGAGTCAGCGTTGCTCAATAAGGCCCTCCCGGTGGGCGAGGGCGCAACGGTGGGTACGCACCGCGCGCCCCCAACCCGTGAAATAAAAACAGCCAGCACCGCCAATGCTTCGGCAGTGCTGGCCGCTTCTGGTAGAATCGCGTCAGCCTTGCCGCCGCATACCCGGCGGTGGGGTCAGGGCCGTTGTGGTGGTAGCACACCGCGCGGCCCGTTCTAAGGGGTCAAAATGTTGACTGTGACAACATTATAGCATGACTTGTCAACCCTCGCGCTTCGGCCCTCGCTTTGCCCCCAACTTCTCAGCCTTGCGAACATAGGCCAGCAAACTGGCCCGGCTTACCTGCCAGGTTGGGCCAAACTTCCGTGCTTTGATTTCGCCTTGCCGGATAAGCCGCCGTATGTGTTCTAGGTGATAGCCGGTCATCTGTGCGGCCTCGCCCGTAGTAATCCAGTCCATAGCCAAGTATTCTACTCCCGGCGGTCGCTGGCACAAATGCCCCGCCGTCGCGTCCAGACGGCCTACCAGCCGCCTTCTGCGTGTCCTGGGGCAAAAGAATACCGAACACTCCCGCGCTGCTATTGAGTTGTCAAGGTTCGGTTTCCACATTTGGAATTAGCCTCCTTCTCGCTCGTCTGCGCTTTCAGCCTGACTCATCCAATCTAAGATGAGCCGCCCACTCCAAAAGCGATACCGGCCTATGCGCCGCCCAACGGGGAAACGGTGAGACTCACAAGCCCGCCGTAGAGTCCTCACACTGACTCCAAAGGCTTCGGCCAGTTCCTTGAGACGATAGACTCTCCCATCTTGCAGGGCGGGGCGGTTAGGAGACGGGGGTTTTTCCGGGAGCATGTCTATACCTACTCGGCCTCAGGCAGAATGCCACTGAAAAATTAGAGCCAAGAGCGTTTGTGTCATGTAATTCCGGTTGGAGACTAGCAGATTTCGCACATCGCCAGCAGCCTAGAGTTCAAGGGCCTTCTACGCTTAGGGGAAACCCTAGCGAGAGTCTCTGACCTCCCCCCCCTTTCTTCTAGCCCAAAGTTAAACCAGATGCTTAGGAGATGCTTGGTAGGGTCTCGCACAACACAGGTAGGAAAAGATTCTCCCTATGTCTCCCTAACGCCAACGCCCGGCGGTGTCGTCGGCGTTCCTCGGCGTGCCGTTCCTGCTCCCGCTTCCCCTTCCCCGCTGTCCCCAACAGCCGCGCCACGTGGTCAAGGTCAACGCCCAGCACAGCACGCCACTTTTTCCCTTCGCTCACCACCAGGCTCACTTCTTCGCCCGTCACCGCGTCCACAATCCGTGCCATTCGGTTTAGAGCCTCCCGGACTGTTCGACGTTGGCGGCCCGTCCGCTCGGCCAGTTCGGAGACGGTCTGCGGCCCCTGTTCCCAAAGAGCCGTCAAAATCTCGGCCACAGACTTCCACCCACGCGCCCGGAAAGCGTCATGTGCAAGTTTCGGACACTCCTTCACAGTGGAGGGTGAATGAATGTCCGAAACTTGCACATCGCACAGCCGGTAAACATTGGGGCGGGAGACCGTAGCGGGTGTTTCGAGCAATACTCGGTGAGCCGCCAGGAGTCGGCGGGTAGCGTTTGCCGCAGTGTCACAGTGAACGCCAGCGAGTTCCGCGAGTTCGCGGATAGACGCGCCGTAAGTAGCCCGTCCGGTACGCTCGGCAATGGTGGCATGGGCGAGGAACACCGCGTGGTCGGTACTTCCAGTGCGGCCCGGCCAGGGGCGGGAGTTCGCCCAGGCGAGGGCCTGCCGCGCCAACTGCCGGGCGGAAGAGTCTGCTGCGGTGAACTGCCGCGCCTTCTCGCAGGTCAGTCGTAGCCAGCGGATAGCGTTCTGCCAGTCAGCGGCGTGAAGTTCCGCAAACTTCCCGGCGGCAGGGTAGGTGAGGAAAAGCCGTAACACCGACTCAAAGTCATGTCCTGTTGACGCCAGCGAACACGCCAAAGCCTGTTCCGCTTCACTGCGAGAAGGGTAGCGATCAATGCCCTGCCCGCGCAGGAGTTCCCAACCCTTGTCGGAAATGGGCGCGTAACTGACGGCGTCCTTCGGCGTGGTGCTTTTATTTTTGAGCAGCGGCAGAACGTCCTTCACGTCCAGCCTCGGCAACTGCCGCAGGTCGCCGCCGATAAGCCTGTAGGCGCTCCCCTTGACGACAGACGGCACGGCCCCGACATACGCGCCAGACCCATAGCGGAATTCTCCCGCGCCGAAGTCGGCGGCGAGTTCCCGCCAGTGGCCCGACAGAGTACCCGCAAGTGTCAGGTAAAAATGCCGTCCATTCGTCGGCGTGGTGACAAGCGGGTACTCATCCGGCGTGTAGCCCAACCCGGCCAGCCAGCAGACGACGTTTCCCGAAGTCTGCGGGTTGTCTTTGTCGTCGGCGTCAAGCACACTAAAACGCAGTTCCCCGCCACAACGCAAACCGATATTCGAGTCAGTCGGCGCACGTTCCCACATTTCGGCGGGTGACAACTGCGGCCAGTTGGGAATGAAGGCATCCTTTGTGCCGGGTGTCAGTGGCAACGTGTCATAGCCCAGGTCGGCGTAGTCCTGCCAAGTCAGCGCATTCATTGCCCACCCCTTCCGAACAAGGGTAACTGTTCGGCCAAAGACTCGCCTTTGTGCCCCCACTTACCTAAGGCAAGCCCCCACTGTTCGCCATGCCCACGATTGACGGGAAAACCCCGCTCCCAGATGGTCGAGATTGCCGCCCAGTATACTCGGCCTGACTCTAGGTCTGTGATTTCCACATAGCACGCGCCCGCGCGCTCGGCTTCACGTAGAGTCGAAACGTCAAAGGCAATTGCGGGCGGTGTTCGCAGAAAGTGTGAGGCCCGGAGGCGCTTATAGAAAACCCCTTCTCGCACCTCGCCCACGACACGACGGCCCACACGAATTGGAGTTGACGCGCCGCGTCTAATAGGTGTAGAATTGACACCAAAAGGCGCACTTACCCGCCGCGCCGTCCCTGTTGTTGCCCCGCCGTTGTCCCCGGCGGGGTTTTCTTTTGCGTTCATGGATGGTATCCTCTACGCGCCTCGGCTCTCCGAGAGAAGAGTCGAGCGCACTAGCCCCGGTCACAGCGTCCCCGCCAAGAGACTCGACTGTGACCGGGGTTCGATTCTGCCCTTCGCCGGTTAGAAAGTCAGCAAGGAAGCGGACAAGCCCCGCCCGACTCCCAATCGGGCGGCTCTGTTGTTCGTTCATGACTCAGCCTCCTTCTTAACCGGCTTGTTGAGTCGGGTGATAGTCGCGGACATACTGAAATCGGGATTCCGTCGCCGCAATCGTGCAAATTCTTCACGCACTAGCCGCCTAACAACACTGGCGGAACTCGTGGCGTGAAAATCCGAGAGAACTTTCAGACGGTGAAGAGTCTCACCATCTGCCCGAAGTTGAATCCTGTGAATGTGTCGCATAGCACCTCCAACCTGGGAAAACGAAAAACGCCCGACGTGCCAAAACTTCAGCACGTCGGGCATCATACCCTACCGACAACTCTACGCCTCTCCGCGTTCAGCGGCTTATCCTGATGGACATGGATGCAAGGCGTTGCCGACTCGCTTCCTACGCGAGTCTAAAAGCATATGCGGTTGTAAGTTCTATGTTAGCACAATTTTGCCTCTACGTCCACCCTCCGCCCGCTTCTGCGACAGTTATTAGGTTCTCGCACATCACAGCAATATAAAGTTTTAGTGTCATGGGCAGTTGTAGCAGACACCACCACCCGGCAATGATTGACCACCCTCAAAGCCGGAGGAGTATTCAATTTCCCATACACTCACGCTCTCTGGTATCGAAATAGAAGTCTCGTTTGCGATAAGGGGTGGAACAACAACCTGTGAGCCATCTGGGTTTTGAATTGAGTAATTGCCGCCCGATACTACCCCCAGTGTGTGGGGGCCAGGGCAAACACTATCGAATTTTGCTTGCCAAATAGTCCCATCGGTTCTAAGTCGGTCGAGTACAAAAACTGTGCTCGGATTATTGTGATGAATAACGAGAGACACATTGCAACTGCCATCTGGCTCAATGTAGTCGCCTATAACCCAGGGAGCAGTTATTTCCTCACCGCGACTCTGGCCGGTCACTGTGCCATTTCCTACCCCTTGAACAATTACAACTATTCCTGGCTCTATCTTCGGGAGTGTACTGTCAAAAAATATCACTACTGGAATAATGCCGGTCTTTCTGGTACATAGTGATGAGGGAGCATAAATATCACCTACCTGAATTTGGGTGTAAGGCCTCATGCTATCTGAAAAGTAGTCAAACTGAATCACTTGACCGCGTACAGAAATATTCTTTTCTGTGTACTTACCGGGGGAGTTGCACAAGTCACCCAATTCAGCAGAGACGTACTCTAACACCGGGGTGATGCTAGGTTTTGGAATAGAGGGGGTAATGCTAGGTTTTGGAATAGAGGTGGAGAGTGGCTTCTTTATAGCAGGGGTAAAGCTCGGTTCGGGTGTGGCTGTCCATTCGGGCGGAAATGTAGGCACTGCGGAAGTAGGGGAAGGTGGCAAAGGGGCTAAAGCGGTTGCAGGAGTAATAATGGCAACGGCGTTCACAGGTCGGGAAGGCACGGCATTTAAGTTTCGCCAAACCAGAATACTGCCCACAGTAGACGCAGAACAAATCAGCAAGGCAAATGTGCCCATTATTGCCCACTTCATTGATTGCCCTATTGATTTTTTAGTGGGCGTTGTCTGCTGAGGTGTGACGGGGACTACCTGTGCTTTGTGAGAGGGTATGGTGACTTTGGGTAGTGGACTCTGAACAGGTTGGGGTATGGTCTCATGAAATACCCGCTGCACTTGTGGGCCTGGGCCGTGCTTTAGTTCTTCCAACCTTTTGCGGGCCTGTTCATTACCTGGGTTGAGTCTCAGCGCGCGCTCCAGGCAGTCAACGGCATATTCTTTCTTCTCTACAATGTCAGCCAGCAACAGCCATGCCGACTCGTTCTTTGGCTCTCGCCGGATGAGTTCTGCCAGGATAGCCTGTGCTTGAGGCTTGTTGCCGCTGAGAGCCGCGCGTGATGCTTGAGCAAGTAAGGTGTTGGTGTCCATCATGCCCCCGGAGGCACTCTCTAAAGGGAGTTTAGCGCACTTCCAATCGTGGGTCAGTCATAATTCGGTTAGAGTCGGTCAGGTGTTCAAATAAAAGGCCGCAGGGCAGACATATACCCTACGGCTCCGGTTGTTCCTATTCAATCAGACGGCTCCGCCGCTTTCCACCTGTGTCCCTAAGATGCTCCTCAAACCATAGTCCCTAATGCTTCACAAGTAATTGTATTACTTGCCAGTGACGAGGGCAGTCCGGTTGAAGTCCAGAGTCCACGTCCAAGCCAGTATCATAGAGTGCACCGTTTTGGGAACGACAGACATAATGAGCATGGAATTCCATAAGATTATCCACTGTGGGAGTAGGCGTGCTTGTTGGTGTCATGGTTGCTGTTGGTGTTGGGGTGGGAGTTGGTGTCTCTGTGGGAGTGTCAGTGGGCGTATTAGTTGAAGTGGGTGTGGGGTCTGGTCGCCACACTTCCACCGTGAGAGAGCCTGAGTTGTCGGTATAGGCGCAGTCGTGATAATTCAGGTTGATAGAAGAGCCTTGTCCAACAAAGTCTATGGTGTACACATGACTCGACTCAAAGCCTCCCCAGAAGGGAAACTTCGCATTATCGTTGACAGTATCGTTGATACCTATGCCTAAATCAACGCCGTCAGGAGTGCCGCCGCAATTATCCTGGAGGGATGATGGAGGGTTGCTAAAGTTCGCGTACTCAGCGTCGCCCAATCCATCGCCAAGTCCGCCCACATTGAATGTGCCTGACGCCTGGATTTTGTAGGTCACGCCACTGTCTAGCACAGTGGTGGATGACACCAAATTGCCATTCACCGGGACGTTTATCGTTTCTTGAAGTGTGTAGCCAGGTATAACGTTATCGCCAGTGTAAATCCCTATCACAGAGTTGCTCGCCGAGAGGAACAAAACCAGCAATACAACACCTGCAACAAATTCGGATGTAGTCGGGCGTCTGGTCTTCATATGCGTTTCCTTGACAATTGGAGCGCCGTGCATCGTCGCTCAAAACAAAACGAGCCGCCCGCGATGGTTGCGAACGGCTCGGAGTATGCTACAATCCCGTTGCCACGCGCTTCTACCGCGTAGGCCACCGCCCGGACGCTGGAACGTCGCGGGCGTTTTGCTTATGGTCTTGTAAGTTGGATTATAGTCCCAAACGAGCCAGGAGCAAGCGAAATAAAAGGCCATAGGGTTTCAGCCCTATGGCCTGTTTGCGTTATAGGTTGGCGTTGTCCACAGGCGAGGCCAGCGCATGGGCGGTTCGCAGGTCGTCAGTGTTCTGCTTGGCGTAGCGTTTGAGTACCGACAAGTCCGCGTGTCCTAACAGCCGTTGGAGAGTCAGTAAATCCGTCCCGGCGCGAAGCATATTGATAGCAAACGCCCGGCGGAAAGAGTGCAGCGGCGGCGCGGGCGTAATGCCAGCGTTGCGCGCCCGCCGCATGACAACGGCGCGCAAGCCGAAGTAAGTAAACCTTCCGCCCGCATCCGTGCAGAACAGCGCGCCCGGCGCGTCCCCGCGTTCCCTCAGCCAGGCACGTACCGCCTTCCGTGCCTTCTGGCCCAGGAACACCACGCGCCCTTTCCCGCCTTTGCCCTTGCGAATGGTCAGCGCGCCCGTCACCGCGTCCAAGTTGTCAACGTCAAACCCGGTTAGTTCCGAAGCCCGCGCGCCCGTGTCCAGAAGCGTGAGTAAGATAGCCCTGTCCCGTGTTCCTTCCCGCCCAGCATCACACGCGGCTATCAGACGTGCTACCGTGTCGAGTTCGACGGGTTCTAAAATTTCTTCCGGCACTTTCGGCGGCGGCACTTTGCGTATCGGGTTGCGCCAGCCGTCCGGTTCGGCTTCGGCTTCGTACCAGCGCAGAAACGTTTTCAGCACGCGGTAATAGCCGTGCACACCGCCCGCATTGTGTCCTGCTTCTTCCAAGTGCAAGAGATATTCACGGATAAGCCCGGCGTCAATGGCTTCCAAGTGGGTGACGTTGCGCGCTTCGCAGTAGTGGACAAAGTGCGCCAGCCGAGGCCCGTATATTCTCGCCAACGTGCCTTTGCCTAGCCCTTTGGCGCGCTTGGCGACCAAAAAGCCGTCAACCCACCGCCGAAGAGTCGGCGTGGTGACGGCTGAAAAAAGTTGCTGTACAATTTGTGGAATTTGTGGTGTGTTCATGGCCCGTCCTGTTGTCTGGACGGGCAGGAATCACCGCAAAACGCCGTTGCCTTAATCCCTGCGCCGCGCGCCGGAGAGGATGAAGACGTAGTACAGCAGCGTGGAGAGCGCCTGCGCGAGCGCGGCCACGTAGGTGAGCGCGGCGGCGTCGAGCACCTTGGAGACGCCGACCAGTTCCTCGCCCCAGGCGTAGCCGCTGTTCGCGAGCAGTTCCTTCGCGCGGCGGCTGGCGTCGAACTCCACCGGCAGGGTGACGAGCGCGAAGACCGCCACGCCCGCGAACAGGATCACGCCGGCCCAGGCCACCCCGGTCAGGTTCATCAGCAGGCCGAGCATGAAGATGATCGGGCCGAGGAACGAGCCGAACTGCACGACGGGCACCATCGCCGAGCGGACCTGCAGCGGCCAGTAGCCATCGGCGTGCTGGAGCGCGTGCCCGGTCTCGTGTGCGGCGATGCCCACCGCCGCGACCGAGGGCGTGTCGAACACGTCGCGCGAGAGGCGCAGCGTGCGGCTGAGCGGGTCGTAGTGGTCGCCGAGCAACCCGCCCGTGCGCTCCACCGCCACGTCCCGCAGGCCGTAACTATCGAGGATCGCCCGCGCCACGCGCCCGCCGGTCATCCCGCGCCCGGTGAGCACGCGCGAATATTTGTTCAGCGCCGCTCGCACGCGCCACTGCGCGATCAGCGCCAGCAGCAGCGCCGGGAGGGCGAAGAGAAAGTACAGCGGGTCAAAGTAGAACATGGGCTTATTACTCCTTTCGCAACTACCCAAAGTATACGGGAGCGCGTGTTAACTTTTTATTAGCATTCCTTGAGAGATGGCTGAAGGCTGGCCGCCATATTTCCTGACATTCTACCCCGGCTGGCTATTTTCTCGTCACTCATTGTAATGCAATCCGCGCCTTTTTCGCGTAAACTGTGTCCCCGCAACCACAACCTATCGAAAGGTCATGACTCGATGAGCCGACTGCGCCTCGTAGCAACTAAAGTCGCTACGACAAGCCTGTTTCGCGATGTGGCGCTATTCTTTCTCCTGACCCTCGCCGCCTGCGCCCCCGCGATTACAGCCTCGCCGACGCTAACTCCGATCCCGCCAACCAACACGCCCATCCCGACCGCAACGGCGTCACCGACCCCCACGCCGACGGCGACGCTTACCCCAAGCCCAACGGCTACCCCCACCATCACCCCGACTCCGCCCGTGATCAACCCGCTCACCGGCCTCGCCGTCGCGGATCCCGCCGTGCTGGAGCGCCGCCCAGTGGCGATCAAAGTCGCGCACTTCCCCCGGCGCGTGCGCGAGCACCAGCTCGGCCTCTCGCTGGCCGATAACGTGTGGGAGCATTACGCCGAGGGCGGCGTGACGCGCTTCACGGCGATCTTCCTCAGCCAGTCGCCGGAGAAAGTCGGCAACGTCCGCTCGGCGCGGCTGATTGACGCCTACCTCGGCGAGGCGTATCAGGCGATGCTCGTGGCGTCCGGGTCGAGCCAGGGGACGCTCGACCGGCTGAGCCAGACCGACTTCTACGACCGCGTGATCGCCGAGGCCACCGGATACTCCGACTGCCCCCTGCTCTGCCGCGAGGAGGCCGCCGACCTGACGACCGACAAGCTCTACACCTCGCCGGTCGCCATCTGGCAGTTGGCGACCGAGTTGAAACTGAATGGCCGCCAGGACCTGAGCGGGTTCGTCTTCAATCCCGCGCTGCCCTCCGGCGGCGTCTCTGCGACGACGATCCATCTTGACTTTCAACTCGGCAACACGGTGGCCGAATGGCGCTACGATCCGGCGACGCAGGCCTACGCGCGCTGGGTGGACACGGCCAGCCTGCCCTCCCTCGACCCGCATCTCGACGTCGCTACCGGCCAGCCGATCACGGCGGCGAACGTAGTCGTCCTGTACGTCCTGCACTTCGCGACGAACGTCCGCGAGGACGAGCACGGCCAGCACTTCGGCTACGACGTCCTGCTGACCGGCAGCGGCCCGGCCAGACTGTTCCGGGATGGGCTGATGTACGATCTCACGTGGATGCGCGGAGACGCAAGCGCGGGGCTGCCGCGTTTCGTGGACGCTGCGGGCCAGGTGGTCCCCTTCAGACCCGGAAACACCTGGTTCGACGTGCTCTCATCCGACTCGCCCACGACTTTCGACGCTTCGCAGGGTGTGTTCTCCGCCCGCTTCAAAGCGCCGAAGCCGCTTCCGACGGCGACGCCGACGCCGTAGGGGGTGACGGGTGACGCGGCAGAAGGCTTGACCTGCTATAGAGAGGGGCATAGAATACCAAGCAGGCTTGATTGGGTGGATGTCGTCATACCCACGTCTGGAGGTGAATGAGTCTATGCCCGTCTACGAATACTACTGCT
>Ga0209341_10001707_pt1 | contig 21551 bp, 17 predicted proteins | sample RifCSP13_2_FD_184020 | JGI IMG/M metagenome (GOLD analysis project Ga0209341, IMG submission 184020) | Soil microbial communities from Rifle, Colorado - Rifle CSP2_sed 13_2 (SPAdes) (version 2) | ecosystem: Environmental > Terrestrial > Deep subsurface > Rock core/Sediment | place: Rifle... | reverse complement strand
CTTCAGCGACCCGTCGGATTACTCGAAGCTCAGCCAGGGGGACGTACTGTCTTTCGAGGGGCTCCGGGCGGCTCTCCAGAGGTCGGACGAGATAATAGGCCTTGTAAAGGAAAAGAGCAGGGGCTTTAAATTCACATTGAATCTGAGCCAGAGGGAAAGGGCAATGGTATTGGAAGGCGGTCTACTAAACCTCTTGAAGAAAGAGCGAGGGCGACAGAATTCCCGCAAGTCAGCATAAAGGGAAATAAAAAAAGCCCCTCCCAATTGGGAGGGGCTTTTAGACTTGTCTATGCCTGTATAATTGCAAAAAATTCAACTTGCCTGAATCAGGGATTTGAATGCTGTTATAAAACTGGTTTAATCCCGGCCAAATCACGCAATTCCTGGATGGTTCTTCTAATTTCCAATTTCAAATCATCAAGGTCGTGCTTCTGCGTAATATATGTTCGCATGAGCAGCCGTATCACCTGATTTTTTAATTTTCTCCATAGCTTTAGGCGTATTACGTCCGAGAATAATCTGCGGATGATTTGTGATTCTTGAAATTAACTGTTCCAAATTAAAAAAAGCGCCATTTACTCTTTTGATCACTCTATCTCAAAAAAAACTGTTTGCAGAAACCGTTTAGATAAACAATGCAGGCCGTTTTCGCCCCCCCAAAAAAAACTTTCTCTCACTATAGTTCTGCGCACCGCTGCTTTCACATTTTAACACCTGAAATTTAAAAAAAAAGAGGACGGCTTTTTTGCCGTCCTCTTTTTTAAATTTAGTAGTGGGGAGGGGTTTTATTGATTTTTGAGTCATCACGGAGAGCTTTAGCGACGAAGCAATCTCAAAAGATCCGATTCAGCCAAAAAGATAAGATTGCTTCGCGAAGCTCGCAATGACAGATGGACAAATCTAAGGCAGGACCGGATAATCGACCCTGGGCATCTCGCCTGTCAGGGTCTTCAAAAACTCGACTATGAGCAGAGCTTCCTGGTCGGTCGCCTCAGAGCCGAGCATCTCCTTGCTCATGACCTTGACCGCGCCGTGCAGCGTCTCGACGGAGCCGTTGTTGAAGTAGGGATATGTAAGGGCCACGTTGCGGAGCGTCTGCACCCTGAACTTGTACTTGTCCTCGTCCTTCTTGGTGACATTGTACCTGCCGATGTCGGTCGAGCCCGGCACCCTTACCATGTAAAAGTTGCCGTCCGTGAAGTTCGGACCGTTGTGGCAGCCCACGCAGCCCTTCTTCTGGAAGAGCGCCCAGCCGTCCTCGGCCTCCTTGCTTATGGCCTCCTTGTCGCCCTTGAGATACCTGTCAAAGGGCGAATTGGGAGTGATGAGCGTCCTTTCGAATGCCGCGATGGCCCTTGCGACATTCACTGAACTCACGGGGTCCCTGCCGCCGAATACGCCCTTGAATATCTCCACGTATGCCGGGTTTGCCTTGAGCTTCTTGACCATGTTCTCGAGGCTCTCGTTCATCTCCACCTCGGCCTGTATGGGCCCGAGCGCCTGCTCCTCAAGGGTTGCCGCCCTGCCGTCCCAGAATTGCGATGAGAGGAAGGCCGCGTTCAACACAGTGGGCGTGTTCCTCGGGCCTGCCTGGTGCTTGTGGCCCAGGGCCCTCGGCACCCTGTCGGTGAAAGCGAACGAGGGGTTATGGCACGAGGCGCAGCTCACCACGCCGCTGGAAGAGAGCCTCGGGTCAAAGAAGAGCATCTTGCCGAGATCTACCTTTGCCCGGCTCATCGAATTGTCGGCTGGTATGGAAGGCAGGGCCGGAAGCGGCTCTGTGGCCCATGCGCCAGCCGCAAGCAGAAATACGAGCGCGATTGCGCCCAGAAAGATCCTGTTCATTTATTGCCTCCGGTCAATTTGTTATCAGGAAATATATCGGACAAATTCCGGGCTGTCAAAGACAGGAGTCACGCAAGGCAGGTAAGTGATTCTTCCCCTTCGCTTCGCTCAGGGCTTCGGCTCACTCGCTCAGAATGACAGAAAAGCCCCCCTCACCTTCATCCTCTCCCCCAGTGGGAGAGGAAAATTCCGGTCATTGCGAGGAGCGTTAGCGACGAAGCAATCTCACGTCAGTGCCGGAGGGCGGGCGTGACAAGGATTGTGAACAACCCACCTTTTTCACCCTCCCGTCAAGGGAGGGAAAGAAAAAACGCCGAATGGTTCTTCAAAGGCCCGTATGCTCCCTTATGCCCGCGACAAGGCGCTCGAATGCTTCGCCGCCCTTGCCTGCGACGAGTGTTATCTCTCCCCTGCCCCTGCCAATGCCGAGTTCGAGCGCCCTTATTATCTGCTTCTGCTCCCAAACGGGCTTTGACGTGACAGGCTCCCATTTGCCGAATGACCGTATAAGCCCAAGCCCCGTTATATCCGCCGCGACCCTGTCGCCGCTGGCGATGATGCAGTCTGTCTTCACCGGAGTGCCCTTCCAGGGACCGCCCTCTATCATGGAGGTGGTCGCGTCCACGATATTTATGTCAGGCGCGTATGCCGCGTTGAACTCGGCTATGAGCTCTTCCCAATGCGTGGAATCGATGAGGTAGGGCCGCTGCCTTAGATGAGTGCATCCAATGAAGTTCTTGAGCGCAATCGTGTAACTCGCTGACCTGTGCGTCTTGACGACCGGAAGGTTCACAATTATATCCGGCCTGTATATCCATTCGGTGACGTATGCCTCTTTTACATATTTCGCACCCTTGAGCGGCACCGCGTACCACTCGAAGTCCTCGAAGGTAATGACCTCTGCCCCGCTCCCCTCGGCGGCCTTCAATATGCCGTTCCTTGACATGTTCCGACGCGTTGAGATGGTCCTCAGGGCCGACATGTCGCCGACATAGACCTTTTTGGCGCCGTGTCTTAGAAGCAGCTTCACAACTGCCGCGACCACCTCGGGGTTTGTGGTGGCAGGGTTCTCCTCGCCTGAGACTACATTAGGTTTAACGAGAACGGTCTTGCCTGATAATGAGAGCTTATCGAAGCCACCTATGAGAGAGACGGCCCTCTCGACCATCTCCTCGGCATTCGCTCCGGTCGCGATTGAGACGAGCGCCTTTCCGGAGTCAGTAAAGGCGTTCTCCCTTATCCTCGGCTCTTTTCGTATTTCGGGCTTTGAGAAGAACCGGGCAAAGGCGTCCCTCTGCCCGGAGAGGAGGAGCAGGAATGACGCGCCTAACGTGCCCAGGATTGAACGGCGGGACAACATCTATTCAGTATAGCAGACGGGAAAAGTCGATGGGGACGGGAGGGCTTATCTCAAGGTCTTCCTGAGAGATGGAAAATCGTCGATAATGACATCGCAGCCGGCGGCCTCAAGCTCTCCCCTTCCCCTGAAGCCGTATGACGCGCCTATGGTAAACGCGCCCGCTGCCTTCCCTGCCTCGCAGTCAACAGGGCTGTCGCCGACGACGACTGTCCTCTGAGGGAGCGCGCCGAGGTCCTTTATGACCTTTTCGATGGGCTCGGGATGGGGCTTCTTGTTCTGGAGGGAATCTCCGCCGAGCACTGCCTGGAAAAAGCCCTTGAGGTTCATGATATCGAGAATCCTCTCGGCAAGGCCGAAAGGCTTGTTCGTGACAACGGCCATCTTCTTTCCTGAGCGCATGAAGTGCCCTATCGTCTCTTCGACGCCCGGGTAAAGGTAAGTATTGACGACCAGGTGGCTTCCGTATATATCGAGGAACTTGAGGCGCGCTTCGGATATCCTGGCATCATCCTCTCCGGGCATGAGCTTTTCAAGCAAGGGCTTCACGCCCCAGCCTATGTGGCCGACTATCTCCCGTGCCTCTCTTTCGGAATAGCCCATTGAGACGAGCGTCTGGTTCGCGCACCAGGCTATATCCTGGCTCGAGTCTATGAGCGTGCCGTCAAGGTCAAAGATTATAAGTTCTGCGTCCATTTTCCCTTCCGGTTCAATTTTTCCGGGCAGTATAGCATAAGTCCAGGGCTTTCAATCTTTGAAATTATCCGGCGTACTTGATAAAATGTCCCCATGATAAGAAAGCCGGTAGTAGCCGGGCGATTCTACCCCGGCACAAAGGCCGCTCTGTCGGCCGCGGTTGAAAAGCTCCTCTCCCACAGTCCAAAGGAAGAGGCGATAGCTATCCTCTCCCCTCACGCAGGGTACATGTTCTCAGGGGATGTCGCCGGGCATGTCTATTCTTCAATATCGATACCTGACAGGGTGATCCTCATAGGCCCGAACCATACGGGTCTTGGCGCGCCCTTCGCTGTGGCGGCATCCGGCCAGTGGGAGATACCACTCGGCAAGGTCACGGTCGACGAGGAGACGGCCGCAGAGTTAATAGCCTCGTCGCATCTCTTTTCCCGCGACATGGAGGCCCACCTGATGGAGCACTCCCTGGAAGTGCAGCTCCCCTTCATCTATGCGGTGAACCCGAAGGCATCCATAGTGCCGATAACCGTCATGCGCGCAACCGCGGCGGAATGCGAGGAGATGGGTAGAGTGATCGCGGGCGTGCTCTTCGAGAAAAAGGGGGCTACCCTTATCGTGGCGAGCACCGATATGAACCACTATGAGCCGGATTCGGTCACCAGAAAAAAGGACTCCCTCGCGTTGGAGAAAGTCCTTGCACTTGACGCAAAAGGCCTCCTCGCCGTCACGGCAAAAGAGGATATCACCATGTGCGGCGTCATCCCCTCGGCAATCGCCATATTCGCTTCAAAAGCCCTCGGCGCCAGACACTCCCGGCTCGTCAAGTACGCGACCTCAGGTGAAGTGAACGGAGAGACGAGGCAGGTCGTGGGCTATGCCGGGGTCATCATCAGGTAGGCCGCCGCGCCCCCTTTTTGTGCTCCCAACCGCTTTACATTCAGGGCGGCTTTTGATAATATGGCTGCCTTCAATCCCTTTTCAAATCAAAGGCTTGAAGTATCTTCCTTCAAACAGACCCTAAGGGTGCGTTCCGACCCTAACCTCAGGAGGTTTCCGAATTGAGCGTCCGCACGCGTTTTGCACCCAGCCCCACGGGCTATCTCCACATAGGCGGGGCCAGAACAGCCCTCTTTAGCCTGCTCTATGCCAGGCGCATGAAGGGCGCGTTTATCCTCCGCATCGAGGATACAGACGTCGCCCGCTCCACCAAGGAGTCCATACAGGCCATACTCGACGGCATGGAATGGCTCGGGCTTAACTGGGACGAGGGGCCATTCTTCCAGAGCCAGCGTTTTGACGAGTACAGGAAGTACGCCAACGAGCTGCTGGAAAAGGGGCTCGTATACCGCTGCTACTGCACGCCGGAAGAGCTTGAGGCAAGGAGGGAGGCCGCCATGAAGGAGGGACGGCCGCCCATGTACGACGGCAGGTGCAGGGCAAGGACTGACAGGCCTGATAAGCCCTTTGCGCTCCGGTTCAAGGTGCCTCCGGGCTCAACGTCATTCAAGGACGAGATAAAGGGCTATATCTCATTCGACAACTCGACCATCGAGGACCTCATCATACTCCGGAGCGACGGCACGCCGACGTATAACTTCTGCGTAGTCGTGGACGACGCTACGATGAACATAACCCACGTCATAAGGGGCGACGACCACATAAACAACACTCCGAAGCAGATGCTCCTGTACAAGGCGCTCGGCCATGAGCTGCCCATATTCGCGCATTTGCCCATGATACTCGGCTCTGACAAGACGAGGCTCTCCAAGCGACACGGCGCGACATCCGTCATGGCATATAAAGAGATGGGCTATCTGCCGCACGCGCTCGTCAACTACCTCGCGAGGCTCGGATGGTCGGCGGGCGACCAGGAGATATTCTCGATGGACGAGCTTATCGGGAAATTCTCGCTGGAGAGCGTCGGCAAGTCCTCCGGCGTCTTCAACCCTGAGAAGCTCCTGTGGCTCAACCAGCACTATATAAAAAATTCGAAGCCAGAAGAGCTTAAGGACCTGCTCCTCCCCTTCTGGAAGGAGCTTGGGGTCGACGCGTCGAACGACACCCGGCTCGTGCCCATAATAAAGACCCTTCAGGAGAGGGCCAGGACGCTTAAAGAGATGGCCGAGCATTCGCTATTTTATTTCAGGGAAAAGGTCGAGTACGACCCCAAGGCAGCCGAAAAGTTCCTCAACGCCGAGACTGCCGGGCTCTTGCAGGAATTGATACAAAAGCTCTCCGGCCTTCAGCCGTTCGACGAGGCCGGGATAGAGGCGGCATTCAATTCGCTTCTCGAAGAAAAGGGGCTTAAACTGGGCAAGCTCGCGCAGCCCGTAAGGGTCGCCCTTACCGGCACGACGGTAAGCCCCGGCATATTCGAGACCCTCGCCGCGATGGGCTCTGAATTGGCCTTGAAGCGCCTCAAGGATGCCCTGGCATTCATCGGCGAAAAGGAAGCGGCCCAATAGCCATGTAAAAGGCTTTTATTTCTTGACTTGACGGTTATTTCCTGAGTAAATAAATGATTGCGGTTTGTACAAGTTTAACACGGAGTTTCAGATGTCCCGACTCTTCAAAAAAGTGCTCGTCGCCAACAGGGGCGAGATAGCCACCCGCGTAATCAGGGCCTGCAAGGAGCTTGGCATCGCGACCGTCGCCATCTACTCGGAAGAGGACGCGACCTCTCTCTATGTCAAGAAGGCTGATGAGTCCTACATGGTCGGCCCCGGCCCCATCCAGGGCTACCTGAACATCCACAGGCTCGTCGACCTTGCCACAAAGGTCGGCGTGGACGCCATACACCCCGGCTACGGCTTTCTCTCGGAGAACCCCAAGTTCCCGCATCTGTGCGAAAAGAAGGGCATAACCTTCATCGGGCCCTCCAGCAAGACCATCTCCGAGATGGGAGACAAGGTCATGGCGCGCAAGATGATGCAGAAGGCGGGCGTGCCCATACTCCCCGGCACCGAGGACTCGATAAAGGACGCCGACGAGGCGGTCGCCTATGCCGAGAAGATCGGCTACCCCATAATGGTCAAGGCCTCCGGCGGCGGAGGCGGCAGGGGCCTGCGTGTCGCGCGCACCAAAAAAGAGCTTGTCGATTCGATAACCACCGCCAGGAAGGAATCGGCCGCGGCCTTCGGCGTCTCGGAGGTCTTCCTCGAGAAGTTCCTCGAGAAGCCTCACCACATAGAGTTCCAGATACTCGCCGACAACCACGGCAACACCTTGCACATGGGCGAGAGGGACTGCTCCATACAGCGGCGGCACCAGAAGCTCGTCGAGATAACCCCTTCCCTCATATTGAACGACGACCTCAGGAAGAGGATGGGTGAGGCGGCCGTGAAGGCGGCCCGCGCCGCGAACTACACCAACGCTGGGACGGTTGAGTTCCTTGTCGACAAAGACCTGAACTTCTACTTCCTTGAGATGAACACGAGGATACAGGTCGAGCACCCGATAACCGAAGAGGTCACTGGCATAGACCTCGTGAAAAAGCAGATAGAGATAGCGGCAGGCATGCCGCTTGGCTTCAAACAGGAAGATGTGAAGGTAAACGGCTTTGCCATAGAGTGCCGCATCTGCGCCGAGGACCCGAAGAACAACTTCTTACCCTCCTTCGGCAAGGTGACTTCCTACTACTCCCCCGGCGGCATCGGCGTGAGGATAGACGGCGCCATATACAAGGACTTCGTCATCCCCAACTGCTACGACTCGCTCGTCGCCAAGCTCGTCGTGCGCGGCACGACATGGGACGAGACCGTAAGGAGGATGCACCGCTGCCTCGATGAGTTCGTTATAAGGGGCGTAAAGACGACCATCCCATTCCTCCGGAAGATAATGGAGGACGAAGACTTCAGATGCGGCAACTTTGACACGGGCTTTATCGACAGGAAACCCGGGCTTATGAATTACGACGAGTACGGTGAGCCCACTGACCTGGTCGCTGCAATCGCGGCGGCCATAGCGGCGCACCACGGGCTCTAATGACGGAGGCGATTCAATATGGCGACAAAGACGACAGCTCCCGCAAAGGCGGATCTCAAACTCAAGACAAAGACCGACAGGAAGACCCATATTACCGATACCGTACTAAGGGACTCCCACCAGTCGCTCCTTGCCACGAGGATGAGGACCGCCGACATGCTCGAGATAGCGCCCATGCTCGACAATGTGGGCTACTGGTCTCTCGAGGCCTGGGGCGGCGCTACCTTTGACGCGTGCCTGAGGTTCTTGAAGGAAGACCCGTGGGAGAGGCTCAAGGCATTCCGCAAGGCCATTCCCAACACAAGGCTCCAGATGCTTTTGCGCGGGCAGAACCTCGTGGGCTACAGGCACTACTCCGACGACGTGGTGAAGAAGTTCGTTGAAAGGGCCGCGAAGAACGGCGTCGACGTATTCAGGATTTTCGACGCCCTGAACGACACCAGGAACATCGAAGTGGCAATACGCGCCGCTAAGGACGCCAAGGCAATGGTCGAGGCGACCATCTGCTACACGACAAGCCCTGTGCACACGCATGAAGGCTTTGTAGAGCTGGGCCTCAAGCTCGTGAAAATGGGCGCTGACACCATCTGCCTAAAAGACATGGCGGGGCTCCTTACCCCTGGCGCGGCCTTTGACCTCGTGAGCAAGATGAGGGAGCAGATAACCCTCCCCATACACATACATTCGCACGACTCATCGGGCCTTGCTGCCATGAGCTACCTGAAGGCCATAGAGGCGGGCGCCGATATCATCGATACAGCGCTCTCGAGCCTCGCCTCGGGCACCTCCCAGCCCCCTACGGAGAGCATGGTCGCCGCGCTTAACGACTCGCCCTACTCAACGGGCCTTGACCTGGGCCAGCTCGCCGAGATAGCGGACAGGTTCAGGGAGATAAGGAAGAAGTACAAGAGGTTCGAGAGCGAGTACACGGCCATCAACCCCAAGACGCTGGTCGTCCAGATACCCGGAGGCATGATATCGAACCTCGCAAATCAGTTGAGGGAACAGAACGCCCTCGATAAGATGAACGAGGTCTTCGACGAGATACCCAGGGTCAGGAAGGACATGGGTTATCCGCCCCTCGTCACTCCCACGAGCCAGGTCGTGGGCACGCAGGCGACGCTCAACGTGCTCATGGGCGAGCGATACAAGGTAATAACGAGCGAGACCAGGAACTACTTCAAGGGGCTCTACGGCAAGCCTCCCGGCGCCATAGACGAGACCGCGAGAAAGCTCGCCATAGGCGACGAGAAGGCCATCACCTGCAGGCCGGCTGACCTGCTTGAGCCTGAGCTCGACAAGATGATGAGGGACATAGACGGCAAGGCAAAATCCATAGATGACGTGCTCTCTTATACCCTCTTCCCGATAGTGGCCATGGAGTTCTTCGAGCAGAGGGACTCCGGCAAGCTCGAGCCCGAGCCGCTCGAAGAGGAAACGCAGGACCAGACCGCGCATACTGTCCTCCACCTCGCGCCCAGCGAGTTCAACGTTACGGTCCACGGCGAGTCCTACAAGATAAAGGTCGCCGGGGCAGGTCACAAGGTAGAGGGCAAGAGGCCGTTTTTCATATCCATCGACGGCAGGCTTGAAGAGGTTATGATAGAGTCTCTTACAGAGGTCATACCGACGACCGCCGGAGAAATAGAGAGGCCGTCGATAACACAGTCCATCAGGCCCAAGGCAAAGAAGGAAGGCGACGTTACGACGCCCATCCCCGGCAAGGTCACCTCGATAAAGGTAACCGTGGGAGCCAAGGTTTCGGAAGGAGATACGGTCCTTACAGTCGAGGCCATGAAGATGGAGAACGAGGTCCACACGCCCATAAGCGGCATTGTGAGGAAGATACTCGTCAAGATAGGAGACTCCGTGAACCCTGACGAGACGCTTATAGAGGTAGAGAAGGAATAATTTAATTGCGAGTTGAGCGCTTCCTACTTTTCTAAAGGGGGACTGATGGGGATTATTCAGTCTGTCATTCTGAGGAGCCGGAGGCGACGAAGAATCTCGGCGCATATTCATTCCAGAGATTCTTCGCTTCGCTCAGAATGACATTATGACTCTCCCCTGCCCCTCTTTAGAAAAGAGGGGAAAATCTGGAACAGAACAAAGCTATAACAGGCGGGCGGGCTTGAAGCCTGCCCGCCTTTTTATTACAGGCTGCTGAAAAAGTCCATCTGCTTTGTTGTCATCGTCGCGGCATAAGCGACGTACATGAAGAGTACGCCTCGTTCCTCGCTCCCCGATTTAACCGGGGCCTCGCATATGGAGCTTTTTGAGCAGCCTGTTAAAACTATGGCCATAATCAAAGTCCTCTCAGTCGTTTTTCCGGTCTTCTGCATAATAGGCCTGGGGTATGTCTTTGCCCGGTTCAGGAAAATAAGCCTCGAGCCCATAATCGACATACTCCTTTACCTCACTATTCCAGCTCTCGTAATATCCTCGCTCTCGCATAAAAAGCTCGTACTGGACGACCTGGCCATTGTCGCCCTTTCAGCCGCCATTGTAGTTGTCGGCACCGGCGTAATGGCTTACATCTATCTCAGGCTCATTAAGCGGCAGGACCTGCGCGGCTTCTATCTGCCTGTCATGTTCATGAACTCCGGGAACATGTCCTTCCCCCTGGCCCTCCTCGCCTTCGGACCAGAGGGCCTTACAGTGGCGATACTCTATTACATTGCGATAAGCCTTCTCGTCTATTCGCTCGGCATCTATGTGGCAAAAGGCCGGGGCGGGATGTCCGAGATGTTCAAGCTGCCGCTCATCTATGCGGCCGTAATAGCCGTCGCCCTTAACCTCTCTGAAGTGAAGCTCCCGGAGCCCTTGATAACGACATTCGACATGCTCGGCGCCGCCACCATACCCATAATGCAGGTAAGCCTCGGCTACAGGCTCTACTCTGCGCGCCTCGCGTTCCCGGCCATATCCCTGGCCGGCACGGCGATAAGGATAGGCGGCGGCATAGCGATCGCCTGGGGCGTGGTAACGCTCTTCGGCATAGAGGGGCTGAACGCGAAGGTAATACTCCTCTCCTCCGGCATGCCTGCGGCTGTAATAAACTTCGTGGTCAGCCACAGGTACAAGGTAGACAGCGACCTCGTGGCCTCGACCGTCGCGCTCTCGACCTTTGTCAGCATATTCACGACGCCGCTCCTTCTGTTATGGATAATGTAGCAAGAGGCATCAGACGATGCCTCTCAGCCTTCTTATTCCTCATTGCGACTGCCGCGAACGCGGGAGAATACACGCCTCTGTTCAAGCCCTTTCATGACAAGGCCGGACACCTTAAAATTGCGATACGCAAAAACGTCGAGGCTGGAAAGACCGCATACCTTTCAGTCGACCCGTACTCGTTTGGCACTTCGATGATAAAAGATAAAGAGCTTGCCAAACCTGCCGGGCCTGAGTGGAAGAATACGCCATACGGAAAGGCTCTCATAAAGTACACGGCTCCGGGGCACGGGCTGCAGGACAGCGGCCTTGTGGCCGGGAATTCCACCAAGGGCCTCTTCCTGACCGTGGACCTCTGCCCCTCTCACAAGCCCCTGGATACGGAGCTCTTCGAGGCCGCGATGAAGCTGCCTGCCTTCAAGGACAGGCCTGTGCCAATCGCGATCGCCGTAAGCGGCCTCTGGATGGACGAGCACAAACATGATATGGACTGGGTGCTTGGGAAGATAAAAGAGAAGAGGCTCAAGGTGACCTGGGTGAACCACAGCTGGTCGCACCCGTATGACTTCCAGAAGCCGATAGAGGAGAACTTCCTCTTGAAGCCAGGCGTCGATTTTGAGAAAGAGGTGCTCGAAGAAGAGCGGGCCCTGCTGCAAAGGGGTGTCGTGCCCTCGCCATTCTTCCGCTTCCCCGGCCTTGTGGCAGACAGGGCGCACCTTGAAAGGCTCAAATCATTGTCGCTCATCCCTATAGGCGCGAACGCCTGGCTTGCAAAGGGCGAAGAGCCGGGCGTTGGCTCCGTGATATTGGTCCACGGCAACGGAAACGAGCCTGAGGGGATAAGAAAGTTACTTGAGTTCTTTAACGGAAAAGACGGGAATATAGAGCTGCGGCCCCTTGAAGAGGCCTTCGGAAGGAAATAGTTACCAGCAGGCTGTTGAAAAACAGCCTGCTAAGGCAATCCATGGACGGATTGCCAAATTGTGAGACTTGAAAAGTCGAGCAATTTGTAAGACTTGGACGAATTCACTTCGGCCAAGTCGTGGTTGAAAAAGTCCAGGACGGACTTTTTCAACATCCTGATAGTTACTCTACCCTTATCCTCCAGCCCGCCTCCTGCCCGACTACCCTGCCCACGACAGAGGGGCTGACAAAGCAATCCCTGAGCATGGATAAGAGCATCTCTGCCCTCTCCTCCGCTACTGAAATAAGGAGGCCGCCCGATGTCTGCGGGTCGAAGAGGAGCATCAGGAGCTCTTCAGGTATGCCGGCTGCGGCGACATCCTTCATCACGAATTCCATATTGGACTTCAATGTCCTGGGCCTGTTCGAACGCTTCCTTATCAATTCAAGAGCGCCGGGGAAGGTGTTCACATGGGACGCCTTTATGACTATATTCACGCCGGAGCCCTTGGACATCTCCATCGCGTGGCCGAGCACGCCGTATCCCGTGACGTCAGTGCAGGCGTTTACGCCTACCTCCATCATGGCAATGGAGGCCCCCCTGTTGAGCGTCTTCATGCTCTCTATCGCAGGCTCAGCGTCTTTCTCGCTTATCCTGCCTGCCTTGAGGGCGCTCGTGATGACGCCCACGCCGGCCGGCTTCGTAAGGATGAGCACGTCCCCCACCTTTGCAGTGCTGTTCGCGGTTATCTTCGCAGGGTGCGCGAAACCCGTGACAGCGAGGCCGTACTTTACCTCTGAGTCCTCGACCGAATGGCCGCCGACGAGCAGCGCGCCCGCCTCGGCGATCTGGGCCATGCTCCCCCTCATTATCTCGTTCAATACTTCAAGGGGCAGCGCCTTCGGGAAGCAGACGATGTTCATCGCGAGCCTCGGCGTCCCGCCCATTGCGTAGATGTCGCTCAAGGCGTTTGCAGCGGCGATCTGGCCGAAGGTGAACGGGTCGTCCACGATCGGCGGAAAGAAATCCAGCGTGGATATGATCGCGAGCTCGTCTGAAATTTTATAGACCCCCGCGTCATCGGCGGTCTCGACGCCTACGAGCAGACTGGGGTCTTTTATGACTGGCAGCTGATGCAGGACCTGCATCAGGGCATCCTGGCCTATTTTGGCCGCTCAACCCGCGCAGCTTGCCCAGTCCGTGAGCTTGATTTTCCGGCCCTGGTTCAAAACGCCTCCTTTTATTGTCCTTCTGAGCGAAGCGAAGAATCTGCTTTTTAAAATTCCCTGAGATTCTTCGTCGCTAAAGCTCCTCAGAATGACAGAACTCGCCTAAATGTACCCGTATATACTATAAAGCACAAGAGCCAAATACTCCCAAAGGACCTCTCTGAAAAGCGAGAGCCTGTCGATTGCGCCTCTCCTGTACTCAGTATAATCCGCCACAGGCGCGCTCTGGAATTTAAGGCCGAGCTTCTTTGCAATCAGCTCCGCTCGTCTCATGTGAGTCGGAGAGGTCACTATCGTAACGCTCTCAAGCCCCTTCTCCTCCATGTATGCCCTTACGAACACCAGATTTTCGTATGTATTGAGAGACCTGTCATCAAAGACAGTATCTGCCTCGGACATTCCAAGTCCCAGGGCCGCCTGCCTCATGAGAACCGATTCGCCTATGACCGTCATTTCCGCGCGGCTGCCCAAGACAGTATGGCCGAGCTTGTCCCTCATGCTATTTACCGAGCCGCCGGTGAAGATAACCGTTTTCCCGTAGCCCTGCCTGTATAGGATGAGTCCCCTCAAGAGCCGCTCATTCGACGCGCCCCCGAGTACGCCGTTGGGGTACGCGCCGCCTCCGAGCACGGCTATGACATCGGTCTTCTGAAGCGGAGTCTCATCTACGACCAGCGGCCTTGCCATCATGTTCGCCAGGGGCGTGAACATCACGCTGAGCATGGCTGCCGTGAACCCTATGCTCAACCAAATTATTATATTTTTTACTTTCTTCATCATCTGCGGTTATTTCCTTCCCCTTTGGGGAGAGGATGAAGGTGAGGGGGCTTTGAACACGTTATTTCCCCTCACCCTGCCTCTCCCCGGAGGGGAGAGGAGTTAAGGAACATACCTTCAAGGGGTTCTTCATCTCAACTTCCTTAAGTCGTCCCTGCCCCTTATGGTGAGCCTCTCCTTATCGAAGTATTCGAGTATCTCTATGGCGAACTTCCTGCCAGTACCGATAAGGTCCCTGAACTCGGAAGCCTTTATGCCGCCCTTTGCCTTGAGGTGCCCGATCAGCCTCTCCCTTGCGCTCTTCATGGCCTCTGCCGAGATGAAGCTGCCTTCCTTGAGCTTTATAATAGAGCCGCTCCGCTGAAGATAGGCGAGAACCTTATCGACCTCAGCCTTCTTGAAAGGGAGCCTTCCAAGGGCATCGAGGTCGGGCTGAAAGACTGAAAAAATTTCCAGCAAGGCAGACTCTACCTTTGATTCTGCCTTGCCTGAGGCAGCCCTGTGGCCCGGCAGAGCCCATACTCCTGCGCTCTTGCGTATGGCCCCGTCCTTCGCGAACTCTTCTATTATAATCCGCAGGAGGTCATCGGCCTTTCCGGCCTGTACCCCTGAAGCGAACTTTCTCAGGCCCTGAAAGAGGATATCATCCTTTGCGCCCTCTTCCATGGGGTTTGCCCTGTGGAACTCACCCAGGAGCTCTACGGCCTTTTCCTTTGCCAGAGAGAGCCGTTCACGGGCAACAATAAACTCGCCAAAACCGGCAAACCTCGCGTCCCTGGCAAGCTCATCCGCAAGGGTGGACTGAGGCGAATTGAGCATCAGCCCAAGTGAAAATCGCGAGCAGCCAAGCCCACTTGCGGAAAGAAGCTTAAAGACGATATCACCCGGCTTCTCACCGTAACCACAAAACGCCTTTCCGGCCCTCGGCATGAGCTCCCTTGATATATGGTGGATGAGGACCTCGCCCCCGCCGATCGTGGCGTTCATCGCCGGGTCGCGCAGGATGAACCTGTCGCCTCTCATCATGAGGAGCGGCGTTTTAAGGCACAGCCTGCCAAAGGCCCTCCTACCTTCTGCTTCTCCTAAGAGATGTACGACCCCAAGCGCCTCGCCCGTAAGGTGGTGCACCTTCAAGGCTGCCCTGTTCCGTATCTTGCGGGGCTTCTCTCCTGGCGCGGCAGGCAGGAACTCGAATGCGCAGTCGACAAAGTGAGTCTTCTTCCGCGCTACCTCGATAAAGGGCTCAAGCTCCGTCGAGACAATGAGGTCCCCTCTCTTGAGATCAAGGTGGCTAATGCCGCTCAGGTTCAGTGCAGCCCTCTGCCCTGCTGACACGGCCTCTTTAGCCATAAAAAGGCTCTGTATGCCCCTGGCCTTGACCCTCTGGCCGCCCGGATAGCACAAGAGTTCATCGCCTTTTTTAACGCTGCCAGAAGCCACTGTGCCTGTCACCACAGCGCCAAAGCCCTTTACCGTAAAGGATCGGTCTATGGGGAGCCTGAAAAAGCCGTCTTCTTGTACCCTGCCTGACTTGAGACAGCTCTCCTTCAGGCTCGCCTTCAGCTCGTTCATGCCCTTTCCGGTAAGGCTCGATACGGGGAGGATGGGCGCGCCCTCCAGGGCAGTGTCCTTCACAAGTCCTGCTATCTCTTCCCTCACCTCAGAGAGCCTCTCCGGGCCGACAAGGTCTGACTTGGTCACGGCAAAGACGCCTTGCCTGACCCCGAGCAGGCGGACTATATCGAGGTGCTCCCTTGTCTGGGGCATTACCCCGTCGTCGGCGGCAACCGCGAAAAGGACAAAGTCTATGCCCGTCGTGCCCGCGAGCATGTTCCTTATGAATCTCTCGTGGCCGGGAACGTCTACCAGCGCCGCCCTGCCAGCGCCTTCACCCAGGTCCATCCAGGCGAAACCCAGGTCAATGGACACACCCCTCCTCTTCTCTTCTTTGAGCCTGTCGGTGTCCATGCCCGTGAGCGCCTTCACGAGAGAGGTCTTTCCGTGGTCTATGTGCCCGGCTGTGCCTATGACAAACGAGACCTCTTTTTTTAACGCATCCATAGTACCCCCGCAAATCCAAGGAAAAACTAATTTAAGCCCGTAAACGCACCCTTGTCCAGCAATTTCATGGCATCAAGAAATCCTGTATACCTTTAAAAAACTTGATAAAAATGCCCTCCTGAGGTTTACAAAAAAATTCTTTTGTGATATTATTCTATAGAAATCTCAAGCACTTACAAAGGGAAGGCATTCATGGAAGCACAGGAAAAACCAAAGGTCGCTTTCTTTTCATTCACCTGCTGTGAAGGCTGCCAGCTAATGGTATTGAGCTGCGAGCGCGAGCTGCCTGACATATTGAACCACGTGAAGATCGTGAATTTCAGGGAAGCGATGACAGAGAAGTCGGACGATTACGACATAGCCTTTGTCGAGGGCTCCATATCGAGAAAGGACGAGATAAGGAAGCTCAGGAAGATTAGAAAGCAGGCCAAGATAGTAGTCGCGCTCGGCGCGTGCTCTTCGACGGGCGGGCTCAACTGCCTCAAGAACCGCTACCCGATGGAAGAGGTCAAGGAGAAGGTCTACGGCAAAAAGGCGGCCAAGAGCTATGAGCTCATCGACACCATACCGGCAAGGCCGATAGACGCGGTCGTCGAAGTCGACTACTATATCCACGGCTGCCCGATATCCAAAAAGGAGTTCCTCTCGTTCCTCACCGCGCTCCTCATGGGCAAGAAGCCCGAGGTGGTAAATCACCCGGTTTGCGTAGACTGCAAGATGGCCGGGAACATCTGCGTATTCGAGAAGGGTCTATCCTGCATGGGGCCTGTATCGAGGGCCGGCTGCGACGCCATCTGCGTGACCTACGGGACATGGTGCTGGGGCTGCAGGGGGCCGGTTGACAACCCGAACACCGATTCGCACGAGGAGACGCTCAAGAGGTACGGCCTCACGGTCGAATCGGTCGTGAACAAGTTCGCGCTGTACGGCAACTGGAATTTAAAGAATTCTAAATGAACCTCCCCGCAGCAAGCTGCGGGGAATCTTCTTAAATTCTTCCCCTCCCTTGACGGGAGGGGACTGAGGGGAGGGTGAAAAATATTTTCACCCCCACCCTGCCCTCCCCCGTCAAGAGGGAGGTAATAAGGTTACCCCCGTAGCAAAGCTACGTGGAATTTCACGATTAAAGGGAAACAATGAGAAGAGACCTCAACATAAAAGTTCACGAAATAACCAGGGTCGAAGGCCACGGCAACATCGTCATCGATATAAAGAAGGGAAAGATAAAGACTCTCAAGCTCGAGATAATCGAGTCCCCCCGCTTCTTCGAGATGATGCTAAGAGGCAGGCGCTACGACGAGGCACAGCACATCATGGCCCGCATCTGCGGCATTTGCGCCGTGAGCCACACTTCGGCGTCTCTCCGGGCCATAGAGGACGCCATGGACATAAAGATATCCAGGCAGGCGACCCTGCTCCGTAAGCTTGCCTTTGACGGCGAGATGCTCCAGAGCCACATACTCCACGTATTCTTCCTCGTGGTCCCGGACCTTGTGGGCGCAGGCTCCATCGTGCCCCTTTTGAGCTCGCACCCGGATATAGCGAAGACCGGGCTTGAGCTCAAGAGGCTTGCCAACGAGATATGCGAAATCGTCGGCGGTAGGCATATACACCCCATTTCGCTCTTCCCCGGCGGAGTGGTCTTCACTCCAAAGGCAGAGGACCTCAAAAGGCTCAAAAAGGAGCTTCAGTCCACGTTCGCGGGCCTTGAGGCCACGCTCGAGTTCCTTATAAACAACCCGTTCCCTGAGTTCTCGCTTGAAAGGGAGTTCGTTTCCCTCAAGGCAAGAGGCGAGTACGCCTTCTATGCCGGGGAGCCTGTGTCGAGCACTGGAAAAGAGATAGACTCCAAGAGTTACACCGAAGAGGTCAAGGAGTATGTCGTCGAGCACTCGAGCGCAAAGCACGCGCACAGCTCAAAGGGCACCTTCATGGTCGGGGCGCTCGCCAGGCTCAACAACAACTCGAGGCAGCTCAACACCAGGGCAAAGGCGGCCCTCAAGGCATCCGGCCTGAAGCTGCCCTGCTACAACCCGTTCATGAACAATATGGCCCAGCTCATCGAGTGCTTCCATGCCACGGAAGAGGCCATCGGCTTTATCGACGAACTCCTTGATATCGGCCCCAGGAACGAGCCGCTCGCAAAGCCGAAGGGCCACGGCAGGGGCGTCGGAATAGTTGAAGCGCCGCGCGGAACGCTCTATCACGAGTACGAGATAGGCAAGGACGGGCTCATAAAGAACGCCGAGTGCATAATACCCACCGGGCAGAACCTTCGCTCGATCGAGGACGACCTCCATGCCTATGTCCCGTCGGTCCTCCACATGCCAAAGGCGGAGATAGCCAAGGGCGTGGAGACCCTTGTGCGGGCATACGACCCCTGTATATCCTGCTCTACCCACATAATGGACGTGAGCTTCATCGAATAGCGCCCCTTCGGAGCGCTATTCGCGTCTTACCTCTCAGTAACATATGTCACAGGGCCTGAAAAATAAAGCGCTTGTCAGGACAGCGCTCCTGTTGTATATAGTCTGTGTACTTACTTACCCGCTACGGCCGGAGTGCGCTGAGCCTCGATCATGCAGATAAATATAGCTGAGAAGGGTATCCTCGATAAGATACTCGAACGGAAGAGGCGGGACGAGTACAGGCCCGAGGACGTCGACCTTGGCGGCATGCTCGGGGAGATACTGAGGTGGGCCAACAGGTTCGTGCCCTCCGAGTCAGGCTCGATACTCCTTGACGACCCCACGCTCAACCCGAACAGCCAGAAGGCCGGGAACCTCTATTTCGTAGCCTGCTTCGGCAAGGGCTCGACCGCCATCACATGCACCACTATCCCCTCGAACATAGGCATAGCGGGCAGCACCTACACCACAGGCAAGCCCTACATCAGCAGAAAAGTAATAAACGACCGCAATTTCTACTCGAAGATAGACCAGAAGACCAACTTCCAGACCAAGTCCATCATCTGCGCGCCCATTGTCATAAGGGGCGCGACGATCGGCGTCATAGAGCTCTTGAACCGGCTCAACGGGGCCGATTACGGCAGGAACGATCTTACTCTCCTCAAGATATTCGCGGAATATACGTCCACGCTGATCCAGAACTCCCTTGACGCAAAGAAGTTCGGCGAGCTCTCCATCAGGGACAACCTCACGGGCCTGCATAACGACAGGTATTTCTACGACAGGCTCACGACCGATGTCCAGAAGGCCCTTCGCTCGAAAAAGGACCTCTCCCTTCTCTTCCTCGACCTGGACAGGTTCAAGGAGGTGAACGACACCTACGGGCACCTCGCCGGCAGCAGGGTGCTTGCCGAGCTGGGGGTGGTGCTTGCAGCCAAACTCCAGAGCCCCAAGGCAACGGCCGCCAGGTACGGCGGGGACGAGTTCGTCTTAATCCTGCCCGGTTCAGGCCCGGACGAGGCTTTTGCCTTTGCCGAAGACCTGAGAAAGACTATCCAGGAATTCGTATTCCTTAAAAAGAGGCACCCCGGCGGAGAGAAAGCATTGAGGATAAAGGGCATAATTACAGGCTCCATAGGCGTGACAGCTCTCTCTTCATCAAGAGAGGCCCGGGGCCTTAATGAAGTCAGGGACGCCCTCATAAAAGAGGCTGACACTGCCATGTACGCCTCAAAGCTTGCCGGCAAGAACAGGGTCTCTCTCTCATCACCCAAACCAGCGAAAATAATCGCAAAAACAGCTCCGGCCTCCACCCGCTTCAAGCCAACCCTTTGATTTTACTACGGTTTTTCGACACCCCTGGACTTGACACTTTTTCTCAATGGGACTATATTTAGGATAGAGACTGTTTAGAGATAAGGTGGATACGGTTCAGGAGGTGAGCTTATGGCAGACCTGAGGAAATGGGAGCCCATGAGGGAGTTGTCAACGGTTCAGAAAGAGATGGACGACATGTTCAGGAGGGTATTCGGATTGCTGCCTACCGGCCTTTTCAGGAGGGAGTTGAGGGGCGAGTGGTATCCTTCGATAGACACCTTCATGAGGGAGAACCAGCTTGTGGTACGCGCAGATATCCCGGGCGTGGACCCCAGGAACGTCGATATCTCCGTGACAGGCAACGTCCTTACCGTCAAGGGCGAGAGGAAGTCCGACGTTGAAGAGAAGAAAGAAGGTTATCTATTTCACGAGACCACTCTCGGCACATTCGAGAGGTCTATTACGCTGCCCGAGGGCGTGGACACCGCGAAGGTCCATGCGAGCTACAAGAACGGCGTAATCGAGATAACGATGCCCGCAAAGGCAGAGGCCCTTCCGAGGAAGGTCAAAGTCGAACTGGAAGAGGGCGGCAAGAAAGCCGCTTGAAAAAGAGTTAAGAGAAGAAAATCAAATCCACCTTATCTCGATGAGGGAATAAAAGAAGGCCCCGGACATATTGTCCGGGGCCTTCTTCATTTCACCTCTTTCAAAGGTTCTTTTAACGGCCCTTTCCGGGCGGAAGAACTTGTTACCGTCAGGCGCAGCCTCCCCACGGGCGCATGCGGGACTATTGTTTCTTTTCTCCCGAACGGCATTGCCGTGACAAGGCCCGGCATAACGAGCGGGACGAGCTTCATGGTCTCGATGGAAGACTTCATCAGGAGCATCTCTTCAGTCGTCATGACAATGATATACTTCTCACTCATGTCGCTCTCTTCAAATTCAATCCTGCCTTCGAGCTTGTACTTGAGGCCCCAGCTCTCGCCCATGAGCGTCTTCTTGAGCTTGAAGCTCTCCTTTCCGAATGTCCTTACGACCCTGTAATCCTTATCAAGCGTTATCACATGGGGGAAGAAGATATAGGCCTTGTCTATCTGGTCGCCTATCATGAAGCTCCTTATCATGATGCTGTATGTATTTACATAATAAGGCAGCTCGTAAGCCGCGAAGAAGCTCTTTCCCGTCTCGAAGTTGTACGCCCTTGAGAGCTCGCCCACCTCAAAGCCTATTGACTGGCTGAGATGGAGCTTGTCGAAGCCGAGCTCTGATATTGCCTCGCAGCAGGGGTCCTTTTCCTGAAGCTTCTGCAGGCCGATCGTATACGGGGCGGCGCAGCCGGACAGGAGCAGGATGAAAAACAATAACGGTACCAAGATACCGGCTTTGGGGTCTGATATTGGCGTTGTCTTTTTCATGCTGGAATTCCGGGCTTTACTTCGCGATCCGGGGTATCCAGCATGATAAATGAAGTCGCATTGGATTGCAATGGAGTTGGAGCAGCGCGGGGATCCTTTGGGGCAGAATTTCAGGATTTTTCAGCAGCTTGCTGAAAAATCAAATTTTGTCATCTAGGCTGCTCAAAAAGCTCCATATGCGAGGCCCCGGTTAAATCGGGGAGCGAGGAACGAGTCGTACTCATCACGTACGTCGCTTCTGCCGCGACGACGACAACAAAGCAGATGGACTTTTTCAGCAGCCTGTCAGCTTTTCCCTCAATATTCCCCTGTGGCACTCAGCCTCTTCCCTGCATGTGCACAGGAGGGTCACATTATTCTTTCCTGCCTTTTTAACAATGCCTTCAAGCT
>Ga0209341_10001706_pt1 | contig 21568 bp, 17 predicted proteins | sample RifCSP13_2_FD_184020 | JGI IMG/M metagenome (GOLD analysis project Ga0209341, IMG submission 184020) | Soil microbial communities from Rifle, Colorado - Rifle CSP2_sed 13_2 (SPAdes) (version 2) | ecosystem: Environmental > Terrestrial > Deep subsurface > Rock core/Sediment | place: Rifle... | reverse complement strand
CGGCAAGGCGGCACAGGTGCTGGGCCTCAGCACTGAGGATGTGGTACCGGTCAGCGCCCGCACCGGCGGCGGCCTCGAGCGGCTGCTGACCGAGATTGCCAGACGCGAGCCGGAGATCGTCGCCGCTTTGGGGGAGGCGCTGCCCGCATACCGCGCCACGTTGGCCAAAGCCGCCATCCGACGGGCGGCCTCCACGGCCGCCGCCATCGCCCTCACTCCGCTGCCGATGCTCGACTTCATTCCGTTGATGGGCGTGCAAGCGGCGCTCGTTCTGGCCCTGGCCCGCATCTATGGTTACCGCATCACGCTGGCCCGGGCGCGAGAGCTCATGGTCACCTTCGGCATCGGCCTGATGGCGCGCTCGCTGTTCTACGAGCTGATCAAGTTCGGCGGACCTCCCGGCTGGCTGGTTTCGGCCGGGGTCGCCGCCGGCGCCACCACGGCCCTCGGCTACGGCGCCGCCTCCTGGTTCGACCGCGGGGAACGCCTGTCGCGCGAGCGGTTGCAGGGGATCTCTCGGTCCGTAGGTGAAACGTTTGTGGCGCACCTGCGCGGCCGACGGCGGCCGGGGCGGGGGGAAATCGAGCGCGAAGTCGAGCTCATCCTCGAGGACACACCACCGCCCGAAGCGTGATGCCGGGCCCCCGGCTTATAATCCCGTGCGGGACGGCTCCCTCAAGGAAACCCCCGCTAGGGATATTTCCGACGTGACCACACCCACCCTCCATCTGGCCTCCGAATCGGCCGACCTCCAGCGCTCCGTCATGCGCGAATTGCTGGCGTTGGCGGTCGACCCGAAGATCATATCCCTGGCAGGGGGCCTTCCCGCCAGCAGCTTGATGCCGCTGGCCGAAGTGCGCCTTTGCCTGGACGAGGTACTTGAGACCGAAGGCGCCCGCGCTCTCCAGTACAGCCCCCCCTACGAGCCTTTGCGGCAGTGGATCGTCGAGTGGATGGCGCGTCGCGGGGTTACCTGCACCCTCGACCAGGTCTTCATCACCAGCGGCGCGCAGCAGGGGCTGGCGATCCTGTCGCGCTTGTTTCTCGACCGCGGCGACCCTGCAGTGATCGAAGCGGTGACGTTCACCGGAGTCCAGCAGGTGACGGCCGGGCGCGGGGCGCAGGTCCGGACGATCCCCACCGATCTGACCACTGGCGCCGACATGGAGGCGTTGGAAGAAGCGCTGAGCCGCGAGCCCCGACCGCGTTTGATCATCCTGATCCCGGACTTCCATAATCCGCTGGGCGTTTCGCTCACCCCCGAGAAACGAAGACAGGCGGCAAGCCTGGCGGCGGCCCACGGGGTGCCCTTGATTGAGGACGACCCCTATTCGGCGCTGCGTTTCGAGGGCGAGGCGGCGTCGCCGATCAAGGCCTACGACGAAGCCGGCCTGGTGTTCTACATCGGGTCGTTTTCGAAGTTGATCGCGCCGGCCTTGCGGCTAGGCTGGATCGTCGCCCCGGCAGCGCTGGCCGACCGCATCACCGTCCTGCGCGAATCGCTCGATTTGGAGTCGTCCGGCCTGATTCAGCGCGCCGTCCACCGCTTCGTCAGCCAGGGCAGGCTCGAGCCGCATCTGGACCAGCTCAACCGCGCAAACCACCAGCGACGCGACGCGCTCTTGGGCGAGCTCGAGGCACACTTCGGCGAGGACGCCCATTGGACTCGCCCGGAAGGCGGGCTTTTCATCTGGATGACCCTGGCGCCGGACGTGGATACCTGGGATCGCTTTCGCCGGGCGCTCGATCGAAGGGTCGCCTATATCCCAGGAGCGGCCTTCGCCGTTGTCGGCGGAGCGCGCAACGCGCTGCGCTTGAACTTCAGCAACGTCGCGCCGGAGCGGATGGGCGAAGCGGTGGGACGCCTGGCCCAGGCGTTGCGGGCGGACTGACTTTCCGGCTGCCATCCTCAAGAGCCCGGCTTTTCTTCTCTCTTTTTGGCCCTGCCGGGGACTTGCGCCCTGGGCGCGCCCGAAGGGGCGAAGCTTAGAAACGCACCCCTGGTGGCCATTGGGCGCCAGGTCACTTCCGTCGCTCGTTGAGCCGTGACTAACCTGAGGCCGGATGACCTGCCATCCCGGAACGGGTCGCCGAATGGTGATTTAATGGGACATGTTCTGTCCGCCTTGATGGCGGAGGGGGAGGAGGCGACGCATGGCTGAACAGGCGCTGGACGCCCGCCCGATCACGGAGGAGGGGGACTTCCTCCGTCTGAAGGGCATCGACCACATTCACTTCTGGGTCGGCAACGCCAAACACGCTCTGTACTATTGGTGGAAGGCCTTCGGCTTCAAGCCGGTGGCGTATTCCGGCCTCGAGACCGGCAACCGGGCCTTCGCCTCCTATGTCCTCGAGTCGGGCAAGATCCGTTTCGTGGTTTCGGCCGCGTACGGACCGTCGCATGAGATGGCGGCGCACCACCTCCTGCATGGCGACGGGGTCAAAGTCGTGGCGCTGGCGGTGGACGACGTCGAGGCCGCCTATCGAGAGACGACCGCCCGCGGCGCTCAGGGCGCGTGGGGGCCGCGCGAGGAAGGCGACGACCACGGCGTCTTGCGCACGGCCGCCATCCGCACCTATGGCGAAGTTTTGCACGTCTTCGTCGACCGAGGCGACTACAACGGCGCCTTCGCCCCCGGGTACCGGCCTCTGGAATCTCCGGTGGAAACGGCCGGGTTGGCGGCGGTCGATCACGTGGTCGGCAACGTCCAGCTGGGCAAGATGAACCATTGGGTGCGCTTCTACCACGAAGTGATGGGGTTCCGTCAGCTGATTCACTTCAACGATCAAGACATCGGCACCGAGTACTCGGCGCTGATGTCGAAGGTCATGGAGGGCGGCGCCGGGCGGATCAAGTTCCCGATCAACGAGCCGGCCGAGGGGAAACGCAAGAGCCAGATCGAGGAATTCCTCGACTACTACCTGACCCCCGGGGTGCAACACATCGCCATGGCCAGCGGCGACATCCTGGCGACGGTGCAAACCTTGCGGCAGCGCGGCGTCGAGTTCCTGCGTGTGCCCGATGCCTACTACGACATTGCCCCGGGTCGGGTCGGCGAGATCGAGCAACCGTTCGAGGAGCTGCGCCGGCTGGGGATTCTCGTCGACCGCGACGATGAAGGCTACCTGTTGCAGATCTTCTCGCGCCCGATTCAGGATCGCCCGACGTCGTTCATCGAAGTCATCGAGCGCCACGGCAGCCGCGGCTTCGGCAAGGGCAACTTCAAGGCTCTGTTCGAAGCGCTGGAGGCCGAGCAGGAGCGGCGCGGCAACCTTTAGAGGCAGGGGTATCTGGGAACCTAGCAGGGATGCGAAAGAACGACTTTCCGCCTTACGCCGCAGCCAATTCGCCTACGGCCGCGGGCTGTCCCTGGACGATGGAGAGACGTGGCTCCTTCTGCCAGGGGGAAGGGGGGCGGGCCATTACATGCCCGCCCCCCTTTCCCCCTCGAACCCCTCGCACCGCACCCCGGGGCGAAGCGGAGGGGCACCCCCCACCCACGAAACCGGCGGTTGGGCGCCATTCCAATTCGATGAACCGAACCGCCGCTTCCAGCAGTGGCCGTCACGAAGCGGACCCGTTCGGTCGAAAGGCGGCCGATCGACGCCACTCAGACAAGTCGCTTTCAACGGCCGCTCACCTGCACCGCACCTGCGGTGCGCCTCAGGTGCAGGTGTGGCGAGGGAGGGGGCTGGGGGGAGGGGCACGCTCCTTGCCGCTCCCCCCGGCCCCTTGGGTGAATTTGCGAAAGTGCGCTACGTGACGTTTGCCCCGCGAGATGCCCCGGCAGCATCTCGCCTCGGTGCCATCGTCGGCGAAGCGGTCGTTGAATTGGCCGGGGCGGATGGCCTGCCGGCGACGATGCTGGGGCTCCTCGAAGCCGGGCCGTCGGGGTGGGAGGCAGCGGCCCGCGTGGCCGAGCACGGCGGGCGCCGTTGGCCACGTGCGGATGTCTTGCTGCACGCGCCACTGCCGCGGCCTCCCAGCGTGCGCAACTTCTACGCCTTCGAGCGGCATGTGGCCGCCTCCTTCGCCAATCGAGACAAGCCGGTGCCGCCCGAGTGGTTCGAATTCCCCGCCTTCTACTTCTCGAACCCGGGCTCGATTGTCGGACCGGAAGACCAGGTCGCCGCCCCGCCAGGTTCGCAGGCGTTGGATTACGAGCTCGAGGTCGCCATCATCATCGGGCGGAGGGGCCGGGACATTCCCGCAGGAGAGGCCGACCACTACATCTTCGGATACTCCGTCCTGAACGACTGGTCGGCGCGCGATCTGCAACAGCGAGAGATGCGGGTGGGCTTGGGGCCGGCCAAGGGAAAGGACTTCGCCACCTCCCTCGGCCCCTGGGTGGTCACCCCGGACGAGCTGGGGAAGTCGAGCGGCCGGGTGGGGGTCTATGATCTTGCGATGGCGGCCCGGGTCAACGGAGTAGAAAAGTCGCGCGGCCGGCTGGCCGAGATACGCTATTCTTTCGGCGAGATGATCGCCCGGGCTTCTTCCGGCGTCGACCTTTTTCCGGGCGACGTCCTTGGCTCGGGAACTGTCGGGAGCGGGTGCCTTCTCGAGCTGACGCGCGGCAAGGGGCCCTGGCTCCAACCCGGCGACGTGGTCGAGCTGGAGGTGGAGCGATTGGGTGTCCTGAGGAATACAGTCGTCGCGTAGCCGCAGCCTTTAGGCTGCGGGCGGACGCAGGCTAAAGCCTGCGCCTACTGATCACTGCCCTTGAGGAGGTTCGCGATGCCTTTCTATTACCGCCTGGGCGAGCTGCCGCAGAAGCGGCATGTCCAGTTCCGCAAACCCGACGGCGGGCTGTACCGCGAAGAAGTGATGGGGCTGGAGGGTTTTTCCGGAATCGAGTCGATTCTGTACCACCACTTCCTGCCGCCGCGGCTTGTCCACTCCGAGGAGCTCGGCCCGACGCGGGCCGAGTACGCGCCTTTCGGCCCGCTGCGGCACCGCGCCTATGCCACGGCCGACGTGCCGGCAGGCGGCGATCCGGTGGCGGCACGACGGGTTCTGCTGGGCAACGCCGACGTCACGTTAGGAGTCAGCCGGCCGTCGCAAAGCATGGGCTACTTCTACCGCAATGCCCAGGCCTATGAAGTCTGGTTTGCCCATGAGGGCTCCGGGGTGTTCCACTCCCAGTTCGGCCGGCTGACATTTGGGCCCGGCGATTACCTGGTGATCCCCTATGGCACGACTTGGCGCATGGACCTCGATGGGCCGGGGCGCTTCTTTGTGATCGAGTCGCCGTCGCAGATCGAGCCGCCGCGCCGGTACCGCAATGAATTCGGTCAGCTACTCGAGCACGCGCCCTACTGCGAGCGCGACCTGCGGCCGCCGGAGGCGCTCGAGACGCACGCCGAGCGAGGCGAGTTCGAGGTCCGGGTGAAAGTGCGTGACACGATGACACGCCACATCCTCGACCACCACCCACTCGACGTCGCCGGCTGGGATGGCTACCTGTATCCCTGGGCCTTCAACATCCACGACTACATGCCCATCACCGGGAAGGTGCATCAACCCCCGCCGGCGCACCAGACCTTCCAAGGCGGGAATTTCGTCGTGTGCTCCTTTGTTCCGCGCCTGTACGACTATCACCCGCAAGCGATCCCGGTGCCGTATAACCACTCCAACGTCAACTCCGACGAAGTGATCTACTACTGCGACGGCAATTTCATGTCGCGGAAGGGAATTCAGCAGTACGACATCACGCTGCATCCGAGCGGCCTGCCCCACGGCCCCCAGCCCGGGGTGACCGAGGCCGCCATCGGGGTGAAGGAGACGCAGGAGTTGGCCGTCATGGTCGATACCTTCCATCCGTTGCAGGTGGCGCTGGCGGCGCTGGAGTTCGAGAAAGCCGACTACCAAGCGTCGTGGCTGGAGGGGGACGGGATGTAGGGACGAGGCACGCCTGTCCTCGCCAGGACACCGGGGCGGCGTGGCGGGCGGGGCTAGGGCGCCTCATCCCTGCGGCTGATGGCTTCTTCTGACAGTCTTCGAGACCTCCTCGTCCGCGGGATCGCCGCGGCGAAGGGGGGATCCAAACAGGAAGCGCGCTTCTACCTGGAGTGGCTTCTGCGTCGGGACGCGCCGGGGGAGATGCAGGTCGATGCCTGGTGGTGGTTGAGCCAGGCGGCCGACGACCCGGCGGAGGTCCGACGCTGCATCGAAGAAGTCCTCGCCCGAGATCCGGCTCATCCGCAGGCACGCCGGGCCCAAGCTGTCTTAGACGGCCGTCTCAAACCCGGGTCGGTGGTCGACGCAGACCACCTTCCCACGCCACTCCCGTTGCCGGAGAACGTGACGGCCGGTGAGAGGTTTGCCTGTTCGCGCTGCGGGGGCCGGCTGGCGGCCAGCGCGGACGGGGCCTGGCTCGCGTGCGGCTATTGCGGGTGGCGCCGTTCGCTGGCGAGCGGTGAGGCGGTCGCCGAACAGGATTTCGTCGTGGCGATGGCTACGGCGCGCGGGCACCGGAAGCCGAAGCGGACGCGGACGTTTCGCTGCACCGCATGCGGCGCACCTTACATTCTTGCGCCGGAAATGCTTTCCTTGACCTGTCCATACTGCGGTGCGGCGCATGTGATCGAACACGCCGGCTCGGAGGAGTTGATCCCTCCGGATGGAATCCTTCCCTTTCAGGTCTCGGATCCGGCGCGCAGCGCAGGAGTGCCGGCCCGGGAGGTGCGGACCTGGCTTGGCCTCTACCTACCACTATGGTCCTTCGATCTGAGCGGCCAAGTGCCGTGGAAAGGCGTCCGCGAGGATCGTGAGAATAGGGTCACGGAGACTGTGACCGGGACCCTCTTGGTCTTGGAAAGGCATCACCTGGTACCGGCCAGTCGCCGGTTGCCGGAAGGCTGGGCGCGGTCCGCGCTCGCCTACGACGTGAGCGGCCTGCGCCCTTTCCAGCCGGCGGCACTCGCCGATTGGCCCGCAGAGACCTATCAGGTCCCGATGTCGGATGCGGCGGTCATCGCGCATGCCGAAGTCTTCGCCGAGGTCCGGGAGCGGTCGCGGCGTGAGATTCCGCCTGGTGTACAGGATGTGGGGTTCGACTCGAGAGGTTTCGCCTTCGATGGGTTTCGGCTGATCCTCGCCCCGGTTTGGATCGGCCTGAACGGAGAGAGCCCGCCCCGGCCCACCATCGTTGTGAACGGCCAGAGCGGAGCGGCCGGCGCGGAAAAGGGGCGCCGCGCTGCGGGATGGCTTTCACGTCTCCTGGGGACCCGCTGAACCTATCGTGGATCTCCGGGCCATCGATGCGCCGCGCGGGGCACAACGAATTGGTGGCCGCTGAGGAGGAGCTCGAGTTGAACGGCGATTACTTCCACCTGCCACAAGAACACGTGGTTTATGGCCCGGGCAGCCTGTCCAGGCTAGGCGCTGAGGTCGAACGGCTCAAGGGCGAGCGCGCCTTCCTGATCACGGGCCACAGCCTCTCCGAAAAGACTGACTTTGTGGACCGGATCCGTGAGAAGCTCGGCCATCGATGGGCCGGGATGTTCGCCGGGATTCGCCAGCACACACCCAAGAGCGATGTCACCCGGGGAGCGGCCGAAGCAAGGGCGGCTCGGGCCGACCTCCTCCTCAGCCTGGGCGGAGGCAGCCCGATCGACGGGACGAAAGCCGTAGCCCGGGCGATCGAAGAGGCCGACGGCCGCTTGCTGCCTCACCTGGCGATTCCCACCACGCTGTCGGCGGCGGAATTCTCCCATCTGGTCGGCGTGACCGACGAAGAGAAGAAGGCCAAGACCGGATTTGCCGATCCCCGCCTGGTCCCGCGGTCGGTGATCCTCGACCCGGAATTGACCCAAGCGACGCCGATGCCGCTTTGGCTGTCCTCAGGGATGCGGGCTATGGACCACGCTGTCGAAACCCTGCTGGCTCCCGGCGACCACCCGATCCCCGATGTTATGGCGCTGGAGGCGATCGACCGGCTGTTCCGACTGCTTCCGGCTTCGAAGGAAAACGCGCAGGACGTGACCGTTCGGGGCGAGCTTCAGATCGCGGCCTGGATGTCGTTTTTCGGTGAAGTGAACACCGCAATGGGCATGAGCCACATCTTAGGCAGGCGCGTCGGGGCGCGCTACGATGTCCCCCATGGTGTGACCTCCTGCATCACCCTGCCGTGGGTGATGGAGGCGGAGGCCGCGCGCAAACCGGCGCCGTTGGCCGCCATCGGGCGGCGGATCGCCCGCGAGGCCCGGATGGAAGGCGAGTCGAAGGCGGCGCGCGCCGCGGCGCAGGCCATGCGGGATTTGGTCTCGCGGCTTGGGTTGCCGGCGCGGCTCAGCCAGGTCGGAGTTCCGCACAACGATCTGGCGTCGATCGCCGAGGCGGCATATCCTCCGGGAGAGGAACGCGCCCGGGCGTTGGAGTTGCTCGAGAGGATGTGGTGAGACCCGGTCGAGTTGTCACCTGTGAGAAACCTCGATGACGATCATCACCCTCCTGACTGACTTCGGCCTGAAGGACGGCAACGTCGGGGTGATGAAGGGCGTGATCCTGGGGATCTCGCCGCGGGCGCGTCTCATCGATCTGAGTCATCTGGTGGGGCCACAGGACGTGCGCCAGGCGGCGTGGATTCTCGGCCGGGCCGCCCCGTATCTTCCCGACGGCACAATTCACCTGGCGGTGGTCGATCCCGGCGTCGGGACGGAACGCCGGCCGCTGGCGGCGCGGCTGGGTCCGCACCTGTTCGTCGGTCCGGACAACGGTCTGATGACGCGCCTGCTGCAACGCGCCGAGCGCCTGCGCCAACCGACGGCGTTCGTCCATCTCGACCGGCGGGAACGGTGGTTGCCGGAGGTCAGCGACGTCTTCCACGGCCGCGACATCTTCGCGCCCGTCGCGGCACACCTGGCCAATGGGGTCTCCCTTGAGCAGGTCGGATCGTCGGTCGCCGATCCTGTTCGACTGCTCTTGCCGCGACCGGAGATGATCCCGCAAGGGCTGCTGGGCGTCGTCGAGCACATCGATCACTTCGGCAACGTCCGCACGAACATCACGCGCCAGGATCTGGGCGCGGAGCCTTCGGCCGTCGTCCGCATCGCCGGGGCCACGATCGACGGCCTGGTCCGCACGTTCGGAGAACGACCTGCCGGAGAGTTGATCGCGCTGTTCGGAAGTTACGGGGATCTGATCCTGGCCGTCGTCAACGGCGACGCCGCAGCCCGGCTGGGAGCGCGGGTCGGGGACGAGGTGGAAGTACTGACGAGTACACGCGCAAAAGACCCCGGCTAACGTACACACCGGTACACGCGCAAAGGACCCCGGCTAAAGCCGGGGACTACCCAGGTCGCCGTATCGGAAACTCGATTCCATTTCGCAGAAGGCCAGCGATCTCCGCGTCGGGGGCTAAGATCCACAGAGTCTGGTCGTAGGAACGTTCGAGCTGCACCGCGCCGTGCTGCCAGCTCCACCGGCGGTCGGCCTGCTCGGTCTTGCGCTCACCGAAGCGCGACCCGGCGTACTCGTCGAAGGCCTCGATGAACTCGAAGGCGTCGCGCGGGCTGTCCCACGCCGTCAGCAGCACCAACGCGCTCTCCTCCTCCGTGTCATTGATCCAGACCCGGTAGGCGTCGCCGCCCCATCCGGCCGCGGCTGGCTCCGCCTCCCGTTCGGGGATGTGCTCATTGAGCACAAGCCGGGTGAACCATTCCCCCAGAACCGCCGCGTCGAGCGCGCGCCAACCCTCGCCCAAAGTCTTGTTCAGCTCAGGTAGGCTGACAGGGATCGGCTCGGCCAGCCCGTACCGTTCCGGATGGAGGATGACCTCCGTTGTCGTCGGTGGATCGAGGTAGGCGGCATCGACCGCCGCCCAGCCGCCCTCCCGGAACAAGAACTGCACGAAAGCCAGGCCCTCGTCGTAGGGGAAAAGGAAATCCGCCTGAAGGTAGGCGGGGGCGGAGTCGAAGACCTCCGGTTCATATTCCGCAATATCCGCGCTCAGGTCCAGCAGGTCCTGGTCGGTGGCATAGGCTCGCCACCACTGCCCCTCCGCCAGAGTTGCGTCGCCCTCGATCAATGCCGAGATCGCGGCGCAGCGCTCCGCGTCCTCCTTGCATCCTTCATCGCTGTAACCGAGGCCGTCTTGCAGGTCGTAGTTCTGGTCCTGCAGCGCGTGGACGTACTCGTGGGCGTAGGTCAGGCGCTCCGAGCCACCCCAGCCTGAACCGACGACGAACATCTTCTCTCCTTCGGGGTCGTAGTAGCCGGCCACCTGCTCTTCATAGAGGTCGGCGTAGAAATCCCACAGGTGGAAACCCGGCTCGAGCAGTCCGAACAAGGCGAGGATGCGGGCGTCATCCTCGCCTTCCTCCTGCGTGTAGTCTCCGAGAAAGTCATCGATGACTCGCTGGCGAATCGATTCGGGAGATAGCAGCTCCCGGTCAAGCGGGCCGCTGGGGTACAAGCCCCGCACGCTGGAGACCTGACTGTGGATGCGGTCCATGTCGAAAACCGGATCGACGGTGGGCGTGGTTTCCGGGGCCTCCGGCGTGATGGTGGAGACCGCGTCAGGTCCAGCCGTGTGCGTTGCCGTGGCGGCCGTGGGCCTCACCAGACGATCGACGAGGCTGCACGCGAGCAGTGGCGTGGTGACGGCGAACAGGAGCGCGAGGAGTCGGCTGGTCATGGGGAAAGGCTTCCCGGAAGCTTGGAGCTTCCGGGAAGCTGGGGCGACGCCCGAGGGAACGATAGGGGTCTTCGTCACTCTGCAGGCGGGGGCGGCCCTTGCCGGACCGCCAGCCGCCACTCGCCGATCAGAGCCTCAAGCTCTGGAGCCAGTTGGGTCCATTCGTCCGAGAGTCGTCGTGCGCCGCGCGAGGCCAGCAGCCGCGCCTCCTCCATGTTTCGCTGGGCATCGATCGAGAGGGTGTTGCGCTGCTCGAGTTGGTGCGCCGTCTGCCAACGCAGAAGGAAACCACACGTTTGATTGCGAAGCTCGAACAGCCCGTCGGTCACGAGGCGTACGCGGGCGGCCAGCTCTGGGCGCGGCCGAAGGGGAGACCGGACAACCGCTGCCTCACTGCGGAAACGCATGAGCAGGCGGTCGATCCGGTCGAGCGGCACACCGATGTCCGGCGGCAGGCTGCGCGAGCGAAGGGGGTCCTGGCAGGCGGCCAGGAGGGTGCCGGCGGTGTCGAGCCAGGCCTGCAGATTCTCGGCCGCGCTCGCCTGTCGGGCGCGCCGCCACCGTTCGCGCCAGCCCCGGAGCATCATGTACCCGGCGGCGCGCCGACGTCGAGCAAGGTGCGGACGGCGGCGTAGGTTTCGGCGGATAGGGGCCGCGCCGTGCGAGCCGCGTGGCGGCGGAGCTGCTTGGGTTGGAAAACGGGGATGGAGGCGCCCTCGGCGTCCACGATCGCCGCCGGGTGGGTGAAGACGACGACCGATCGGACGGGGACCGACACGTCGTCCGGAAGGCGCTGGCGCAGGGCCTCGGCCAGCTGCTGCGCAGTCCGTTGCGCCTCGCGCTGCGGATCGCCAAGCGGTTCCTCGACGAAGAAGCGCACCGCTTTGCCCAGGGTCATCTTCTGGCTCCAGCGTCCGTTGTCGAAGCGGTACAGCCCTTCACCGACACGGCATTCGATCACGACCAGGTCCGACGGAGTCAGCAGCAGGTGCGGCGGCGCCCCCTGCCGGTAGTGGTAAAGCCGGTAATGATCGTCCAAACCCTTGAGCGCCTGGTCGAGGATCTCCTCGGGCCGCGGGCGTTTGACCCAGCGGTTGGCCTGCGCCGTGCCGATGGTAGCGGCGGCGAATCCCGCTACCAAAAGGAAGGCACCCGGGGTGGCCAGGTCGGGCCGGAACATGGTGAGAGCGACGCTGCCGAGGATGGCCAGCAATCCGCCCAGGCTGGCGGCGTGGGATAGGCGGGCCCGCCGGGCGAGCCGAGCGCGGTCGATGATGACTTTCATGGCGCGGCGCCATCCCCGGCGAGCCGGTGGAGACGCTGGTACAGCGGCGCCAAGGCTTCGTACAGTTCGCGATACTCCCGGTACAGGCCTTCGTAGCGCGGCGCCAGTCTCTCGTCCGGTTCGACCGTGTGGGCGATGGAGATCAGGTCGTCGACGGCCTCCATGTTCGGATACACCCCCATGCCGACGGCCACCGCCAGAGCCGCGCCGATGGCTCCGGCTTCCTGTGGGTGCTCGACGATGTTCAGCCGGCGGCCGGTGACGTCGCTGATGATTTGCGTCCAGACCGAGCTGCTGCAGCCTCCCCCGATCGCGTTGGCGACCTCGATGCGCAGCCCGACCGCCTCCAGGCTCTCGATGATCCAACGCAGATGGAAGGCGACCCCCTCGAAAATGGCGCGCGCCAGATGGGCCTTGGTATGGCTCATAGCCAGCCCGACAAACGCGCCGCGGGCATAGTGGTCGAGCACCGGGGCGCGTTCCCCGGACAACCAGGGTGCGAACAATAGACGGTCGGAGCCGGGCGCGACCGAGCCGGCCATCTGGCTCAGGTAGGCGTAGGTCGAGACCCCCTGGGATGCCGCCTGCTGCTCTTCCCACTGGCAGAAAGCGTCGCGAAACCACATCAGCGCCCCGCCGCCGGTCTCCATCTCGCCGGCAATGATCCACTTGTCGGGGTCGATATGGCTGAGTGCCCAGAAGGGCCGCATGGGGTCGTTGGTGAAGCGGCCGGTTGAGACCCCGACCCAGGTGGCCGTGCCGATGCACAGATGCGCCTTTCCTGGAGCGCTGGCTCCAGCGCCGGATTGGGCCACCGCCACGTCGCCGGCGCAGGCGACGACAGGCGTCCCCGCTTTCAATCCGGTCTCGCGCGCAGCCTGGTCGGTCACCTCCCCGATGATCGCGGTGCAGGGGAAGGCGGGCGGCAGCATTTCGAGCGGTATGCCCAGGGCCTGGCAGGCTGCTTCGGACCATTGCCGGGTGTGCAGGTCCAACAGGAAGTAGGACGAGGCCCCGTGGTGGTCGGTGGCGAAGGTGCCCGTCAGCCGGAATAGGATGTATTCCTTGCAGTCGAGGAGTCGGGCCGTGCGGCGCCACAGATCGGGGCGCTCGTCGCGCAGCCACAGAATCTTGGGGATGACGTCCTTGGCGGTGGGGATGTTGCCGGTGTTCCGATAGAGAAGGGGCGGCAAGTCGCTCTTGAGCAGACGATCGGCCTGGGCCACACTGCGCAGGTCGAGCCAGCTCACCATCCGCATTAGCGGTCGGCCGGCGTCATCGACCGGCAGCATGTTGAACATCTGAGCCGAGACCCCGACGCCGAGGACCGCTCCCGGGTCGATCCCGGATTCCTGTAGCACGGAGCGCGTTGTGGCAGCCACGGTGGACCACAGCTCCTCGGGATCCTGTTCGGCCCACTCGGGTTTCGGATAGTGCATCGAGTAGGGCTGGTAGTGGGAATGGATGATGCGGCCCTGCAAGTCGGCGATGACGGCCTTATCGCCGCCGGTGCCGGTGTCGTGGGCGACGATGTAGGTCTGTGCCGTCATGTCGGATTCGAGGGCGGGCTCAGCGGTCGACCAGTTCTTCGACGTCTTCGTACCACTTGACGCGTTCGCCGACGGCGGCGCGCAGCTTCCAGGCCATCGTCTTCGGGGCGTCGTCGATCGCCCGGCGCAACGCCTGCAGCCTCTCCCCGACGACACGCCGGTCGTCGTCGGTCAGCTGCGGATAGGCCGCCAGGCGCTGCTCAATCAGTGTCAGATTGCCGGTGAGGGTGCGCCACAAGCCCCAATCGCGCCCCGTGAGCCCCGTCACCACGTCGACATTGATGGTTTCGTTGTCGCCCGGCGCAACGGCATGCTCCCGCAGCAACATGATCGTGTCGATGATGTCCTTTTCATTGATCTGGGCGATTTGCAGCTTCTCCAGCAGCAGCTCGGCCAGGGGCAGCGTCGGTGCATCGGCTTCGAGACGGCCTTCGAGCGGCAGGGTATGCGAGAAATGGAGCCGGTCGAAGAAGACGTCGACGTGGCGGCGATAGAGCGGGTCGTGGAAGAGCATGCGGCTCTCGCCGAACAAGCGAGAGACCATCCTGTCTTCCTGGTAGCCGAGAGCGGTGAAGAGCCGCTGCAGCTCGGGAAAGAACCGATGGTAGGCGGCGAAATCGAAGTCCGTGTAGACCCGTCCCAGGGCCTGCTGCAGATGGCCGAATTGCGGACAGTGCGTGCGGAAGGCCAGGGCGCCGATCAGGCGCACGATGACGTGTCGGTTCTCGGGTAGCTCCAGCGCCGCGAGCAAACGCGTACGCTCCTCGAAGAAGTCAGGACGGATTTCGCCGTAGCTCGTCACAGGATCAGCCGGAGATCAGGACGTGACCCTTGACTCGGTCGCGCTCGAGGTTGATGATCGCCGCCTTCATAATCCCCTCGGCGTATTCGCTGCCGGCATTGATGGCCAGCGTGCGGCCGAGGCGAACGTGTCCGGGCGATTCGTGAATGTGGCCGTGTAGCGTGAGGAGCGGCTGGACACGTTCGATCATCTGCCGCACCGCCGGGCTGCCGGCGGCTTTCATCAGAACGTGGCCGCCGCGATGGACGATCTGGAGATTCTCGTCCAGTTCCGGGCAGGTATCGAGGCCCGAGTCGAAGGGTGGCACGTGAATCGCCATCACCGCCCGCTCGGGCGCCTCGAGGAGCGCGGCCATCTGGTCGAGGCGCCGGGCCAGCTCGTCCTCTTCCGTGTCGCGGGCGCACCTCCAGGGCGTGATGTTCGCCAGGCTGAGGCCGACCAGCTCGTGGTCGGCGTCGAGCCAGAAGCGGCGGCCGTCCGGGTTGTGGACGTGATCGTAGCCCTCGATGGCGGCATCCATCGAGGCCAGGTCGTCATTGCCGCACATGAAGTACAGGTGGATGTTCGGCTGGCGCAGCGTGTCTTCGGCCAGCTCCATCCACTGCCGAAGGCGGGCGATCATCTCTTGTTCGAAGCGCTTACCCATCTGTTCCGAGTCGGCCTCGAGCGCGGCCACCTCGTCCGGCTCGAGGACGATCGGGTAGAAGCCGACATTGGTGATCGTTTGCCGCAGGCGCTCCAGCTCCTGCGGCGTCGACGGTGTCTCGCGCCGGTTGAACAGGGTGGCGCTGTAGCCGGACCCGGTGTGGGTGATGGGGATCATCGCCTTGCCGGTGACGTCGCCGCCGACGATCAGCGCGTCGGCCTGGTAGTGCAGCGCCGCCCCCAGGAACTTGCGGAAGTAGGCTTCCGAACCGTGGAAGTCGGAAGCGTAAAGCAGACGAGTCATAGCCATCAGCCGGGCCTCACGAATCATAACCCGGGAGGGGTACGACCCCTCCCGGGCGTGCTTGGACAACGGGCGGCGGGAGCTAAACGGGCGGCACCGACTGGAAGGTCCAGCCGATATCGATGCCCTCCTTGCGCATGCGGTAGGCGCGCGCTCCGTAGAATACGACCAGGCCGCTGATCACCAGCAACGCCAGCACCCCTAACTTGGTGCTGTTGATGCCGCCGCCAACGGCCGGGTAGAGGAAGGAGGCAATGACCATCCACGTCATGTAGGTGAGCGTGATGGCGCCGACGATGGTGATCACCGGGACCGGCCCCAGGCGGCGGCGCACCGCGGCGCTGGCGTTCTGGTACAGGTCCGGCTTGAGGTAGGGGAAGAGCGTCATGGCGATGACCGGCACGAACATCGTGATCACGGCGAAGAACACGAAGTTCAGCTGCGCGCCCATCACACTCCCCGTCGCGGCGTCGATGATGCCGATCTCGGCGACGATGGTGATGATGACAATCGCCCAGATCGGGCTGTGCAGCTTCGGATGCACCCAGGAGACGAACTCGGGGATCAGCCGGTCGAACGACCAGGCGAAGATGATCCGGCTGCAGTAGAAGAAGTAGGTCTGAGCCAGGTTGATCAGGGTGTAGATCCAGGCGAAGGCCACGAACAGGACGAGCGGGAAACTCGGGCTGACGACGGCGGCGTAGAAGGTGATGTAGGGCATCGCCGTCACGCCAGCGGCGACGGCATCCGGCGACTGGCTCAGGTAGCTCTCGGCGGCGATCCATTCCAAGGGAACCAGGCGCTGGAGCAGCAACGCGCCGAGGACGAAGATCGCCCAGGTCACGATGAGCGAGGCCCAGCTTCCGGCGAGCAGGGTGTTCTCGGCCTGCTTGACCTCGCCGGCGAAGAAGGTCGGGATGTAGTAGCCGTAGAAGACCCAGAAGCCCATGATCAAGCCGGCCAGGGTCATCACGGCGACGTTGGGATTGATCACCATCCCGAACTGTTGAGCCAGGGCGATGCGGCCCTCGTAGCTTCCGCTGCCCATGAAACGGTCCCAGGCGGCCGGGAACTCCGACGACGAAGCCGTGCCGAGCTGGAAGTAGAGGATGGCCCAGGCCGCCAGCCCCAGGAAGAACCCGACTTCCAGGATGCGGACGATCGACCGTGTCGGCAAGACCATCGTGCCGAAGGTGATCAGCGCGCAGATGGTGCCGATCACGATGATCCCGGTGCGGCTGGCAGACCAGCCGGCGAACGAAACCAGAGACGGGTTGGAGAAGACGATGCCCATCGAGCGCGTCAGAGTCGGCAGGGCAACCGTCGGGATCCAGGCGATCAGGGCCCCGGCGACCATGGCGCTGAAGATCACCAGCGTCCAGGAAGCGGCGAACGCCAGTGGCGGACTCAGCGTCCGGCTACCGAGCGTGTAGTCGGCGGCCGAGCGGGGCATCGTGGCGCCGATCGTGGCGTAGGTGTAGGCGTGGAACAGGCAGAAGAAGGCCGCCACGGTGAGGACGCCGATGATGCTTGAGCCAGGCCAAACACCGGCGATCCACGAGTAGGGGATCAGCCCGGAGGACGACAGGCTGATGCAGTGGACGCCGAAGACCATGGCGCCGAAGACGCCAATGGTGCGGATCAGGCCGGAGCTCTTGCGAGCGTAGAGCTTGCGCTCGCCTCCGGCGGCGGCAACCATCTCGGTCATAGCTGCACTCTCCTCGAGGGGATTTCGGGTGAACAAGAGCGGAGATTGAGATTGGCTATTCCCGCGCACCTCCTATTGTGAGAGGCCCGTTGGACCGGGCGGAGTACGGCGTCCGGCTGCTGCGCGAGGGCAGGTTAAGCGGAGGAGGATTCTGACACGCGAAGTATGGCACCGAGGCCCGCACCGGTCAAGCCCCGCGCCTCGTGACCCGTGCCATCCGCCGGCCGCGGCGGATGGCCGACAGGGTTACTCCACCCCTCGCACCAGCCCTCCCGGCTGGCAGGTGCGGCAGAAGGAGGTGATGCGCTGGTTGGCGGTGATCTCCGAAATCGGGGTGCTGCAGCGCGGGCAGGCCTGGCCGCCGCGCATGTGGACCGCGAAGAAGTCGCGCGGTTTGAGGTGGACGTCGTCGCCCATTTCCTGGCGCACCTGGCCGATGGCGTCCGTCAGGGTCTGGCGCATGGCTTGATATAAGGCGTCGACCTCGGCCTCGGCCAGTTTCGTGCGCCTGCGGTACGGGTTGAGTCGTGCCTGCCATAGGATCTCGTCGGCGTAGGCGTTACCGATTCCGGCGACGAAGGGGGCGCGAGTCAGGATCCCCTTGATCTCGCCGCGGAAGGATTTCAGCCGCCGGCGGAAATCCTCCTGGCTGATCTCGAGGGCGTCGGGGCCCATCTCATCGAAGGTCGGAATCAGACGCGTGTCACGGGTCAGGTAGAGCTGGCCCATCTGCTTGCTGTCGACGTAGCGCAACTGTTCGTCCGGCGCGGCGAAGGTCAGGGTCACGTGCACCGGACCGGCTTTCTTCTCGCCCGGCGCGCAAAGTTGAAAGCGGCCGACCAGCTTGGGGTTGGCGGCCAGCGTGAAAGGGGCGCGGGGGAAGTCGAAGAGAAGGAACTTGCCGCGCCGCCGAACGTCGCCGAGGGTGGCCCCAGTCAGGCTCGTTGCGAATCCGGCGCCGGTCAGGTCGCGCACGACCACCGCCGCGCCCTTGGGGGCCAGGGTCACGGCTTCGATGCGCCGCCCGCCGAGGCGGCGGGTGAGCACCTCGCGCACGACCTCCAGTTCGGGGAGCTCGGGCATCGGCGCGAAGTGTAGCATGCTGGCGTGCGCCGCCCGAACGGGGCGCGTTGGCCTAGCTCCCCGCGAGCTTTAAGCTCGCGGGGAGCTCGAAAGCATGGGGTGCCTCGACGAATCGTCGGTAGGCCCCGACGTCCGCGAAGATCCCACCGATCAGGACTCCATCCTCCGCCATCTCGTCGTAGTTCGAGAATGGCCAATCCTGCGGCCTCATGGCCAGGCCGGCCGCCACCGGGTTGAAGTGGATGTAACGGGCTAGGTGGGCGAGGTAGGCGTCACGGCTCACATGGACCGAGCGGAACCGCCCTTGAAAGAGAGGGCCGAGCCGCTTCTCTTGAGCGTTCAATGCCTGCACGTAGGATCTAAGGAGCCCGTTAATGAACCGGCTGACACAATGGTCCTGCCGTGGGCAAACCAGGAGATGGTAGTGATTGGGCATCAGGCAATAGGCGATGACCTGAACGGCGTGTCGGTCCGATTTCTGCCAAAGTTGTCGCAGAAAGTACCGATAGTTTTGTTCTCGGAGGAAGACAGGCCGCCCGTCCAGGCCGCGGTTGTAGAGATGGTAGAACTCGCCCGCAAGGAACGTCGTCCGGCGATTGGGCATGGCTCCCCCTAAACCCGGCTAGCTTCCCGCGAGCTTTAAGCTCGCGGGAAGCTTTCGCGCTCATTATAATCACGCCCACATGTCCGTCGAATCCGTCCTCGAAGCGCTGCGCTTCGATCCCGAGTTCATGAAACAGGTCGCGGCGTGGGAGAGGCTCCCGGCGCGGCCGGCACACTACGCCGAGCTGCCGGCGGACCTCGACCCGCGGCTGATGGCGGCCTTGCGCGCCCGAAATCTTTCACCGCTGTACACCCATCAGGCAGCCGCCGTCGAGGCCGCCCTGGCTGGCGAGAACGTGACCGTCGTCACCGGCACGGCTTCCGGCAAGACGCTCGCCTACAACCTTCCCGTCCTGCACACCCTGCTGAACGACCCTGAAGGACGCGCCCTGTATCTCTTCCCGACCAAGGCCCTGGCGCAGGACCAGGCCGCCGAGCTGGCCACCTTCCTGCAAGTGTTGGGCGCGGAAGAAGCAGTGGCGGTGCGCCTGTACGACGGCGATACGCCCACCCATCGGCGAAAAGCCATCCGCGACGAAGCCCGCCTGCTGATCACCAACCCCGACATGCTGCACGCCGGAATCCTGCCGCACCATCCGCGCTGGGCGGCGCTGTTCGAGGGCCTGCGGTGGGTCGTGCTCGACGAGCTGCACACCTACCGCGGAGTCTTCGGCTCGAACGTGGCCAATGTGCTCCGGCGGCTGCGCCGTCTGTGCCGTTTCTACGGATCGGACCCGCGCTTCATCCTGACCTCGGCAACGATCGCCAACCCCAAGGAGCACGCTGAACGCCTGATCGAGGCGCCTGTGAGGCTGATCCCGGTGGACCTCGACGGCGCGCCGCGCGCCGAGAAGCACGTGATGATCTACAACCCGCCGGTCGTCGACCCGGCCCTCGGCATCCGGCGTGCCTACACTTTGGAAACGACACGGCTGGCCGAGCGATTCCTGGCCGGCGGAGTCCAGACCGTCGTCTTCGCCCGTTCGCGATCGACGACCGAGGTCATCCTGGGCTACTTGCGCGACGCCGTTCGTCAGGACGGCGGCGAGGCGGAGGCGGTGCGCGGCTATCGCGGCGGCTATCTGCCGCTTGAGCGCCGGGCGATCGAGCATGGGCTGCGCGACGGATCGGTGCGCGGTGTGGTGGCGACCAACGCTCTCGAGCTCGGCGTCGACATCGGCCAGATGGGCGCGGCCCTCATCGCCGGCTACCCCGGCACCATCGCCGGGATCTGGCAGCAGGCCGGCCGCGCCGGGCGGCGCAGCGAGACCTCGGCGGCGATGCTCATCGCCTCCGGCGCGCCGCTCGATCAGTTCATCGCTCTGCATCCGGCCTTCCTGTTCGAGACCCCTCCCGAACAGGCCCTGATCAACCCCGACAACCTGGCCATCGTCGCCCGGCATCTTCGTTGCGCCGCGTTCGAGCTGCCGTTCGAGGACGGGGAGACCTTCGGCGGTTACGTCGACAGTGCGGCGCTGATGGAGCTCATGGCCGAGCAGGGCGACCTGCACCACTCCGGCGGCGCCTACCGCTGGGTCGCCGACGACTATCCGGCGCAAGACGTGTCGCTGCGCTCGAGCGGCGAGCACGCCGTCGTGATTCAAGATACGAGCCAAGGCAAGCCGGTGGTGGTGGGCGAGGCCGATCGGCAGATGGCGCCGGTGTTGGTTCACGAAGGCGCGGTCTACATTCACGAAGGCCGCACGTTTCTGGTGACGCGTCTGGATTGGGACAACGCGTTGGCCGAAGTCACCGCCAGCGAGGTGGATTACTACACGGACGCCGCCGAATCGGTCGAGCTGGAGGTGCTGGACGTTTTCGACGCCGACGAGAGCGGCGACTTGCGCCGGGCTCACGGGCGGGTGAAACTGACGGCGCAGGCGACGTCGTTCCGCATGATCAAACGCTATACCCACGAAACGCTCGGCTACGGCCCGATCGACCTGCCGCCGCGCGAGTACGAGACCACCGGCTGCTGGCTGTGGATCGCGCCCGAGGCGGCGCGACGACTGGAGGAGCAGGGCGTGCTGCTGGCGCCGAACGATTATGGCCCGAGTTGGCCGGACGCCAGCCGCGCCGCGCGCGCCCGCGACGGCGGACACTGTCGCCAATGCGGCGCGCCGGAGCGCCCGGATCGCGCCCACGACGTCCACCATCTGCGTCCCTTTCGGGAGTTCGGCTACGTCCCCGGCGAGAATCGCAGCGACCGGCAGGCCAACGCGCTCGACAATTTGATTACCTTGTGCTCCACGTGCCACCACCGGGCGGAGACGGCGCGCGGTGCGCGCAGCGCGCTGGGTGGGTTAGCCTATGCCCTCGGCAGCCTGGCGCCGCTCTACCTGATGTGTGATCCGCGGGACTTGGGGGTGCTGGCCGAGACGCGGGGCCGGGCGACGCGCGCGCCGACGATCACGCTTTACGATCGTGTGCCGGAGGGCCTCGGCCTCTCCGAGCGCATCTATGAGACGACGCCCGAGTTGCTGCGGGGCGCGCTGGAGCTGGTGCGCGGCTGCGAGTGCCAGGACGGGTGCCCGGCGTGCGTCGGACCGGTCGGCCCCGGCGGGGGCGAAGTCAAGGAGCTGACGGCACGCTTGATCGAGGCGCTCATCTCCTAACGGGCCAGGGGGCAGGGGGGCGGGCCATTACATGCCCTCCCCCCTTGCCCCCTGAAACCCTCGCGAAGCACCCCGGAGCGCAGCGGAGGGGCCGAACCCCCCGCCCACGAACACCTGCACCTGCGGCGCACCGCAGGTGCGGTGCAGGTGAGCGACGGTTGACCTAATTCTCTCTTCGAACGGTCGATCCGCAGGGAGTCCTACGCCACGTCACTCCGCCGGAGTGGCGGTGCTCGCAGGCTCCAAGATCGCAAGAAGCTCCCGACCAGTCATGGTCTTAAGCGGCGGGTACCAACCCCGAACCCAAGCCGAGATCAACCGCCGCCTTCAGGG
>Ga0209341_10001703_pt1 | contig 21584 bp, 32 predicted proteins | sample RifCSP13_2_FD_184020 | JGI IMG/M metagenome (GOLD analysis project Ga0209341, IMG submission 184020) | Soil microbial communities from Rifle, Colorado - Rifle CSP2_sed 13_2 (SPAdes) (version 2) | ecosystem: Environmental > Terrestrial > Deep subsurface > Rock core/Sediment | place: Rifle... | reverse complement strand
GAGCTTCGCCGGTCGGAAGTGGAGGCGCGCACCGAGGCCGAACGCCTGCAGGATCTCCTCGGCGCGGCGTCCGGCCCTCGCTCCGGTCACTCCGGCGAGGTTGAGGGCGAACTCCACGTTCTCGCGCTTTTCGCGGATAGCTTCTATCCCCCGGATTTTTCCGCACAGTCATCGGGTTTCTGGGCGCCGACGCGTAGGACAGAGGATCCTCCTTTTACCGACACCACCTTCCCCGTTCAAGGGGCCCCCGCCGCGAGTCATCAGAGCGAAGAGCAGATTGATGATATGATCCTCAGTGACGGTGCGAGCGGGACGATCAAGCCCCAGTGTTTCACCACCTTTTTCAATATCTATTCCCTCCCAAGCCACATTGAGACATCCCCTCTAGTAGAGAACAGCGTCTGGGGGAATATCTTTCGGTTCCCCCACATCTATGTGGTGGATTTGACGACGAAATCGGTGCTCTACCGGAGTGTCCAAGCCGCGACGACCGTCGCGTGGACCGTTCCTAGTGCAACGCCCTCGCTGTATAATAGCGACTTCACGGCCCCCTCGAACCCGTACCTATCGGAACCATGGGTCTCTGAGTGGAACTCCCTGGTGACGCCCGCTTTCAATCCCCCGAATCCCACCTCGACATCGGTCTTTCAGATGACGCTCCCCTACGCCATCCTCTACGGCCAGGGGCAGGGGTATCTTGCGGGGGACGACCCCGCAGCGGCCCCTCGGCTGATTCTGCCGATGCGAAAGCCTGGGCAGAGTGCGCTGACGCTCTTCGAGTTGGATGTGGCGACGGGCCTCTGGACGGAACTCCCCGGGGCATTTGCCCTTTCCCTCCCTCCAGGAACGAAGTACGACAAATATCTCCCCCTTGTGGGCACTCGATGGATCGTGGGCCGGACAGCGGTCGCACCCGACACTTATAGCTTGGTGGATCGAGACGAAAAGACGGCCACGCCTCTCTCTTTGGAAGATCTCCAGGCCCTCACGGGGCTGACGACGGTTAGCGCGAACCTAGAGTTTGTCGTCGCGTTCCTTCCTTCAGATCACCGCCTCCAGTTCACCAACGGCGACGATCCCGCGAAGCAGCGCCTTCTCACTCTCATTGTTCGCGATGGATCGGTCCGCGCGGCGTTTTCGCGGTTCGTCCCCTCCCCGAAGCGGACCCCCTATCCCGTCGTCCTCCAGCACGCCTCGGGGCTCATATCCCAGACGATGGGCAATTCCGTGTTTTTCCCGAGGAGCGAGGAGACCCGGGAGATGCCCAGGTGACGCCATGGCCTCTTTCGATTTAGCCATCGGCGCGGTGCTGGCGCACGAGGGGGGGCTCGTGGACGACCCGGCGGACCCGGGCGGCCTGACGAACTTCGGCGTCTCGCTGCGGAGCTACCCGGAGTTGGGGCGCGAGGGCGTCGCCGCGATGACGCGCGAGCAGGCCGAGGGCATTTACCGGCGGGATTTCTGGGACCCGCTCCGGCTCGGCGAGGTGGCCGACCAGCGGGTGGCGGGGAAGGTGCTCGACATGGCGGTGAACATGGGGCGCCGCGCGGCGGCCCGGCTGCTCCAGCGGGCGCTCAACTACGTGCTGCCGCGCCAGCCGCTCACGGTGGACGGCATCGTCGGGCCCGCGACCATCGCCGAGGTCAACAAGACGGACCCGGAGACGCTCCTCTGGGCGCTCCGGGCGTACCACGCGACCCACTACGTCTCCTTAGTCGAGGGCCCCGACAAGCGGTTCGACAAGTTCTCTGTGGGGTGGCTCCGGAGGTCTTTTTCTTGAACATTAATGACCTTCATTGGGCTGCTGGATTTCTGGAAGGAGAGGGATCGTTCAGTTTTCACAAAAGAGCGAGGGTAGGAAACGGATATTTAGAGATATCAGCGAGCCAAACATTCCAAGTTGCGATTCAATTAAGACGAAGGGAGAGAAAGAAACTTGCGGCAGATTGTCTTAGTGGCAAACGGTTTGCCGGAACATGAGAACCGCGGGCTTCGACCCGATCCTCTGGCTCGACCAGTTCGCGGCGACGCCCGTCGGGCACGCCCTGCACTGGGCCTGGGGCGTCGCCACGCAGGTCCTCCTCGCGGCGGCGCTGCTCGCCGTGCTGGGGACGTTCGTGGTCATCTTGGTCCGCATGGCGATGGCGCGGAACGGGGACGGCAAGATGGGCGGCCCGTGAGCGGGGCGCTCCCGGCCGTGCCGCCCCGCGCGCCCGCGCCTCGGCGCTGGACGATGCCGCGCCTGCTCGCGGCCGTCGGCGTGGACGCGCGGGTCGCGTGGAGCGAGGGCTCGTTGGCGCAGCGCCGGTACGGCGGCCTCCGGGCCTCCCAGCGGGCGGGCGCCCGGCGGGGGTCGTTCTGGGGTCGGGTAGCCGGCTGGGACATCGAGTGGCTGGCCTGGGAGTGCAAGCGGGCGCACCGCGCGGCGGTGAAGCGCCTCCGGCCGGACCTGCCGGGCCGCCACGGGGAGGCGGTGAGCCTGAACGCGGCCTGGGCGAGGTTGCGGCGCCACCTGCGGGCGCGCGGGGCGCGCAGCGTGTGAGCGTGCGCCTCCAGCGGCGACGCGATTGGTGCGGCGGCTGCGGCCGGCGCGTCCGCTGGTGGCACCGGCGGGTCGAGGTCTGGGGTCACCCGTGGCACCGAGCGTGCTACCACCTTCAACGGGACTTGGCTAACGGACCCTGATGGAGAAGTGCCGATGAAACATCGGCAGAAGGAGGTCGCGATGACACGCATCAAGCGCATTGCCCCGGTCCTCGCCGCGCTGGCCCTCGTCCTCGCCGCTGCGGGCTCGTCCTCGGCGCAGTCGTCGTGCAGCACGCCGACGATCAACCATCTGTCGGCGCGGCAGTGGATTTTCGCGAACGGGCAGGGCTACTTCCAGGCGTTCGTCACCGCCTACGGCCCGCAGCCCCTGCTGACGCCAACGATCGCGGTGAATGGGTTCCCGATCACCGGACTCGCCGTGCAGACGTTCCCGATCCCGGGCGACCCGACGATGCCGAACTACACGCTGTTCTGGTTCACCAAGATGGCGATCGCCCTGTCGCCGCTGGACATCCTGGGGACAACGGTGACGGAGACGCCCTCAGGGAACTCGGCCGGCGTGACGGTCCCCTGCCGACAATGGGGCTCCCCGGCGGGGAGCACGTACTGCTTCGGCGTGCCGACGCCGAGTCCATGATCGGCCGGCGGATCCAGAGGCCTCCGTGCTAGTGCCTATGATCGCACGCGGCCTTCGCGTGGCGGCGTAACGGCAGGGCACCATGGCGTTTCCGACGATCCACGGCGTGCGGCACAACCACCAGACGACCAACACCGCGGGCCATGTCGTGTTCCTGCCGGACGGGTCGAATGTCGTCGGCTACCTCGTCCTGGTCTTCGTCACGGTCGATGGCACGCTGACCATAACCTGGCCCTCCGGCTGGACGGAGCTCGACGAGGGCAACGACGGGAGCGCGGCCAGCCGCACCGCCTGCCGCTACCGCGTGATTGACGGCACCGAGGGCTTCGATGGCACCGACGATAACATCGCGGTGTTCGTTCTAACGCCTCAAGAATGGGCCAGCTCCGTCGTCATCTTCTCCGACTGGCACGGGGCGACGCCCCCGGAGCTCGCGGCCGCGACGGGGACCTCCGGCAACGCCGACCCGCCGAACCTCGACCCCTCAGGCTGGGGGACGGAGGACACGGCCTGGATCGCCTACTTCGGCGCCGACAACTCCGTGTCAGTCACCGGCTACCCCACGGACTACGCCGGCAACCAGCACGGGGACAATACCATCGGGACGGATGGCGTCACCCACGGCTTCGCCACCCGCCAGTTAACCGGCGGGTCCGACAACCCGGGAACTTTTGCAAACGGTTCCGCCCCCTGGCGTGCCTATACCGTTGCGGTGCGTCCGGCCGCCGCCGCCGCCCGCCCGCTCATCGACGGCAGCCTCGCGTCTGCCCGCCTGGTCGGGCGGGGACTGGTGAACTGACATGGCCGCCCCCTATTACGGCGACTTCCCCGTCAACGGCGTGGTGTCGTTCCTCTGGAACACGAACGACCAGACCGGCGCCAGCATCACCCGTGCCACGGACGGCACGCTCAAGATCTTCAAGACCAACGCGAACACGGCGACCTGGCAGACGGAGCGCAGCAGCCTGTCCGGCGTGACCCAGGTGGAGGACTTCGAGGCGACCGGCATCCACGCCGTGCGGATCGACCTGTCCGACAACACGGACGCCGGCTTCTACGCGGCGGGGAACGAGTACCAGGTGGCCTATACCGGGATGACCATCGACGGGAAGACGGTCAACGCGGCCGTGGCGCACTTCTCCATCGAGCGGGCCATCCCGCTGTCGGCCATCTACCGCGGCTCGGTCACGGGGGCGGCCACGACGACGACGCTGATCGACTCGGGGCTGACGGCGGCCGACACGGACCACTACAAGGGCCGGATCGTGGTCTTCCTGAGCGGCAACCTCAAGCACCAGGCGACCGACATCACGGCGTTCGATCCGGCGCTCGACAAGATCACGTTCACCGCCGTCACGCAGGCGCCCGCGAGCGGCGACCGCTACACCATCGTCTAAGGGGGCCCCATGGACCAACTCGGCGCGGTCGGCCACCAGCCCGGGGTCGTCGTGCGCCCCACCGAGAAGGCGCTCTACACGCGCCTGTGGGAGCACCCGGAGTACCGCAAGTTCTCGCCCGGCGAGTTCTACGTGAACCAGTTCCTCCTCCAGGCGCGCCCGCAGAAGGGCGCCACGCTGCTGGACCTCGGCTGCGGCACGGGGCGGGCCGGCCTGGCGCTGGCCCTCGTCGGCGGCCTGGACGTGACGCTGGTGGACTTCGCGCCGAACTGCCTGGACGCGGACGTGCGCGAGATCGCGGCGGCCCAGCCGCACGCGCTGCGGTTCGTGGAGGCGGACCTCACGAAGGACATCCCCTGCGCCGCCGTCTACGGCCTATGCGCCGACACGATGGAGCACATCCCCACCGCCCAGGTGGACGCGGCGCTCGACCACATCCTGCGCGCCTGCCAGCACGTCTTCTTCTCCATCGCCACGGGCGAGGACAAGTGCGGCGAGCTGGTCGGGCACCGCCTCCACCTCACGCAGCGGCCCTACGCCTGGTGGCTGCGCAAGCTCCAGGAGCGCGACTGCCACGTCCACTGGTCGCGGGACCTCGGCTGGCACGCGCTCTTCTACGCGACCGCCTGGGTGGACGCCGCGGCCGTCGTGGACGTGGGCGTGCTGAACGTGGGCGAGGAGGATGTCCGGCGGAACGTCCGCTACAACGTCGCCCAGGGCTGGCAGCAGGTCCACCCCCACGAGACCAACGCCGTGGAGCTCGTGGTCGTCGGCGGCGGGCCGAGCGCGGCGGACCGCGCGGAGGAGATCCGCCGCCTGCGGGCCGACGGCGCGAAGCTCGTCACGCTGAACGGCGCCTACCACTGGTGCCTCGCGCACGGGCTGACCCCGTCGGCCCATGTCGTCGTGGACGCCCGCCCCTTCAACGCCCGGTTCACGCGCCCGGTCGTGGACGGCTGCAAGTACTTCGTCGCCTCGCAGTGCGACCCCGCCGTCTTCGAGGGGCTGCCCGTCGATCGCACCTACATCTGGCACACGACCGCCGACATGATCCGCGAGATCCTCGACGCCCAATACGACGCCTGGTGGGGCATCCCCGGCGGGTCCACGGCGCTCCTGCGGGCCATCCCGCTGTTCCGGATGCTCGGGTTCACGCGCTACCACCTGTTCGGATGCGATAGCTGCCTCGCCCCGGACGGCGCCCACCACGCCTACGACCAGCCGGAGAACGGGCGCGAGGCCGTGATGAACGTGACCTGCGGGGGGCGGGTCTTCCGCTGCCACGCCTGGATGGCGGCGCAGGCCCAGGAGTTCGTCCACCTGATCAAGGTCTTCGGCAACGAGATCGAGCTCGCCGTCTACGGCGACGGCCTGCTGGCGCACGTGCTGAAGACCGGGGCGGCGCTGCACGAGGAATCGGTGCTTCTCCAATGAGCGGGGCGACCCTCTCGGACAATGGGCGCGAGACCACGCCGCCCCGGCCGCCGCTGGCGCTCTCCCGGCATGCGTGGTATACAGGACAGTGCCGATGCTTAGAGACCGACTGACCAGCATCTAGCGTAGGGGCACGGAGCGGAACGCATCGCCCCGGTCGCCTGGGGGAGCCCAGGCCGCCGGGGCTTTTTGCTTTTGCGGGGGCGGCGGGAGACTACTGGGAGGTGTTGATTCCGCGGTGGGGCGGACCTGGAGGCGACCGTGGCCGCGAATGCACATAGCAGGACATACTGCACCGAGCCTGAATGCGACAAGCCGCAACGCTCTCTGGGGCTTTGTGAGAAACATTATTCCCGCCTCCGGAGGCACGGTAGTGCGGCAACACGACTGCGAAGAGCCAACGGCGAGGGCGGCTTTTCCCCAGCCGGTTATTTTCGGACGCATGCTGACGGTAGGAGGATTCGCGAGCATATTCTCGTCGCGGAGCGGACTCTCGGCAAACCGCTGCCGCCCGGTGCGGTCGTCCATCACGTCAATGAGAACCGCGCCGACAACCGCCCAGAGAATTTGGTCATTTGCCAGGACCAGGGCTATCACAACATCTTGCATGGGAGGATCGCGGCCCGCAAGGCAACGGGCAACCCGAACGCCAAACCGTGTCGGTACTGCCACGAGCACGACGAACCGAGCAACCTCGTTAAGAACGGAACATCGCACTACCACAAGGCCTGCGCGGCTCTCGATCAACGAGAGCGCAGGCGCAGGCGAAAGGAGGACTACCTTGGCTGCCGGGACGTGGAAGATCGCTTAGGTCTCGCCGCGCAGTAATGCGCGGTTGTCAACGGCGTGAACTCGGGGAAGCCTAAACCCGACTGCGGGCATGGTAATCCCGAGCCGAGCCTCCCAGGAATGGGAGGAAGGTGTAGAGACCAGGGCGAGTAGGCCAGACCGGTTGAAAGCCCCACGAGCGCGCCGCACCCCGAGGCACGGGGTGAAGATATGGTCCCAGCCTCCGTGGAAACGCGGAGCGGCCGGATAAAGAGCCGGCTGGACGCAAGGCAAGCTACGCAAAAGCAAAGCAATTTTTAGGGAACGGGACCGTGACCCTCGGCGCGGGCGTCTTCAAGATGCAGCTCCACCGCCCGTCCGCGTCGGCGGCGATCCTCGTCCTCTCCACCCGCTCCGTCAGCTCGTCCATCCCGGGCGAGATCTCGGCGACGGGCGGGTACGTGGCGAAGGGGCGCAACCTCCCGCCGGCCACCGGGCAGTGGGTCGTCGCCGCGAGCGCCAAGCAGTACAAGTTCACCTACACCACCGCCGGGCTCATCTTCACGGCGAGCGCCGCGGCGCTGAACAACATCAAGTACGCGCTGATCCGGAACAGCGTGAACGGGAGCACGGGGAAGCTCCTGTGCTTCTGCACTCTCTCAAGTTCGCAGTTCACCATCGCGTCGGGGAATACGCTGACCATTTTCCCTGCAAGCCAAGGCGTGTTCACATTGACCTAAGAAATCAAACGCTTATGCGCTTGCCTTAACTCTGTAAGCGTGATACCTTCTGAGGCGTCAAAAATGAAAGGAGGCGCCTCAGATGGGCACAGCAGAGGAAAGTGGATTTCTCCAAGACGCGGATGGGACGTGGTGGCACTACTTCAGCGACGGGCGGCGCATTCGCGCAAAGGACTTCCGCTGCGAGCATTGCGGTGCGCTCTTCCGTAACTGGAGACGGAATCGATTCTGTTCGAAGACCTGTCACGACGTTGCACGCTTCGGCGAGCCAAGGAGAACGGAGTGCCCGCAGTGCGGGCGCCGCTTCATTCGCGGCGAGGCCGCCCAACGATTCTGCTCCCACCGTTGCGCTGCGACGGCCATGCATGGTGCGAGACCGATCACGACGCCGGAGATTATCACCGGTCCGCTGTTCAACAGCGACAATCCGCGCTATAGCCAGGACGAGAACGGCCAATGGTGGTACACGCCGGGCGGGACGAAGGATCACAGGCGGACGCGGGCCTATGTCGCCTCGTGCCAGCGGTGCGGCGGGAACTTTCTGGCCAATATTTTTCACCGCAAGCGGCAAGACTACTGCTCGCGTTCCTGTGGGATCCGGGCAGCCGTTGATCGAGATCCCGATGGATTCCGCGAAAAACGGAGTGCCAATCTTGCTCGTGGGCGTCGGGGTGGAGAAAATTCCCACCGATGGAAGGACGGAAGACAGATTACGCCAACTGGTTATGTGCGCGTTTGGGCGCCATTGCATCCGTCGCGGCACGGCAAGAAAACGCCGTATGTGTTTGAGCATCGCCTTGTGATAGAGAAGACCATCGGTCGCTTCCTGCGCCACGACGAGTTCGTCCATCACAAGAACGGCGTCCGCCATGACAACCGTCCCGAGAATTTGGAACTGTGGATGCGTGGGCATCCGCCTGGCATTCGCCCAGCGGAGCAACAACACTGCCCCACCTGCACCTGCGCGGCTGCGGAGCCCGCGTGAGGCCCCTATGCCCCTGAAAACCACGCGCTGGCGCCCCGACACCTGCGCCTGCGTCTTCGAGTACGCCTGGGACGACGCGGAGCCGCAGGACACGCGGGCGCTCGCCTTCGCGCGCCGGCTCGAGGCCTGCGCCGTCCACGAGGGGGCGCCGCCCGAGGCCGCCTTCGGGCACGCCCGCGAGGAGAACCGGCGCAAGAACGTCGCGGTCGGCGCGCTGCTCGCCGCGGCGGCGGCCAGACGGGGCGTCGAGCGCGTCGCGGACCCGGCGGCGGTCTGCGCGTGGGCGCTGGAGGGGTCGCCGCCGCGGCGAGTGCGCGTGACGGTGCGGGACCCCCTGTTGACGCCCGCCGACCGGGACGCGGCCGCCGCAGAGATCGCGGCGGCCCTCGGGCCGGGTGCCGCCATCGTAGAGTAGGCGCGGATCGGCGGGGCCGCTCCGCCGCCGGAGGGCGAGGGGACATGGGCAAGCGACTGACACAACGGCGCATCGCCGCCTGCGTGCGCAAGACGCTCAAGAAGGCGATGCAGGGGGCGTGACATGGCGCGATTCTCCGTGCTGGCAAACGCCGTCTACGCGAACGGCGACCGCCAGATCGCTAGCACCGCCGTCCCGACCAACCTGGCCTTCGTCACGGTCTACGTGGACGTGACCGACATCGCGGTGGCGGGGGGGAAGAACAGCGGGGTGCGCATCCTGCTGGAGTTCAGCCTCGACGGGGGGACGAACTGGGGGCTGCCGTTCGTCGGCGAGCTGCGCGGCGGCCAGCCCGGAGGTCCTGGGGGGCCGCCGAGTCCGCCCTTCATCTCCTCCATCGGCATCCAGATCCCCGATCCGCTGAACGCCAACCGCCGCGTGCGCGGCACCATCACCGTCTTCGGCGGACCCTTCCGCATGAGCGCGGAGGCCGAGTTCGTGACGTACCCGTAGGGTTGCCATATGCCTCCCGCATGGGTGCAAGATAACACAGACTCGTTAGCTGATAGCGATACCGCGTCAACGATTGCGGTGACTTTTGGCGCCGCCGTTGCCGCGGGTTCGCTGATCTTCACATGGGCTGGGTGGGGAACCGGGGATGTCACTCCGACGTGTTCCGACAGTGTCAACGGCGCCCATACCGCCTACGGCAAGCTATGGGACGCCGTCAACGGGCAAGGACACTGCGCTTTCTACCGAGCGAATACGGGGGCTGGCGCGACGACGGTTACGGTCAGCTTCGGCGTCTCGAAACAGTACAAACGCATGCAGATCGCTGAGTACAGCGGTGTGACCACTTCCTCCCCGCAAGACGGGAACACCTTGCGGGTTCAATCGGGTACGACGACTCCCAGCAGTGGGAACATTACCACGACGGTGAATGGCGACTTGGTCTTTGCCAACATCCAGAATATTGACGAAGGCGGGTCCGGATCAGGCACTGTTACGGCAGGGACCGGATACACGGAACGAGAGCAACGCGGGGTGTGGACTGGCTCGATGGAAGATCAGGTGCAGGCCTCAGCCGGCAGCATCGACGGCACCTGGACCCTCGACGCCGCCAAGCGGTGCATCTGCCACATCATGGCGATGAAGGCGGCCCCCCCGCCGCCCAGCAACGAAATCCCTCCGCGCCAGGCCCTCCGCCCCCGCGCCTTCGCCCCGGGCCTCGCCCGGTGAGGAGACCACGATGAGGAGACCGCGATGAGCCGACAGTACTGGCAGGAGGCCCTCTGGTGGGCGGTCACGGACGGGACGGCGGTCGCCAACACGACGACCGAGACGATCGTCTTCCCGAACGTGACGATCCCGGCGAACCACATGGCGGACGGCCGCTTCCTGATCATCAAGGCCTACGGCAAACTCAGCACGACGGCCACACCGACGATTATCTTCGGCCTGCGCTGGGGCGGCGTCGCGGGCACGCTGCTCGCCGTCACCGAGGCGCTCACCAACGGCTCCGGCGTGGCGAACGTCAACTGGGCCCTGGAGGCGGTCATCCAGACGCGCACGAACGGGGCCACGGGGACGCTGCTCGTGATGGGCCAGGTCCAGCTCCACACGTCGGCCACCGCCGTCGCCTCGGGCGTGTTCGGCGTCTCCGGCTTCGACGCCCCGGCGGCGGTCACCGTGGACCTGACGGCCGACACGGCGCTGGCGCTGACGGCGACGTGGAGCGCGGCCAGCGCGAGCAACACGCTCACCGGCCTGGTCTACACGGGCTTGTCGCCCAACTGATGGCCGCCGACCCGCAGGCGATCACCGTCCGCCTGCTCCGGCTCGCGGGCGAGCTGGACGCGGACAGCGGCGTCTTCGTCCTCGCCCTTGCGGACGCGCTGGCCCTCGTCGCGGCGCGGCTCGACCTCGCGGAGGGGGCGCTCGCCTGCCCGCTGGACGACCGGCTCGGCAGCTTCGTGGCGCGGGTGCGGGAGCAGCACCGGCGCCAGCTCGACCGCATGGCGCGGGGCCCCGCCGCCCGGCGCGGGTAGCGCCCGTGGCCCTCCAGTTCGCCCACGGCGCGGTCCAGTGGCTCGCGGCGGACGCGGCCACGACGGTGTACACCGTCGGCGGCCTGCCGTTCCGGCCGCAGGCGCTGCGCTTCTACTGGCAGGGCCTCGGCTCCGCGACCGACGCCAACTCGGCCGCGGCCCACTCGCGCCGGGGCGTGGGGTTCGCGGTCTCCCCGACCGCCCGGCAGTGCGTCGCCACGCAGGACCAGGACGCCGCCGGGACGCAGGTCTGCACGACCGGCCACAGCGGCGCGGCCGTCGCCATGACCGTCACCTCCACGCCGGCGGCGGACGGCCTGCTCGACCTCGACTCGATCACCGCCGGCGGGTTCACCCTCATCGTGGACGACCAGGCCCCCGTGGATATCACCGTCTTCTGGGAGGCGTGGGGCGGCGACGGCGTCACCGCCGCGGCGGTCGGCGACCTCGCGGAGCCCGCCGGGACGGGGCCCCAGGACTACGTGGTGGCGGGGCAGTTCCGGCCGGCCGTGGTGATGTTCGCCGGTATCCAGGGCACGGCGCTCGACACGGTGGCCCGGAACGACAGCGGGCTCTGCGTGGGCTTCGCCAGCGGCGACCGCGCCGCCGAGAACGTCGTGATCGTCGGCAACTCGGACGACGCCTCCACCACCTCGGACACCGGCCGCTACTGCCAGACGGGCGAGTGCCTGGCGATGATCGCGGTCGCGGGCGGCAACCCGAGCGCCCGGGCGAAGCTCGCCCAGTGGAACGCGGCCGGCTTCCGCCTCAACTGGCTCGCGCGCGCGACGACGAACCGCCGGTCGATCTACCTCGCCCTGGCCGGGGGCCAGTGGGCGGCGGGGGCGCTCGTGATCGCGGGGAACAGCGCGGGCGCCACGGCGACCGTCAACGGGCTCCCCTTCACGCCCGCCGGCCTCTCGCTCCTCGGCGTCAGCCTCGCCCAGCCCGCCGCCGGGACCTCCGCCACGGAGGACAAGATGGGGCTCGGCACCGCGACGGGCACCGCGTCACGCCGGGCGATGGGGACCTGGGACGAGAACGGGCTGGCCGCGGCCGCCGAAATTAACCTCACGATCCAGTACGACCAGGCGCTGGCGATCCCCGACGGCGCCGGCGGGCTCGCCGAGGCGCTCGACCTCGACGCCATGGCCACGGCCGGGTTCCGGCTGATCGTGGACACGGCCGGCGGCGTGGCGGGCGAGTGGGTGGGCTACCTCGCCTGCGGCGGGAAGGCGCCCGTGGCCCTGAACAACTACCTCGCCGTGCGCGGGGCCTCCGGGGTCTCCGTCGGCGAGCGGATCCGCTGATGTCCTTCCCGCAGCTCCGCAGCCCCTACTTCAACCAGCCGCGGGCGAGCCCGCCGAGCGAGGAGTCCGTCAGCCGGACGCCCGCCGCCGGGGCGCTGGTCCTCGCCGGGCTGGCCCCCCCGCAGGCTATCACCGTCACGCCGTCCTCTGGCGCCCTCGCGCTGGCGGGGGCCGCTGGGACACTCGCCGAGGGCGCCGGCCGGACGCCTGCGGCGGCGGCCCTCGCGCTGGCGGGCCTCGCCCCGGCCCTCGCCGAGGCCGTCGGCAGGATTCCGGCCGTCGGTGCCCTCGCGCTGGAGGGCGCCGCGCCTGCGGTCCGCATCGAGGACCTGCGCACGCCCGCCGCCGGGGCCCTGGCGCTCGCCGGGGAGGCGGCGGCCCTCTCCCAGGACGCCGGGCTCGTCCCCGATGCCGGAACTCTCGCGCTCGCGGGCCTCGCGCCCGCGCTCGCGGAGGACGCCGGGCGGGCGCCCGCGGCGGGCGCGCTGGCGCTAGCGGGGTTCGCGCCGCCGCTCTCCGAGCAGGCGCTGCGGACACCGGACGCGGGCGCCCTGACCCTCGCGGGCAACGCCCCGGCCCTCGCCGAGGATGCCGGCAGGGCGCCGGACACCGGCGCGCTCTCGCTCGCCGGGCAGTCCCCCGCAGTCTCGGAGAAGTCCGACCGTGTCCCGTCCGCCGGGGCCTTGGCGCTGGCGGGCCTCGCCCCGACAGTCGGCGAGGAGGCCCTGCGGACCCCCGAGGCGGGATCGCTCGCCCTCGCCGGGCTCGCGCCGGCCCTCGCGGAGACCGCGGCCCGGACCCCCGCCGACGGGAGCCTGAGCCTCGCCGGGCTCGCGCCGAGTCTCACGGAGGACACGGGCCGGACGCCCGCCGCCGCAGAGCTGCTCCTCGCGGGCGCGGCCCCCGCCCTCGCCGAGGACGCCGGGCGCGCGGCGGACGCGGGCGCGCTCGCCCTCGCCGGCCAGGCCCCAGCGATCGCCGAGATCGCCGTCCGCACTCCGGCCGCCGGAGTTCTCGCGCTCGCCGGCTCCGCCCCGCAGTTCGGCCGCACCGTCGGCAAGCTCACCCAGCTCGCCCCCTACGGCCTCCCGGGCCGCCGCTACGGCGATTTCGCGCGGGCCGCCGGGGTCTCCGCCACGCCCGCCGCTGCGGCGCTGACGCTGGCGGGCCAGGCGCCTGTCCTGTCCGAAGGGGCGACCCGCACCCCGGACGCCGGGGCGCTCGCCCTTGAGGGTTACGCCCCGGCCCTGACCGCCGATATGGGGCGCGTCCCCGCTGGCGCAGACCTCAGCCTTGAAGGCTTTGCCCCCGCCGTCTCGGAGGGCGCAGTCCGCACGCCCGATGCTGGGGCCCTCGCCCTCGCCGGCCAGACGCTGGCCGTCTCACAAGAGGATTTCCGCACCCCGTCCGCCGGCGCCCTTGTTCTCCAAGGACAAACGCCGCAAGTCGGTGAGGTCGGCGGCATCACGCCGGAGGCCGGGGCCTTGGCGCTCGTAGGCCTCGCGCCGTCCGCGCAGGCCACCCTCTCGGCGGAGCCCTCGACGGGCGCCTTGACGTTGATCGGGGCCACCCCCGCCCTCTCCGAGGATGCCGGGAGGGTTCCGTCCGCTGCGGCGCTGGCGCTCGCCGGGCAGGCGGCCACCCTCTCGCTGGACACCGGCCGCACGCCGTTCGCAGCGAGCCTCAATCTGGCGGGCCTCGCCCCGGTTGTCTCCGAGGACGCCGGGCGCACTCCCGCAGTCGCTGCCCTGATGCTCGCCGGGTTCGCGCCAGTCCTCTCGGAGGACGCTGGCCGCACACCGTTTGCCGGGTCGCTCGCCCTCGCAGGCCAGTCCCCGGTCCTCGCTGAGAGCGCGGTACGGGTCCCGGCGGCCGGCGCGCTAGCGCTGGCCGGGGAAGCCACGGCGGTCGCCGAGCAACACGTCCGGACCCCGGCGGCGGGCGCCCTGGCCTTGGAGGGTCAGCAGGCCATCCTCGGCGCCGAGGGCAACGTCACCCCGCAGGCGGGCGCGCTGGACCTGGCCGGGCAAGCGCCGACGGTCTCCGCCACGGCCTCCGCCACGCCGGACGCCGGCGCCCTCGCCCTCGCGGGCCAGGCGGCCCAGACCGCCCAGGACACCGGCCGGACGCCGGACGCCGCCGCCCTGGCCCTCGCGGGGCAGTCCACGGCCGTCTCTGAGGGGGCCGCTGCGACGCCCCAGGCGGCCGCCCTGGCCTTGGCGGGCCAGGCCCCCGTTATCGCTACGGATTCCGGCCGGACGCCCGCCCAGGGCGCCTTGGCGCTCACTGGCGAGGCGCCGCAGGTCTCGCTCGGGACGACCATCACGCCCGCCGCCGGGGCGCTGGCGCTGGGGGGCCAGGCCCCCACGGTGGCGGCCGAGGCCGCGGCCACGCCGCAGGCCGGGGCGCTCGCCCTGGCCGGCCAGGCGCCCGTGGTCCAGGAGGTCGGCGAGATCCGGCCGGCGGCCGGGGCGCTGGCCCTGGCGGGGCAGGCCCCGGCAGTCCAGGCGGCCGACCGCGTCACGACCGACGCGGGCGCCCTGTCGCTGGCGGGCTTCGCGGCGCGCCTCGATGACGGCCTGACGCCGGCGGCGGGCGCCCTCAGCCTCGCAGGCCAGGCGCCGCAGGTGCTCCTCGCGGCGTTCCTCACGCCCGGGGCCGGCGCTCTCGCCGTCGCGGGCGCCGCGCCCGTCAACATCCTCGGGATCGTCGCCGAGCCGACTGCGGGTTCCTTGGCGGTGGCCGGCGTCGCGCCGAGCCCGATCCTCGGCGTCGGCCGCGAGCCGTCCGCCGGGGCGCTCGCCGTCGCGGGCGTCGCCCCCATCGTCCTCGTCCCCGAGCTCGCCGGGATCACGCCGTCCGCCGGGGCGCTGGCGCTCGCGGGCAAGGGGCTGGGCCGGTTCTTCGAGTTCCAGCCGTGGGGCGTGTTCATGTTCCGCGCGGCCGGCGCCGTCTCCGCCGGGGAAGACGCAGCAGGGCGCGCCTCCGAGGCCGAAGAGACGGGCGGCGCCGCGTCCGCGGCGGGGGACGTGCGGGGCAGGGCGGTCTAGGGGAGGCGCGGCATGAGCCACGAGACGCACCTTGACGAGCACTTCACGGCCGGCAAGACGGCCCGGGTCACGCTGGAGCTGCGGGACGACCTCACCGGGGCCGCGATCCCGGGGGCGCTGATCGACGCGCTCACGCTGACGCTCTTCAACCGGCGCAGCGGGGCCTTCCTGCCGGCGGCCCCGGCGACCGGGGCGCGCCAGAACCAGGACATCCTCGGCGTGAACGGCGGGAGCATTAGCGCGGCCGGCGTCGTGACGATGGAGCTGAGCGCCGCCGACATGGCCATTGTGGACCCGACGCTCTCGGTCGAGGTCCACGGCGCCGAGTTCGAGTGGACGTACCTCAGCCTCGGCGTCCCCCGGTCGGGGCGGCACACGGTCTGGCTCCGCGTGTACGACGAGCCGGGGACGGGGTAGGGCTGGTCTGGCAGCGCACCTGCCCGGCGTGCGGGGCCGTCCTGCAGAAGCGGGACCCGCGGGAGACCGTGACCTGCCGCTGCGGGTGGCGCTGGGCGGAAGGAGGGGACGATGCGGAGCGCGGTGGCGATCCTCGCGGCGAGCCTGGTCTTGGCGGCGGCCCCGGCGCGGGCCGGCGGCAAGGACGACGATGAGGGGGTGAGGGGCCAGGCCCAGCAGCAGGGCCAGGGGCAGGCCCAGGGGCAGACGCAGTCGGCGACGCAGACGGTGACGCTGGGCGTGGCGACGGGGGCGGCGGTCGAGGTGCCCAGGCGGGCCCCGGCGGTCCCCGTGCCGGACTTGGTGGCCGCCCCCGAGAGCTGCATGGGCTCCACCTCGGCGGGCATCGGCCTTCCGCTGGCCGGCTTCGGCGGGCTCAGCTTCGGGACCACATGGCGGAGCGATAGCTGCGAGCGGCGGATGAACGCCCGGACGCTCATGGCGCTCGGGCTCCGCGAGGCGGCCCTGGCGCTCCTGGCGCAGGACGAGACGGTGGCGGCGGCGCTGCGGGCGGCCGGCGTCCGGGTGCCAGCGGCCGGCCCGCCGCCCGGCGACGCGGCGGTGGGCGCCGCGGCGGCGGTGTACCCCCCGCAACATCCCACCCAATGAGGCGGCCGCGGAGGGCCGCGAGAGGAGGACGGGCGATGACAACGACACTCAACACGATGCTCAGGAACTGGTGGACGACGGGCGTGGGCTTCGCGGGCGGCCTGGTGATGTACCTGGCGGAGGCGGGGATCACGTTCCCGCCGGCGACCCGGGCCGACTGGCTGGCGGCGCTCAAGGGCTTGGTGGTGTTCGCCCTGGGCTTCGCGGCCAAGAGCGCCACGACCGGGAGCAAGCCGGCCGGCACCTAGCGGATGGACGCGGCCTGGCTCGGCATCTACGCCCTGTCCTTCGCGACGGGGCTGGCCGTGGGCGTGCTGGCGTGCCTCGCTTGGCGGGGGGGCACGTCGGCCGTCGCCTACTGGGTGCGCGTCTTCTTCGGCTCGCTCACGGCGGGCATCATCGCCGGGGGCGGCGCCCTCGGCGTCGGCGGGTCGCCCACGCTGACCGACGCGGGCCTCCAGCTCACCATCACGAAGGGCACGCTCATGGCCGCCGCCCTCGTCTGCCTCCTCGCCATGTGCAAGGACCTGCAGACCTACCTCAAGATGCCGACGCGGCCGAACGGGCCGCCGCCGGGGCCGGGCCCGCCCGCCCCGGCGCCGCCCGCGCCGCCGCAAGGAGGGTGATAGTCTGCGGTCCTTGGATGCAATGAATGCGGAAAGCAATTCGAAAGGCCAAACTGGCGGAATGGGTAGAAGGAGAGCGCAATGAAAAGTGCGCGTAAGATTGTCCCCTTGCCGTTGACGTTGATAGCTCTTTTCGTGGCCTGTGCACACACGACTCTGGGAACGGCCATCGCTATTGCCGAGGCGCAAAAGCTCCTCGTGGAGCGGGCCGCCGTGGAAGTCATCGTGCTCCACCGGCAGGGCAAGATCCCCGACGAGACGCTCGCCAAGGTGCGGGCCGCCTACGAGCGGTGGGCGCCCCTCCAGGCGGCGCTCTCCGAGGCCATGGCGCAGTGGCGGATCGTGGCGAGCACGGAGAACAACGACCGCGTGGAGGCGGCCCTGCGCGCCGTGGCGGCCGTGACCGACGAGTACCTCAAGCTCGCCGGGCAGCACGTGGACCTGGAGCGCCTGCGCGGGCGGGCGCCGTAGGAGGGGGCCATGAGCACGGGACTGGTGGTCGCGGGGGCGGCCCTCGGGCTAATCCTCACGCTCTTCCAGAAGGCGCGCCAAGCCGGGATCATCGGCGACCCGGCCTGGGCGCGGTACGTGGAGGCCGGCCTGCTCGTCTCCGTCGAGGCCACGCGCATCCTCGGCGAGGTCAACGCCGGCTCGAAGGACTACGACAAAATGACCGAGCAGGAGATCCGCCGCCTGCTCATGCCCGTGGGCTGGGACGAGCTGGTCCGGCGGGCGGACGAACGGGTGGGCGGGGGCGCCGCGCCGGTGTGATGGGCACCCGTCCCCCGCCCCGGGGGCGCGGCCGTGTGTGGCGCGCCCGCGCCGGCGTGCCCTTCGTCGGGAAGGCGACGGGGCGCCCCCTGGAGCCCTACGAGGCGCGCGACTTCGCCGACCGCCGCCGCCTGCTGGCGCGGCTCCGGTCGGGCGACCCCGCCGAGCGGGCGGCCGTGCTGGAGGAGTTCCAGCGGCGCTGGCGGTGCCGCGTGCTCGTCCATGCGTGCGAGCCGGTGGAGGGGGCGTGAGGCGGTCGTACCGCACCGCCGCGTACCGCGTGCCCGCCGGGCGCCCGCGCCTGGGGGACATCGCCGATATCCTGCGCCCCGGCATGGTCCTGCTCGTGAGCAAGCGCGGGCTGTTCCGCCGCGTCGTGCGGGCCGTGACGGGATCACATTGGACTCACGCGGCCCTCATCGACCACAACGCCGGGGGCATCTGGATCGTCATCGAGGCCGTGGCGGCGGGCGTCATCGGCCAACGGCTGGAGCACTACTTCGAGGATACGCGCTATGATGCCATACTAGTGCGCGATCCCGTTCTCCTCGGAACACCCGAGCGCCTGGAGGTGCTCCGCTCCGCGTGGCTGCGCGTCGGGCGCGGCTACGATCCCCTCGGGCTGCTCGGCATCCTCCTGCGCCGCAGCCTCGGCCTGCCCATCACGACGGAGTTCGACATCGCGGGCCGCGACTTCTGCTCGGAGATGTCGGGCTGGGCCTTCCAAGACGGCGCCGGGCTGGCCCTGAAGCCCGGCGTGCCCCCCAGCCAACTCGCCCCCGGCGACCTCGCGGACGCCCCCGCCCTGCGGGACGTGTGGCGGTGGCCGACCGCCTAAAAAGCGAAGCCCCCGGCTCGTCACCGGGGGCTTGCTAGTCGGCAAACCGTTTGCCGCTTAGGCGCGCCTGGTCTCAGGGACCCCCTCGCCCTCCAGCGCCGCCCGCAGCGGCGCCCCATGCTGGCCCCGCGCCATGCGGACGACATGCATCCGCACCGCCTCCAGGATGTAGGCGTTCACCGATTTGCGCCGGAGGGCGGCGGCCACCCGGGCGAGGTCGTGGAGCTCGTCCGGGAGGCGGAGGAGGATGGCGGCCATGTCTATCTCCCCTGCCGCCAGAGGTCCCTGCCCATGATGTCCGCCAGGGCGCTGTCTATGGCGCCATGCGCTGGCATCTGCGGACCCTCCGGCCACTGCCGGAGGAAACGCGCCGCCGCCTCGCGGGTGGGCGGGTCCATCAGGTGGATCCTACCGCCCACGCCCGGCGGGAGAGTCCCGGCGGCGCAATGGACGACGAACACGGCGACGCTCATGCCCGTGGGCAGCACGTCAGCCGGGCCCATATCGGGCCAGTCCTCCACGCCCGGGCCCTCCACCCGGAAGGCAGGGACGCCGTAGTGCGAGGCGGGCGAATGTGTCGTCAGCGTCGCGGTCACGCCACCTGGCCCAGTGTAAATTCGTATGTCCATCATGGCCTCAGTCCCACATCGCCCGTTTGATGCGCTCCTCGCGCGCCCGGCCCACCGACGCCTTGACGGCGGGGTAGCGGGTGTCGAACTCCTCCAGGGCGGCCTTAGCGGTGCGGTAGCCGGGACTGTCGTAGGACGGGATGCCGCCGATATCGCGGTTATAGGCCTGCTCCCGGGCGAACCCCACCTTGTCCAACTCCCCCGCGATGCAGGCCAGCAATGCCACGCGCTGCTTGCGCAAACCCTCCGGCGTCACCAGCGACAACCTGCGGCCCTCCTCGAGAGCGGCCTCGATCAGGGGGACCTCCTCGGCCAGCACGCCGATCTTATCGATGTGATGCGTGCACATGCCGCGGGGGCCAGCGACGGGCTTGGAGAGGCGGCCCAGCCCGAGGACGGTGGCCAGCCGGCGCCCGTCGAGGTTGCCATATACCCACGCGCTGCCACCGGACACTTCGACGCCGATCTCCACGGCCGACCCGCTGGCCGTGGTGCGCTGGATGATGACTTCTTGGATTGTGTCGCCGTCCTTGACCGTGTTCATTGCCGCTCCCCCCGTGCCTCTTGCGCCTGTCGGTGTTCCTCACATGTCCACAACGCATCGGCCGCCTCCCGGTGCTGCACGTCTGGATTGTGGGGGCCCGTGATTTCCCTGCACACTGCGACATCACATGGGACGGAACCATTCTCACGGACATCGCGTAGTTCGCCTGGATAGCGTTGCTGATACATGGCTCCTTTTGCCTCCTCGTGATTGTTCGCAGTGATCGTCTTTAGGCGTTTCGTCTTCATGCCGCATCTCCTTGCCCGCCCGGGGCGCCGTCAATCACTACCTATAATATAGTATCATTGCTATCATCTGTCAAGAGGACCTAAGCTAGCGCCAACATTGGTCTTGCGGGATTCTTGCCCATGGCGCCTAACTACGCGGAAACAGGCCGCCCGGCCCTGACGCCTAGACGCCTTTATTTTCAAGAGGTTACAGAAAATCCGCCCGCCCCGCCGATTTCCCCTTGACATATAGAGTCTATAGTATATATTATATGGCATAGGGTGCAGGGCGGAACAAGGGGAGGGCAGGGCAATGGCACACACGGCGGGATGCAACGGGGCGGGGCGGTTGTGCCGGTACTGCGGACACGACCTGACGGTGAACGAGCAGGCCGTCAAGATGCGGTACTGCCAAGGCGACCTAGAGCGGGCGTTCAAGTGGGTGCAGAACTCTGAGGACTGGAAGGCCGAGATCGACGCCTACATCAGCCTGGATCGCCGGGATATTCCGCTGCTCAAGAACGCCGTGGCGCATTTCACGGCCACGCGGGCGACGGTCAAGATACTCGACCGAAGGCTCGGCGAGGCCAGCGTTTACCGCGTCACGGCCAAGGGCTACCGGGCGGGGCCGGCCGGGGATCGATAGGGAGGGGGCTATGAACAAGAAACTAACAATCGACGGCATCACGCGGTGGGTACGCGAACACGGGCAAGGCTTCACATGGGCGCACGATGCCGACGACAACAGCCCGACCTACCTCGGGTATGATCCCCGATGTGGAAGGTGCTGGCTCGGGCAATCTCACAGCGTGAGCGAGCACGCACAGTGCGCCAAGTGGGCGCCGTTGAAAAAGAAATAGGGGGAGATGGTCATGGCGCGAGACGCGAACGGCCGATGGTATCCTGAAGGAGCAACCTGCCTGGAGGCCCCGGAGGTCAACGCGATGGCATACCTCTACGGCCTGTCCGCCGTCGCCTACCACGGCAAGGCCACCAGGCCCGACTGGCACTTCACGTTCCGCTCGGAGGAGAGCCGCCTGGCCCACCTGAATATGTGGCGGGCCAATCTTAGGGCCCACGCTGATCGGGTCGCCCAGGAAGCGGCCAATCGGCGGGCCTTCCGCCACGCGCTCCAGATTGGCGACGTGCTGCACTACTCCTGGGGCTACGATCAGACGCAGTGCGAGTTCTTTGAGGTCGTGGCCCGCACGGAGAAGACCGTCACGCTCCGGCCCGTCGCCGGCAACCGCTGCGGGCCGGAGGGCTTCATGTCCACGCACGTTGTCCCGATGCGCGGCCGGTACACGGGCCCCGCCGGGCGGCCGCAGGTCGTCCGCCCCGGGAACTACGTTTCGATGAAGTACGGGTCGGCCTCCCCGTGGAGCGGGGCGCCGGCCTATGAGTCTTGGTACGCCTAGCGGCGTGGAGGGGAGCCATGGAGCGCATCGAGCAGATCAACCTCAACCCGCATTCGGTCGAGATCACCCGGGGCGCGAACGGCAAGGTGGCGCTGTCCGTGAAAGTCTACGGCGCCACGCCTGAGCAGGCCGCCG
>Ga0209341_10001700_pt1 | contig 21605 bp, 17 predicted proteins | sample RifCSP13_2_FD_184020 | JGI IMG/M metagenome (GOLD analysis project Ga0209341, IMG submission 184020) | Soil microbial communities from Rifle, Colorado - Rifle CSP2_sed 13_2 (SPAdes) (version 2) | ecosystem: Environmental > Terrestrial > Deep subsurface > Rock core/Sediment | place: Rifle... | reverse complement strand
GAAGACGCAGATCAACGAGAACGCCAAGGCCCAGGCCTGCTTCGAACAGATCCCCGAGGCCGATCACAACACATTACAGGGAGTGGCGCAACCCGAGAGCCAGTTCCCAGCGACCATGGCCATCTTCCTGCGCTCGGCGCACAACGATCCGCGTGACGAACGCCGGACGGAGCTCACCCGCATGGCTATCATGCTGCAGGGCCAAAACACCGACACCATCACCGCGCAGGGCGACTCGCGTTTGGCCCACCTGTGGACCGCGCTGCATTACGGCGACTACGCCAGCTACTATCTGGCGCTCGCCTACGGCCTGGATCCCACACCGGTGCCGATGCTGGCGGAATTGAAAGAGAAATTAGGTGGCCATAGAAAACAATAGTCGCGGAAGACTTTCATATTGCCGGACGTTAGCAGATACCCCTAACAGCTATTGACTTTAGTATTTACCTGGCTATAATTATTTCCAGAGTTTCGCCTCTTTATCTGAATTCCAAAGGAGATTTGCAGCATGAAAAGGAAGAAATATCTATACGGGACGGCAGTTGTCTTGGCGTTAATTGCCTTGTTGCTGCTGCCAATTTCTGCAGGTGCCCGCCACTCGTGGGGCAACTACCATTGGGCCCGCGCTACCAATCCTTTCACAATTAAGTTGGGCGACAACGTCTCCGGCCTTTGGGACGGGATGCTGGGCATCGCTTCCTCGGATTGGAGCCAGTCGAACGTGCTCGACACGACCGTCGTGGCGGGTGGGACCACCGGCTCAACCTGTGCACCCACTTCTGGACGGGCTGAGGTCTGCAGCGCAGACTATGGCAACACCGGATGGTTAGGGTTGGCCCAGATTTGGATTACCAACGGCTCTCACATCGCCCAGGGAGTAGTTAAGAACAACGATTTCTACTTTGGCAACTCCTCTTACCAATATAACAATACGGCTGAGATGCAGCATGTAATCTGCCAGGAGGTCGGGCATATCTTCGGGCTTGACCACCAGAGCGAATCTGGCGCCTCGCTCAACACCTGCATGGATTACTACCACAACACCAGCGACAGCGATACCCTGAGCACCCATCCGAACCAGCACGACTATAATCAACTAGCTAAGATCTACAAACATAAGGATCGCTTGTCGACCATCGGCGCGGCTCCCAATGCGGGGGCTCCGGCTGGCTGGGCGAACGCGGATGTGCATGCGCAGGAGAATTGGGGGGAATTAGTGAGCACGTCTGCGAACGGTCGCGAGTCTCTTTACGTCTTGGACTTCGGCGGCGGTTATCGAATATTCACCTTCGTGACTTGGGTCCCTGGCCTCGACAATTGATTGGACTGAGGCTTAAAGAAAAAGGGCCAGCGCTGAGCGCTGGCCCTTTTTCTAATGCTATTGGTCTTCCTTACGATTCGCCGGATTTTCGTTTAACCACTAATGGCGCTGCCACCGGCTCATCGGGGATGATCAACCACATCACCAGATACACCACAATGCCGGCGCTGCCCAGCAGAAAGCTGAGCGCGAACAGCACGCGGATCAAGGTGGGATCGGCATCCAGGTATTCACCTATGCCGGTGGCCACGCCGCCCAGCATGCGGTTGTCGCGCGAACGATAAAGGCGCTTTATGTCTTGAGTCACGGAAACTCCTTCGAAAAATGAGCTTATGACTTGAACTACGTTAGCGCAAGGGTTTTGTTGCGGGGCCAATCAGGATATGGGGCCGCGAACAGTCTCAAATTCCAGTCTCAACACTCAGTCCCCCACCCACTCCACAATCGTCGCCTCCCCTTGCCCCACGCCAACGCACAGCGTAGCGAGCCCATAATACGGCCGCCTCTCCTTCGGCGCCCGGCGGCGCATCTCGTGCAATAAGGTGGTGAGGATGCGCGCCCCACTGCAGCCCAGCGGGTGGCCCAGCGCAATCGCGCCCCCATTCACATTGGTGATCTCCTCGCGCAATCCCAGCTCGCGCATCACCGCCAGACTTTGCACCGCGAAGGCTTCGTTCAATTCCACCAAGCCGACATCCTTAATCGCCAATCCAGCTCGCTGCAGCGCTTTGCGCGTGGCCGGTACCGGCCCGGTGCCCATGGTGCGCGGCGGCACGCCCGCCGCGGCGGAGGCCACCACGCGGGCCAGCGGCTTCAGCCCCAGCGCTTTGGCCTTCTCGGCACTGCTGAGCAGCAAAGCCGCGGCGCCGTCGTTCAGCCCTGATGAATTACCGGCGGTCACGCTGCCATTCTTGCGAAAAGCCGCCTTTAGCTTACCCAGGCTCTCGAGGCTGGTGTCGCGGCGCGGACGCTCGTCCTTGTCCACCAACACCGGGTCCCCTTTGCGCTGCGGGACCGGCACCGGCACGATCTCCTCGGCGAAGCGGCCGCTGTCCATGGCGGCAATAGCGCGCTGATGGCTTTGCAAAGCAAAGCGGTCCTGCTCGGCGCGCGAAATAGGGGTTTGGTCGTAGAGATTCTCAGCCGTCTCCCCCATTGAATCGTTGCCATACTTTTCTTTGAGCGCCGCGTTCGGATAGCGCCAGCCGAGAGTGGTATCCCACATGGTTATATTGCCGTATTCAAAAGCCTGAGCCGCCTTGGGCACCGAATACGGGGCACGGCTCATACTTTCCACACCGGCAGCGATATAAACGTCGCCCTCGCCGGCCTTGATGGCCCGGGCCGCCATATTCACCGCCTGCAGACCCGAGGCGCATAATCGGTTTACAGTGACGGCCGCTACTTCCACCGGAAAAGCGGCCAGGAGGGAAGCCATGCGGGCTACGTTGCGGTTGTCTTCGCCCGCCTGGTTGGCGCAACCCATGTAGACTTCCTCCACCTCCGCCGGATCAAGGCCCGTACGCTCGATCAAGGCCCTAAGCACCAATGCGGCCATGTCATCCGGGCGCACGGCGGCCAGCGCTCCGCCCAAAGAGCCGATCGGCGTACGCACTGCATCTAGGATTAACGCTTCAGGCATGTTGATCTCTCCAAGATAATCTGTTTGAGTGGGGGTATTGTAAACGACGGCTATTTCATCGGAAGAGCTATGGGACAAGCTACCCCTATGGCCTGGGTTGTTTGCCCCTATTTGGGGGTGTCCTTACGCCCTAGACTACCCGTAACATCGTCTGAACAAGGAGATTTCGCATGCCGACCTTGATCGTGTTAGCTATGCACGGAGTTCCCCCAAACGATTTCCCAGGCCGGGAGCTCGGTGAGTATTTCCATTTGCATTCCGCGGTGGAAGCCGCGCAGCACAGCAGCCACCATCAGGGGAATGGGCACGGTCAACACAATGGGCACGGGAAACCAGCATTATCCGAGGAGGAGTTGATTCGCTATCACGATCTGGAAGGGCGCATCCGCGACTGGCCGCGCACAGAGGCCAACGATCCGTTTTATGCCGGCTCGCTTGCACTGGCAAAGGCCCTGGAAAAGGAATGCGGCCAACGCGTGCTGGTAGGCTTCAACGAATTCTGTGCCCCCAGCCTTGAAGAGGCTTTCCAGGAAGCCGCAGAAGCCCGTGCCCGGCGGGTCCTGGTGATCACCCCGATGATGACCTCCGGCGGCTCGCACGCCGAAAAGGACATCCCTGTTGCGATCCGCGCCGCGGGAGAAAGCCACCCGGAGATCGAATTCATCTATGCCTGGCCTTTTGGGAAGCGTGAAGTGGCTGGTTTCCTCGCCGCCCAGGTCACCCGGTACCTCTCCGGAAAGTTGGAACCAATAGGCTGGCGCTAAGCCCGGCCCGATTTCCATGATCTTCCCACTAAAAAGGGCGGGCAATGGCCCGCCCTTTTTTGAGTGCTTCAATCGCTTAGTCTGTCAGCCGAAATGTCATGGCGCTGGCATCAAAATCGGCGATCCAGCTATCCAGGGAACTTTCAATAATGCCAAAAACAGTCGTCCACAAGGTATCGCCATCTTTTATCAAGTAACTTACCGATATCATTGGCTCGGACGTTCCGGCTATACTCTCATCGATACGAACCATAATCCGTATCAGATCAAATTCATCGCCGCTAAGAGACTGCTGCTCCAGAAAAGTGACCCCTTCTTGATTCTCCAATTGTTCGCCAATGACAGACGCGGCACTTTCCAACGTCTCAGCCTCAAGCGAACTATCTTGAAATTTTTCTACGGCCAGGTTAATGCCATCATTGGTCAGGATAGCTCCAAAGCTTAGTTCTGTTTGTCCTCCCTCGGCAAAGCTCTCAGGCAAATCTATTGCAAAGCCATCACCAATAAAAGTTACGAAACCCTCCGCCGTACCCGTTTCAGCAGGGGGGTCTTCTGTGGCAGAACCAAACCCAAATGAAGGTAAAGTTGCATTATCTGCCACGTAGGGCGGTGCCGTATAGGTGGGGCCGGTGGTAGCCGCTGGAGCTCCGCCGCCACAAGCGCTGAGCATAAGAGCCAGCAACAGTGCAATTCCCATCCAAAGTGAAACCGGTTTCATATTTACCAAATTTTTCATGACACGTCTTTCTCTTCTCTCCCAAGCTTTTGATACAGGGAAATTTCGTACCGTTGAAATTATCAACGTAAGCATAGCCAAAGTCAAGCTAGCTGTCAAAGTCAAAAACTAACCTGTAGCGATTAGGTCAGCGTCCGCGTTCCAACCCAGGCAGATTGCATATAATCACGGGATGATCCCTCACCTGCTGTCAGGCGTGTATGCCGCGGCTATCACCCCTTGCTTGCCAGATGGAACACCCGATTTTACTGGCCTGCTCCAATTGCTTACTTTCCTCGCAGAGCGCGGCTGCCACGGCGCTTTGATCTCAGGTACTACCGGCGAAGGACCTTCGTTTTCAGCGAAAGAGCGACTTTCCCTCTGGGAGGCAGCCTCTGCCTGGCGGAAGGGTAGGCCGGATTTCCGCTTGCTGGCCGGCACCGGCACGCCCAGCCTCAGCGAGACCAAAGAGTTAAATCATGCCGCTTTCCGGCTGGGATTCGACGCAGTGGTCGTGCTACCTCCCTTCTATTTCCGGAACGCCAGCGAGAATGGGTTGTTCGAATGGTTTGCCGACCTTATCGAGGCAAGCGTTCCGGTTGGAAAATACTTGCTGGGTTATCACATTCCAGTCGTGAGCGGGGTTAGTTTGCCTTTGTCCTTACTGCAAAGGCTCGCGGTCGCCTACCCCGCCAAATTCGGCGGTCTCAAGGATTCCAGCGGCAGCCTCGATTCCGCCGCGGCCTATGTCGCTGGCCTGCCTGGAAACGCCGTGTTAGTTGGGAACGACAAGCTTTTAGCTTCCGGCCTGGCCGCCGGCACGGCGGGTTGCATCACCGCACTAGCCAATCTGCGCTCGCCCGAATTACGCCATATTTATGATGCCTTTCAGCGCGGAGACGCCACCTCTGAATCGCAGGCTGCGCTCGACCGGATGCGGGCAGCGATGGACAATACGCCGCCCGCGCCCGCCTATATCAAGGCGCTGCTGCATGCTCAGCACAACTTTAGCTTCTGGAGTGTACGGCTGCCCTTGCAGGATTTCACCCCGGCTCAAATCACGGTGGCGTTAAAACACGTCCAGGCTTTGGAAACCGCAATAGTCCATGAAACATGAAGCAAGCGCGGTTATTTGCGGCGCAGGCATTCTGGGCATCAGTGCCGCCTATCAACTGGCTGTCCAACATAAGATGGGGAATGTCTTGATCGTCGACGAACGCCCTCCTCTTACACTGACCTCCGATAAATCCACTGAGTGCTACCGCAATTGGTGGCCGGGACCCGGGGACGGCATGGTTCGTCTGATGAACCGCAGCATTGACCTTATGGAAGAGTATGCCAGGCTCTCAAATAATCAATTCGCGCTTAACCGGCGTGGATACTTATATGTGACCTGTGAACCTGAGGGAATCGAAGCCTTGCGCAATTCGGCATCCGAAGCTTCTATGCTTGGCGCAGGACAGATTCGCGAGCATGGCGAAGCTTCTTCTTCCTATCGACCTCACCTTATCGAAGGGTTTACTGGCCCGGAAGGCGCCGACCTTCTTACCCATCCCAGTTTCATCCATCGCCACTTTCCTTACCTCAGCGGCGAAGTGACCGGCGCGCTGCATGTGCGCCGGGCGGGCTGGCTTAGCGGCCAGACCTATGGCGCTTGGCTTGTGGAGCAAACGCGGCACGCAGGCCTGCGCCTGCTTTGGGGACACGTGTCCAGTATCGAGACTTCCGCAGGATCGATATCGGGGGTTTTCCTCGAAGACGGTTCGGAAATCAAGGCCCCGATTTTCATCAACGCTGCCGGGCCGCACCTGGCCTCTGTCGGGCGCATGCTCGGCGTGGAGATTCCCGTTATCAACGAGAAGCACTTGAAGGCCTCATTCAGTGATCACCTTGGCGCAGTTGGCAGAACTGCCCCATTGGTCATCTGCGCGGACGAACAGCTCCTGCCGTGGACAGAAGAGGAACGCGCGGTGCTGGCCCAAGACCCGGAGGCCTCCTGGCTGCTGGGCAGCCTGCCTTCGGGTGCCCACACACGCCCCGAAGGGGGAGAGGACGCACAAAGCATTCTGGTGCTGTGGGATATTCACAACCAGGCGGTTGAACCCACCTTCCCCATCGCCGGCGATCCGATGTATGCGGAGCTTGCCGTTCGCGGCTTGGCGCGCATCTTACCCGGCATGCGTGGTTACTTGGACCGCATTCCCCGTTTCATCGTGGACGGCGGCTACTACACCAAGACGCTCGAAAACCGACCGCTAGCCTGCCCCCTGCCTTTGGTTGGAGCCTATATCATCGGCGCCGCTTCGGGTTATGGCATCATGGCAGCAGCCGGTTTGGGCGAATTGCTGGCAGCCCACATAACCGGGATCGACCTGCCGCCGTATGCTGGCATGTTCGATCTGGCCCGCTATGACGACCACGCTTACCGAGCGCTGCTTCAAGACTGGGGCAAGAGCTGGCAATTGTGACAGGACAAGCCGACCTTGTAAGAACTCTGTAAGAATGGGCGTCTATGCCTTAGTCCGGGTCGAGATTGGTATAATCGGCGGATGCCCCTCGCTTGAACAGCAGTATGGAGGAAAGTACGTGAATAACCCCCGCAGCCGAATATCTCTTATCTACTTGCTCTTTTTCGGTGCGCTGATCTTTTTTGTCTTCTTTAATTATCAGCAGCAGGCTACGCAGCAGGAGGTGTTAAACCTCAACCAGGTGGCAGCCGATATAAAGGCCGGCGAAGTTGCCCGCATAGTCACCGACAATGAGCGTCTGGTCATCATTTACCGGGATGGGCAGGAACGCACCGCCCAGAAGGAGCCGGTGGCTACCACGGTTGAGCAGCTTTTGGCCCTGGGCGTCACCCCCGAAGAGTTAACCCCGGAGCTGATCGATATCGAGATCCAACCCCCGAGCGCCTGGCTGGGGATTGCCACGGCGCTTGGCTACGTGCTGCCCTTCCTGATCTTGGCCGGCGTGTTTTGGTTCGTCTTTCGCCAGGCCCAGGGCAGCAATAACGCTGCCATGTCCTTTGGCAAGTCCAAGGCGCGCCTTTTCTCTGGCGAAAATCCCACGGTCACCTTCAACGATGTGGCCGGCGTGGATGAAGCCAAGATCGACCTTCAAGAGGTTGTGGAATTCCTCAAAGAGCCGGACAAGTTTATAGCGTTGGGCGCCCGCATCCCAAAGGGCGTGCTGCTGGTGGGAACGCCCGGCACCGGCAAAACCCTGCTGGCCAAGGCCGTTTCCGGGGAAGCAGGCGTGCCATTCTTCTCCATTTCAGGTTCGGAATTCGTGGAAATGTTCGTAGGAGTAGGGGCCAGCCGTGTGCGTGACCTCTTCGACCAAGCCAAGCGCCACTCGCCGTGCATTGTGTTTGTTGACGAAATCGATGCGGTGGGCCGCCAGCGCGGCGCCGGATTGGGCGGCAGCCACGACGAGCGCGAACAAACCTTGAACCAAATGCTGGTCGAGATGGACGGTTTCGACACAGACACCAACATCATCATGATCGCCGCCACCAACCGCCCGGACATCTTGGATCCCGCCCTGCTGCGCCCCGGCCGCTTTGACCGCCGCGTCGTTTTGGACGCACCGGACGTGAAGGGCCGCCAGGCCATCCTCGAAGTGCACGTGCGCGGCAAACCGCTGGGCAAGGATGTAGACCTGGCCATCCTGGCCCGCGGCACCCCCGGCCTGGTTGGCGCAGATCTGGAAAACCTGGTGAACGAAGCGGCCATCCTTTCCGCTCGCCGCAATAAGAAGACCCTCGGCATGTCGGAGTTCCAGGAATCTATTGAACGCGTCCTGCTGGGCCCAGAGCGCAAGACGCGCATCATCACGCCGGACGAAAAGCGCGTGGTGGCCTATCACGAAGCCGGGCATGCTGTGGTGGCGCATGCGCTGCCCAACTGCGACCCCGTGCATAAGGTGACTATTGTGCCGCGCGGCCGTACCGGCGGCTTTGTGCTGGCCTTGCCGGAAGAGGATTACACCCTGGTCAGCCGCGCCAAACTGTTGGACCGCCTGGCGTTCTCGCTGGGGGGCCGGGCGGCTGAAGAGTTGATCTTCGACGACATTACCTCCGGCGCGCAAAGCGACTTGGAGCACGTGACCCGCGTGGCGCGGGAGATGGTCACACGCCTGGGCATGAGCACCGAACTCGGCCCGCGCGTGTACGGCCAAAAGGAGGAGTTGATCTTCCTGGGCCGCGAGATCTCGGAGCAGCGCGATTATTCGGAAGCGGTAGCCGAGAAGATAGATGACGAGGTTTACAAGCTGGTCATTGAAGCCCTTTCCCGAGCGCGCAAGACCCTGACCAAATACAAGGCCTCTTTGCACAAGGTGGCTAAGAAGCTAATCGAAGTGGAGACATTGAGCCGCGAGGAATTCGAAAAACTCTTCCCCTCCCCGGTGAAGAAACGCAGCGGCACTCCCATGCTGATGGGCGCCAACTCCCACTAGGACCAACAATTACACGGAAAAGGCCAAGCCTTCGCTTGGCCTTTTTTGAATCCTTCGCGCACGAAAAGACAACAGATACCCCTCTGCTAGAATAGCGGATATGACGATCAACAAGATCCTGGCAGGGGAGACCCTGATCTCCTCTTTGATGGACCGAGCTCGATCCCACCCCAGGCGAACAGCCCTTACTTTTATTGAGAAGACCACGACTCATTCAATCAGCTCGGCTCACCTGTTAGAACGCTCCCAGGCGGCGGCAGCCAAGCTAGCCGCCGGCGGCGTGCACGGCGGCGACCTGGTGATCCTGGTGTTGCAGCATTCCTTAGACCTGGTTTATTCTTTTTGGGGCACAACCCTGTTGGGTGCCATCCCGTCCATCTTCCCCTTTCTAACCGAGAAGCTCGACCCTGATCTTTATCGCCAGCGCGTTAAGTTATTAGTGGAGCACTCCGCAGCCAAGGCCGTGGTTACTTACCCAGACAATCACGCAGCGCTGTCGGACCTGCTAAAGGACGCCAATAGCCAAGTACTTTCAACCTCGGATGTGCTCCCCGACTCGTCCAACGCCCCAGGTCCAACGTCAAACGTCGGGCGCGGGATCTGGGATATCTCCCCCGATGACATTGCCTTGCTCCAGCACAGCAGCGGCAGCACCGGGCTGCAAAAGGGGGTGGCGCTCTCCCACCTGGCGGTGTTGCGCCAGATCGAGGCCTACGGGCGCGCCATCGCCCTGGAGCCTGAGACCGATGTAATCGTCAGCTGGCTGCCCCTTTATCACGACATGGGGTTGATCGCCGGATTCGTGCTGCCCATCGTGGCCGGCGCCCACCTGGTGCTCATGTCCCCGTTTGATTGGGTGAGGCAGCCCGGCCTGCTGCTGGATGCCATCCATCAATATCGCGGCACCCTGTGCTGGCTACCGAATTTTGCCTATAACCTCATCGCCCGTACTTTGCGAGCTAAAGAAGGCCTGGACCTATCCAGTTGGCGGGCGGCGATCAATTGCTCGGAACCGGTGTACGATGAGAGCCATCAGCTCTTCCTGGAAAAGGTAGTCCCCTATGGATTTTCCGCCAACTCCCTGGCGGTGAGTTATGCCATGGCCGAGAACACCTTTGCCGTCACCCAAACGAAACTGGGCGCCCCACCCCGCGTGGACAGCGTGGAGATCGCCGCGATCCAGGAGCGCGGCGAGGCCAAGCCGACCCCGCAAGGCAAGCGTTTCGTAAGCTGCGGTCCGCCCATCGAAACGGTGGAACTACGCATCCTGGACGATGCAGGCAAACCACTCGCCGAACGCCGCGTGGGTGAAATTATCTTGCGCAGCGAATTCATGTTGAGCGGCTATTACAAACGCGCCGACCTTACCGAGAAGGCCATTACCAAGGACGGCTGGTATCTAAGCGGCGACATGGGTTACCTGGCGGACGGCGAACTCTACATCACCGGGCGCAAGAAAGATCTGATCATTGTGGGCGGCAAGAACATTTACCCCCAAGATATCGAGGCTATCGCCAACCACATCCCCGGTGTCCGCCCTGGCCGCGCCGTTGCCTTTGGCGTGCTGGACGAGCGGCTGGGCTCCGAGAAGATCGTGGTGGTGTGCGAAGCGGCCGACGGCGGCGACCCGGCCGCCGCGGAAAGTGAGCTGCGGGCGGCGATCGTCAGGGAAACCGAGGTCACCCTGGGAGACTTGCGCTTCGTGCCGCGCGGCTGGATCGTTAAAACCTCCAGCGGCAAGCATGCCCGCAGCGACAACCGCGAGAAATATTTGCGGGAATTCGGCGAGAAGTAGATAAGAAACGGTTATTAATCTTGAGTTCCTTCATCGGTGAGTTGCAAGATGTCTCCAGTGGCTACAGTGAATAAGTATAGGTCCTCGTCGCCATCCCTGTTCGACGTAAAAACCGCGTAATTTCCATCCGGGGACCAGGCAAAATTGCCCTGAAAAGGCTCGCCATTCGCCAACGCGATAAGTTCTGAACCGTCAACTCTTATTACCCAAATGCTGTATGTCTTATCAAAGGAAAAAAAACTAATCCACTTGCCGTCGGGGGACCAATCCGGATCAAAAGCGTGACTTACTTCTTCCGTAAGCATATGCAGCCCAGTCCCATCCGCATTTGCGATTTCGATACTATTAACCTTCTTGTGCTCGTTCGTAAACGCAAGCTTTGAACCGTCGGGGGACCAATCAATTGAAAAACCAAAGACGGGAGGGGAACTTATGAAGCTGGTAATACCGCGGCCATCAATGTGTCCGATCAAAAATTGGCCTGTTCCGTCTGGATTGGCGACGAACAAATCTGGTTCACTTGCATTTTCATAGTACTTCAAGAAGGTAAGTTTATTTTCTTCCGGGGACCAGTGAGGCCCGAATCCCAAATTAGTCAATTCATGAAAACTCCCATCAGCCAAACGGAAAGTTACCACATGAGATACGCTATCCATTGCCCAAGCGCGAAAGCCAAGATAGCCACCATCCGCTGCCCAACCCAAACTATCGAAAAATGTTCCTTCATAGCCTTCCGTAACCAGCACCGGAGTGCCTTCATTTACATCTAGCATATATACGGATTGACGCATTTCGTCTTCCTGGATCAGCGCAATGCGCATTCCGTCCGGAGACCACTTAGGGTCTTCAGGTGTAATCGTCACATCAGTGAGCCTCTTCAACTCAGACCCGTCTGAGTTGACAACCCAAATATTTAATGGGAAGACCTGCGGGGTAAACAGAATCTTGGCGCCATCGGGCGACCATTGAACGTTCATTTCGTTGTAAGAATCTGCGGTAAGTTGAATGACATTTGATCCATTGGCTTCCATCACGTACAGGTCTTCACTCCCGTTGCGCTCCGCTAAATACGCGATCATGCTGCCGTCTGGACTCCATTGTGGATGCGTGTCGCGGTTCGCGTTCATAGCCTCAGCGGTACTTGAGTCATAAGGCGCTGACTGGCTCCGAATCCAATCTGCAGCCCCAGACACCAATACGCAACCACTCGCCAGGATCGCCAGGGCTGAAATCAGGGCGATCGACCTTTTCCCCTTCATTCTTATCCCACTCCTCTTTTCTCAATCAGCTCCGCCAATTGATCCAACGTATCGAAGGTCTCGGAGTTCAGTTCAGTATCGTCCAACCGCACCTCCCAGGTCTGTTCCACAAATAAAGACAGGTCCACCAGAGAAAACGAATCGATCAGGCCCCCGGAGATAAGGGCCTCATCGGGGTTCAGCGTGCGGTCCGGGCGCTTCATGATCTGCTTGGTAATGTACTCGTTCAATTGCGAAATAATCTGATCTTTCATTCAGCTCCCGGCTCTCTGCTCCTCCAGGCCGTGTCGAATGGCGTCCAAGGTCACCAGCGCCCAATAGGAGCGCGCAGTCCACGCTTCCGCGGTAATGTGGAAACCTTCTGGCTGCCCGCCGGCGTCCCGGGCCCAATCGATGCCGTGCCCTTCCAGCGGCTGAGCTGCGCGCCACCAGTTGATCAGAGGGATATCGTAATCGTAGGCGACCTGGGCGGTGGCCGCGTTGATGGCGTGGTTGCCTTCGACGTTATCGGCCTTGGTCATCAGGATGGGGATCACGTTTTGCTCAAGCGCATAATCCACCGCCTGGCGCAAATATTCCTCGTAATTCTGCGAGGTGCGCCCCTCATACACAAACTCCATCGAGATGATGATGAAGGCTGGCTGGTAAGTGCGGATCTCGCAGGCCAGCGGGTTTTCATTGGGGCCGCACAACTGGGGGTCGGCGCGCAGTGGAGTGAAGATGGCCGGGAAGTTATAGCCGCCATCCACGGCCAACCCATCGTGGCCCCAGGAGCCTGCGTAAAAGTCCACGGTTTCCTGCAGATATTCCTCGCCGCTGGCGAAGTAATAGCGCCCTTGGATATCGTAGAAACCGAGGAAGGCCTCTGGGATATTCTGGCAATCGCCCGCTTTGGTAAAGCGGTGCGGATCATTGCCCCCGGCCAGGCCGCTCTCATAGACCTCAACCAGCCAGGGGCTGAGCGTGGGAACGACGGGCCAGGTGCGCCAGGCGACCGGCAGCGGGCGAATATCCGGCGTGGGCGTGTAATCCGGAGTGGGCTCTAAGGTGGGCTCAGGCGTTTCCGTTGCGGCTGGTTCGGCTGAGGCGAATTCGAAGGGCGTAGGGCTGGCCGTCCCTGCCACAAGCGGCTGGCTGACAGCCGGAGAGGCCGCCGCCGGACCGCAAGCGGCCAGCGCCAGGCCGGCTACGCAAAGGAATAGGCAAGAGAGGAACTTTGGATTGGCCAATATTGTTTGATGTCTAAGGTTGAAGGTTGAAGAGGTCATGAAGAATGGCGATAAGGGCGTTAGCAAACTGAAGTGTACCCTGTGGAGTAAGGTGGATGGGCGTGTTAGTGAATTCCTGGGAGTCTGCCGCCTGCCATAGATCCACATAATCCCACGCCTGCTCCTCGCTTTCCGATTGCAGCAGCACTCGATAGGCATCATAAGCCCAGCGCGGGTAGAAGGAACTGTAACGGAGGTCGCTATTGGCGCCTTCGCTTACAAAAGTAGGCTCATTAATAATGAGTACCGGTACCTCAGCGGCGCGGCGCACACCGGCCGCCAGCACGTCGAAGGCCAAAGCCTCAGCGGGTAAGGCGGGCGGCAGCAGCCCGGCGTATTCTTCGCTGGGCTCGAGGTCCACAGCGCGTAATTCAACGTCTTCAGGGATATGCACATCGATGCCGGTGGCTGCCCACATGAAGCCATATAACTGCAGGCGCAGAATGTCGGCCAGGTTGCGGCGCTGGCCCACCAGGCTGCGGCCCCAGAAATCTGCGTCCACCAGATCGGGATGACGAAGGTCCAAGGCCAGGTCGAACTCCTCGATCAAGCGGCGAACGCGGGGCGCATTGTTTTGCACTAGCGGAGAGGAAGTCTGTTTATTTATCGGAAAGGCTTCCAGAGTGACCGGCCACAAGATAAGGTCGGGGTCGTAATCCATGGCGAAGTCTAAAATCATCAGGTCTTTGGTCAGTGAAATCGTGGGATGGCCCAGGTTGTAGAAGACCGCCTGGCGGCCATCCGCGGCTCTCAAACCCGCCGCGTTGAGCGCGGCGGTCAGCGTGTCTTCGTTTTCCAGCAAGAAGCCCCACACCGAGGAATCACCGATCACGACTACGCGGTATTCATCCTCCGCCTTAGGCGCCTGGGTAAGCTCGTGCGAAGCGAACATGGCCTCCAGGTTGTACAGGCTGAGGTTGTAAGCGCGCTGCGGATCATCGCCGTAAGGGAGGCGCTGGCGGCCGGGCAGCAGCCAGTTGTAGAGGGTCAGGCGACCTAAGGACGGAAGAAGGTTGAAGGTTGAAAGGATAAGGTTTAAGGTTACAAAAAGGAGTGTGGCCTTAAGTAACAGGCGGGGAATGGGGATATTGTGAGAGTCCATGATCACATCCCGAAAAGAAGGCCAAACATGCGCCGGGCATCCTCCGGCGCGGGCAGCGCAAACCAGACCCAGCCGAGAGTGACAAAGGCGAACGTGGCGGCCACGCCCAGCGGTTGGGCGAGGCGCGTATTGAGACTGCATTTACGCACCTTGGCGAATTGCATCCACAGGTTATGGGCGAACAGCCCGGCGCCATGCCACAGGCCCCAGGCGAGGAAATTCCAGGTAATGCCGTGCCACAAGCCGATCAGGGCCATGGTGCTGAGCTGGCCGATCAGAATGACCAGCCAAACCTGCACCTGGCGGGTGCGCAGCCAGCGGGTAAGCGGGTTGAAGTAATAGGCGCGAAACCAGAGCGCCAGGGACATATGCCAGCTGTTCCAGAAGGCGGTCAGGTTAGGTTTGAGGTACGGGCGGTCGAAGTTCTCCGGCAGCAGGATACCGAAAAGCAAACCCAGACCGATGGCGATGTGAGTGTAGCCAGCGAAATCGAAAAAGATGCGGAAGGCGAAGGCGGTGAGCAGCACCCAGGCCCAGGCGGGGCTGTGCACCTGCCAGGCGTTGGTGGCGTTGAGCGCAAAAAAGGCCAGGCCATCGGCCAGCACGAATTTGACGAACAGGCCGGTAACCAGGCGGCGGCCGGCCGCCAACAGCTGCTCGTTCCCCAGGATGAACTCTGTATGCAATTGGGGTTGGAAGCGCTCTACGCGGTCGATGGGACCGGCGGTAAGCGCCGGGAAGAAGACGATATAGGTGACGAAATCGCGCAGCGAGACCTGCGGCAGGCGCCCGCTTGCCCGATCGCGCAGGGTGTGGATGAGGCGGAAGGCAATATATGAGAAGCCCAGCCAGCCGAAGTCGAAGGCGCTGGCCAGCCCCGGGTCCTGCCCGGTGAGCGTGCGCAGGAAGCCGCCGGCACCGGCCGCCAGCGGTGGGGACTTGAATATCACCAGCGCCAAAACTATGAGGAGCACGGCCCCATTCAACGCGACACCCGGCCCGCGGCCCAGCCGGTAGGCAATGAAGGCGGACAAGGAAATGAGCAGCACTGCTCCCACCGCCACTTCAGGCCCCGGCGGCCGCACGGCCAGCAGGCTGCTGACAGGCTCGACATAGCGGGCGGCGCTCACCACCAGGATCAGGCCACCCAGCAGGCCGGCCGCCCAGCGATCCTCCCTGCCGCCGCGGTAGTCCTCGGGCAGGGTGAGCGCCCATATCGTGGCCGCCAGGCCCAGGCTGGCGGCCGGCAGCAAAAACGGCAAGGTGCGCACCAGTGAGGCGGGTTGCAGCCAGAATACAGCCAGCAGGCTGGCGACGAACAATAGCCAGCCGCGGCTGAAGGTCTTATAGAAGCGCCCGCCGGCCAGGCCAAGCCCGGCAAAGATGAAGATGTGGGTCAGGGTCATGGTTTAGAAGCCCTGATAGATCCACAGCGGGCTGGCATCGGCGGTCATAATCAACAGCAGGATGGCCAGCAGACAGAGCAGCACGGCGTAGAGGTTCTCTTTGGAGAAAATTCTCTTAAACACGGCAGCGCCGATTATACGGTAGCACGATTACCCTTACACATAGTTGTAACTTGTAATGTACGGGGGGGATGATGCCAGATGTGGCAAGTGTGGCAGATGTGACAGGTGTGGCAAGTGTGGCAAAATGTTGCAAAGGGGCGGCTTGGCAAGCCGCCCCAGGTTCACTGAAAGAATTTCTCCATCTATAACTTGCTTCACAAGTTTTAATGGAAGCAACAAAACCAGTTTCAAGCGCAGCCAGCATTTCACCATTCTTGCACAAAACCTCGCCTTGAGGAAAAAGATAGGCTAAATGTCAAGCTACTCAGATGGCGAACGCCACGCCCCTTATAATCAGGCTATGCCGAGCTACGCCTGGCACGATTTCAACGACCTGTGGGATTATGCCAATCCTGCGGCGAGCGAAGCCAAGTTCCGCGGGTTCCTGGCGGCAAGCGAAAGCGCCCAAGACAAAGACTATCGCCTGCAATTGAATACCCAGCTGGCGCGTGCCCTGGGCCTGCAAGGCAAATTCGACGAGGCCCACCAACTGCTGGATGAAGTGGAGGCCGCCATGCCGGCCGAGTCCCTGGTGGAAGTGCGCTATTTGCTGGAGCGCGGGCGAGCGTTCAATTCCGGGAAACAGCCGGAGAAGGCGGTGTTGCTCTTCTCGCGGGCCAGCGCGCTGGCCGAGCAGCTCGGTGCGGATTTCTTCACCGTGGATGCCTTGCACATGTTAGGTATCGCGGCGCCAGAGAAAAGCCGCCGGGACTGGAATCTCAAGGCGATCGAGGTCGCCCAGAATTCCCTGGATAAGCGCGCCCGCGGCTGGCTGGCCTCGCTGTACAACAATACCGGTTGGACTTTGTTCGAGGAAGGGCGACACGCGGAGGCCCTGGACCTGTTCCAAAGGGCCGTACCCCTGCGTGAGAAAAAGGGCGAGGCGGAACCGCTGCGGGTTGCAAAGTGGAGCGTGGCCAAGGTGCTCCGTGTCATGGGTCGGGTCGAAGAAGCACTGTTCATCCAACGCCAGCTTGAATCTGAAGAGGCGGACCCGGACGGATTTGTTTTAGAAGAGATCGGCGAATGTTTGCTGGCTTTAGAAAAAGCGGATGAAGCCAAGCCTTATTTTGACCGCGCCCACGAAAAGCTAAGCAAGATAGATTGGGTGGCCGAAGACAAAGCGCGCATCGGGCGCCTCAAGCAATTGGCGGGAGCCTGATGCATCCCTTCCTGCTGCGGCTCGCCGACCCGCGCCCCATCCTATTGGATGGGGCCATGGGCACCGAGCTGGAACGCCGCGGCGTGGACACCGGCACGCCGCTGTGGTCCGCCAAGGCCTTGCTCGACCAGCCGGAGCTGGTGGCGCAGATCCACCGCGATTACTTGGAGGCCGGGGCGGAAGTCATCATCACCAACACCTTCCGCACCCACCGGCGCAACCTGGCAGCTGTGGGACTCGGCGAGCGGGCAGGCGAGCTGACCAAGCTGGCGGTCGATCTTGCCAAAAACGCGGTGCGCGCCAGCGGGCGAGAAGCCTTCGTCGCCGGCAGTATGGCCCCTTTGGAAGACAGTTATATTGCCAACGCGCTGCCCCGCGCCACCTATGCGGCCGAGCACAAAGAAATGGCCGCCAACCTGGCCGCCGCGGGCGTGGACCTGCTGCTGGTGGAGACCATCAGCACCATCCGCGAGGCCGAAGCCGCGGCCCAGGAGGCCGGCGCCAGCGGCCTGCCCTACGGAGTGAGTTTCATTTGCAAGGCGGACGGCCGCATGTTTTCCGGCGAGGAATTGGCCGAGGCGGTGAAAGCGGTTGAGGCACACCGGCCGAACTTCTTCGGCATCAACTGTTCGGCGGCGCCCAGCCTGCAGGCGGCCCTGAGCAATTTGCGCGCCGCAACGCAGTTGCCGATCGCGGTGTATGCCAACCCCAGCCACACCGAGGACTACCAGCACTGGGATGAGACCGACGCAGCCCAACCCGCCGTCTACGCCCAATACGCCCAACGCTGGCTGGAAGCGGGCGCGCATCTGGTGGGCGGCTGCTGCGGCACGCGTCCCGAGCACATCGCCGCCATCCGTCAGCTGGATGCGGTTTCCCCCTGACCTTGCTTCCGCCCAACGATCACTTCATCCAGATCTACAAGACACGCGCGGCGGCCTATCATGCCCTCATCGCCACCGAGGACGCGGACGGTAACCTGCTGCCAGCCCTGCAGGCCATCACGCCGCTGGCCGGCAAGCGTGTGCTGGACCTGGGCAGCGGCAGCGGGCGCATCCCGTTGCTGCTGAAGGATCTCGATTGCGAGATCATGGCGGTGGATCTGCACCACGCCATGCTGCGGGAGCAGGCCAAGCAAGCCCGCGCCATCGGCCGCGGCTGGCCTTTGCTGCAGGCGGACCTGCGCCGCCTGCCGCTGGCTGGCGGCTGGGCGGATGTGGTTATCGCCGGTTGGGCCATCGGCCACTTCACCGATTGGTACGCAGATTGGAAGGCAGAGGCCGGACGCGCCTTAGCCGAGATGCAGCGCGTAACCCAGCCTGGCGGCGCGCTGCTCATCCTCGAGACCCTGGGCACCGGCGCGCTGGAGCCTGCGGCGCCGAACGCGGCCCTGGCGGCCTACTACCAATGGCTGGAGGGAGAACTGGGCTTCAGGCCAACGGTGGTGGCCACCGATTACGACTTCGGCAGCGTGCAACGGGCCGCGGAACTGTGCGGCTTTTTCTTCGGCGAGGAGTTGGCAGCCCGCGTTCGGGCAAACGGCTGGCAGCGGGTGCCGGAATGGACGGGGCTGTGGACCTATTCCAGGCATTGACAGCATGATAAAAGCCTCATCCTCACAAACGTGTTCATAGATCTTTCATAGGGACGGCCTATCATTAGAGTGGAGGTTTCCCGCTGCGACTCTGCCAAAGCAAGGCCTATCGGGGCAAGTTACGCCCATTAGGGAGGACAAAATGAATACGCAAACCGCCCACACAGCTGGAACAGATGTGCTCGACAACCTGCTTGAAGGTTGCCAAATTATTGATTTTGAGTGGAAGTACTATTACCTCAACGATGCCGCCATCGTGCACGCCCGTAAAGCTCGCCAAGAGCTGATCGGCAAAACCATGATGGGGAGTTATCCGGGCATCGAAAACACTCCCCTCTTCGCCGTCCTCCAGCGCGTGATGGGAGATAGAAAAGCGGAGCGCATTGAATACGAATTTACCTATCCGGATGGGTCGGTTGGCTGGTTCGAACTGCATGTGCAACCTTGCGTCGAGGGCATCCTAATACTTAGCGATGACATCACCTACCGAAAGCGGGCGGAGCGAGACCTCGCCAACACGGCAACACAATTGTCTTTAGTGTACGACAACGTATCCGACATCATCTACCACCTGGCTGTGGAACCGGATGACCGCTTTCGCTTCCTTTCCGTTAACCCTGCTTTTTTGAAAGCCACCGGTCTGACGGAAGATCAAGTTGTCGGTAAATTGGTTCAAGAGGTAATTCCACAACCTGCCCACGCTTTAGTCCTTGGAAACTACAAAAAAGCCATTCGCAACAAAGGAACGATCAGATGGGAAGAGGTTTCTGTCTACCCCACAGGCACTAAATATGGCGAAGTTTCCGTGTCTCCGGTTTTTGATGCCCATGGTCATTGCATCAGTCTGATCGGGGCTGTTCACGACATGACCGAATCAATGCTGGCAAAAGAGCACATTGAAACCCAGCTGAAACGCCTGGGCGCCCTGCACGATATTGACCTGGCCATCACCGCCAGCCTTGACTTGCAGCTGGTGTTGAAAGTGGTGTTGGAACAGGCGACCACCCAGCTGAGGATGGACGCCGCCAGCGTACTTCTCCTAAGCCCAGACACTCAGGCCCTTACCTTCGGTGCCGGGCGCGGCTTCCGTAAGCGTGGCATTGAACAGACCCGCCTAAGACTGGGTGAGGGTTTGGCTGGAAAAGCGGCCCTCGAGCAGCATTTGGTGCGCCTGGGTGACTCTGCCAAAACCCAGGGGTTCACTCGCTCCGGACTGATGGAGAGCGAGGGCTTTGTCGAATATTACGGGGCCCCGCTTGTGGCCAAGGGGAAAGTGAATGGGGTGCTCGAACTATTCCACAGAGAGGCTTTTGAGGCGGAGGATGAATGGCGGTCCTTTCTGCTAACGCTGGCAGGGCAGGCAGCCATAGCTATCGACAATGCCGGCTTATTCCAGGACTTGCAAAAAACCACCAGTGAGCTCATTCTCTCCTACGACGCCACCATTGAGGGCTGGTCGCGCGCGCTCGAACTGCGCGACCTTGAAACCGAGGGCCATACCCGGCGCGTCACCGACCTGGCCGAGCGGCTGGCCCAGGCGATGGGCACAAACGCAGCCGAATTGGTTCCCATTCGGCGCGGCGCCCTCCTGCACGATATCGGCAAGATGGGCGTACCAGATAGCATTTTGCTCAAGCCAGGTAAGCTGACAGACGAAGAATGGCTGATCATGCGCGAACATCCCCAGTATGCCTTTGACTTGCTCTCGCCGATTAAGTTTTTGAGACCGGCTTTGGATATCCCCTACTGCCACCACGAAAAATGGGACGGCAGCGGTTACCCGCGAGGTTTGAAAGAGGAGTTAATCCCGCCGTCGGCGCGCATCTTCGCAGTGGTGGATGTGTGGGATGCGTTACGTTCAGATCGGCCTTACCGCCAGGCTTGGAAAGACGAAGACGCCCTTGCCTACATCAAACAAGAAGCCGGGACTCACTTCGACCCGCACGTTGTGGAGGAGTTTGAGCGGCACATCATTGGCAGCATGAATGGATCCGGGAGATAAATAACAAGCGGATTCCAATCACATGTGCTTCATTGGTTTTAGGCAATGAGGAGTAGAGCCGATTAATTTGCAATGCAATTGCGGGGGTTCATTTACTCAACTTAGACTCGTTTTTGTTTCCTCACCTCTTTCTATTCTTCTTCTCTCCTATATCCTTTCCATACTTCCCCCGCCATTCCCACAGCTTATTCAGCGCCTCTACCGGCGACAGGCCTTCCACGTCGAGCGCCTTCAGCTCGTCCAGCAGCGGGCTGCTCTCCGGGAATAGTGCCGCCTGCTTAGCCAGCAATTCGCCGCCAGGCGCAGCCTGGCGGGCGGCGTCCTCCAACTCCTTCAGGATCTCCTGGGCGCGTTGTAGCACCGGGCGCGGCAGGCCGGCCAGCTGCCCCACGTGGATGCCGTACGAGCGGTCCGCCCCGCCGGGGATGATCTTGTGCAGGAAAACCACGTTGCTGTTGGCTTCGCTAACGGCAACGTTGTAATTGCGCACGCCCGGTAGCTGGGCGGCCAACTGGGTCAGCTCGTGGAAATGCGTGGCGAACAAGGTGCGCGCCCGCAATTTGGGATGGTTGTGGATGTACTCGATCACCGCCCAGGCGATGGAGAGGCCGTCGTAAGTGCTGGTGCCGCGGCCGATCTCGTCCAGCACCAACAGGGAGCGCGGCGTGGCGTGATGCAAGATGTTGGCGGTCTCCACCATCTCGACCATAAAGGTGGACTGGCCGGCGTGGATCTCGTCCTGCGCCCCGATGCGGGTGAAGATGCGGTCTACCAATCCGATGCGGGCGCGCTCCGCCGGGACGAAGCCGCCCATTTGCGCCATCAGCACGATGAGGGCCACCTGGCGCAGATAAGTGGATTTGCCGCTCATGTTCGGACCGGTGATCAGGCGCACGCACTCGCCCTCCTCCAGACTGGCGTCATTCGGCACGAAGCGGGCCTGCCCCGGCAGCAG
>Ga0209341_10001698_pt1 | contig 21620 bp, 23 predicted proteins | sample RifCSP13_2_FD_184020 | JGI IMG/M metagenome (GOLD analysis project Ga0209341, IMG submission 184020) | Soil microbial communities from Rifle, Colorado - Rifle CSP2_sed 13_2 (SPAdes) (version 2) | ecosystem: Environmental > Terrestrial > Deep subsurface > Rock core/Sediment | place: Rifle... | reverse complement strand
TGCTTCCTATGGTTGTTCAAAAAACAAAAAGCAGTGGGAGATAAACTCGCCACTGCTGTGGTGCGTTTAGAAGCCCGACATCATCCCGCCGAATTCCGCGATCCAACTTCCGCGATCACTCTCCAGATCGACGTGATAGCCGCAACACTGGCAGAGGGACCGGTCCTTGACGTTGAGCGTGTAGGTTTCCCCGCACTCGCAACGCATATCCTGAGCGACGTGCTGCAGGGTCATGGGCCGGCCGCAGTGCCATCCAAAGAGGTTGACCTTGAGCAGACCGAAGAGAGCGGTCGCCGGGATGACCTTCCGCTCTCCCACCTCCTGGAAGTTGTGGGTGTGGCTGAGATAGAACCCGTGCGGACACTGTTTGTGACCCATCTCGGCAATCCTCCTTTTAGGATGTCACACCTATTTTACTATAAGTTTACGGAAAATTCAAGAAAAATTGTAAACTCAGGTGAGATGAAGCGCCGATTTCTTTCTTTTTTCTTATCTCTGCTTCTGCTCATTCTTCTAGTCAAACCCGGGTTGGCGCAGGAGAGCTGGGCCACGCCCGTCATCGCAAGCTCAGACGTTGCGGACTGGGTGATCGAGAACTTCGATTCTGCTATCACGATTCCCCAGGACGGCAAGGTGCTGGTGGTGGAAACTATCATGGTGGATTTTGGCCTGACGGCCAAGCACGGCATCTTCCGGAGCATCCCGACCGAGGGGGTTCGGTTTGATCTGAAGAGCGTCAAGCAGGATGGAGTTAGAGCAGCCACGGACGTCTCTTCTTCCGGCGGAACAACCACGATTCGCATCGGCGATCCCGACCGCCTGATCTCCGGCCAACACCGCTACGAGATCTCCTACGAGATGGGAAAGGTGATCACCCGTTTCGGCGACCATGACGAGTTTTATTGGAACGTCACCGGCAGCGATTGGGAAGTGCCGATCCGAGGCGCCACGGCGACGGTGGTACTGGAGGGAGGGGTGGTCGATCGGGTTGTCTGCTTCACCGGTCTTCTGGGTTCACAGGAGGCAAACTGCACCGCTGGGATTAAGTCCGGCCGGGGCGCGTTCGCCACCACCCAGGCTCTCGCTGTTGGTGAGGGCTTCACCATCACCAGCTCTCTCCCCAAAGACCTGGTGGCGGAGCCGTTCTACCTGGACGACTTTCTCAAACCCTACTGGCTGATCCTCGGTTCTCTGTTCGCCGCCGTGTACGTGATCAGGCGGTGGTGGAAGCACGGACGGGATCTCTGGTACAAGAACAGCGTTGTCGACGATCGGAACGCCGCGGCGGGGGTCAAACCCCTCTTTGCCCATCAGACGGTGGTGGCGGAGTTTGATCCGCCGGATAAGCTGCGGCCTGGGGAGGTGGGAACGCTCGTGGACGAGAAAGTGGACCTGACCGATATCTCCGCGACGATCGTGGACCTGGCGGTGCGGGGGTACCTCAAGATCATCGAAGAGAAAAAGGGAAGAAAATCGGATTATCAATTCGAACAGAAAAAGAATTTTCTGGACGATCCCAAGCTCGGGGAGTGGGAGAAGGAGATCCTCCGCGGGATTTTTGGTAAGGACGGGCAGAGCACCGGCCGGGTGGCACTCACAGACCTTCAGGATAAGTTTTATACTCATTTGAAGGATATCCGGGAGAGCCTCTATGCGCATCTGACCGAGGCGGGGTATTTCCCCCTGCCTCCTGATAAAGCGGCGGAGAAGCAGATCGTGCGGGGGTTGGGATTGGTCCTGGTGGCCGGTCTGCTCTTCTATATCTTCACTAAGATGGAGCTGGCCTGGGTGCCGATCCCGGTGGCGGTTTTGGCGGCGCTGACCCTAATCACGGCCCACTTGATGCCGCGGAAAACGGCCCAGGGAACCGAGGCGGTGCGGCGGGCGAGCGGCTTCAAGCTCTTCATCTCGACCGGCCAAAAATACCAACAGCAGTTCAACGAGCGGGTCAACTACTTTGATGTTTTCCTGCCCTACGCGATGGTGTTCGGGGTGGTGGACAAGTGGGTCGGGGCTTTCAAATCGCTGGGGATCGTGCCGCCCCAGCCGACCTGGTACGTCGGCCCCGGGCCGTTCAACATCGGCGGTTTCTCCTCTTCGGTGAACGCGATGACCAGTTCCTTCGCTTCTACTCTGCCCTCCCAACCGGCTTCAAAAGGCGGCAGCGGGTTCGGCGGCGGTGGGTTTTCGGGAGGAGGATTTGGCGGCGGCGGCGGCGGGAGCTGGTAGGTTAAGCGGGTTGAAGCACTCCTTCGGGATTTTTGATTTGTTTGAGAGTTCCTTCCGTAAGATAATCGCGCATGTTCACCGCTTCGGCCCTTCGAGCCTCGACTTCTTCGGGGTTAACAGGGAGAGGATTGATGAAGACTGCTTCGGGATAATCCTTAACCCACTTTTGGACTTCTCCTTTGATGTCTTTTGGTGATTCGGCCCGGAAGAATTTGATCTGGGATTCTGTTATCTCCGATCCCTCACTGGGGAGTTTCTCGATATACTCTCTGGGCTTTTCGAGATACATTACGGTCCCTTCTTTAGGAGCTTCGCGAAACTCCATTTTGACGGGACGTCCGCCTATGGTGAACTCGGGAGGGATCTGGGCAACACCCCGACCGCTGTCCCGGGCTTCCAGATTCCGTTCCGGCTTGGTTTCTTTTACCTCTGCTTCCTCGGATTTCCGGATTTTTTCCTCATCCTCCCGGCGCTGTTCTTCGGATTCAGCCTCCCCGGCTTTCCGTTCCTCCGCCCCGCGGACGATCATCTTTTCCGCCCACGCCTCTTCACCGGTCTTGCCGGCTTTGAACTCTTGGGCTTCCTTTTCGATGTCAGGAGCAACCATTGCTTCGCTCATACTAGCTCATTATACCGCCAATCTGTCAATCTTGCTATTCTAGAGTTGATGGCCAGTCCCGAGGGAGTTTCCTCCAAGTTTGATCTCCTCACGATCGGCGATTGCACGGTCGATATCTTCACTTTTCCGGAGAGAGCGGATGTCCACTGCCAGCTCCACGGTCACAAGTCGTGCGAGCTGTGCTTGTCCGCCGCCGACAAAGTTTCCAGCAAAGGATTTTCGCTCACCTTCGGAGGGAACGCCGCGAACGTGGCGGTGGGAGCATCTCGCCTGGGCCTGCGGACCGGCATCTACACCCATATCGGGAACGACCTCTTCGGGAAGGAAACCCTGGAGAACTTCAAAAAGGAGGGGGTCGATACCTCCCTGGTCGAGGTGGACAAGGAGCAGGCCACCAACGTCAACGTCATTATCTCCAGCGGCGGCGAAAGAACCATCCTAGCCTCTCACCAACCCCGCCACTACCTGATCCCCCCGGTCTACGCTCCCTGGGTCTATTTCTCCTCACTGGCGCCGGGTCATGAATATTTCCATGCTCCGTTCGTGCGCTACGTCCACGAATACCGCGTCAAGCTCGCTTTCAACCCCGGTTCCTACCAGATAAAGGAGGGACTCGCCGCCTACGGCCAGCTGCTGAAAATCACCGAACTGCTGGTCCTCAATCGGGAGGAGGCGGGGCGACTTTTGGGGTTGGATCATGCCCTCAAGACCGAAAAGGAACTTCTCTCCCGCCTGCGGGACCTGGGGCCGCGGACGGTGGTAGTGACGGATGGTCCACAGGGCGCCTACGCCTTTGACGGCTACGAGTTCATCTTCCAGACCGCCACCGGAGTGAAAGCCAAGGAGAGAACCGGGGCGGGGGATTCTTTTTCCTGCGGAGTGGTGACCGCGCTGGCGCTGGGCCGACCGCTCAAAGAAGCGCTGCAGTGGGGAACGCTCAATGCCGAATCAGTGACGCAGGCGGTCGGAGCGCAGGCTGGTTTGCTCTCTCGCAAGGAATTGGAACCGCTGGTTAAAAAACTTAAGTAACGAAAGTAACCCAAGTAACCTAAATAACCTAAGTAACATGCAATAGCTTATGGATGAACTAGCGAAACTTTTAGGAACCACAAAAGAAAAACTCGAATCGCTCTCCGATGAGATGGGAGAATTTACGGGAAAGAAAGGAGTTCCCGAACGGTTGGAGGAAAAGATTGCGGCGGAGAGGCAGGAGGCACTGAAGCAGTTGGGTCTGAATGGAAGCTCCTCTCGAAAGGAAGTTTTGGCGGCGCTGGCGCAGCGGGTAGAACTGCTGGAAGAGGAAGCCAAGAAAGTTCTCGGCGAGCCGGCGATGGCGGATCACGCCTATATCCAGAAGCTTTTCAATCGGGCGGTCGGAATTGCGAAGCCGAAGAAAGGTTTCTTCCTGAAGGAAGAGAAAGCGAAGGAGCTCTTCCGCCAGAATCCGCCCCAGAACATCCTCGCCCAGTTGAAATACTCCAGTGCGGAAGAACTGCTGGAAAAAGAGGATCTCTTTGAGGTATTTTCGGCCCTCCGTTTTCTCGAGGACCGGAAGTGGCAGAACGAAGTCTTCTTCGCCCCTTTCAAGAAACTCACCCCCGAAGATTTTGAGGAGCGGCCGATCGTGATGCGGGTCCTCGATCCGAAGAAGTGGGGGTCGGAGGCGCGAAGCTTCACCAAGAAGAAGTTCCACAACACCACCCACCTCAAGGAATTGGGAGTGGTGATCGTGATCCCCGTCGATTACACCGAGGGGGCGCTGACCCGGATGTTCTCGATGATGTTCCACTACCTGAACGAGGTTTCCTTCTACGCCAAGTACTTCAGGATGATCGCCGAGGACCCGGCGACTTTCTCCGGAAAGTTCGTCTCCGCCCTCCGGGGGGACGTCCGGGAATCGGCGCCGGATCTGGAGAACATCGTCTCCTGGGTGATCATGCAGCGATATCTGGCGAAGGAGAACCCGACCGATCCGCGCCTGCTGGTGCCGCACATCTCTCCGGAGGCCCTGCATTGGGCCCGGGCTTCCTCAAATCTTGCCGCCCTCGCCGATGACACTCCCGGACTTTCATTCTGGAAAGGAAAGGCCTATCTCTGCGGGTTTACACCCGAATCGGATGAGCTCGTTTCCTTTAACTTCGAAGACAACGTCTTCTCTCTCGCCGCAAACCCGTCCGAAGCCTTTGGCGAAGGAGGTCAGTACGTCTACCACGTCAGGGAAGCGCTCTGGAACCGGTTCTTTGAGGAGTGGTTTGAGAAGGAGGATGTGCTCGAAACGCTGATGGTCGAGGATTTCGGGCAAGGGTTTGTTGGGTTCAAGATCCGTTCCTCTCCTGAAACAAGCGAAGATTAACGATCGGATTGACCAATTTACTAAGTTTCTCGCTTCATTCCTCCTGTAATAGTTATTCGTATAATAAAGATGTATGGGAGAAAGTGACTTTTTCGTGAAAACTAGGATCGAGCTAAGCATAGCCAGGATTTCCGAGTTGTTAGGAACAGGAGTTTTTGGTAATCAAGGCGTTTTTCAAGAATCTGCCTTAACCGAGGTTATGGTGAAACTCCACGATTTACTTCAGACGCTAAATCAGTTGGGACACCGAGTAAGCTTTACGGAAGACGTCGCGGATGGTGATGTCACTGACCTAGTGTCCCGTGTTAGAAACGCGGTTTGCCACTCCGGATCAGACGCACATCTCTTGGACAGGGAGCACCAGATTAAATTTACCTTCAACGTGGCCTATGGGAGGTGCAACTTGATGACTTTGAACGGGAGGGAAATAACTTCAGATTATGAGGACGATGTGTGTTTCTTCTTCGGCGAGCAGAAGATTTATCTAAACCGACATATTGTTAAAGCTCTGCAGGAAGCAAAAGTTAAGTATGGAGAGCTGTACCCAACCCCGGGTGGTCCTAATTAATACCTACACTTGAATGTACAAAACAACGATTGTTGCTAGGAAAGAAGGAAAGTCGCACAAACTTATCCATACAGGAATAAGAAAGGATGGTTCAATTCACGTGTTTTTTCCACGAGCACAAGGTTGGAGAATTAGAAGCTCCAAGGAGGTACCATTTTCTTCGGGTTACAAAACTGTAACTTTCGATGGAAACGTTAACGAGAAGGTTTTTAATCCCCACGTCTCCTACCATCCAGGAAAGGGTGTTACGCATGTTAATGCGCTCAACGAGAACGGTGAGGAGATACATTTTATTAAGGATCGGAGTAGCGTGAAGCCTGATCTGATGGAACAGGAAAAATCGTTCTCCCCCATTGTGACAATACTCTTACCACCTGATTTATCCCTGTTCGATACTGTTAAAGAAACGGAGATCCGAAACGTCCTCCCATTAGATTTTCATGAATCCCCAAACCCTAAAGGTTTAATAGTGGAACTTTTTGCTCATGGAAAAGACGGATATATTGATCCAGATTCCCTCCAATTTAAGGAATTCAGGAAGATAGTTGCAATAGTACCGATCGAACATAGCATGGAAACATGGCTGACTTACTCGCTTGTCTTAGCTAACGTTCCTAATCTAGGAATCAGACCTAACCCAGAGATTGTTTGCTTTATTTGGGGTAAGGATGAGCCATTTGCATTTTGCTTGAACGGTGGGGTTGGTTAGAAGTAACTAGGTTTCTTCCGCAGTGCTAAAATTCGGGTGATGGCTGAGAACAACGGTTCTAATGCACTTTTTGGATGTATTGGCGCCATCATTGCGGCCGCCTTATTTTTCTATGTTATCGATTGGGGATTATTAAGCGGCCGAATCACCGAATACCCCCTATCTTGCCCAAGTGATTACACGGAAGGAAACGGTTGTTTCACTTTAAGCTCTACACATTATTACCCAGACAAAGAATCACAGACGGTGAGAATGAAAACGGAGTATGAAATCAAAACGCTAACGAAGTGTAGTGTAATAAGCCGGAGGAACTGGGAATGTGAGTTCGATGATGGCTCGGCTAGCTTTGGTTTCACAGATGGCAAGTTCCATTCAGTTACTCTTTGGTCGAACTTGTTGACAATTGAAGAGCTGTGGGGAAGTGATCTTCAGTACATCAGTAGGTTTATGTACCTCTTAGAAGATTGGAACATACTTTAGATCTTAGTATTTTCCCGCAGTGCTAAAATTCGGGTGATGAGTAGATATCTGAGGATTTTCCTCTGGACCATTTGGCTGATTGCTCTCTCGCTCGTTGTCATATCACTACTGTTTATTGTCTTGTTTTACATTTACTTGACCACCAAAGATTTTCCGGTGTATTTAAGGTTTCCGATTTTAGCGTTGGCCGCCGCATTTTTGTTTTGGGCGATCTACTCGGGTCTCAAGAAGGGTCGTAATAAGACTAAATTACTTAAAAATGGGGACGTTCTCAAATCTAAGCTTCCTTAAGTACCGGTTGGAAACCGCTAGCTTTTCTCTCCTCCCCACAAGTTAAATGAGTTCTTGGCCCAGTCTGGTAAGATGATCGTTCAGTCGTTGGAAGTTGTAGTCGGAGTATTCTTCTCCCAAAATCATTTTGGCATTGGAGGAAGCATGAATAAGTTGCGCTGCTGCCACGGCCGTTTGCAGGTTGTTCACCGCTTCTTTACGATTTATATCGATTTTCCGAGCGTCTAAGTATACTTCTAAGTGACGAAAGCGCCTGTCTTCTGGGAGATCAGAAAGTAGAAAACCTAGATCAACCCATTGCCCCCCGATGTGCAAACCTCTCCAGTCAATGGAGTAGACTTTTATTTCCGTGTTGTTCTGGATTAACAAATTGTCAGGCTTGTAATCCCAACGGACCAGAACTTCATTTCCGGTATTGAAGATGTGGACTAGTGCATCAGTATTGACTTTTCTAAGCGTATTTCTCCAAAGTTTGGTTCCCGGATTAAGACCCCTTATAAGGTCATATTTTTCCAGGGCTCCGGTTAATCTTTGCATTCGCTCTTTCAGTTCGGAGATGACTATTTCCTGGGAGTAGCGAGGGAGATCTCTCTGCTCGAGGAACATCTCTAACGATCCGTGAATTTTGGCGAGAAGTTGCGCTGCATTGTCGAATGATTTAAGCACCAAATCGTTTTGATCTTCTTCACCCATTAATTCATTTAAAGTTTTACTGTTTTGGATGAACTCTTGGGCGAACCAGACCTTCTCTGATCTTTCGCCTTTTTCATCCTCTTCGTTTATTAAGAACGGATTACCAATGATTCTGGGCGCGTTTAGGTTTAACTGGTTGGCGGTTTCTTGATTTTCTCGCTCCTCGGCGGGAGCGTATTTTAGGATTACTTGGCTTCCGTCCCTCAACTTGCACAAGTAGGTGTTTGTCTTTCTGTACTTAGGGATAAATTCGAATTTTTCGATTTCTCCGGGGTGACCGAAAATCTGAGCGGAAATCACTTTCATATTTTCTTCCCGGAGGGGTGAGCGGAGCTGATTTTCTTCCACGGTCTAATTCTACTCGAAAAGGTCACCGTACCCACCGGTTAGAAACCACTAGCTTGCCTCTAACATCCAACATCCGATATTCTGCTCTTGATGCCTAAAGTATTCGTCACCCGCAAAATTCCCCAGGCCGGATTGGACCTTTTGAAAGGTGTCGACTTTTCCGTCTGGGAAGAGGATCGGGTTATTCCCCGCGAAGTCCTTTTGGAACGGGTTAAGGGAATGGACGCCATCCTTTCCCTCCTGACCGACAAGATCGATGGGGAAGTGATGGATGCCGCCGGTTTGCCCAGCCCCGACGCTAGCGGTCGGGGCCCCGACATCCGTTCGTCGGGGCTGAAACTTATCTCCAACTACGCCGTCGGCTACGACAACATCGACGTCCCCGCCGCGACCCAGCGCAAGATTTTCGTTTCCAACACTCCCGGTGTTTTGACCGAAGCGGTCGCTGAGCACGCCTTCGCCCTCCTTCTCGCGATTGCCCGCCGGATTCCGGAATCCGACCAATTCACCCGCCAAGGAAAATACAAGGGTTGGGAACCGGAGCTGCTGTTAGGAACCGAGCTTCAGGGCAAGGTTTTGGGAGTGGTCGGGTTGGGGCGGATCGGTTCGCGAGTGGCGGAGATGGCGAACAAGGGAATGGGAATGAAGGTTCTCTACCACGACCCCAAGCAGGACGCCGCTTTTGAGAAGGAGTACGGCGCCGTTTACAAAGGCAATCTAGATGACCTTCTCAAGGAGGCCGACTTCGTCTCGATCCACGTCCCGCTCCTGCCGGCGACCCGCCACCTGATCAACGCCGAAAAGCTGGCGCTGATGAAGAAGTCCGCCTACCTCATCAACACCTCCCGGGGACCGATCGTGGATGAAGCGGCTCTTGTGGAAGCGCTGAAAGCTGGAATCATCAAAGGCGCGGCGCTGGACGTCTTTGAAAACGAACCGAACCTATCGCCCGGATTGGCGGAACTCCCCAACGTCGTTCTCACCCCGCACACCGCCTCAGCGACTCACGAAGCGCGGGGAGCGATGGCAGTCTTGGCGGCGCAGGCGGTGCTGGATGTTTTGGCGGGCAAGCCGCCGGTGAATCTGGTGAATAAATGAAAAAATTTCTTCCGATTTTGGTAATTGCCGTTTTCCTCGCCGTGGGCTTCACCGTTTGGTGGTACAACACTGATTTTTTGCCCGAGAAGAACGCCGGGGATACTTCCGGCACGCCGGCGCCAGGTGAGGAGGACGTGCCGGAGACAGTAGTGGGCGAGGGAGTGACGGAAGTGGCTGTCGAGAGCAGCGAATACTCTTTCTCTCCCCAAACGATCACTGTCAAGAAAGGAGCGACGGTTAAGCTCACCTTTAAGAATGTCGGGAACACGATTCACACCTGGACGATTGACGGCCTCAACGCCGATACCGGCTCGATCCTTCCGGGATCAAGCAAAACGATCGAGTTTGATGCAACCACAGCAGGGACGTACGAGATCTACTGCGCCGTCGCCGGCCATAAGGAATCGGGAATGGTGGGAACACTAAAAGTTGAGTGAATATTTAGCTCCAAAGGTGGTGATTGAATTATGAACGTACGCAAACTTTTATCTTTTTTGGTAATCGCTTTAGTCTTCGGTTTGGGCGGCTACTTCGCAAGTAAATATCTTCCGGTCGGAACAGTTTTCGCCGACAACGACAACGACGGAATTACCGATGATGTCGATGCCGATGACGACAACGACGGGATTCTGGACACGGAGGATGTAGACGCCCAAGAGGACCATCATCTCGACCACGACAATGACGGCACCAATGATCCGGAAGATCTCGACGACGACAACGACGGAATTGAGGACGAGGAGGATGATTCCGACCTGGATGAGGACAACGATGGGATCGACGACGGCGACGACCTCGACGACGATGGTGATGACAAGATCGACACCGAGGAAAACGAGTTTGAGAACGACCTCGATGAAGACGGCCAGGACAACGAAATCGACCAGGACGACGACAACGACGGGTCGCTGGATTCCGAGGATTCCGACGACGACAACGACGAAGTGGAAGATGCCGAGGACACCGACGATGACGGCGACGAAGTCGAGGATGACGAGGAAGAAATCGAGGATCACGGAGGTGAGTAAAGAACGCCTACTCAGTTCAATCCAATACGCCACCGGTTGGTTGCTAATTGCTTTGTTCGGCTATTCTTTTGTCCTGCCGGTTTTCGTGTCCGAATTACCGACGATTCCGGGAATTTTCCCGGCGCTGGTGTTAACTTTCTTCACCCATGCGACGCTGGGAGTGCGCTCGACGACTTTGCGGTATCACATTTGGCGGAGTTGGCTGGATTTGGTTTTCTTAGGATCCTGGGCGCTCGCTTGCGGAGCTTTTGTTTGGTTCGCTTATCTGCAGCAATAGATGCTACCGACCCATATAGTATATGCTTTAAAACTATATACTATAACAGGCTTCTTTAATTTTCGAATTTTGACTTTGATATACTAATCCAATGGCAAAGCGGTTTGATCTCTCGAAGTACCAGCCCCTCTTTATTCCTCTCTCGATCCTGTTCAGCGGCCTAACGATCGCCGCTGCGGTTATCTTCACCGGCGGGTTGGGGAGAGTCACCTCGAGCGCGGATAATTCCCCGACCGGAGATTCCAGCGGCGAGGTTCAGGTTTCCGTGGATGACGACCCTGGTCTGGGTGACCCGAACGCGCCGGTGATCGTGGTCGAATTCTTGAGTTTTGAGTGTCCCTTCTGCAAGAGCTTCCACGACGAAACCTTTCCCCAGCTCAAGTCCGAATACATCGACACCGGCAAGGTCCGATTTGTCGTGCGGGACTTCCCCCTCTCCTTCCAAGACCCGGCCGCCACCAAGGACGCTCTGGCGGCGGACTGCGCGCACGACCAGGGAGGGGACGCGGCGTACTTTGGGTATCTCGACGAGATCTTTGCCCGAACCGGGACGGAAGGCGCCGGCCTGCCGAAGGTCGGAAAAATCAGCGGCTATGATGACGCTGCCAAAAAAGTTGGTCTGGACCTAACCCGGTTTGGCAGCTGCCTCTCTTCCGCCCAATTCAAAGAAGAAGTGGCGAAGGACCTGGCGGACGTGATGAAGTTGGCACAGGATAATCCCAGCGTCTTCTCTCAGGGGATCGGGACGCCGACTTTTGTCATCGGCAAGACCGATTCGTCCGGGACTTTCACCGGCCAGGTTTTGTCGGGAGCGTATCCCTTCGCATCGTTTCAACAGGTGATTGATGACTTGCTTAAGTAACAATTTGGGAGGGGGTGACCTTTATGTATAACTGGATGTGGCCGATGATGGGATCGTACAGCTACGGGAGCTCCAGCTTTTTCTGGCAACTGCAGTGGCTGGTGGTTTGGGGGCTAACGGTCGCTCTCTTGGTAGCGGCGGTGCGCTGGATTTGGAAGAAGGGGAATAAATAAGTGCTGCCCTTCGCTATCGCTTAGGTTTCAATTTTCGCTTTGCGAAAATAGGTTAGTAGAGATAAAGTATTTCCTTTTATGGCAAAATAGGCCTGTGGAAGCAGAACCCACTCCCGGACAAAATCCTGAGCTTCCCGTTCCCGAGAACACACCCTCATCCGAGGTTGCCCGGGGTGTGGAGGAGTCCGTTCCGAACGCTCCCTCTATTCCCCCATCTCCGCCGCCCCTCCCTCCCGTTTCTCTCCCCGTTCCCGCCCCCGAAGAACCCCTATCTCCGATTTCTCCTCCGACCGGACTGGAACCCGAACTCTCCGCTCCCTCTCTATCCCCGCAAGAAGCAAAAGCTTCCCAGAAGCTGCCGCTAACGGCGGAGCTGCGCTGGCTGGGAGAGTGGTGGAGCCGGCACCTGCAGAAGCTTCCGGGCGCTCCCGCCGCCCGCAAAGGGGGCGCCGAGCTGGTGCTCTTGGAGGTGATCGTTCCCCGCGACAGCGAGATCAAGGCCAACGCCGCCGACCAATTCTTTGCAGCGATCGCCGGGCTCAAATCCAAATCTGGTTTGAGCTTCGAAATCGTCGCCGACCATGAGCACATCCATTTTATTGTGGTGGTGCCTCGGGACCTTCAACCGCTGGTGGAGAAGCAGTTGCACGCGGCCTACGCCACGGCGGAAATCCTTGAAATTCCCGATTACGACATCTTCCAGCGAGAGGGCTACGTTGCCTTCGATCAGATCGTAACGACTGGACCAAAATATTACCCAATTAAGACCTACGTCGACCTGGGCGAGGAGACCGATTCCCTCAACACCATTACCTCGGCTCTGACCAAGCTTGCACCGGGCGAGGCGGCGGTGATCCAGCTGGCGGTCTCTCCCGCCGATTCCGGATGGCAGAAACAGGGCCAGTCCTTTGTTCTCAAAGCCAAGGAAGCGGAGCGAAAGCCCGAGGGGGAGAGAAAGGTTGTCATGGGCAAAGAATCCGAGGAGGCGATATCGCGGAAGATAAACAAGCCCGGCTTCCACGCCCTGGTCCGGATCGTAACGGTCTCCCCAACCAAAGAATCGGCGGAGCTGCACCTCTCCAACATCATCACCAGCCTGGGCCAGTTCTCCTCGCCCCAGTTGGCTTCCTTCTCTCGCAAACGAGTCTGGTTCAAGAAGTCCTTCATGGTGGATTTCCTCTACCGGCACGTGCCGCGGTTCCTGCACTGGACGGTTTTTTCGAGCGAAGAGATGGCGACGCTTTTCCACCTTCCCAATAAGGTAGTGACCACTCCCACCATCAAGTGGTTGGGGTCAAAGTCCGGGGCCGTTCCCTTGGACCTACCGACCGCTGGCCTCTACCTGGGGTTGGCCTCCTCCCGGGGGGCGGAGATGCCGGTCTATCTCCAGAAGGACGACCGCCGTCGCCATACCTACATCATTGGCCAGACTGGCACCGGCAAGAGCGAGCTGCTCAAGTTCATGGCCTACCAGGACATCCTGGCCGGCGAGGGGGTCTGCTTCATCGACCCCCACGGGGACGCCGTCGAGGACCTACTGCAGATGATCCCGGAGGAGCGGGTGGCGGACGTCGTCTACTTCGACCCCGGTGATCCGGAACGGCCGCCGGCCCTCAACATCCTGGAAGCCGAGACCGAGGAGGGGAAACACCTCGCCGTCAACTCCTTCATCTCCCTGCTCTACAAGCTCTACGACCCCAACCACACCGGGGTGATGGGGCCGCGGTTGGAGCGGGCGGTCCGGAACGTGATGCTGACAGCGATGAGCGAGAAGGGGAACACCCTCATTGAGGTCTTTCGCCTGCTGACCGATCCTGATTTTGCCGCCGGCAAGGTTCCCACCATCACCGACCCCATCGTGAAGAAGTACTGGACGGACGAGCTGGCCCAGACCTCCGATTTCCACAAGAGTGAGACTCTCGGCTACTTTGTCTCGAAGTTCGACCGCTTTGTGACCGAGAAGCTAATGCGCAACATCATCGGCCAGGGCCAATCCTCCTTCAATTTCCGGGAGGTGATGGACCGGAAAAAGATTCTGCTGGTCAATCTTTCCAAGGGAAAGATCGGCGAAGAGAACTCCAACTTCCTGGGGCTCATTCTGGTTCCCAGGATTCTCACAGCGGCGATGAGCCGGGCGGATACTCCCGAAGAACAGCGGCCGGATTTCAACCTTTACGTGGACGAGTTCCAGAACTTTGCCACTCCCGATTTCGTTCAGATCCTGTCGGAGGCCCGTAAATACCGGCTGGACCTGATCGTCGCCAACCAGTTCATTGGCCAGTTGGCCGAGGAGATCAAGAAGGCGGTCTTCGGGAACGTGGGGACCAAGGTTCTCTTCCGGGTGGGGGCCGAGGACGCCGAATTTCTGGAGAAGGAAATCGAGCCGGATTTCTCCAAGAGTGACCTCCTCAATGCCGCCATCGGCCAGGCCTACGTTCGGCTGCTCATCAACGGGGTTCCCTCGATCCCCTTTACGATGAAAACCGACTGGGCCCGGATCCAGGCACTCTCCCGGGATCCGCAGAAAGCCGGCAGGATCAAAGAGCTCTCCCGCACCAAATACACTCGCCCGGCGGGTGAGGTGGAGGAGGAGATTAAGCGGCGCGCTGGGCTCTGATTTCCGCTCGGGGAGCGCCTCTTCGGAAACACCGTCCCTGTCTGCTGAACAGTTCGCTTCTCCCTCGTCGCCTTCGCTCCTGCGGGATGTTCCTTATAGGCATCTCCCCTGCGCTGACATGCGACCCCTAAACCATATCTTTGCGTGCTATGATATTTACCAGTTATGCCGGAAAATAATCCCGTTGATCCCGAGCGCCAGCAGGCGGTGGAGAGCCTGGCGGCCGCCTACTCGCTGGAGGAGCCCCCGATCTCGGGAGAGGGTCCCAAGATCAAGGTTCCCCACGCCGTTGCTACCCTGGCCTCTCTCTATGAGAAGGTCCGCCAGGCAATGGAATACAATGAGCCCCATCTCTTTCGGCGCGCCTCCACCGAACGGATCCTTTCCCGTCGCCTGCGGGCCGAATCCAATTCCAAGCTGGTAGCGGAGGGGCTTCTGAAGGAGCTGATCCGGGGCCGCTACCTCAAGAACGACTTTTACCCCGAGAGCATTACCACGGAAATCGCCCGGATCCTGGAAAAATACCGCCAGCTCCTGCAGGCGCGGGAGATATCCACCGCCAACGGCGATTTCTCCCTGGTCGTGCGCTGGGCTTCCTCCGAGATCGAGGAGTTCTTTGCTCCCCCCGCCCGGCAGGACGCCCTGGCGAACCTGATGCTTATCAATCTGAAGAAAACGGTTATTCTCTCCGACCCCCAGCTGGACGAACGATACTCGTTGGTGCAGCTGCAGCTGGCAATTTATCGTAATCTTCTCAAGCTGGATCGGGCGATGCTTGATTTCAACATCTTCGAGATGTTCTACCCCGATTGGAAGACCAACGGGGAGGCCCATCTGGGAGAGGTAATCGGCAACTTTCCCCAGATCAAACTGGCGACCGAGAAGCTTTCGAAATACCATCTCTCCGGAGCGCTATCGGCACTGGTCCGCCGCTTCTCCTCCCCCTTCGTGCTTCTTCGCGATGCGCTAGAGCGAGCCGGCGCTAAGATTTTGAGCGACAAGGCCCTGTTGGCATCAGAGATTTCAAACTCCTACGCTCACAAGATCGTCCGGGAGCGGGAACGTCTGGCAACGACCACCACCCGGGCGCTGATCTACATCTTCCTCACCAAGGTGGTCCTGTCCTTCGTCTTTGAGCTGCCGGCGGAGCGGCTGATCTACGGGGGAGTACGCACCCTGCCTTTCGTGATTAACTTTCTCTTCCCCCCGCTGTTGTTGTTTCTTCTGACTCTCTCCTTGAACCTGCCGGGACGGGAGAACGAGGAGCGCATCATCGCTGCCGCCAAAGAAGCGGTTTCCTCCCCGAACGGGCAGAGGGGGATCTTTTCCGAGAAGAGCCGAGTGGAGATCAAAAAGCGGGGCGGTGGCCTGGCGCTGACCCTCTTCCTGATCTACTTCCTCGCTTTTTTTGCGATTTTCGGCGCCCTGGGTTGGGGGTTGCACCAACTCGGCTTTACCCTCTTCGGGATCGCCCTCTTCCTCTTCTATACCTCGATCGTGACCTACTTTGGGCTGCGGGTGCGGGAATCCTCCCGGGACCTGGTGATCATCGGCACGAAGGAGACGGTTTTGGAAGTGCTCTTCGATTTCTTCGCTCTCCCCTTCCTCCGGGCGGGGAGCATTATTTCGGCCGGGCTCTCCCGTTTTAACGTGCTGGTCCTGATCATCACGCTGCTGGTGGAGGCGCCCTTCCAGACGATCCTCGAGGTCCTGGAGGAGTGGATCAGCTTCGCCCGGGAGAAGAAAGAAGAGGTTTACTAATGACGCAGCGCCAGCGAGTAATTAGTGCACCCGAGCGCAGCGAGGAAAGCATTAGTTGTTACTATTGATTTATGCTTCTCACAATCCTCCTCGCCGCTTCCATCGCCTCGATCGTAGACCTCGGAGGTCTAGTCCTCTTCTGGGATTATGCCCGCTCCAAGCGGTTTATCTATCTGATCCTCTCTTTTGCGGCGGGAGTACTGCTGACGGCGTCTTTTCAGGAGATAATCCCCGAGGGTTTGGCGGAGGGGGCGAGCCTTCTCTGGGTGATGGCGGGGTTCGGCCTCTTTTTTGTGATCGAGAGGGGGATCATTATCCACCAGTGCCGGGATGAGAATTGCGATGTCCACGCCGGTTCCTACCTGATCGCGATCGGGGACACGATCCACGATTTCCTGGATGGGGTTACCATCGCCATCTCATTTTTGGTCTCCTGGCAGCTAGGAATTGTCTCAACTCTGGCGATCGTTCTCCACGAGATCCCGTCCGGTTTCGGTTCCTTCGCCGTGCTCCTGGCCGGAGTGGCCAGCCGGCGATTTCTCTGGATAGCCGTGGTCGCCTCCTCCGTCGCGGCCCCCTTGGGGGCCCTGACAACCTATCTCGTGCGGGACTGGCTCGACCCCTGGATGGGCCCGCTCCTTCTGGCGGTCGGCGGCGGGTTTATCTACATCGCGGCGGTGGATCTCATTCCCGAAACGCACCACGACACCTCCCGCATCCGTTCCGTTCTCCACCTCATTATTTTCGGATTGGGAATCCTCTCGATGTATCTCATCGACAGAATAATTTAGGGGAAGATAATGCCAGCCGATCTCAAGCAAAAATCTCAGCTCGGAAAGGCCGATTTTGTGATCATCGCCGCTTCGGTCTTGGGGATGGTAATTATGGCCTATCTCACCTATCTCAAATTCAATTCGGGCGGGCTATCTTTCTGCGACATCAGCGAATCGTTTTCCTGCTCCACGGTTAACCAGAGCACCTACGCTGATTTTTTCGGAATTCCGGTGTCCATCCTGGGGTTTCTCTACTTTGCCGGGGTGGGGGGGTTAACATTTAGCAAAAGCACTGAGAGGTCTTTTTACTCTTTGGTTTTTGGGGCCACGGTTGCCGCCCTGGTTTTTTCGCTCTATCTGAGCTACGTCGAGTTCTTTGTTCTCAAGACAATCTGCCTTCTTTGTGAGACTTCCAAGGTGCTGATGATGGTGATCGGTGCCGTTTCTCTCCTCAAGATGCGTCGGGCAAAGAAAGATTTGCCATTTTTAGTAAACTAGAACGTGTTTAAATTTTCTATTCTTTCGGCCTTCCGCCGCCGCCTGGTCGCCTTTTTAGCCATCATCGGTGTCGCCCTCGGTTCAGGATTGTTGATGACGCTGCTCTCCCTCTCGGCCGGGATCGAGTCCCGTTTTAACAACACCTTTCAGGAGGTGGCGGGGACGATTTCCGTCACCGCCGAGGGCGGCACGGCCATCGGCCGAATTATGGGGTCGGTGGGCGACCCGCTTCCCGATTCCTATGCCGTTCGGATCAAAAAGATCGAGGGAGTCGATCTGGCGGCCCCTTTCGTGACCGCCCAGGTCCGCTCGGAAAAGTTTGGGGCGATCGGGGCGTTTGGAGTGGGAATGACCGGGATTATCGAGGGCGAGGAGCTTTTCGAAAATCCCAACGAAAAGATCAAGGAGGGACGGTCTTTTTCGGGAGGAAACGAAGTAATCGCGGGGGCCCGCCTTCTGGAGAGCGCTCGCTTTGCCGACGTGGATATCAATGTCGGCGACACCTTCACCGCCCCCATCGGCAACACCCGCGAGATGGTGGAGCTCAAGCTCGTCGGCACCTACGAAACCGGTTCGGAAACGACCAATTACGGCCTCTTTGGTCCGGTAGCCCTGGTCCGTAAGCTGGCGGATATCGGCAAAAAACAGATCGGCGGGGTGGAGGTGCGAGTCGTTGATCCCCAGGCCGTCAACGAGGTCGCCCAGAGAATCGAAGCGGCCTTTGCCGAGGAAGACCCTCCCGTCAGCGCCAGCGTTCCCCAGGATCTATTTGCCTCCCTCTCCTCCTTTACCGATATGTTCGATATCTTCCTGTTGGCAATCGCTCTGGTCGCGGCGGCGGCCGGCGGAACGGCGGTGATGGTGGTGATGCTCCTGACCGTTTTCGAACGGCGGCGGGAGTTTGGCATCCTCAAAGCCGGGGGTTGGAGCAATTCCAACATCATCACTTCGGTGCTGGTTACTTCCCTAACCCTGGCCCTTCTGGGGGCGGGGGCGGGGATCCTGACAGGTTCGGGAGTGGTCCTAGCGATTCAGAGCATCCTGGAGAGTGTGACCGGCCGGGGGCTGGTGGCCTTTTCTCCGGAGATGTTTCTCTGGGCGGCGGGGATTGGGATTGTTACCGGCTTAATTGGGGGTCTTCTGCCGGCGATTTCGGCGGCGCGGGTTTCGCCGATCGAGACCCTGCGGGGCGAATAAAATGGAGAAAATTTTGAATTTGGAAAAAGTTACCAAAATCTACGGAACGGGAGAAACCAAGGTGGCGGCGCTGGATGGAGTCAGTCTGGATGTAGCACCCGGAGAGATGGTTTCGGTGGTGGGACACTCGGGGAGCGGCAAGACCACTCTGTTGAATATGATGGGAGCGCTGGACCGGCCGACCTCGGGGCGGATTTTTCTGGAGGGGGAGGAGATCAGCCGGATCCCAGAACACCAGCTCTACCGAGTACGCCGCGAGAAGATCGGCTTTATTTTCCAGAGCTTCCATCTCATCCCCACTCTGAACGCGCTCGAAAACGTGCTGGCCCCGACCCTCCCCCTGGGAGAGAGGCGATTCGAGGAACGGGCGCGGGAGCTGCTTAAATCGGTGGGATTGGCGAGCCGAATGATGCATCGTCCCTCCCAGCTCTCCGGAGGGGAGATGCAGCGCGTCGCCATCGCCCGGGCGCTCATTCACGAACCCAGGCTGATCCTGGCGGATGAGCCGACCGGAAATCTGGATTCCAAAACCGGAGAAGAGATCATCAACCTCCTCCTGCGCCTGAACAAGGAAAAGGGAGTGACACTGGTGATCGTGACCCACGAGCCAGATATCGCGAAAAGAGCCGACCGGACCATCAGCATCCGCGACGGCCGGATCGAACCGGCCTGAGATGGGTTGACTTTTTCCCAGCCCCCCTTATAGTTAGAACAGTCAAAAGATTGGAGATAGGAGGGTGCGATGCTGTCTGATCGGCGTTTCACGATTTATCGAACGACTCACCTCTCTCCCCGCCAGGGGACTCTGTTGGGTCTGATCTGGATTGCGGTTCAGCGGAACCGCGAGCTGGGCCGGGGAGCTTTCGTTGACGGCGGGTTGTTGAGAGATCTGATCACCACGGCGCAGGCTCGCAAGCTGATCAATCCTTTGGTCAACTTCGAGCTTCCTCGGTTTACACCCTTGGGGGCGGAGCTGAAGGAGTTGGCCCGGCAGGGATTCCTCCATCTCTCGGAGAACCCGGAGAGGATCGGCTTCCTGGGGACAACCATCTTCGATCTGCCCACGGCGATCTTCCGTCACATCCGCGTCAGCGGCTTCGCTGAGCTCGTGAAGGATCTCGCGGATCCGGACGAAGACAGGGTCCTGGATTCGACGAGAGGCTGGGACCCGACACCGGAGTGATTCCGTTCCAACCGCCTGATTGCCCCGGGCGGTTTCTTTTTGTTCTAGCAAAAAACTAGGTCGCCGCCGGCGGCCGTCCTTTCTTGCGTTAAAATGAACTGATGACCCGATTTAAAAATAAACCGATCCGAGTTGCCGTCGGCCTCTCCGGAGGGGTGGATTCGGCGGTGGCGGCGGCTCTACTGAAAAAGCAGGGATACGAAGTCATCGGGGTGCATCTTTTCTGCTACGACGAGGGGCCTTACTGCACCGCGCCGGAGGACCGCAAAATGGCGGTACGGGTGGCGGCCCACTTGAAAATTCCGATCCTGGTCTGGGATCTACATCGGCAATACCGCTCGAAGGTTATAAGATATTTTTTTGACGAGTACAAAGCCGGTCGGACCCCCAACCCTGACGTCGTCTGCAACCGCGAGATCAAGTTCGGGATTTTTATGGAAAAAGCCCTGCGAGACCTTAAGGTTGACTATGTCGCCACCGGCCATTACGCCCGCATCAAGGAGGATAAGGATGGCTTCCACCTGCTGCGCGGAGTGGACGAGAGCAAGGACCAGAGTTACTTCCTCTACCAATTGTTCCAAAAACAGCTTGAACAAATTATGTTTCCAATTGGCGGCTACACCAAGAAGGAAGTGAGAAAAATCGCCCAGGAGCTGAATATCCCTAACAAAACCCGCCCCGATAGCCAAGGGATTTGCTTCATTGGGCCGGTTCCGGTCGCAAAATTTCTGCGGGAACGGATTCCGGCGAAGACCGGTTCGGTCGTGAACTCCAAAGGTGATGTCATTGGCGAGCACGACGGGGTTTGGTTCTTCACCGAGGGCCAGCGGCACGGTTTTCGGCTTTTTAAGACGACTGGCCTGCCACTCTATGTGATTGGCAAGGACGTGAAGAAAAACACCCTGATGGTTGGCCGGGGCGGGGAGGCAAGAGTGACGCAATTTGAGATCGAAAAGCCCCACTGGATTGGTAAACTAGAGGATATTAAAAATGTGCGGATCCGCCACCTCGGTGAGATCCTGCCGGTCCGTCTGGTTGGACCAAAGGTCACCCTCAAAGAGCCTATCTTTGGAGTGGCGCCTGGTCAGTCCGCCGTTTTCTATCGGGGAAGTGAGGTTCTGGGTGGGGGAGTAATCCGCAAGATTGGTGTCCTGTAGTCGGATGGTAACGTTATCCCCGATACACCACTGTATCGGTGATTTGTTTCAGTAATATCTGTTAGGTAAAATTTTTCAGTTTCAAATTTCCGATTTGATGGATTTTGAAAAAATTTTATTTTTGTATCCCCTTTAGTGGTTATTTGGGATTTATTTTGGGCTCATTTTGAAAAATAGCAGTGTCGGGAATCGATTTGCCAAATTTTGAGCCGATTTTGGCCCTCCTCAATCCAGTAAAAATCGGCTTTGGCGGGAAACGGTCGGAGAGCGAACTTTTCCGATCAGGAGGGACGCTGGGACCGCTTGACTTTTGGTGCCGGCCAAGTTAGAGTGGGGGCGTATGCGGGAATAAGAAACAATTTCTTGTTAAACCCTTTTTGGGCCCCGCATGGGGTCTTTTCAATGCCCCGGTGCCCTTTGACATCAAAATATTTCCTGAACAATTCCAGTCCCGACGACCTATCCGGTGTCGGGAGAGCAAGAGCAAGGAAGGAACTTCAAGCGCGAATGCGCTAGCACGTAGTGCGTAGCATGTAGCAAGTAGTCAAAAACTACGAGCCACGAGCTACAAGCTATTTGCTTTTTTGAGAGTTTGATCCTGGCTCAGGATGAACGCTGGCGGCGTGCCTAAGGTATGCAAGTCGAACGCGCTCCGCAAGGAGTGGCGTGGCGGACGGGTGAGTAACGCGTGGGAATCTACCTCCAA
>Ga0209341_10001694_pt1 | contig 21646 bp, 35 predicted proteins | sample RifCSP13_2_FD_184020 | JGI IMG/M metagenome (GOLD analysis project Ga0209341, IMG submission 184020) | Soil microbial communities from Rifle, Colorado - Rifle CSP2_sed 13_2 (SPAdes) (version 2) | ecosystem: Environmental > Terrestrial > Deep subsurface > Rock core/Sediment | place: Rifle... | reverse complement strand
CTCCTGCGCCGCGGCTACTTGCTCGCGCAATGTCTTCACTTCACCCTGCAGCGCCGCCACCGGCGTGGCCGCGCCGGCCGCGGCCGCAGCCGCAGCCGCTTCCTGCATAATGTCGCCGGCCTGCGCCAACAACTCTTCGAACTTCGGACTCTCCCGCTTCAGCTCCGCCTCAATCGCCGTGACTTTGGTCTTTGCGGCCTCCGTCAGCGATAGAGCACGGAGCGAAGCCAGTAGCCTCAGAATGGTCTCTTTCATGGTTGCTCCTTTTTCGTTGCTCCGTTCTGCGGAGCCTGGATTGTCCCGGCGGTCTGCCGGGAGAACTTGATATTGCTCGCGCGCGCTGGCCAGGGCCGCTTCTGGGTCCTCGCCCGCCGCCAACTTCAAAATCTTTCCGCCCGCCGCCGGAAACATCACCACGTCCGCCGTGCGCGGAGTGTTCGGGATCGGCTCCTGCGCTTCGAGCACGTCGGCCCCCCGGCCGTCAATGTCGCGGCGCGCGCGCTTCAGTCCGATCACGGCGTTGATCGACACGCCCGGCTGGTGCCCGCCGACTTCCTGGCCGGCCAGCAATTTCTCGCGCAGCCAGCCTTCGCTCTTGAGCAGATGCAGCTCGCCGAGCAGCGCATCGGCTTCCGCGCGCACGCCCTTCCAGTTGCCGACCCAGGCCCGCACGTTGCCCTTCTCCTGATGGTCGGCGTTAGCCGGCGCGCCCTCGAAGTGCGCTGCCGCCTTGCCGATGAACTCGCGCGTGATCCATACCGGCAGCTTCGAGCCGGGCACCTGTATCTGCGACAGGCCCGCGCGGATAATTACCGCCGGCCAGATCCACCCATCATTGGCCGGCTTCGAAAGCTCTCCGTGGGCCAGCAGCCACTCCACCAGCTCAAATCGTAATTTCATCGCTCACTCCCTTCCCCCGTGGCTCTTGCTTTCGCGGCGCGCGGCTAAGCGCGCTGCGCAGTTACGGGCGGTATATCCGCCCCGAAGCGGAACTTCTGTCCGTCCACCGTCACCACGGTGCGGCCATCCTTGCTTTTGTCCAACACGGTCCCTTTCGGGAAGTCCTGCGGCCCGCGCGGCTGCGGAAACCGCGCGTAGTCGGCGATCATCTTGCCGTCCTCGGCGTGCGAACCAAGGCACACCTTCACCTGTGGTCGCAGCTCTTCCTTCGTCCCCTTTTCCTGCTTCTGTTCTTCTTGCATCGTTCCTCCTTTTGATTCCAGCCGTTAACGGCTGGGCTACGGTAAATCCTTTTCTCCAGCCCCGGCAGGCCGGGGCGCTCATGCCGCCAGCGCCCGCGCCCGCGACTCCTCCAGGCGCTTGTCGAGCGCGCTGGATGCCGCGATGTGCGGCGCCATCGCGCACGAGCACTGAATGTTTTCGCTGGCCGACTGCGCTGCCGGCTCCACCGCCGGATCGTGCGGAAAACGCAGTGTCGCTCCGGTATCCGGATTCACGAAGCGCTGGTCCACCGGAATCGGCGGCGACGCTCCCAGCAGCAGGTGCCCCACGCGCGGCACCCGCGCCACGGGATGATGCCGCCAATCTTTCTGGACCGCGCCTTTGCCGTAACGCTCCGCCATCTGCCCGATCCGCGCATCGCTCGCTATCGCCTGCACCGTCGGGATCTCCGTGGCCGCAATGCGGAACGCCCGCTCCCCTGCCTTCGACCACAAGCTCGGCGGGCCTTTTTCAGTTCCCCCGAGCGCCCCGGCAATTTCATTGATCGTTTCGTGGAACGGCTTGCCACCCATCAGCGAGCGCCGCAGCGCCGCATTGATCAGCCCGCGCGTCTCGTTCGTGATATTGGTGATTGCGATGGCACTGTAATCCGTTGCTGCCGCAAGGTCCTCCAGGGGCAGCCGCCCGTAACTGACACCCAGCCCGGCGCGGCCAAACGGGACATCCACCACATCGCGGCCAATCTCGAACCCGCGCCGCTGCCCCTGGCCCACCTGGTTAGCCAGGCGCCGCCCCAGCTCGTCGAGCAATCGGTCGAGGTCCTGCCGCACGGCATCGAGCTGGAAGCGCGTGTAACCTTCGTTGGGCAGGCCCGCGAGCCGCGCCAAGGCATCGCGCCGCGCGTCTTCGAGTTCCCGGATCATGCGGCGAATGACTTCTTCCGGCAAATCCCTGCCTTCCCGCAGCAGCCGGTTCACGCGCTCGGTAAATTCCTCTTTCGCGCTAGGCAACGCTCACCTCCCCGCTGCTCGGCAATAATCCCTGGATAGTTTCCAAAACCGAGCGCACGTCAGCCGGGGCTTCCTCCAGCAAACCGGGTAATTGCGCGGACAGTTTTCCCGCATCCGCTTCGCCGGTTTCGGCGAGTTCGGCCGCCGCGCCATCCTGGCGCTCCAGAAATGCGGCTGTCTCGCGCCAGCCCGCGTTTGAGGCAATCTGTCCCAATGTCTCATTCCCGGAAAATAATTCGTAGCTCATCGGAATTTTCTTCGCAGCTCGTCCTGGCTGACGACCTCCATTGCGCCCAGTCGAAACGAGCCGAATCCTTCCCGGTAATAAAACTGCGGCCGGGAGCCTCGCGCATCGATGACGACCGTATGCCCTTGCATTTTATTTCTCCGCACGAATGATTCTTTTCGGCGCAACGAGTCCGGGTGCATCGTGATTTTGTCGTTTTTCTGGACCTGCAACGTTTTCACTTCGATGGCATGTCGGCCCACGATCACGTCAGTCGGCGAATTGTCCGGCGTTTCTTTCCCGCCAGAGATCTGCGCCACGCGGCGCTGCTCTCGATCTGCGCGATGCTGCATGGCCCGCGTTGCCGGCACATGCATACGTTTAGCTCGTAGAGCCCGAGCGTCCTTATCGCGTTCCGCTTTACTGCCGCCGCCGTCAATATCTGCAGGCTTCTTGCCGACGAACTCCGCTGGCCCTTTGGTGATATTCCCGGAATCGTCGATGAACACGGATGTCCCGTTGATGGTCACCCACCGCCCGTTTTCCTCCCCGGACTCAGCCTCCAACGCGCGCGGCTCGGTTTCCAGATCAGAGCCGCGACCGCCAGGGAGCGGTGGTTCGTCGTTGCGGTTCCGGTAATCCCGCGCCCGCTCCGCTTCTTTCTCCGCGCGCGCTTTGCGGAGCATCTCCGCGGGGTCTGCTTCCACGCCCAGCTGCTGGATCTGGATGGCCAGGGCGTTCGCCGCGGTCTCCTCGTCCACCAGGCCCTCGGCCCGCGCCAGCGATAGCGCGCTCACCGTCTGCGACAAGGCCGTCGCAATCTTCCCCTGGTCTTTGACCGACAGTTCCGGCATCTGTACTTCAAAGGCCTGGTTGATATTCTCGGGCAGCGCGCCCGCGGCAATCTTGGCGCTGATCACGTAGCGCAGCATCTCTTCGAGCTGGTACTTCACGTCGCGCTGCCGCCGCGTCAGCATCTTGAGCGCCGGATCGCCCATCTCTAAAGCCGTCGCGCGGTTCACGTCGCCGCCTTCGGCAAACCAGTGCGGCGGGAAACCGAATCCCGCCAGGATCATCGACTTCACCGTCTGCACCATGCGGTTCTGCTCGGAGGCGGCCAGTTGCGGCGAGACCGCTTTCCATTCCGTGTTCTCGTTGTGGACGCGCACCCCGGCGGCGGCAGGCCCCGCGGGGTTTTTCTTGAGCCAGTCGTCAATCTGCTCCTGGGTGGCGCCGCGCAATAACAAGTCCCAGATGAACGCGCCCTGATGCTTGGTATGCTGCACCGCCGCCCAGATCATTTGCTCCAGCGCGCCCGCCAGGTCGGAGCTTTTGAACAGGTCGGAGATGCCGCGCGTAGCCGCGCGCGCCTTGCGCAGCGGCCAGTAGAAACATTCCCCGCGCAGCATTCCGTACTCCGGTGAAAAGGGGTCTTCGTCGCGGCTCACCACGCGCAGCCGCTTGGCTTCCTTTTCTTGGTAGTCGCGCTTCAACGTCACCGCCAGCGCCGGGCCGGTGGCGCGGCCGGGATCGCCTTCGAGCGTCGAGTACTCGACCGCGTCAATCCACAGCGGATCGGTATCCGCGATGCGCACCTGCCCGCTCACCGGATTGGTGTAGCACTGCACCAGCGACTCGCCGAAGACCGACTGCCCCTGCACCATCTGCGGAACGAATTTGTCGAGATCGTTCCAGGGATCGTGCCAGAACTCGTCAAGCGTTTCCTGCACTGCGGGCTCTTCCGCGGCCACGCTAACGCCCTCGCCGCAAATGAAGTCCACCAAAATCTCGACGCACCGCGCGGCCACATTGTTGGTGACGTAGAGGTAATAGGCGACGCGCTGCATACGGTCCTGCTGCGGCGCCAGCAAGTCGCGCACGTTGGGGGACTGCGAAAGCCTGCGGTATCCGGCATCCGGCCCGCCTTGGTTCGGGAACAGGATCGGCACTCCCGCCTCGATGGCGCGAATCTCCGCGCCATCGTCCTGAGCGAGCGCAGCGAGTCGAAGGGCCGCTCGCTCCGGCCGATACCCGATGTTGAGTGTCGTCAACCTCATCGTTGCTACCTGCCGAAAAGTCCCACGCCCACCGGCTCGCGATCCGCGTCGAAGAACGACTCCCGGTCATCGCCGTAGCCGCCGCGTTCCCAAATGCCGTCGCGCGCGTCCGTGGCCGCCGTGCCCGCTTCCGCCGCCGCCACGCCCGAGTCGGCGGCATGCAGCGCCAGGGCCAGCGCCCAGAAGCGGTCGGCATGGCCTGCTTCGGTGCGCTCGGCGTCGAAGCGGATATTCCCCGCCGTGGTGATGATCTTCTTCACAGCGTTGATGTCGCGCCGCAGCAGCCGGTCGTCCGGGATGCGGATGGTGCGCTCCTCGAACGCCTTTTTCATGGTCACCGCCAGGTCCTGCTTCACCTGCATGGTGAATTGCACCGGCTCGACCCGCCCGGCAAATTTATTAGCCAGCCGCTCCGCCAGGTCCATCCCGAGGCCGGAAGCGTCAATGCAGCCGCGCAGGGCTTTCAGTTCCGGAGCGTTCACCACGTCCGCAATAGCTTTCTCCTGCGCCGCAAACTGCGCCTTCGGCATCTCCTTCATCATCCGGACGGTGCAGACATCGCCGAGTTTCTCGACCAGCGTCAGCACCGAGAGGTCGCGCGTGCGGCCCACGTCAAAGCCCCAGTAGCATGGCCCCTGCGCCACCCAACCCACAGGCAAATCTTTCGAGGCGTCTGCGCTTTCACAACTGACGATCAGTTCCAGCGGGATGTAATTCTCCGAGTCGGAGTGGAACACGCACTCATATTCCTGCTGCCAGACATCCTCATCGCCAATGGCCTGGCGCAGCTCGGAAATCTCAATGGGGCAGCCGTCCCGCACGGCCATCTCCACGTCGCACCAATGTCCGCTCCACGCACCGGCATGAACGGGCTGTGAATCAGGCGCCATGCCGCCCGTCAGCCCCAGTTCTTTGGCCAGCTCGAAATACTTTCCGCGCTGGCCGTTCGGGGTCGAGATCACGCGCAGCTTCAATCCGCCGCGCGAGAGCCGCCCGAAAGCCGCCGCCCAGATGGCTTTGTCCTGCTGGTGGAAGGCGAACTCATCCAGGATCATGTTCCCGGTATAGCCGCGCGCGGTGTCCGGATTTGCCGGCAGGCCAATGATCCGGGAGCCATTCGGGAATTTCACCTCGTGCTGCAGGAGCTGCGTCTGCTCGAAGAAGCTGGTCTCGACTTCCCCTTCGGCGATGCGCATGGCGTGAACGTGGTCGCGGACTTTCTGCATGAATTCCAGCGATTGGCGCTCGCCGCGCGACAGCACGATCCAAAGCGATTTCTGTCCCATCGCCTCAATCACCGCTTCAAGCGAGGCCGCAAAGGAGTAGCCGATCTGGGTGGACTTCACCGCCAGCTTGAACCGCGAGCGGTCCTTCACCCAGCGCTCCTGATACGAATAGAGCGGCACCAGCGCTTTATTGCGTGGCGAGGCCATAAACTTCCAACACTCTTTCCCGGTCAGCCGGCGTCCACTCGCCGGGCTGCTTATCGATCACTTCTTTCAAGCCTTCCGCCGCTGCTTTCACCTTGGCGTCCTTCTCCTGCATGGCCTCGAATTTGCGCTCGTTGAACTCGATCTCGCGCCGCCGCAGCTCAATCTCCATGCGCTTCAGCTCCACGCGGTCGAGCGCCGTCAGCGCGTAGGTCGCCGCGATGGGGTCGGAGCGTTTCAGCGCCTCCTTCACGTCGGAGAGCGCCTGCGTTAAGAGCGCCTTGCCCATGCCCACGGCGGTGATGTCGCCAGCCTGCATCTGCGCCGCAATGGCATTGGCCTGCTCCTGAGTCGCTTCGAGCGAGCGCTGCTCGATGGCGCATTTGGCCAGGTAGCGTGAGAGCGACGAGCGCGCCACGCGCTCCCTGGTGGCGGCCTGGAGCTCCGCCTGGATTTTGGCAATGGTCCAGTTCTCGCGCCGCCCGCGATGCACGATGGTGAGCCCTGCCAGGCTCAACTTCTCGGCAGCGAAATGCGTGCGCCGTTGCACTCAATTACAACCTCACTCCAGCGTCTTCGATCTTCCCGTCCACCAGCAGCAACCCCCGCGCCGTCAGCGACGCCGCAATGATCTTCTGCTCGCCGCTGTCATCGTCCCGGAGCCGCTCGCAGCGGATGAATCCGTTCTCCTCCAGGTAGCTCAGGTAGCTCACCAGGTCCCGCATCCCCAGCGGAATATTCCGGTCGCGCAGCGTGAGTTGCAGATGGCGGATGGTGATCAGGTTGGGGTACTCCTGCTTCAGCACCCAGACGATTTCGCCGCGCCGCAGATCGTGTTTTGTCGCCGCACTCATAGTTCGACCCCGCTCACTATGACCCTGAGCCTAGCCGAATGGGTCATGGTCTCTCCTGTCCGAGATGCGCAACCACCTGCGACTGCAACTCCGCCACCGTATCGCGCACTTGCTCCAACTTGTCGGAGTTCACCTGCATCGCCAGCACCAGGTCGTGCTGGCTGCCCGCCGTGCGCTCCACCGTGTCGGCGAGTCTCCCCATGCCCTGCGCGATGCCGCGCTGGGAATCGATAAATGGCGGCGCATAGCTGCTCGCCAGCCACAGAAATCCGGCAACGATCAGCAGTCCCGGTCCCCATCCAATGAGTTGAGCCACCACCTGCGGCTGGCCTTGCAGCAGGGTATAGATCAGCGCGGTTACGCCGGCGCCCGCAATCGCTCCAGCCCCCGCCCCTCTCACCGCCGAGGCCGGCGTGATGTAGACCGGCAGGCGCGGCGCTTCGTTGATCACGCCGCCTACCAGTTCCGGCCCTTTATGCTCGCTCACGCTTCGCCTCCGGGAGTCGTTGTCCGGGACTCTGGACTCCGGGCGGAGTCGCTGAATAGTTGCTTGCGCAAGTACACTGCCAGCTCGATCAGCAAATTCACCACGGCCTCGCGCAGCGCGCCCCAGCCGAGCTTCTGCGCCTCGCCCGTGATGCGCTCCACCGCCAGCTTGTGTTTCTCGATGCCCGGCAGATCGTCGTAGATCATCTCGATCTCGGCGACGATGGAGCGGGTCAACTCGCCGAGTTCGGTCTTGAGCGCGGCCTCCGCCGCGATTTTCAGGAGCGCTTTCCACGGCAGCCTGAGCAGCCTCAGCAAAAACGTCCTCATGCTGTTGACTCCTTTGGCACATGCCACTCAAAATGCGGGCAGTCGCGTTTCTTTTTCCATCGCCCGCCCCAGCGGAATCCGAGCGACTCACCGAGTTCGCCGAGCTTGGTCCAGTCGGGATGCCAGGGCGCCCAGTTTTTGAGCTTCATCAAATGGCCGGGGGCTAGATCAATGGCGTGGGATTTGCCGCAGCAGGGTTGTGGCAGGTGCAATGAGTTACTGGTCCAGGAAACTCCGTTCTTGATGTTGCGCGCCTGCTCTGCCGGGGTGCGCAGCACATCCACAACAGTCATTTCGAAGCCCAGATGGCGCGTCGCGCGGTGAAGCAATTCGATTGCCAGTGCCTCAGCGCGCGGGTCGAGTTGATGCAGATTCAAAAGCGACGGCCGCGATTCGGGATTGGCGCCGCGCCCCGAGCCGCGCACGGAAGTAAGCGGTGGCTTGTTTGTGGAGAAAGGGGCCGCATTTGGATTTGGCGGTTGGGCAGGTGTCGCAAGCCTGTCCTGAGCTTGTCGAAGGGCGGCCCCGATGGGGAATTGCTTGGTCTCAGTCATGCGTGTCAGCTACAACGCATACCAAAACGCAAGCCTCATTTGGGCACGTTTTAATTCGTGGAAGGATCAGTCGGGCGGGAACTGCGCTATGCTCAGAGGCGTGAAAGAGCTAACCGAAGAAGAGTTGGATGCCCTGGCAGAACAACTTGCTCCGCGCATCCTGGCCAAGCTGAAGGATTACCCGGAAGCCCTGGGAAAAGCCCTTGCTGTGGAAGTGGGGCGGGGCGGCATCGGCAGCAAAATACTGCGCAACTAAAGCCGCGCTTTGATCGTTTCCCAACGCCGCATGGCCGCATCTTCGATTTCCGCAATCGTCATCCTCGCCGCGATGCCCGCCGGTATCGAAATGCTGATCACTGCGTCGATCAAGCCATCCGGCATCGGCTCGGCATCTGTAAACCGCAACTCGATATCGTAATATTCTGTGCCGGGCTGAATCTTCCAGAGCATCACTTCCCCCTTCGCCCCGACCACCAGCGCGCCACCGCCAGCGCAATCAGCAGCGGGAAAATCCAAACTATCGCCGGGATTTCGTCCATCATCGCTTCCTCCTTGCCTTTATCTTGTCATCCCCAGCGAGGCCCGCCGCCTTTGCGGGACGACGAGGGACCTGCTGTTGCTTATTCGCTTCCGCTGGTAGCGTCCCCACCTCCACCGCCCGCTTGTTCATCTCATCCGCGTAATGCTCCAGATACTGCATCGCCGCTCCGTTGCCTCGCTCCGCCGCTTCCAGGAGCATGTCCGCCGCCCGCACCAGGATATTGTATGCCCGCGGCTTGAAGGATTCGTTCGAAGGCAGGCCCGACTCCCGCCGGAAGAATTCCGCGAGGTCACCGGAACAAATTCCCGCCAGTTTATCGAGCATCGCCGGGTGGGGCCGGTTACGGCCTCGATGCCATGCCGAAACCGCTGCGTAAGTGAGGCCCAAAGCTCGGGCCATTGATTCCTCCGATGTCCAACCGCGCTTTTTTCGAAGCAATTTGAGTGCTGTAATAATTTCCAAAAAGACCTCTTGACAACGCGGAGAGTCTCCGCGTACACTCTCCGCATCATGTTGTCCCAACAATGCAACGCTGAGATTAACACGATCCCCGGCAGACGGAGAGAGCGGGAGCAGCTTCTCCGGCGGTTTCCGGGCTTGCTTTCCATTGTGGCCCGCCGGTATCACGTCAACCGCAGCACCGCTAGCCGGGTATTTCATGGCGAGGCTGTTTCGCGAAGGATTCATGGGGGCCTCCGAAAGTACATCCAGGGCCAATTAGCAAAGATAACCTGATGCCAAACAGCGAATTCAATCTCGCGTACCTGATTGCCGCCGCCGAGAATATCGTGGAGCGTCGGAGAGCCATATGCATCCCCACAAACAAGCGCGACCGTGTCCGCTTTCTGCGGCAGTTTCCGGGGATAGAAGTCGAGGTCGCGAGGCAAATGGAAGTTTCGCGCAGCCACGTTTGCAAAGTGGTCCATCGCAACTCCAAGTCCGACCGGGTTTGGGAAGCGCTCCTGGCCGCGATTCAAAAACGGCTGGAGGCCCTTCGGCAGGCTCAGGACGATGCGAAGGGTAGTGAGCCTGGTCGAACTGCCAAACAGGGAGAGGCGACCTGAGATCAGGCTGCCGCAGCAGGGAAGGGAACGCAATGCCAGCGACGCAGAAAGATTCGGCGCAGCAGCAAGCCTCAGTTGGCATCCCCGGCCAGGTTCGGGCCGCCCTCAAGGAGACTCTGCGCCAATCTGAGAAATCTGCGGATCAGGTCGCTCAGGGCCTCTCCGCCCGCGTGGGGGCCCGCATCACTGAAACCATGCTGCGGGACTTCGTGGCCGAGTCGCACCCGCACCGCTTCCCGGCCGAGTGGGTGGCGGCCTGGACCGCCGAGACCGAGGACTGGTCATTACTATATGTCGTCACCGACGCGCTCGGCCTGCCGCGCCCAACGCAGCAGGATGCCGACCTGCTGGCCTATGGCAAGCTCTCGCTGAACGAAGATTTGAACACCGATGAGAAAGCGGTGCTCAAAGCCCGCATCCTTTCGAGTTCTGCGGGCTCCGCGAAAGGAGCCGCCCGTGGGTAGAAAGCCGCTGGCGAAGCCGCATTTGAGATTACGAATCATCAAGGGCCGCGCCCACATCGCCCAGATCACCTTCCCGGAGACCGAGGAGCAATTCGATGTGGCGGTCGAGCAGTTCAAGCGCATCTACTTCCGCAAGGCCGAGCGCCGCCCGGAGGCCCCGGCCTCCAGAGCTTCAGCGTCGGAGGCCACACGCAAATGAGTTCTACCGCACTCCATTCCGCCACAATCTGCCAGCCCCACTGGGAGCGCTGGGCACGGCGCGTGCCAGCCAGTGTCGTGGTTGCGGACGAGCCCATGTGCCGCGGTTGTTTTAGCGGCAAATCGGGCATGGAAGATGAACTCCGCGAGCGGCGGGCGGCGATGAAGGCATCCTGGGCGAATCCCGAGGCGCGCGCCAAGCGGCGGGCGGCGATGAAGGCATCCTGGGCGAATCCCGAGGTGCGCGCCAAGCGGCGGGCCGCGCAAAAGGCGGCCTGGGCGAATCCCGAGGCGCGCGCCAAGCGGCGCGCGGCGATGAAGGCAGTCTGGGCGAATCCCGAGGCGCGCGCCAAGCGGCGCGCGGCGATGAAGGCATCCTGGGCGAATCCCGAGGCGCGCGCCAAGCGGCGCGCGGCGATGAATCGTCCCGAGGTGCGCGCCAAGCTGCGGGCCGCGCAAAAGGCGGCCTGGGCGAATCCCGAGGTGCGCGCCAAGCGGCGCGCGGCGATGAATCGTCCCGAGGCGCGCGCCAAGCTGCGGGCGGCGATGAAGGCAGTCTGGGCGAATCCCGAGATGCGCGCCAAGCGGCGCGCGGCGATGAAGGCAGTCTGGGCGAATCCCGAGGTGCGCGCCAAGCGGCGCGCGGCGATGAATCGTCCCGAGGCGCGCGCCAAGCTGCGGGCCGCGCAAAAGGCGGCCTGGGCGAATCCCGAGGTGCGCGCCAAGCGGCGCGCGGCAATGAAGAATTCGTGGTCCCGCCGCAGGAGGGTTGCTCGATGACCGGCATCCTCACTGACGAGGAAGTCATGGAGTTCGAAGCCATCTCGTCGCGCACCTTCTTCCGCCGCCTGGAATCCGGCGAGCTGCGCCGCCTGCCGGAAGAAGCCCCCGGGGCCGGCTCGATTGATCCCGCATCGCTCTCGCTGCGCGCCCGCCAACGTCGCTTGCAGCGCGGCCTCGCCAGCATCCCTTCGCCGTCTGCGTCCGAGCCGCGCCCATCCGAGCCGCGACCATCCGAGCCGCGACCGCAAGGGAGCGGTCCCTGTCAATCCGAAGGCCCGTCGCAGAAGGATCTCTTCCTGCCCGACTGTATTGCCGCACTCTCGATTCCGATGGAGCAGAAAGAGGTTGTGAGCCGCCGCATGGCGCTCTGCCAGGAGACGCTCAACGGCAACTGGCGCGCGCAAGGCTTCGCGCGCAAACGCGATTTCGTCTACGAGCTGGCGGCGCGCTACCAAGTTTCGGGGCGGTCGGTCGAGCGCTGGCTGGCCAAATACCGCGCCAGCGTTTCGCCGGCGAATCCGCTCGGCGACCCCCGCACCCTGCTCGACCGCAAGCCCGGCCCGGCTCCCGGTGATCTCACCGCCATTGAAGATTGGGCCGCGCTCGATCTCGCCCATGCCTACGTCGACCTCAAGCTCACGGTGCGGCAATGCTACGAGCGCCTGCTGGCAGAGCTGCGCCGCCGACAGGGCGCCTGGGGCATCCGGGACATCTATCCGGTCCCGGCCTACGCGACGGTGGCCCGGTTCCTCGCGCGGCTCGATCCGCTGGCCCACGCCCGCCGCGGCGGGCCCGCCGCGCTCAAGGCTGCCGCCGGGCATATCGAGCGGAGCTATAGTGATCTCCACTCGCTCGGGCGCGTCGAGACCGACGAATGGATTACCGATGTGCTGGGCTACGATCCCAAACATGCCGCGCGCGCCGGCCGCTATTACCTGCTCACGCTCTTCGATGCGCGCGCGCTCTATCCGCTGCTGTGGGCCCTGGTGGAGAAATCGCGTCAGCCGGAGGCCGACAAGAAGCGCCTCGAAAATGTTGAACTGAACCTGCTCGTCGAGCTGATCCGGCAGTATGGCGTGCCCGGCATCTTGTCTTCGGATCGGGGGCGCTTCCGCAGCTCGATTTTTGGCGGCCAGCCCGCCCGCTATGTCCCCGGCGAGCGCAGCGCCAATAACACCGTTGGTATCCTCGACCGGCTCGGTATCCGCCGCAACATGCCCCGCGAGCACAACCCGCGCGGCTCGCGCCTGGAGCGGTTCCACAAGGAGCTCGCAACTTGGGCGCGCACGCTGCCCGGCTGGCTCGGCGCGAATACCACAGAGCGCCAGATGGCCCCCGGAGATGCCCAGACCGCCGAGCATCATCTATACATACGCGGCAAGCGGCCCTCGACGCCGCTGCTCTCCCGCGACCAGCTCTTGGCGCGGATTGACGAGTTCATGGCCGCGTGGCGCGAGCGCCCATCGGAAGGCCGCGATATGAATGGACTCTCTCCCGCCACCGTGTTCCAAAACAGCCGGCCGCTGGGCGGGTTCCGCAGAGTTTCCGAAGGCGAGCTGGCGTGGGTTACGGCGGAGCATTTCCAGGACGAGCTGGTCCAGACCGGCGGCATCATCCAGCTCCCCGACAAGCGCCGCTACCACCACAAGTTGCTGCTGCTCCTCCAGGGCCAGCGCCGCCAGGTGGTGCGCCTGCGCCAGGCGCGCAGCTTTATCTCGGTGCTGCCGGCGAAGAAGTATGAGGAGGTCATCTTCGCGGACGGGGTCTACCTGGTCGGCTGCAATGATTCCAAGGCGCTCGCCGCCGCTTGCGAATACCAGGCGCGGATCCGCAAGGTGCTCGCATCCCAGCATGCGTCTCGCGGCGATGGCGAAGTCGCCGCGCAATACAGGCCGGAGGCCCCTGCTGTGATCCCATCAGCCGCCGACGCTATCCCCGCGCGTGACTTCTTTGCAGACGAGCCCGCGGCCGCATCCGAGCCCGCGACCGTCCCGGCTGCAGCAGCCGGGGCCGGGAGCGCAATACCGGACGAAGTCCCCGGGGAGAAGCCGGTGCCCTCGCTCTACGACTACGACGAGCCGACCGTGGAGACGCTATAGCCAATGGGCAAACTGAGACTCAACCGAATCCGCGCCGCACTCGCCACTACTCGCAGTTGGCCGGAGATGCACCGCCGCCTGGCGGCGCTCACTGACGACGAACTGCGCGAAGCCGGCGAGATCGAGCGGCTCGGGCGCCGCCGCCAGAACATGCTGCGCATCCTGCGCGCCGAGCGCGACCGCCGCGCCGGAAAGCTCAAGCGGATGCATCGCCTGAAAGTCGAGGTGAACGGATGACCGTCGTGCCTATCGCCAGCACCCCGCCCGAAATGCTGCTGGTGCGCACCCGCGCCGCACAAAAAGCCCAGCAGATGCTCGACCGCATTGTGCGCGATCGCAGTATCGGCATCGCCATCGCCAATCCCGGCGTCGGCAAGAGCTATTTGCTCAAAGCCTGGCGGCGGCGCAATCCCCGCGCGCGCTACGTCTGGATAGAAGCCGACGTGGTCTTGAGTCCCCGGCCCATCATCAACGCGCTGCTCGATGCCCTCGGCATCGCGGCAGCGCAGACGCGCGGCAATCTTTGGGACAAGACCCAGGCGGTCGCCGAGGTGCTGGCGGCGCAAGCGCAAACCAGTCCGCTGACGGTAATCCTGGATGAGGCGGACCTGCTGACTGTGCGCGCCTTCGACCTGCTGCGATCCATCTGGGACCGCGTCTCGGAGCAGCTCGATACGGACGGCGAGTCGGCCTTTCCGCTGGCGCTATTCGGCACGCCGCAGTTGCGCGTGAAGATCTTGCGGCCGGAACTCGAACGGCTCCACCGGCGCGTCGCGGAGATGGTGGTGCTCGATCCCATGAACGAGCGCGAACTGGAAATGGCGCTCAACGCCAAGTGGCCTGGCGTGCGCTGCGAGCCGGAAGCTGTCAGCGCGCTGCTCAGCCTCTCGCGCGGCTCGTTTGGCTGGCTCAATCGCATCGTCCCGATGGCTCAGGCGCTGGCCGCCAAGGATGGCAAGGTGGTGACCGCCCGGATCGTCGAGGCCAGCAAGGAGTACCTCGTCGGGCTGGAGTGAGCGGATATGGCTAGCCACTAATCACTAGCCACTAGCCACTAACCACTGACGTGGGGAAAGGAGGGGCAAAGCAGGCGGTTCCGATTCCGTCCCGAGAGAAGTCGAGGGGCGGTTCTTCTTTCGCTCGGGAGTGATCAACCGAAGTATATCAGAGCCGCGCGCGCCCCTCGGCTCCGCTCGGGACCCGAGAGGTCCTGAGCCTGTCGAAGGGCAAGCAAGCGGTCCCTGAAAAACGGAAAGGAGAATCGATCGAATCGCCGAGAGGGCCTGGCTGGGGGCCAGGCCCCTGCTACGGGCGCTGTGGAATACGCCGTGTCGATCAGCCCACGGCGGGCCGTTCTGGCGAGCGGCTGCGACCTCACCGCAGCGCCCATAGGAGGGCACTTCGTGCGGTAGTGCGCAACGCCGCTGCCGGCGCTGCGAAGAAAGGAACAGATGTTTTGCAGCCACAAACACAGGACCACGCCGCGCAAGGATAGACGCGGAGAATACGAGCGCTGCCTCGACTGCGGCGCGCGGCTCGCCTGGCGCGGCTTTGCCCGGATATCCCAACCAAACAAGTTTGACTGGAGCACCCCGCTGCGGTGGCTCTGGGCGGTCGCGACCGGAAAGGATGCTTGATGAATATTCCCACGACACAGGACCAGGCCGAGCAACTCCTTCGCCGCGACTGCGAGATTCATGCCGCGCTCGGCAAGATCGAGGCGGCGATGAATCAGGCCATCAACAATGCCCGCGGCGCCGCCAAAGACAAGAAAGACCCGCTCGTCAAGGAGCGCGGCGTCATCGAGACGGCGCTCAAGGCCTGGTTCCGCCTGGCGCGAAAGCAGATCGTTGGCTCATCTATCCGGATGCTCTTCGGGCGGATCATCGCGCGGCCCAAGCGCGCGGTGGATTTCGTCACCGGCACCACCGAAGAGGGCGCGGTGGACGCGCTGCTGCGCATCGCCGAGGAGCAGGACAGTTTCGCCCGGTTCGTGCGCGTGAAGAAGGAGCTGAACCGCGCGGAGATCCACGAGGCCACCGACGAGGAGAAGCGGCGGATCGCGGAGTGCGGCGTGGTCTTCGATCCCGGCGAGATCATCTCCGTCGAGCCGGATATGGAGGCCCTCGAAAAGGAGCGCCTGGCATGACGATTAAAGAAGCCATTCGCATCATGCGGCGTGAGCGGCTCGAGTTGCTCGCGATGTTGCGCGAAGGGCGCTGCTCTATGGATTTGATCCAATGCAACCGCGAACTGGCCGAAGCTCTTCGGCTTGCTTGTGCGGCGCTGAAAGGAATCGCCAAATGAACGAACCCGACAAACCAGTTAGTCAGCGCTACATGGAGAAGATGTGGCCGCAGATGATCCGCGACATTGACTTTGCCAGCGAAACCGGCGCGGCCCGCGCCCACTCCGAGCCGCCGAAGGTCCCGGGAGCGGGTGCCCCACTCAAAGATTCGTCTTTGAGTGGGAACTCGGAGGGGCGAGTCCCCGAAGGTCCCGAGCGGCCTGTCCTGAGCGAGGCCGAAGGGAGCCGAGGGGCGAGCCCCGAGGCAATGACGCATTGCATCCTCTGCCACGCGCTGATGCGCCGGCGGCCCATCGATGCCTCGGTCTTCTCCGTTGCCTTCCGGCCCCTGGTCATCCATCTCTGCGAGAGCTGCGACCGCAACACCAATGACGACGACAAGCGGCAGCTCCACTGGCTGTTCTCCCAGGGCTCTTGTGCCGGGGCGCTGGCCCAGATGGAGTACGACCAGAAAGTGGTTACCGCGCTCGCGGACGCCCTCTCGAAAGCCCGCCGCGAAGCCGTCGAGCGCGCCATCTCGATCAAAGTCCGCGACGACACTTTGGCCGCGGCCTATCGCGAGCGGAACTATTTCGAGCGCTGGTGCCAGCGCTGGTTTCTGGCGGCCGTGACCGGCTGGGTCTGCTGCCTCCTGGCGCTGTTCCTGCGGTGATGCCGTGGTAGCCACGGCACGCCGTTCGTGCCGTGGGCTTTTAGGGGACCTACTGTCATGAAAGAATTCTGGTCCAGGTTTCACGAGGTCTTTACGATCCGACATGTGCGCTTCGTGCTGTGCCCGAAGCAGAGCCGCATGATCGTGCCGATGGGAATGGCCCGCACGAAGTGCCCGCGCTGTGGCTCGATGCTGAAGAAGGTGAAATGAAAACTGGAGTTTTTCAACTCAGGGCGAACGGCGGCCAGATCACTCTGCAATCCGCCGCCGAGGTGCAAGCGGTGGCTATAGATGATGATTTCAAAACCTACGACCCGCAACCACGGCTTTGAAAAGATCGGCGAAGTGCTGCCGCGACTGGACGACCTCCACCGCATCTTGCGCACCGAGGACGGCGAGAAAGTCATCTGGTGCAGCTATGGCGGTTTGATCCCCGCGGGCGGCGCTCGCACGAAATGCCCGCGCTGCGGCGCGAAGCTGAAGAAGGCGTGAAGGAGGCTAAATGGCCAAGGCGAAGTGGCAGGTGGAAGAAGTGATCAAGGGGTATCGCGTCTACGCCCGGACCACACGCAGCGAGATCATTGTGCGTGTTGAGATGGATGGCGACACGTCCAAATACGCCGAGTGGGGCATGGCGAAGATGTTCGGCCTCGTGGCGGCAATGCACCAGGCCGTGCTCCAGACCAAGCCCGGGGATATCAGGATCTGAATGACCGAGCGCACCATCCCCGGCTCCAACGTTCCCCCCACCGCGGCGGAGTGGGCGGTCTTTGCGGAGCTGGGACTGTTCTATCACGGCCGCGAGCACGCCCTGCCGCTCAAATCCATCGCCAGACGCACCAACATGAGCGAGCGGATGGTGAAGCGGGCGGTCGAGGGGTTGCGGACGCGGCACAATATTCCAATTGGTTCGGCGCGCGGCAAGCGCGGGCTGCCGGTGGGTTACTTCATCGCCGAATCCATCCAGGATCGCGACGACGCCGCGCGGCCCTATTTCCGCCAGTTTGTGAAAATGGCGCTGACGGTCCGAGCGATCTGGGGCGACGACAAGCGTTTCAAAGAAATGCTGGGCCAACTCCCCCTGGAGGTCTTCAATGGGCGGTAAGAGCAAGCGCGAGCGCGTGGACTCATTCATCCGCCGGGCGGTCCGCCAGGCCATCCAGGAAATCTATTGGCAGCAGGCCAGGAATGGCGCTGAGCCGACGCTGCGCTCTGTGGCGAACGATCTGGGGATAACCGCGGCTTTTAATATTTCCGGCGATCCCTACCGCATGCGGGAACTCGCCGACATCATGGCCTGGAAGAAGCCGCCGAAGGAGATCTGATGGGCAAGACCACTATTGAGTGGTGTACGGACGTTTGGAATCCGGTAACCGGCTGCACCAAGGTCTCGGCGGGCTGCAAGAACTGTTATGCCGAGCGAGTTTTCCCGCGCGCGTATGGTTCCGCGACTGCGAGCGAAAGCGAGCCAGGAGCGCAAAGGCCGGCCCGCAGGGTCTTCACCGACGTGCGCACGCACCTGGAACGATTAGGTCAGCCGCTGCGCTGGCGCAAACCCCGCCGCATCTTCGTCAACTCGATGTCCGACCTGTTCCACGAGGCTGTGCCGGACGAATTCATCGCTCGCGTGTTTTCGGTCATGGCGGAGGCGGATCGGCATACCTTCCAAATACTGACTAAGCGGCCAGAGCGCATGGCTGCAACCGTGAGCATGCTCAAGCGCGTCGTCGCCGAGGATTGGGAGCGGTTCGATGGCGGGAGATTCACATGGCCGCTCCCGAACATTTGGTTGGGTGTCTCGGCAGAGGACCAGAGTACCGCTGACCAGCGTATCCCGCTGCTGCTGCAAACGCCCGCCGCAGTGCGCTTCGTGAGCTACGAGCCAGCTCTCGGCCCGGTGGATTTCACGAAGTTGGATCACCGGGATTACCTACGGCGATTTCTGGTGAAGTACGCAGAATGGTGCGCAAAGGGAAATGATGAGGACTCGGTAAAGGCAGCGCGGGAAGCGGTCGCATCAATTCCCACCTACAAGTTGCCGCCCGGCGAGAATCCGGAGTTGAACGCGCTCACCGGAGAATCATTCGACGGCGTTGATATCTGTGATCCCGGACCGAAACTCGATTGGCTGATCTGCGGCGGTGAGAGCGGCCCGCAGGCCCGGCCCGCGCATCCCGATTGGTTCCGCTCTGTGCGGGATCAATGCATCGCCGCCGGCGTCCCATATTTTTTTAAGCAGTGGGGCGAGTGGAGCCCGGAAGTATCGGCTTTCCGCGAGATGTGCATTGCGCGCCGCCACAACAGCTACGACTGGAATCCGCGCGAACGAGTTGTGCTGCCGTTGGCAGATGCAGACGGAGATCTAACGGGGGGGCAGGAAATGTGGCGTGTCGGCAAGAAGGCCGCTGGCCGGCTCCTCGATGGCCGCGAATGGAACGAATTCCCGCTGCAGGTCCTGAGCGTGCCGAAGGGGAGGCCCGCCCATGAGATTGCTTGTTAGTTCGTTTCGGCCGGCCGCCCTTGCGGCCGTTGCGGCGGGCGGCGGCGGCTTTGCGCGAGCTGACAACCTTGCCGCCCTTGCGCCCAATCGCGGAGAGATATTTGGTGATCGATGTCATGGTGTTGTTTTGCCGGGTTGCCTACCGGCCCTCGGTGTCATCCGAGAGGCTCCGCTTACACGGAGTCGTGCGCGGCGGAGACTATTTCCTAACGACGCACGGCTGCCATCCACGCTCGTGCAGGTGCTCCTCCGACTCGTCTCTTCTGCGCGGAGGCAACTGCCGGAACGCGGAACATGCAGCGTTCAGTTCGGCGAGGAAACGAGCCGAGCGTGCGCCAGGCCGAAGCCCGACAAGGTGAATCCGCATGTGCTGTGAGTTGCACCGCACGCGGGGGGTCCGTGAAGCCCCGTATACGTCCGATTTAATTCTGCGTGCAACTGCGGTCAACTTATCCAGAGTTTCGTCTGGCTGCGAGTTGCAATCTATATATGTCATTTGATCCTCCTGCCCTTGACTGGGCTTGTCTCGATTACAGGTATAATATATCCCAGGCCGGTTGGGTTTGTCAAGGGAAATCGGCAACTATTTTAGGGGGCGAACGAAAGGCGAACCATGCCCGCGCGTAAACAAATCGTCATCCTGATGGCACTCTGGGGCGAGCTCGCGCCCGCGGGCACGGCCAAGGAAAAGAAATGTGCGCGACTCCGATTCCTGGCACAGACGGTGGGGCGCATCGTGGACTCGGCCAATGATCTCTCTGCCGTGGAGCTGGACAGGTGCATCGACACCTTGCGCGCTGACAATCGGAGCCGCGCGCGCCAGCGGATTCGGCAAGCTCACGGTTCGACTTTCGCTCACCGCCCTGAGCAGGGTCGAATGGGCCACCCCGTCCCGAGCGGAGTCGAGGGGCAAGCGGTGGCTGGCCCCAGCCGGGAGCAGCTATTCAAAATCCGGCAACTGGAGATCGAGCTCGGCTGGGCCGGGGTTCCGGCGCGGCTGGAAGGTTTTCTGGAATCGAAATATCATCGGTGGCGCCCCCAAGACTTGTCGCGCTGGCAGGCGGGGAAAGCGATTGAGTCGCTGTTCGCGGTCTGGGCGCGCGGGAATATCAAAGCGAAAAAAGGCGCGGTGTATCCGGTGGGCGTGCCAGAGCTGCGCCGCGAAGTCGCCCGGCTGAAGCGCACCCTGCCGAAATGGTTGCCTGCGGAAGCCGGCAGCCATCCTGAGCTTGCCGAAGGATCTGCTCTTGCAGTGCCCATTATCGATCCTCCCCAATTAAGTGATCAATGAGATGCGATGGCAAGTTATTACAACGAGATTGAGCCGTTTGCAGCGGAATGGCTGCGGCAGCTTATTAAGGGACTTATATACCTGACTCCAGTACTACTCCGTGGTCCTACCGCAAAATGAGACCGATAGTACTGCAAATAATACTTGACTCCAGCGTTGGATTTATCTACAATATAATTGTAATGGAATTAAGCCCAGTCAAGGGCTGGAGGATTAAGCTGGAGGATTAAAATGATTCGTGAACAGTTTACTGAAAAATCTGAGGCGACCGAGGCGGCGAAAAATATTTGCGCTCAATCCGGCGGGAAAACATTCGTTTATTGGTTTCCCCGTGCCATTCCGCGCCGGGGCGTAGTTGTAGATGCTGAGGGGGCGGTACAGTATCAGGGGCAGGATTGGGCGGAACTTATATTGGTATGCAACGTCAACGGGTAGGAGGATTAAATGGGAAAACTGAGAGCGTGGATTGTGAAATTTCAGAATGGGTCCGAGGGGATTTATTTGCTGGAGCCAGAACTGTTCAAAACGGCTGACGAGGTTATCGAAAACCTTAACCGTACGTGGGGATTGTCGGCAGTTCTCGCAACCTGCCAAGTCGGGGATCGCCGGGAGGAAATCACGAGAGCGGTTGATCGTATGTGCATGGCCCTGAACACGGAGTAATCTATGAGCAAATCCACAATCAGCACCTTTGAACTGTTCGATATTTTCCCCGACGAGGAAACCGCCCGCCACTACTTGGAGCTTCGCCTGTGGGTCGATGGCCCAATCTGCCCGGCGTGCGATAGCGGTGCGCGGATCACGTCGCGCAAAGTGGCGCGCAAAGGTTACTACCTTTGCAACGCCTGTAAAGTCGAGTTCACGATCCGCACGGCCACGATCTTTGAACGCTCTCACATCCCTCTCCACAAGTGGCTCTATGCCATGTACCTGCTCGTTACGGCCCGCAAGGGTATCTCTTCGATGCAACTGGCAAAAGAAATCGGGGTCACACAGAAGTCGGCATGGTTCATGCTTCAGAGACTCCGCGAAGCGTGCGGCACAGCGACCGACAAGTTGAATGGAGAAGTCGAGATTGACGAGACGTTTATCGGCGGTTTGGAATCCAACAAGCACGAAAACAAAAAGCTGAATCAGGGGCGTGGCTCCGTTGGCAAAACCGCTGTAATCGGAATGCGCGAACGAGGCGGACGCACGAAGGCCATGCCGATCAAGAGCACCAGCATCGAAGAGATTCAGTCTGCCATTCACACCCACGTAGAAGTCGGCTCCCTTCTCTTTACCGATGAGCACGCAGCCTACAACGATCTGGACGGGTTGTTCTTTCGGCAAGAGCGCGTGAATCACTCTGCGAATCAGTACGTAAACGGGATGGCCAGTACCAACGGGATAGAGAGCGTGTGGGCGGTCCTGAAGCGCGGGCTTAACGGAGTCTATCACCAAGTCAGTAAGAAACACCTCGCCCGCTATGTGGACGAGTTCGCCTTCCGGTTGAATGCTGGCAAGGTCAGTCGTCACACGTTGGAGCGGCTGGACAGTTTTGTGGCTGCGGTAGTCGGGAAGCGAATTACGTACAAAGAACTGACGGCGGAGGTCAGCATTCAACCGGAAGGCGAA
>Ga0209341_10001688_pt1 | contig 21673 bp, 19 predicted proteins | sample RifCSP13_2_FD_184020 | JGI IMG/M metagenome (GOLD analysis project Ga0209341, IMG submission 184020) | Soil microbial communities from Rifle, Colorado - Rifle CSP2_sed 13_2 (SPAdes) (version 2) | ecosystem: Environmental > Terrestrial > Deep subsurface > Rock core/Sediment | place: Rifle... | reverse complement strand
CGGCGCGGCGATCGACCGCGTGCGGTCCCTCGGGGAATCCAAGGGCGTGCGCGCGGGCGTCTTCGCGAGCGCGATGGACACCGGGCAGGCGTACGTGATTCCGTACTTCGACGCGGCCCGGGAGCCCCTCCGGATCTATGACCTGTCCCGGGGCGTCGCGGACCTCGCGAAGGGGCTGGGGGATTCCGTCCTCGACTCCCGCCTCGCCCACCTGTGGGCGGACGACCCGAACTACCGGAGGCGCGTGGAGATCCTCTTCCGGCTCGAGCAGGGCCTCGACGCGGCGAACGCGATCGAGCCGCCGGCGACCCTCGCTCCGGAGCCCGTCGAGCTGTTCCCCGGGGAGCAGTGAGGCGGAAAACGGGAAATAGGACGACGGTCTGGCGAGGCCGAAATGGTGCGCGAGGTCGACTACAAGCCGAAACCGATCGACCCCGATTTCCTCCGAAAGCCGGAGGAGTACCCGGTCACGAGCGAGTGCAACGGACACAAGGTCCTCGGGGAGGGGAGGGCCCGTCCGGATCAGGAGGGGAAGCCGTACCCGACCGCGTTCGGGGTCCACGGGACGCACGTGGCGGTGGACTGGGAGTCGTGCATCGCGGACGGCGCGTGCATGGACGTGTGCCCCGTCGACGTCTTCGAATGGTACCTGAACCCTGGGCAAAAGGGCGAGGGGAAGGACCAGATTCTGGCGGCGGGGACCCCGGAGTGGCAGCAATTCCGGACGGACAAGTGCGACCCGCTCCGGGAGAAGGATTGCATCGACTGCATGGCGTGCGAGACCGCGTGTCCCGTCCTCGCGATCAAGATTACGCCGGGGGCGTAGCCTCGGTCCGCGCGCATCACATTAATACTCCCCTGCGGATACGGGCCTAGGATGGCGCGCGAGAAGAAATCGTTGCCGATCCTCCCGCACGGCAAGTGCCCGCTCTGTCCAAAGTCACACAAGTGAGGCTCCGCCGCCCCTCCGACTGCGGGAGGGCCGCATCGCTTTCTCGCGGAGTCGTTTCTCCTGCGCAGGGCGCTCACATGTTCGGCACGCCGCACCGCGGGCAAATCGCCTGCCCGAGGTCGAGCTTCACACCGCACCGGGCGCACACTCGGAGCTTCACCTGGAGCGGAAGGAAGGAGACGACGATCCCGACGGTCAGGAACGGCACCGCCAGCCACGCGTTCGCGGTCACGAGGCCCTCGAGCCCGATCGCGAGGAGCACGACCCCCGCGACCTTCAGGATCAGGATGAACTTCGACAGCTTCGGCATCGTCTTGATCGCGTCCATCTCCTGGCGGTAGGTCATCCGGTCCGCCTTCGGGACCTTCTGGGCGCGCACCGGCTCCGCCATCCTAGCCCTCCTTCGCGCCCTCTTTCGCCGCCAGCGCGCGCTTGCGGGCCTCCTCGCGGAGCTTCCGGATCTCGTCGGGCGTGAGCACGGCCTTCGCGGTCGGCGGCTTCGCGGGCTCCGCCGGCTTTGGCGGCGGTGCGGCGACGGGGACCGGCGCAGGCGCCGGGGCCGGGCTCGGCGCCGCAGGTGGGGCCGCGGCGGGGGCGGGCTTCGGGGCCGCCGGCCTGGGCGGCGCCTTCTTCTCCTCCTCTCGGAACGCGACGAACGGTCCCGCTTCCCCGGGAGGTCGCGGCTCCCCCGGTTTTGGCGGCTGCAGGAACGGCTTCTCCATCGAGGGCGGCGGCCCGACCTGCACGAGGCGCCCGTCGCGGGCTTCCCACCCGTCCTTGGGGACCATCGTGATCGCGTCCACGGGGCACACGATCGCACACTTCTCGCACCCGACGCAGTTCTCCGTGATGATCACGGCCTTGCGGGACGTGTACGTGAGCTCCGGGAGCGTGAACTTCCGCTCGACCATGTCGATCGCTTCGAACGCGCAGTTGTCGAAGCAGTGCGTGCACCCCATGCACACGGGATCGCTGACGACAGCGAGGCTCCCCTTCCCCCGGATGAACTCCATCGCCCGCGCACGGAAGTGCTTCTTGTAGCGGTCCTCCGCGCGCTTCAGGTCCCCTTGCCGGACGCGCGCATAGTAGTCCAATTCCGGCGCGGGCGGCTTCGCGACGGCGACGACCGCCACGTCACTCCACCGCCCTCTGCCCCTTCATCCGCGGGTCCGCCGCCACGGGGATCACGGTGGGCTTCCGGCCGACCGCCTCGCCCTCGAGCCGCTCCGCGAGGAAGTGCGTGATGTCGATCACGCGATACCGGTACCGCTCCTCCTCCGGCTTCCAGCGGTTCTCGTGGTGGAGGCAGCCGAAGTGGGTGAGGCACTTCGGGCACGCGGTGAGCAGGTAGTCCACTTCGAGCTCCTTCGCCTCGCTCATCCGGGAGGCGGTGAGGCCCTTCGTCTTGTCGTTGCAATACATCATCTGCGCGACGCCACAGCACTGTGCGTCCGCGCGGAACGTCTTCAGCTCGACGAGTTCCGCGTTCTGCACGCGCCGGATCAGCTCCCGGGGCTCCTCGTAGATCGGGTCGACGGGCATCTGGCGGCAGGACCGGCACGGGTCCTGGTACGTGACGCGGATCGCCTTGCCCTCTTTCGGCGGCGGGAGCCGGAGTCCGCGCTCGTACAGGACCTGCGTGATGTGCCACACCTTCACGCCCTCGAGGCGGTAGTCGAGCTTGAACGTCCGGTACCCCTCCGCGCAGGAGGTGACGAGGTTCTTCACCCCGAGCATCTTGATGATCCTCGTGTTGTAGTCCCGCATCCGCTGGAAGACGTCGACCTTCCCCTGCCACAGCTGGTCGTGGCCGCAGCACTTCATGAACGATCGGTCGAGGATCGCCGGCTCAATCCCCACCGCTTGGAGGAGCTTGATCGAGGAGTCGAAGATGATCCCATGGTCCGTGTCCCCGTAGTTCAGGTGGGAGAACTGCATCTCCTGGTCGTAGTAGTCGATGCAGCCGGGGTAGTACGCCCACTCCGCGCCCTTCGGCACCGGCACGTCCGTCGGGACCGTGGCGTCTTCCGCCTCGCTGTCGAGGACGCGGAACATGACCGGGTGGGGGATCGTCCGCGCCGGGCCGTACTCCGGGTCGAGCGGGATCACTTCGCGTACCTCCCGCCGTTCGCGGCCGTCTGCTGTGCCATGACCTTGCTCCGCTCCTCTAAGATGTAGTCGCTGTACTTAATGTCGAGCGGGCACACGGCGCTGCACGCGTCGCACGCGAGGCACGTCCACAGCGGGACGCCGTCGTGCTGTTTCTTGAACGTGTTGTACACGAGGTTCAGCCCGCCGAGGGCGTCGTCCTCGACCTTCGTGACCGGACACACCGTATGGCACTTCCCGCACTGGTAGCACTCGTTCAGGAGGTACTCGTACGTGCTGTACGGCGTCCGCGTTCCCACGTAAAACGTGATCAGGGAGAACAGGGGGAGGGCGATGAAGAAGTTCGAGTACAGGGCGAGGACGCGCAGCGCGTAGTACGTGCCCCCCCACTCGACGGCCGCGTAGTACCTCGCGAAGCCGACGGCCGCGAAGAGCGCGACGACGCTCGCGACGAGCACGATCTGTTTCGCCTTCCGCTCGCGGAGGGCGACCGTCGCGAAGAACAAGACCGCCGAGTAGGCGAGGATGATGACCATGAAGACCAGGAGCGGATGGACCGAGGGGTCGCCGAGCGCATTCCCGAGCCGCGTGACCGGGTCGATCCCGTCCAAGGCCCATGGCCCGAGCGCGAACGCCCACGATGCCATCAGCGTGAGGAGCGCGAACGCGCCGCCGATCGTCGCCGCCAGCCACCAGTACATGTCGCGGAACCCGAGGCGGCGGATCCCGACATAGGACGCGAACCCCACGAGGATCGGCGGGACGATGATCATCCACTTCAGCGCGTCGTCGTGGAAGAACGGCCACGACGCGATGATCCGATCGTTCGTCGCGTAGAGGGAGGAGAAGAAGACGAACGCCATCATGTACATCCCGCCCGCGGACCGGATCGGGGCCTTCGCCGGCCGCGTCTCACGGCCCCGGTCGATGAACGGCAGGAGGAAGATCGGCAGGACCGGGATCAGGCTGAGGACGTCGCCCCAGAACGCGGCGCTCACGTCGATCAGGTTCCCGAACGGGTCGACGAGGGTCGTCGTCGGTAGGATGTCCGCGATCTTGAGGAGGCCCCACGAGAACAGGAGGTACCAGTCCGGCACGCTGAACGGCTGCACCGCCGGGTTCGCGGGCGGGCCGACGATCGGCGTGTACGCGGCGGAGAGGAAGAAGATGATCGCGGTCAGGAGGAAGATGATCACGAGGTCGCGGTATGCCTCGTGCGGCCAGAACGGGACGCCGGGCTGGTGGTCCGTCCGTTCCGGCCCGTACTGGGTCGGGAAGCCCGGCCGGCCTTCGAACACGCCTTCTTTGACGGCCTTGATCTCCATCGGTACCTCAGTGCGGTTCTGCGACGCCCTGGATCCACACTAGGGCCATGTGAACGATCATCAGGAGCGTGCCCACCATCGGGAGGACGAAGACGTGGAGCCAGTACATGCGGATGATATAGAACCCGGTCGGGTCCGTCTCCCCGAAGACGAGCTGCGTGAGGAACTCCCCGATCGCCGGGGGCCCCGGGCTCGCCTTCGTCATGTTGATGCCGATCGTCGCCGCCGCGCGGGACAGGTCGTTCGCGGGGAGCACGTACCCCGAGTAGCCGAATGCGAGCGTGATGATCAGGAGGACCGCGCCGAGGAGCCAGTTCAGCTCCCGCGGCTTCTTGTACGCGCCCGTGAAGTACACGCGCATCATGTGGAGGAACACGGCGGCGATCATCACATGGGCGGCCCAGTGGTGCAGCCCGCGGATCATGAAGCCGAACGGCACGTCGTTCATGATGAACTGCATGCTCCGGTACGCGGGGCTCGTCACCTGCCCGCCGCGGACGAACTCGACGGTCCCGTCCGGGATGTAGTAGAAGCCGAGGAGGATCCCCGTGATCGTGAGGAGGATGAACGCGACGAACGAGATCCCGCCGAGGCAGTACAGCGGGTACCAGTACCAGATCGTCTTCAGCTCGTACTTCTCGGCGTGGGACCGCGGCACCTGGCGCTGGACCGTCTCCACCGTGCGGCGCGTGAAGTCCGCCCACGGGGTGGACGGGAACCGGGACGCGAGATAGCCGAACACCTTCCGATTCAGCCGGCCGATCAAGGACTCTCGCGCCATTCCCTCACCTGCAGTACGCGATGTACCACTCCCGGTACTTCTCGACGGCCTTTCCCTTGAACGCCGACACCACCTCCGGCGGCGGCTGTGGGGCGTCCGCGGTGAACTTACTCCCCACGATCTCGCCGCCGGACTCCTCGATCGAGACCATCGGCAGCCCGCGGGTCGCGGGGCCGTGGGCCATGCCCGCCCCGACGTACAGCGTCCCGTTCGGATGGATGTCCCACACAAGGGTGACGGGGTCGTACTGGGAGTTGTGGCACCGGCACCAGATCGGGTCCTGGCCCGCGAGGGACGTGCGGGGGACCCGAGACGCCTCGTAGTCCTGATACGCGGAGGGCAACTTCTCCAGGTGCCACTGCGGGAAGCAGCACAGGTGGACGCATCGGTCCCAGATCGCGAGGATCCCCTCGTCCGCGATGAAATCGCCCGTCGTCCACTGCGGCGGGTACCGCAGGAGGCCGGGGTCCACCTTGATGAGGAGGACCGGGAAGCCCGTGCCGGGGATCTGCGCCCCGTCTTCGTCGAACAGGGCGCGCCACAGGGTCGCGACGCCGGACCAGGGCTCCGTGAAGTGCTCGACCCGCGCTGCCTGGCCCGCGAGGGCGTCGAATCCCCACGGATCGGGTGTGTCGCCCTTCGCGTAGGTGAACGTCTCGCGGACCTCCCCCTCGAACTGGATCACGGGGGGGACGAGGGTCTTCCCGGACACGACGAGGGAGCCGGCGAGGCCGACGGCGCCCACGCCGACCGCCGCCTTCATGAACGTCCGGCGGTCCACACCGACCTCGTCGGGGAACCGGTCGTCGCGCGCCATGATCACCGGAACTCCCTGTGAAGGACAATCTTTGGCCGCCGCTTCTTGTGGATCATTTCGTCCGGGACGTAGTATTTCCGGTACAGGTCCAGCATGACCGCGAAGACCAGGAAGATGAAGCCCATCCATGCCGCCATCGCCGTCTGCTCGTTCCCCGTGAACGCGGTCGGGATTGCGAGGCCGACGAAGACGAAGAGCGCGGAGAAGAGGAGGACGCCCAGGGCGAGGGCCCACATCACGATCGCGACGGACAGCGGCCGGTCGGGGGCGTCGCTCCGGATCAGCCGGGTCACGGCCCGCCCCTCCGGATGTGCTCGTGGTGGTCCCGGTAGTGGCGGCTGCTGCTCTTGATCACGAAGTAGGAGATCCCGATGAGGAGCAGTGTGCCCGCCATCCCGAGCAGCCCAATCCAGTACGCGCGCAGGAAGACACCCTTCTCCGCGGGCTCCGCGGGAGGCTCCTCGACGCCGCCGACGACGATGTACCCCCACATCCGGAGGGCGTCGTGCGGCAGGCAGACGAACTTCACGCCGCCGCCCTCCACCTGGGCGGTCTCGTTCCGGGACCCGAACGCGACGCGGTCCGCCGCCCACAAGGTGAACTCTACGGTCGTCACGAACCCGTCGCTCGGCAGGTCGACGTCGACGATCGGATCCGAGGATTCCCCGGACCGGATCGTGAACGTGTGGGGGCTCCCGGAGACAGACCGGAGCGTGATGTTGAGGATCGCGGGGACGCCGGGGACGACGATCGTGTCCGGATGATCCGGGTTCGGCCCGACCCACGTGAATGCCGAGCCCTCGCCGCGGCCCTCCACGGTCACATAGACCTTCGTCGCCGGGGTTTCCGCGCGCACCGTGCGCGCGAGCGGGGACGCGAGAAACGACCCGAGGAGGGCCGCGGCCACAATCGCCGCCAGAACCGTATGGGCCCTCATCCCTGACGCCCTCGATGTCGGAACGGCGGACGTAACCGGGCGGCCTATTTTAAGGTTGTCTAGTCGCCGCGACGATCTCGGAAACGCGCGCGCGACGGATTTTTATTCATCGCGATTTATGCGTCTCCGTCGACGCACCGCGCGATGCGTTCCAAACCTTTAAAAAGGGGTCCGCGATGCGCGCGCGGGACTTCTTTGAACAAAGCGGAAACGCTCCAAGAAATCAAGCGTGCGGAGGCGGAGATCCGCGGGATGAAAGAAGCCGCGGAACGCGAGCGGGACCGCGTCGTCCGCGAGGCCCGGCGGGAGGCGCTCGAGCTGCAGGAGCAGCTCCGCCGGAAGGCGGAGGAGCAGTCCGCCGCGGTCCTCCACCGGGCGGACGAGGACATCGCGAAGGAGCGGGAGGCGATCCTCGCGAAGGGGCGGAAGGAGGCGGAGGCCCTCCGCGCCGCCGGCGCGGCGAACGTCGAACGCGCGGTCGGGGTCGTCGTCGCGAAGTTCCAGGGTGCCCTCGATGCTTAGGCCCGAGCCGATGACCCGGGTCCTCGTGGTGGGACCCAAGGACCAGTTGGAGCGCGTGATCGAGACATTGTACGACCTCCGGCTCGTCCACATCCTGGACCACCGCGGGGAGGACGAGGTCGTCTCGATCGGCAAGCCGTTGCCGCGGGCCGCGGCGGTGTCCGAGGACCTCGTGAAGCTCCGCTCGATCGCGAGCATCCTGAACATCGCGGAGGCGGAGGAACCGGAGGCGCCGGGGCCGATCGCGGACATCCGGGGCCAGATCGCGACGCTCGAGGTGAACCTCAAGGAGGAGGACGAGAGCCGGAAGAAAACGGAGGCGCTCCTCCAGGACCTCGGGCGCCGGATCGACGAGCTCCAGCCGTTCGCAACGCTCGGCCTCCCGTTGGAGACGTACCGGGGATACGATTCCCTCGAGGTCCTCGTCGGCCGCGCGACGACCGAGGTCCGCGGCCTCGAGGCCGTGACGTCGGACGTCGAGGTCCTGCAGCGGGAGGGCGTCGTGGCCGTGTTCACCGCCAACCCGAGCGCGGACAAGGTGCGGGAGTTCCTCGGGCGGTTCGGGTTCGCCGCGGTGGACGTCCCCCAAGGCGAGGGAGACCCGAGGGACCTGCTTGCGCGCGCGGAAGCGGACCGAGAGAAGTGGGCGGCGCGGCTGACGGAGATCCAGGGCCGGATCGCGAAGCTCCGGAATCGGTACGCGAGGTTCATCCTGAAAGCGGAGGACCTCCTCCAGGTCGAGATCGAGAAGGCGGAGGCGCCGCTCCGGTTCGCGGCCTCCGAGCACTCGTTCGTCGCGGACGGGTGGGTGCCGACCGTGCAGGTCGACGCCCTCACGACGGCGTTGGCGGCGTTGCCGGGGCTCCACGTCGAGGCGCTCGAGCGGACGCACGAACACGCGGAGGGGGAGAACCCGCCGGTCCTGCTTCGGAACCGCGGGCCCTCCCGTCGGTTCGAGTTCCTCACGAAGCTGTACTCGACCCCCCAGCACGACGAGGTCGATCCGACCGCATTCCTGTTCCTCCTCTTCCCGGTGTTCTTCGGTCTCATGATCGGGGACGCGGGGTACGGGATCATCATGGTCGTCCTCGGCGCGGTCCTCTCGACGAAGCTGAGGGACAGCCCCGACTTCGCGGACCTGATGCGGGTGATCCTCTACGGAGGGATCTTCGCGTTCCTCTTCGGCCTCCTCGTGTTCGGCGAGCTCTTCGGCATTCCGTACCATGCGTCGGCCGAGAATCCGGACGAGCTCTACTGGAGCGCGATCCTCGGGTTCGAGATTCCGTACACGCCGCTGATCCACAAGCTTGAGGCCGTCGGGGTGATCGACCTCCTCCTGATCAGCATCGTCGCCTCGTTCATCCACCTGAGCGCAGGCTACGTCGTCGGATTCGTGAACGAGGTGCGCCACGACAAGAAGCACGCCGCGAGCCGGATCGGCTGGCTGTTCGTGCTCGTCGGCCTGTTCGGGTTCTTCGCCGTCCTCGGGCGGACTCCGGCGTGGTGCGCCGGGGACCCGTTCAACGCGGGATGCCAGACGGCGGCGGGCCGCGTCGTGAACCAGGTCTTCTTCGACAGGCCGCCCCTCGTGTGGATCCCGGCGGACGGCCTCGCGCTCGGAGGCATGGTCATGCCGTATTTCTCGCTCGTTTCCGTGCTCATCGGGATCGCGATCCTCCTCCCGACGGAGGGGGGCATCGCCCCCGTCGAGACGATTTCCCTCCTCGCGAACATGATGTCGTATACGCGGCTCGCCGGCGTGGCGGTCGCGAAGGGGGCGGTCGCCCTCGCGTTCAACACGATGTTCCTGCCGCTCATCATCAACGAGGAGATGTGGCACGCGGACCACGTCCTCGCGTGGAACCCGAGCATCCTGTTCATCATCCTCGGGTTCGTGTTCATGTTCCTCGCGCACGCGATGGTCCTCGCCCTCGGCGCGATCAGCGCGGGGATCCAGGCGATCCGCCTGAATTACGTGGAGTTCATGCTCAAGTTCTTCAAGGGCGGGGGCACGTTGTTCTCGCCCTTTGGTGCAGGGAAACGAAAAGCGGAGGTGTGAAAACCATGGCGGAAGAGGGATTGATCGCCCTGTCCGTGGCCATCACCTTGGCCGGGTCGGCGATTGCGACGGCCTGGGCGGAGAAGGTCGTGGGCGCGGCGGCGGTGGGAGCGATGGCGGAGAACGAGAAGCTGTTCGGCCGGGGCATCGTGTTTATGGTGCTCCCGGAGACGATCGTGCTGTTCGGCTTCGCGATGGCGTTCCTGCTCCTCGGCAAGATCGCGTGAACGAAGGTCGAACGATGGGGCTCGAGACGGTCCTGGATCGGATCCGGGACAACGGGAAGGCCGAGGCCGCCGCCATCGTCGCGGGGGGCCGATCGGAGCGGGAGCGCCTGCTCGCGGAAACGCGGGCCGAGGGTGACAAGCTCCGGACCCGACGGGAGGCGGAGGCGAAAGAGCAGGCCGTCCGCCGGCGGGTCCAGGACCTCGCGCGCGCGGAGCTCGACGCGAAGAAGATCGTGCTGGCGGCGCAGGAGGCCGTGCTGAAGGAGGTGCGCGAGCGCGGGAGGCAGCGGTTGGCGGGGCTGTCGACGCCGGAGGCGCTCCGAAAGACGCTCGCGAAGAACGCCGCGGAGTGGCGGTCGGGACGCGTGTACTGCAATGAGAAGGACGCGTCGGCGGTTCGGGCGATCGTCGGGGGCAACTTCGGCGGGACGATTCCCTGCCTCGGCGGCGTCGTGATCGAGAGCGCCGACGGCACGCGGCGGCTCGACCTGACGTCCGACTCGATCCTCGAGGACCTGTGGGACGACGTCGTGAAGGAGGTCGCGGAGACCCTATGGCCGAAGAAGTAGCCGAGCCGGACCTCCTCCGGCAGGGGTATCGGTGGATCGCGGACCGCGTCCCGTACGAGTCCGGGAATTACCCGTACGTGACCGCCCGCGTCCGCGCGAAGAAGGCGTCCCTGTACCCGGCCGACACGTACGCGAAGCTCCTCCAGATGGAGATTCCGGCGATTGCGCGGTTCCTCGGGGAGGGCGCGTACAAGGAAGAACTCCTCGCGCTCGGCGCGAGGATCCGGGGCGTCGACCTGATCGAGCGGGCGACCGCGGACAACCTCGCGCGCGTGTTCACCCACCTGATCGCGATGTGCGAGGGCGGGCTTCGCGCGATCGTCGCGGGCTACCTGGACCGGTGGGACGTGACGAACATCAAGACGATCCTCCGCGGGAGGCTGTACGGCGCGGCCCGCGCGGACATCGTCGAGGACCTCGTGGCGGCGGGCAGTTTCGACGAGTCCTTCCTCCACTCCCTCGTGGACGCGGAGACGATCGACGACGTGTTCGCGGAGCTCGAGGGCACGATTTACGCGGTCGCCCGCCGCCAGCTGGGCGAGGGGTTCGACGTGACGAAGGACATGGCCGCGTACGAGGACGCGCTGTCCCACGTGTACTACCGCCGCCTCCTCGGCGCCGTGCTGCCGAACACGGAAGCGTCCCGGATCTTCCTCGAGTTCCTGCGGAAGGAGATCGACATTCTGAACCTGAAGACCCTCCTCCGCGTGTGGAAGGCGAAGGCGACGTTCGAGCACCCGATCTTCCTCGACGGCGGCCTCGAGCTCGACGTCGACGCGCTGCGGGGGATGGTCTCGCTGGACGCGAACGCCCTCCTCGCCCGCCTGTCGGGGACGACGCTGTACGAGGAGGCGGGCGCCGCCCTCCGGGAGATGGAGGAGCGGGGCGTGGCGAGCGTGGAGCGCGTGCTCGAGAAGCTCCACCTGAAGAGCGCGTCGAAGTACGCGCACCTCCACCCGCTCTCCGTGCTCCCCGTCCTCGACTTCATCGCGCGGAAGGGGGTCGAGGTCGAGAACATCCGGATCATCGCCCGGGGCAAGGAGCACGGGGTCCCGACGGACCAGATCAAGGAGCTGCTGGTGATCTGATGGAACTGGCGGTGGTCGGTCGGGACGACTTCGTGCTCGGCTTCCGGCTCGCGGGGGTCCGGAAGACGTACTCCGTGGAACCGGACGCGTTCGAATCGACGCTGAACGAGGTCCTCGCCGACGCGGACGTCGGGATCCTCGTCGTGAGCACGGACGATCTCCAGCGCCTCGGCCACGGGACGCGCCGGAAACTGGAGACGGTCCCGCGGCCCGTCGTGATCGCGGTCGGGTCACAGCAGGAGGAGGACCTGCGGACGAAGGTGAAGCGCGCGATCGGCATTGACCTGTTCAAGTGAGGTGACGGAGATGGTCGTGAGCACGGTGCAGGCGGCGAAGACGGGCGAGATCTACCGGGTCGCGGGCCCCGTCGTGACCGCCACGGGGCTGCAGCCGCGGATGTACGACGTGATGCTCGTGGGCAAGGAGGAGCTCATGGGCGAGGTGATCCGGATCCAGCGCGACCGGACGACGATCCAGGTGTACGAGGACACGAGCGGGATCCGGCCCGGCGAGCCCGTCCTGAACACGGGACTGCCGCTGAACGTGGAGCTCGGGCCCGGCCTCCTCGGGTCGATCTACGACGGGATCCAGAGGCCGCTGCCGGTCCTCCAGCAGCAGATGGGCGACTTCGTGCTCCGGGGGGTGCGGGCGCCGGGGCTCGACCGCCAGAAGCGGTGGCCGTTCCAGCCCGCGGTCAAGCCCGGGGACAAGGTCCAACCGGGGCAGGTCCTCGGGACCGTGCAGGAGGCGAAGTTCGTGGAGCACCGGATCACGGTTCCGCCGAGGGCGTCCGGGACGGTCCGGGACGTGAAGGCAGGCGAGTTCCGCGTCGACGAACCGGTCGTGGAGCTCGACACCGCCAACCTCACGCTCATGCAGGCGTGGCCCGCGCGGCGGGCGCGGCCCGTCCGGGAGAAGCTGCTGCCGACGGTCCCGCTCGTCACGGGGCAGCGGGTGTTCGACTTCCTGTTCCCGATCGCGAAGGGCGGGACCGCCGCGATCCCCGGCGGGTTTGGCACGGGGAAGTGCGTCACGGGGGACACCCCCGTCTTCCTCGCGGATGGACGTCTCGTGCCACAGCGTACGCTGTTCGAGACCGCTCGAGGGGAGTCGGTCCCGTCGGGCGGCGAGACCTTTGTTCGCCTCGCGGAGCCGTTGTCCATCCTAACCTTCGACGGGGAGAGGATCCGGGAGGGTCTGGCGACGGCGGTATTCCGTGGGCGTACCGATTTCCTCACGGAAGTCCGCCTTCGGAGCGGCCGAAGCGTCCGCCTCACACCCATCCACCGCCTGTTCCGGTTCGACGGGGAAACCGTTGTCGAGACGCCGGCGGGCGAACTGTCCGTGGGCGACTCCATCCTCGTGCCCCGGGCGCTGCCCGTCCCCAAACGGCGGCGGCTGCCGGTTCCCGGGACAGCCCGCGTCGCGGATCGAAAGGCCCGGCGGAGCGTCGCCGTGAGACTCCGTACGGCCGCGCGCGACCGCCCAGTCGCGAGGGTCGCCAAGGAATTGGGGATCTCGAAGGACGTATACTGGAACTACCGGCTCGAACGGACGTCGCCCCCGGTCGCGATCGCCGAACGGCTCGGTGCCCCCGTCAAAGAGATCCGCGCCTCGCGGGCGGGGAAGGCCGTCAAACTCCCGCGATCGATGACCCCGGACCTCGCGGAGTTCCTCGGCCTGCATATGAGCGAAGGGACCATCAAGGGCCGTGGGGTCGTCGAGTTCTACAACAACGACCCGGAGCTGAGGAGCCGCTATCTCGACCTCCTCTCATCGCTGTTCGGCCTCCGGGGCCAGGAGCGCCATGACCGGACCGTCTCGGCGGTCACCGTCAGCTCCCGAGCCCTCGTCCTCCTCTTAGAGGCGTGGGGCGTGCCGACCCGCGCGAAGTCGAGGAACTTGCGACTGATCGAGTCCCTGGCGGCGGCGCCGGAAGCATCCGTCTCCGCGTTCCTCCGCGCATACGCCGAAGGTGACGGCCACTTCGCTGAGGAGGGGCTCGAGATCGCGACCGCGAGCGGCTCGATGGCCGGGGGTCTCGTGTACCTCTTCGCGCGGCTCGGCATCTTTGCCCGCTCGACCACGAAGATCCTCGCGGGGAGGACGTATTTCCGCGTCTGGGTGTCCCCGAAGGAGGCCGCAGGCCTTTTCGAGCGATATGAGCGCCCCGTGTACTACGACTCCTACGACGTGGCCCCCATCAGTCCGGACGGGATCGGCCTCATACGGTCGACGCTCGGGCCCGAGGCGAGCGCGTGGCGACAGGCCCTGAAGAATGCCGAGGAAGGCCAGAGGATGGCCCGGTCCTCGATCCGGCAGATCGCTGCGGCCACGACCCAGGCGGACGAGCTCGCGTGGCTGCAACGCCTCGACACGATGCTGGACCACGTTCTCATCGACAGGGTCACGGAGGTCCGTACGTGGCTTGAGGACGCGGAGGTCTATGACCTGACCGTCGAGGGAACGCACAACTTCGTCGGAGGCCATCTCCCGATGATCCTGCACAACACGGTCTCCGAGCACCAGCTTGCGAAGTGGTGCGACGCGAAGATCGTCGTGTACATCGGTTGCGGGGAGCGCGGGAACGAGATGACGGAGGTGCTCACCGAGTTCCCCCACCTCGAGGACCCGCAGAGCGGGCGCCCCCTGATGGAGCGGACGGTCCTGATCGCGAACACGAGCAACATGCCGGTGGCGGCGCGGGAGGCGTCCGTGTACACGGGGATGACGATCGCGGAGTACTACCGGGACATGGGGTACGACGTCGCCCTGATGGCGGACTCCACGTCGCGGTGGGCGGAGGCGATGCGGGAGATCAGCAGCCGGCTCGAGGAGATGCCCGGGGAGGAGGGCTTCCCCGCGTACCTGAGCGCGCGCCTCTCGGAGTTCTACGAGCGGGCGGGCCGCGTGAAGACCCTGTCCGGGGCGGAGGCGAGCGTCTCCGTCGTGGGGGCGGTGAGCCCGAGCGGCGGCGACTTCTCCGAGCCGGTGACGCAGGGGACCCTCCGGATCACGAAGGTGTTCTGGGCGCTCGACACGAAGCTCCGGGAGCGCCGCCACTTCCCCGCGGTGAACTGGCTCACCTCGTACAGCCTGTACACGGGGATCCTGGACCCGTGGTATCGGAAGAACATCGGGGAGGAGTGGCCCCAGCTCCGGGAATGGGCCTCGAAGATCCTGCAGGAGGAGGCGGAGCTCGAGGAGATCGTCCGGCTCGTCGGCGCGGACGCGCTGCCGGAGGACCAGCAGCTCACGCTCGAGGTCGCGCGGATGATCCGGGAGTACTTCCTCCAGCAGAACGCGTTCCACAAGGTCGACACGTACGCGCCGCTGAAGCGGCAGCTCACGCTGATCCAGGCGATCCGGACGTTCCACGACCTCGGGCAGAAGGCGCTCAAGCTCGACGTGCCGCTGAAGGAGATCGCGAACCTCCAGTCGCGCGCGCTCCTCGCCCGAGTGAAATTCGAGGAGAAGTACGATGAGGAGATGCAGCGCGCCCTCACGTTGATGGAGGACGAGTTCCGGAAGCTGGAGGTGGCGTGATGGCGCGGGAGTACCGGACGATCACGCAGATCGCGGGGCCGCTCGTCTTCGTCGAGAAGACGGAGTTCGTCGGGTATGGGGAGCTCGTCGAGATCCTCCTCCCGAACGGGGAACGGCGGCGCGGGCAGGTCCTCGACACGAGCAAGGACGTCGTCGTCGTGCAGGTGTTCGAGGGGACCGCGGGGATCGACCGCGCCTCCGGGGTGAAGTTCCTCGGGGAGACGATCAAGCTCGGCGTCTCGCAGGACATGCTCGGGCGGATCCTGTCCGGCGCGGGGGACCCGATCGACGGCGGACCCGCGATCATCCCGGACGAGCGGCGGGACATCATCGGGGCGGCGATCAACCCGTACGCGCGAGACAACCCGAAGGACTTCATCCAGACGGGGATCAGCACGATCGACGTGATGAACGCCCTCGTGCGCGGGCAGAAGCTCCCCTTGTTCTCCGGCGCGGGGCTGCCGCACAACGAGGTCGCCCTCCAGATCGCGCGCCAGTCGAAGGTTCCGGACGCGGTCGAGGCGTTCGCCGTCGTGTTCGCAGCGATGGGGATCACGAACGAGGAGGCGCGGGCGTTCATGGCGGACTTCGAGCGGACGGGGGCGCTGAAGCGGGCGGTCCTGTTCCTGAACCTCGCGGACGATCCGGCGGTCGAGCGGCTGATCACGCCGCGGATGGCGCTCACCGCCGCGGAGTACCTCGCGTACACGCAGAACATGCACGTCCTCGTGATCCTGACGGACATGACGAACTACGCGGAGGCGCTCCGGCAGATCGGCGCGGCCCGCGAAGAGGTGCCCGGGCGGCGCGGCTACCCCGGATATATGTACACGGATCTTGCGACGATCTACGAGCGCGCGGGCCGGATCAAGGGGAAACGCGGGAGCATCACGCAGATCCCGATCATGGCGATCCCCGACGACGACTGGACCCACCCGATCGCGGACCTCACGGGGTACATCACGGAGGGCCAGATCGCGATCTCGCGCGAACTGCACCGGAAGGGGATCTACCCGCCCATCGACCCGCTGCCCTCCCTGTCCCGGCTCATGGAGCCCGGGGTCGACGTGAAGAAGACGCGGGAGGACCACAAGCAGGTGTCCTCGCAGCTGTACGCGGCGTACGCGGAGGGGAAGGACGTCCGCGGGCTCGTCGCGATCGTCGGCAAGGAGGCGCTCGGGGAGCGGGACCGCCGGTTCCTCGAGTTCGCGGACCGGTTCGAGCAGGAGTTCATCCGCCAGGGGCGGGAGGAGGACCGGACCGTCGAGGGGTCCCTCGAGATCGCGTGGAAGCTGCTCCCGACGATCGACGACGCGTGGCTCACGAAGATCGACCGGAAGACCCTGGAGCGGTTCCACCCGAAGCACCGCCAGGCGCAGAAGGTGGCGGCGTAACGTGGTCCTCGCGAACTACAAGCCCACCCGGTCGCAGCTCCTCCTCGTCCGGCGGACGCGGCGCACGGCGGAGCGCGGGCACCGCCTCCTGAAGCTGAAGCGGGACGCCCTGATCGTGGAGTTCTTCCGGGTCCTCGAGCGGGCGAAGCAGATGCGGTCGAACCTCGTGGAGAAGTACCGGGTCGCGGAGCAGCGGATCGCGATCGCGCGGGCGGTCGAGGGGGCGATCGGCGTGAAGTCCGCGGCGTTCGCCGTCCGGACGCGGCCCACGCTCGAGCTGAAGACGCGGAACGTGATGGGCATCGTGGTCCCGCGGATCGAGGCGCAGAAGGTGCGGAAGAACATCGAGGACCGCGGGTACGGCGTGATCCAGACGAGCGCGCGGATCGACGAGGCCGCGGAGGCGTACGAGGACCTCGTGGAGAACGTGATCGTGGCGGCGGAGATCGAGACGACGATGCGCCGGCTGATCGAGGAGATCGAGAAGGTGAAGCGGCGGGTGAACGCGCTCGAGTACCGCGTGATCCCGGAGCTGAAGTCGACGGAGGCGTGGATCCGCCAGCGGCTCGACGAGATGGAGCGGGACAACTTCATGCGGTTGAAGCACTTCAAGCAGATGGCGGAGTCGCGGGCGGAGGCGGAGGCCCGAGCGGCCTCGGCGTGAGGCCGCTGACGTTAAATAGCGACGGCCCGTAATCGAGTTCCTCCATGAGCGCCGCGCTCGACGTGATCCTCTTCGGCGGCATCCTCCTGTTCGGCGTCGGCGGGTTCTGGAAGGATCGGCGGTGCCACCTCGCGCGCGCGATCGCGTGGGCCCTGTTCGGGATCTTCTGGTTCGTGCAGCTCCCGAACTTCCTCGACCAGGGGGACCCGGTGAACTCCCTCGGGGCCGCGGTCGCGCTCCCCGTCTTCCTGTTCCTCGCGCACCACGAGAACCTCTCGTACAAGTGGAACGAGGAGTACCAACCCCTCCGGTTCCTGGCGGTGGGCGCGTTCTGGGCGGCCGGGATCTACTTCGTCGTCGACCGCGTCCCCGCGATCTCCGGCGGGCTGATCTCCGTCGTCGCGGACCAGACCGCGTGGCTCCTGAACGGGATCGCGCCCGGGTACGGCGTCGGACCCGTGGACTACGCAGGGAACACGGGCCTCTGGCGGGCGAATGGAGAGCCGATCTACGCGCCCGTGACGTTCGGCGGCGCGCCGATCGTGAACATCATCCTCGCGTGCACGGCGATTCAGGGGATCACGATCACCGCCGCGCTCGTGCCCGGGACATCGGATCCCCCGAGGCGGAAGGCGCTCGTCCTCGCGATTCTCGTGCCCGTCACGTACGCGATGAACCTCGTCCGGAACGTCGTCGTGATCTACTTCTACAACGAGGGCGGCGAGTGGGAGTTCGTCCACAACGGGTACGGGAAGGGGTTGAGCTTCCTCGTCCTGATGGTCCTCATGCTCGTCGCGTTCTGGCTCCTCCCGGAGCTGTACCTGAACATCAACGGGGTGTTCGAGCTCCCGTGGCGGCGTCGGCCGGGGCACGACTACCGGAAGCACGTCGGGCGGTTGCTCGGGAAGATCGCCCGGCCGAAGGCGGTCAAGAAGAAGCTGGAGACTTCCGAGGATCCGACGGACTCCGGCAAGCCGCGGACCTGACGTGAGCCGACGAGCCCCTCACGGCTCCAGCTCATCGTCCCCTGACGAAGGTTCCTCATCGGGGCGAACCGTCGTCGCGGGTTCCGTTGCAGGACCGACCTGAAGCCGCTTCCAGTCCCCGACCCGCCACTTCCCGCGCCGCCCGAAGGCCTCCATCATCGGCTTGAGGCCGGGCAGGTCGTCGATGTCCCCGGACCACCGCGCGAGCTGGTCCGAAAACCGGTCCTCGACGTCCACGAGGAAGTGCTTCATGTGGACGGGCATCCCGTGAGGGACCTCGCCCGCGCAGATCACCGCCGCGTACACGTGGTCGGACTTCTCGACCGCGACGAGGCGGTCCCCGAACTCGAACTTCTTCAGGTCCTGGTTCTCCTCGCGAAACGAGTCCCGGACGAACAGCATGATCGCGGTGAGCATGCCCGTGAGGATGTCCGGATCGCGGTCCGCGCGGAGCCGCCGCGTCGTGTGCATGATCAGGCGCCCCTCGCGGCCGACGAGGAACACGTCCTCAATCGAGAAGCGCGGGGCGAGACGGGTCCACGCGACGTAGGCGGCCGCCGCCAACGCGACGCCCCCAATCCCCGACCACAGCCAGAGGATCGCGCCCGGGATCGAAGGGCCGTCGACGCGGACGGAGACCGCGCCGGTGTCGGAGAGGCCGAACGGGTCGGACGCGGCGACGACGATCTGCTCGGACGCCGCCACGTTCGGGTACCGGAGGACGAGGAGGAAGCCGACGACCTCCGCCCGCGTGTGGTTCACGGAGAACAGGAGCTCCGGGTCCTCGTTGTCCACGTCGTTCACGTACGGACGCAGGTCGAGGACCCACGTGCCGCCATTCGGCTTCGTCTGCACGGGGATCGGGGCGAAGACGGGCGCGTCGTTCACGGGAAGGACGTCGACGAGGACGTGCGTGGCGGCGAACGCCCCCTGCGGGTCCGTCGCCCGGATCAGGAGGACCTCCTGTCCGTTCCAGTTCGCGAGGGTCGACGTGAGCGTCGCGCGGCCCGAGGCGATCGTGGCGGTGATGTTCGCTCCCGTGACCGCGTACGCGAGGGGGCTTCCCTCCGAGTCCCCGAAGTGCGTCGTCAGCTCGACCTCCGCGCGGTCGTCCTCGTTGAACTGGACGGGGTCGAAGGGCGCGAGGAGCTCTGGCGGCGCGTTGTCGCTCACGATCACGTCGATCGTCTGCATCGCGCTCGACGCCGAATCCGCGACCGTGAGGTCCACGGGGATCACGTACTGGTTCTGCGTGCCGCCGAGGCCGTACCACGTGTAGAGGAACGCGATCGTGAACCGGTCGACCGCCGCGTGCTCCAGGTCGTCCGTCGTGAGGGTGAGCTCCTCCATCGGGTTGTCGACGTCCCGGAGGTAGGGCTCGAGGTCGAGGCGGTACGTCTGGTTGAACTTGACGTGGACGTCGTCCGTCCACCGGAGGACGGGCGGGTCGTTCACGCACGTCACCGTGACGCGGACCGTGTACTCCGCGAACGCGCCGCCGGGGTCCGTCGCACGGAACGTGATCCGGTCCACGCCGCAGAAGTCCCGTTTCCCGACGACGTCGACGACGATCCGCACCCCCTCGTCCCGGATCGCCACGATCAGGTTCGTGTAGTTGTACGACAGGAAGATCGCCTCGCCGCCGGGCTCGTCGAAGAAGTCGTGGAGGGAGTCGGGGGCGAACACGTCCGGCACGAGCGTGTCCTCCGGGATCGTGAGGTCCGGCAACGGACGGAGGACCGTCGGCGGCGGGTTCGACGACACCTTGACGACGACGACCGCCTCCGCGAACGCGTCCCCGTCGCTCACCCGGTGGCGGACGAAGAGGGTGCGGCCGTTGAACGCCGGCGGGTACCCGTACGTCGCGTTCAGCGCGTCCGTCGCGATGTGCGTGGGGTCCTCCGTCGTGAGGGCGAGCGCCAACGTCGGCGTGTCGAGGTCCCGCACGTACGGGAGGAAGTCGAGGGTGAAGTTCTGCCCGCCCTTCACGTGGACTTCCGGGACGACGACCCAGACGGGCGGGTCGTTGATCGGGCGGACCGTGATCTGCAGCCCCTGGCTCGTCCGCGCCCCGCTCCGGTCCTCGAGCCACAGGGTGACGTCGTCGATCCCGTGCGCGTCCGGCCTCGGCGTCAGGAAGAGGATGTGGGTCCCGAACGCGCCCTGCCCGAAAACGGAGTACAGGGACGGGTCGACGCCCGTGAGGGACCACTTCAGGTCGAGGAGCGTGTCGTTCGCGTCGGGCTGGTTCTCCGCGAAATTCGTGAGGACCCATCGGTAGGCGCCGGAGTCCTCGTCCCGGACGACGTCCGGCACGGTGCCGTTGATCCGCGGCGTGCCCTCCGGGGTGACGAGGACGTTGACCCCCCCGGAGATCGAACCGACCGTGGCCGTGAGGCGGCCCGCGCCCGGGGTCGGCGGGGCGTCCAGGCTCGCGGCGGTCTCGTTCGGCGCGGCGACCTGCCCGATCGTCGTCGACCAGGCCGTGCCGCCAAACCCCGTGGGGTTCCCGTCCGCGTCGGACCCCTCCGCGACGAACGCCTTTCGGGTCGCGACGGGCATCAGGACGGTCGGCGGGCAGGAGACGGGCGGGGACGGGCACACGCGCACGCTCGCGAGGGCGCCGGCGGTCACATTCACGAATGCGATCCCCGCGATCGACTGGTCCGAGTTGTAGCAGTAGATCCGGTTCGTGCCGACGGCGCCCGCGAAGTACGTCGCGACGAGCGTCCCGTCCGCGGTCATGTTCCCGACGGGGTCCGTGTCCTCCCAGTCGCAGCCGAACCATGGGATGACGTGGCCCCATTGGTCGAACGCGGTGGCGGTGAAGAGGACGGTGTCGTCCGCGGTGAGGGTCACGTCCGGCGGGGCGACCGCGATCCGGTAGAGGACGTCGATGAACTCGTATCGGAGGGCGAACCACGCGACGGAGGGCGTGAGGCTCGTGTTCACGGTCGAGAGGGTCGCGCGGACGAGGATCGACGCGTTCGGGAGGACGCTGAGGTCCTGGTCGTTGACGACCGGTGTCCAGGAGGCGCCGGCATTCGTCGAGACATCGTACGCGATCGCCGTGCCCGCGGGGCGCGCGTCGGTCGCGAAGAACCGCCGCCAAGAGACGAGGGGCTCTGGCGGGAAGAAGGGCATCGTGCGGACGACGCCGGCGGGGACGAATTTCTCGTACGCGAGGTCGAGCCGCGTGACGACGGGCGTCTGCGTCCCGTTGGCGGTGGTGAGGAGGAGCTGCCATTGGAGGTACCGGTTCGGCGGGCTCGCGATCGCGCCGCCAGAGGTCGCGGTCCACGTGGACCATGTGGGATCTCCGGGCGTGGAGGTGTTCCCTGTTCGGGTCTCGACGGTGACGTCTGTAATCGGCGGGTTCGTCGTCGCTTGGAGCGTGGCGGTCGTCCAAATGGCGGCGGAACCGAGGTCGATCGGGATGGCGGTGAAGGATCCGCTCTGGTAGTCCGTGGCGATGAGAGTGACGTTGTCGATCCACGCCGCCATCGAGGCCTCCTCCGGCCCGTTCCGCGTGAGCTGGAGGGCGAACTCGAGGACGAACGTGCCCGTGCCCCGGAGGACGAGGTTCCCGCTCAGGTCGACGTAGAGACTGCGCGTGCCGGGCGCGACGGGGAGATCCGTCCACTCCGCGGATCCGGCGACGCTCACCTGGAGGTACGAGAGGACGTTCGCGGAGGCG
>Ga0209341_10001687_pt1 | contig 21680 bp, 20 predicted proteins | sample RifCSP13_2_FD_184020 | JGI IMG/M metagenome (GOLD analysis project Ga0209341, IMG submission 184020) | Soil microbial communities from Rifle, Colorado - Rifle CSP2_sed 13_2 (SPAdes) (version 2) | ecosystem: Environmental > Terrestrial > Deep subsurface > Rock core/Sediment | place: Rifle... | reverse complement strand
GACCCGCGGCCGAGGTGGGGAGGCGGCCCGACGCCGAAAAAGGCCTCGGCGAGGTGATGGCGATCGTGGCGCGGCTTCGAGGTGAGCAGGGGTGTCCATGGGACCGGGAACAGACCCATGTCTCCTTGAAACCGGCCCTTTTGGAAGAGACCTATGAGCTCCTTGAGGCGATCGAAAGGGGAGATGTCCAAGAGCTGGAAGAGGAGCTGGGAGACCTTCTGCTCCAGGTCGTGTTTCACTGCCAGATCGCCGCTGAGCAAGGGCGCTTCACGCTTGGCGACGTCGCGTCGGGCCTCAAGGATAAACTGATCCGGCGCCACCCTCATGTCTTCACCGACCGCAGTCTGGCGGACGCCGATGCCGTTCTGCGCCAGCGAGCCAGCATCAAAGCCAAAGAAAAGAAAGCGTCAGGGTCCGCCTCCTCGCTCGGAGACCTTCCCCGGGCGATGCCCGCGCTCGCCCGCGCGCAGAGGATCACCGAAAGGGCCTCTTATGTAGGCTTCGATTGGGCCCATGTGGAAGACGTGTGGGATAAGGTTGAGGAGGAGCTGCACGAACTCAGGTCGGCCGCATCGTCCGGAGATAGGAACCGTCTGGGAGAAGAAATAGGAGATCTGTTTTTCTCTCTGGTCAACCTCGCCCGTTTTCTCGACCTGCAGGCCGAAGACACATTGGTTCAGGCCATAGATCGATTCCTTCGGCGCTTTGCGCACATCGAAACCAGACTGAGAGAGCAAGGCAGATCTCCCAAGGAGGCTTCGCTAAAGGAGATGGACGCTCTCTGGGAGGAAGCCAAAAGCCTGGAGAGCCAGGAGACGCAACGCGGATGAGCGTAGCAGGGCTTCGCCTCGTCTTTCTGGACGCGGCGACGTTTGGCGATGTCTCACTCGAGCATTTCTCGGCGGATTGGGACTGCACCCTGCACCCGTCATCGAGCCCCGATGAAGTGCCCGACCGCCTCACAGGGCGCGATGCGGTGGTGGTCAACAAAGTCACCCTTGACCGCAACGTTCTCGCTTCCCCCGAGACCAGAGAGCTTAAACTCATCGCCGTAGCTGCAACCGGCACGGACAATGTTGACCTCGAAGCGGCCCGGGCGCATGGCATACGCGTGTGCAACGTCCCCCGCTACGCCACCCAATCGGTCGCACAGTTCACCATGGCCCTCATCCTTGAACTCGCCACCCACGCCGGCCGATATCAACAGCGAGTGCGCGCCGGGGCATGGCAAAGGAGCCCGATGTTCACCCTGCTCGACTATCCCGCCATGGAGCTTTGCGGCAAGTCCCTGGGGATCATCGGCCTCGGCAGCATCGGTCAGGCCGTGGCCGGTATGGCGCGAAGTTTTGGCATGGAAGTTTTGGTTTCCGCGCGCCCGAACACTCCCCCACCTATCCCGCCAGGCCGCATGGATTTCTCCGATCTGTTAAAGCGCGCCGATGTCGTCACCCTCCACTGCCCGCTGACGCCCGAGACCCAGAATCTCATCGACAGCCGCGCCCTGTCGCTCATGAAACCAACCGCATTTCTCGTCAACACCGCGCGTGGCGGCCTCGTCCACGAGGGCGTCTTGGTCGAGGCGCTGAAGCAAGGACGCTTGGCCGGCGCTGCCCTGGATGTGCTGTCCCGGGAGCCTCCCCCCGCCGATCATCCAGTGATCGTAGCCAGCGCGGAGCTGGAGAATTTGGTCGTCACCCCGCACTGCGCCTGGAGCGCGCGCGAGGCGCGCCAAAGACTCCTCGACGAAGTGGCGGAAAACGTCCGGGCCTTCATCTCCGGCGCGGAAAGAAACTGTGTGGTCTAGGACCGGGGTTTAAAAGGCGGGAAAGCTCATGGTTCGATTGCCCTCACCATCACCCTGAGCGAAGTCGAACGGGTCCGCGTCTTTCAGAACGGGATGTCATCGTCCAAAGACGGGGGTTCGGTGGAGGCCGAGGACTCGCTGGAGGCCTCTCCCTCCGCTTCCGGTGCCACGCGGGTTCCACCACCACCACCAAGAAACCTGACCCTCTGGGCTACGATCTCGGTCACATAGCGCTTGTTCCCGGACTTGTCGTCGTAGGAGCGACTGCGAATGCTGCCCTCGATAAAGACCTGTCTACCCTTGGCCAAATACTGGGCGCAGGTCTCCCCTTGCTTGCCCCAGACGATAATGTTGTGCCACTCGGTTCTTTCCTGGCGATTACCGTTGGCGTCATTCCACACCTCAGAGGTGGCGATGGGAAAGCGTGCCACAGCACGACCATTCGTGGTAAAGCGCACTTCAGGATCTTTGCCCAGATTGCCGATCAGAATCACCTTGTTCACTGACATTAAGGATTACCTCACTCAGGCGACCCAATATGGGGGGCGAGCCGTCCCCTTCACTTTATCGCCAGCAATGTTGAGTGTCAATAAAATTTTACCCTGGCTTAAAACCTTATCCGATGTCCGAAGCTTTATTGCTTTTTTCTCTTTAGTGGACTACCATGAAGTGATTTTACTTGTATTTTTAACTTACTAGCAGCTCTAAAAAGCGGTTTTATTTTAATGCTCTTCGCCATTAAGGCGCTCCTCATTGTTCTCATAACCCTCGTAACCGGAATTCTGGTTCTATCCCTGGCTCCGTTTGATCGTGATGGAAGGCTCGCTTACCGATTTTCCCGATTTTGGACGTGGGCGATTTTAAAGATCGGCGGTGTTCGACTCAGAATTCAAGGGCTGGAACTTCTCGATCCCAAGCGCCAATACGTTTTTATCGCGAACCATCAAAGTAACATTGACATGCCTGTCCTAGTGCAGAGCCTGGCGCAATTCCAGCTACGGTGGGTAGCTAAGAAGGAACTTCTGCGAATTCCCCTGTTCGGGTGGGCCCTGCGGGCGTCGCGACACATCATTGTAGATCGATCGGACCGGTCTAAGGCAATGGCCAGTTTGAGGCAGGCCCGCGAGATTCTCAAAAGAGGGCTCTCGGTGGTTTTTTTCCCTGAAGGAACGCGCAGCCCAGGGGGGGAACTCTTGCCCTTCAAAAGAGGCGGCTTTGTGCTTGCGCTAAAAACCCGCACCCCGATCGTTCCGGTAACCATCAAGGGGAGCCGGTCCGTTCTGCCCAAGGGGGATTGGCGCGTCAGAGCCGGAGAAATTGTGGTCATCGTGAGCCAGCCTATTCCCCTGGACCAGCCCCATGCTGGAACGCTCGGAAGGCTTGTCAGTCACGTGCGGGAAGTAATCGAGGCTCACGCGCGACAAAACGGCGGAGCTTCGCCAAAGGCTCCCAAGCCCGAGCCGGCGCGACCGAGCAGCGAGGGCTTGGAAAAGAGGTAGCAGAATCATCTTATGGAACCGCTACGAGCGATCCCTCTGGGTGGGCTAGGAGAGTTCGGATTGAACATGATGCTTCTGGAGCAGGGAGACTCAGCTATCGCCGTCGATTGTGGCCTGATGTTTCCCGGACCAGACCTTTTGGGCATCGATTTGGTGATCCCCGACGTGAGCTACCTCTTAGAAAAAAAGAAAAACCTCCACGGCATTGTTTTGACCCACGCCCACGAGGATCACATCGGAGCCCTCCCCTACATCTTAAAGCAGCTTCCCGTGCCCGTCTTCGGCACCCGCCTCACCCTCGGGCTGCTCCGCTACAAGCTGCACGAGCACGGCCTGGAAAGGTCCGCTGACCTAAGAGAAATCACGGCGGCCCGGCCGTGGGAGTTGGGGCCATTTAAGATTGAGGGGATCCGTGTGACTCACAGCCTTATGGATTGTCTGGCCCTCGCGATCGAGAGCCCGTTGGGTACGGTACTCCATACCGGGGACTTCAAGATCGACCACACCCCCGTGAACGGCGAGTTCTTCGACTTTCAGAGGTTCGCCTCCTACGGAGAGAAAGGCGTTCTGCTCCTGCTTTCCGATTCGACCAACGTGGAGCGGCAAGGATATACCCCCTCGGAGCGGGTCGTCGGACAGTACCTGAAAGAGATCTTCCTGGCAAGTCGCGGCAGAATCTTTGTCGCCACCTTCTCCTCCAACATCCCCCGCATCCAGCAGGTTACCGAACTCTCGGAATCTTTCGGCCGCCGCGTCGTTCTGTGCGGGCGCAGCATGATCAACAACGCACAGATCGCTTCGGATCTCGGCTATCTCCGCCTTCCAGAAGGGGTCATGACCGAGAGTGACCGCTGGCAGGATTTCCCTTCCGACCGGCTCACTTTTCTCACCACCGGAAGCCAAGGCGAGCCGCTTTCGGTCCTGCACCGGATCGCCTTAAACGATCACCGATCGATCCGGATTCAGCCGGGAGACACGGTGGTTCTATCGGCAAAATTTATTCCCGGAAACGAGAAGACGATCACCAACTTGATCAATCATCTCTATCGCCGCGGCGCCGAGGTCCATTATGAAAAGGTCTCGGAGATCCACGTCTCAGGCCACGCAAGCCAGGAGGAACTCAAGACGATGCTCCAATTAACCCGGCCCCGATATTTCATTCCGATCCACGGAGAATACCGTCACCTGGTACGCCATGTTCAATTGGCCCAGGCCGTAGGCGTACCGGCGGAGAACTGCTTTCTTATGGAGGACGGCGACGTCCTGGAGTTCAGGAGTGGGGAGGCCCAAAAAGTTGAATCGGTTTCGGTCGGGAGAGTTTTCGTGGACGGAAAAGGTGTCGGTGATGTCGAGGACGTCGTGATCCGCGACCGGCGTCATCTATCTGAGGACGGTATGGTCCTGGCCGTTATGGCCATTCACCAGCAGACCGGAGAGATCGTCGCTGGTCCGGACCTCGTCTCGCGTGGCTTCATGCGCGCCGAGGAGAGCGAGGAAGTCTTGCAGCAGGCAAAGAAGGTGATTGTGGAAACCCTGAAGAACATCAACCGCGAGACTCGCACGGATCCCATGGAGCTTCAGGAGGAGGTGCGCAAGGCGCTCAGACGTTACTTCAGCAAGACCCTGGAGCGACGGCCTGTCATCCTCCCTTTTATCATAGAGACGTGAGAGCTGAGATTCGAGTGGACCGAAATATGGAAAGGAGTTCTAGATTAACTCGTGAAATTTGGGGAGTGATTATTTTTGTTTTTGCCCTCCTTATCACCTTAAGCCTTTTATCCTACAATCCGCACGATAAATCAATTAATACTCCCTCCGGAAACGTTAATCCCACACACAACCGAATTGGACCCATAGGGTCTTACACAGCAGATCTTTTGCTTCAGGCAGTCGGGCTCTCCGCCTATCTAGTTCCGCTTTATCTGTTCGTAGTCTCCTACTGCCTGTTCCGCTGGACTTATTATAAGGGTCTGCAACTTGCAAAAGCACTAGGATCCGGATTGATCCAATTTATTCTTCTTATTACAAGTTCGGCAACGCTTTTCAGTCTGATTATTAAATCAGATGAGGCGGTAAAAAAGGGAGGGGCGGTTGGGGCACTTTCTGGGGACAAACTTCCTCATTTTATTGGTGACATAGGTACCTACGCCGTTGGGTTCTCCGTGCTCCTCCTCACGCTAATGTTCACGTTCCGTATCTCCCTTGTTGCGTCATGGGAATGGGTGCGACCCAGAATCGGAAAAAGCCGAAAATGGCTCACTGCCTCCCTCAGAACGATGATGAAGCAACTAGAGGAATGGAGAGAAAAAAGAAAGGCGGAAAATAGAAGGAAAAAACAACGGGAATACGTCCCACCACCGATTATTCTCAAAGAGGAGGTAAAAGAAGCAATAGCGGCAAAAGACGAGCCTGCAAGGAAACCAAAGAAAAAACCCACCCCCGCACAAGAACAAATTCCTCTTCCCGAAATAGGCCAAGGCTATATGCTTCCTTCCCCGTCACTATTAGATCCTCCGGATGGCCAGCATGTGGAGATCAATAACGAAACTCTCAACGCGATTGGACTGACTCTGCAAAGGAAACTGACCGATTTGGGTGTCGAAGGACAGGTGAAAAGTGTGCACCCTGGACCTGTTATCACGATGTTTAAATTCGAGCCCGCTGCAGGGGTTAAAGTAAGACGGATCGTCACCCTTGCGGATGACTTGGCAATGGCGTTGAGCGCGCTAAATGTGAGGATTTTGGCCCCGATCCCCGGAGAGTCTGTTGTGGGCGTCGAAATACCTAATCCGCGGCGCGAGAAAGTTTTTCTTCAGCAGGTCATTGGGAGCGATGATTACCAAAATGCCGAGTCGAAGCTCACCCTGGCATTAGGAAAGGCTATATCTGGGTTTCCCTACCTGGCAGATCTAGCTCGTATGCCCCACCTTCTCATTGCGGGCGCCACCGGAACCGGAAAATCTGTGTCGCTCAACGCGATGATTTTAAGCATTCTTTACAAATCGACCCCGCAAGACGTGCAATTCATCATGATTGATCCGAAGATGCTTGAACTCAGCGTCTTTGAGGATCTGCCCCATATGTTGGTTCCCGTGGTTACCGATCCAAAAAAAGCTGCATCTGCCTTGTTCTGGGCCATGGATGAAATGGACTACCGCTATCGGCTCATGAAGGACAAAGGAGCAAGAAATATCGATCACTATAACCAAATATTGAAGAAGCGTGTCATCGATCAGAAGGAACAGAACCAGGGTGAAGAGAACGGCGAGATAGGTGGAAACCTTGAGGAGCAAAAGCCTTTACGGCATGAACACCTTGCTCGTATCGTCATCGTCGTGGACGAATTGGCTGATCTGATGATGTCCGTCCGCCGGGATATTGAGGAGTACATCACACGGCTGGCTCAGAAGGCCAGGGCCGCTGGGATCCATATGATCTTGGCGACCCAGCGCCCGTCGGTGGATGTCATTACAGGACTGATCAAGGCCAATTTTCCCGCTCGAATCTCGTTCCAGGTCACCTCTCGGGTCGATTCCCGAACGATCCTGGACTCCATCGGTGCGGAACGGCTGCTCGGTGATGGCGATATGCTCTTTTTGCCTCCCGGGACCGCTCGGATCACTCGGATTCACGGCGCCTATGTGTCGGATCAGGAGGTCCGTAAGGTTGTCGAGTTCATTAGGCAGCAAGCAAAGCCGAGCTACCGACCCGAAGTCTTCAGCACCAAAAAGGAGATCCAGACAGGAGATGTGGACGACGAATATGACGAGATGTACGATCTGGCCGTGGAGCTGGTGACCGAGACGCAGCAGGCCTCGATCTCCATGATCCAGAGACGGCTCCGCATCGGTTATAACCGGGCGGCACGGATGATCGAGCAAATGGAGAGAGACGGAGTGGTCGGACCTGCGGAAGCGGGTAAGCCAAGAGAGGTCTATGCGCGGAAGGTGGATGGATAAAAGGCGAGCGTGGATTTTCTCGGTGCCGCTCCTGTGGCTCCTCTGTGTTGCCGGCACCGTACCGGGAGCAACGTCGGAAAAGGATGAGCCGAAACGCGAAGCGGTCGTCGTCGACCGTTTGCAGAGGAGCTACGATACCGCGGGGGACTTTGAGGCGGATTTCCGGCAAGAGACAGAAGTAAAGGCCCTGAACCGAACCCTCAAGGCCTGGGGCAAAGTCTATTTCAAAAGACCGGGAAAGATGCTATGGCGTTATGATGAGCCCAAGGGCCAATGGGTCTTGGCAGACGGCAAAAATCTCTACCTCTATCAGCCTGAGCAGTCCCAGATCATCAAGAGCCCGCTTCAAAACGCTTTCCGCTCGGTTATTCCACTCTCCTTTCTGCTCGGGTTGGGCGAGCTGAAACGGGATTTCAAGGTGACGCTGAAGGGACAGGAAAAGGGGCATTACGTTTTGCAGCTTAGACCGAAGGGAGAGCAGTCGGGACTCGGTGAGGTTGAGCTCGGAGTCGACCGGCAAGTTTTTGATGTCCTCTGGGCGCGCGTCCGCGACGCCGTAGGCAACGTCACGACGGTCCGCTTTTCCAACACGAGAAAGGGGATAGGCTTAAAAGACTCTCTCTTTCGCCTGCAGGTTCCCGACGGCGTGGACGTAGTGGAACTAGGATCTTAACCGATGAGGGAAAAGATCAGCATTATCAGCCTGGGCTGCGCCCGCAACCTGGTGGACTCGGAGGTGATGGCGGGCCTTCTACGACAGGGACCTTACGAGGTGGTCTCGGAGCCTTCGCACGCCCAAATCGTCTTGGTCAACACCTGTAGTTTTATCGATGCGGCCAAGGAGGAATCGCTCGATGCCATCCTGGAGGTCTCGCGCCTGAAAGAGGAGGGCAAGCTGCGAACCCTAGTGGTTGCCGGCTGTCTTTCCCAGAGGTATTCCGAAGAGCTGATGCGCGAGCTCCCGGAAGTAGATCTTTTCATTGGCACCGGGGAGGTCCCGCGGATCGTAGAAATTCTCCAAGAGCATCAGCAAAACCAGAGACGGCACTACGTCGGGATTCCCAGCTACCTTTACGACCACGCCACCCCGCGGCGAAGATCAACGCCATCGTTTTGGGCCTATGTGAAGGTGTCCGAAGGCTGTGACCACAAGTGCGCTTTTTGCATCATTCCCAAGCTCCGCGGTCCCCATCGAAGCCGTCCGATCGGCTCCGTCGTCGAAGAAGTGCGGTCGCTGGCCGAAGACGGGGTGAAAGAGATCAACCTGATCGCTCAGGACCTCACCGCCTACGGGCGGGAGCGTCGCGACGGCACAACGCTCTACGGTCTGCTTCGAGAACTCGTTTCGGTGACTGGCATCCAGTGGATTCGGCTTCTCTATGCCTATCCGAATTTTCTCGACGAGTCCTTGCTGAGCTTGATCCGCGAGAACGAGAAGATCTGCAAGTATCTGGACATCCCCTTCCAACATGTCAGCGCGCACATTCTGAGGCGGATGCGGCGTGGAAAAAGCGGCAGCGCCGTGCGCGAAGCGCTGGCTAGGCTACGACAGGCTATCCCCCAGCTTACCCTGCGCACGTCTCTGATTGTGGGCTTCCCCGGAGAAAACGAAGAGGACTTCCAGGAACTACTGGATTTCGTTCAGGAGGCGCAATTCGATCGCTTGGGAGTGTTCAAGTACTCAATAGAGGAAGGAACAGCAGCGGCACTGATGGAAAGCCAGATTTCCGAGGAGGACAAAGAACGGCGCTGGCAGGAGCTCATGGAGGTGCAGGCGGACATCTCGCGGCGTAAAAACGAGGCCTTGATCGGCACGATGCACCGGGTTATCATAGACGGGTTCGATCCTGAGACGGCTCGGTTCATCGGCCGAACGCAGGCTCATGCTCCGGAAGTGGACGGGGTCGTCTACGTCGACCCAAGCCCGGCCCGGACAAAATCCGGGACGGCGTGCCGGCCCGGGGATCTGGTGGAAGTAAAAATAACGCAAGGACTTGACTACGATTTAATTGGTGAGATACTAGATGCCTAAATCTGATCCCCGTAAGGATGCCAAAGTGAGAAAAGAGTTCCTGAAGAAGGCTGAGGAAACACTGCTCGAAACCAAAAAGCAGTTGCTCCGAGAGATCCAGGAACGGGTCAAAGAAGAGACCGAGGGCAGCAAAGACGAGGGGCGGGATACCTACGATCTCGCGAGCGACGAGAGGGACCGAGAAATCAACTTCATCCTCAGCGATCGGGAACGAGAGAAGCTGCTCGCCATCGAGGAGGCCTTGCAGCGGATTAAAGACAAAACCTACGGGATGTGTGAGTGCGGCTGCGATAATTGTGAGGGTGAGATTCAGCTCGGACGCCTCAAGGTGCTTCCCTTTACGCGCTTGTGCGTGAAGTGCCAGGAGGAAATGGAGCGGGAAAACAAGTTGCAGAAGAAATTCGAAGACGAGAGAAGCTACCGCAAGCTTGCCATCACAGATATCGAGGAGGAAAACTTCTAACCGTATCCCCCGCGTTTCTCTGCTTCCGGACAACCATTCCGGCCCAACCCATCGCCCCTAGAAAAGCGGACGGCGTATCCGTTCTTCCCCCAGAACGAAAAACAAAATAGCCGCGGTTACCAAGACGGCGATCAGCGTGGCGATGGCGGCTTTAGTCGTGTCTAGCTTGTGGCTTTTTTCCGTCCCGAGAAAGATGAGGTAAAAGCCGTACAAGTACGCGAATACGCCCAAGACGGGAATCCACGCCAGAGCCAGACAGGCGCCCGCATACGCGCATACGCGCAATGTCCCCTCATAGTCCCCTTCCCCCTGGAAGAGAAACTGGCAGGCCAGCATCAAGATGCCAGGCCCGAAGATGTAGGTCAGAACGATCAGAAACAACGCATCTACACCGTCGCCCAATCCGCTCACAATGACCTTGAGGACGAAATAAACGAGCCCGCAAATGCTCAAGAAGATCAAAGGGTTTTCGAAGCCCCCGGAGGTCGGCACCTCCCGATAAAAATTGCGCGGATCCAACATGACCTTGCGCCAGATCTGGACAAAGGCCTTGGGTCCTCCCTGCAAGGTAAACTCAGAGTCGCTCATACGCCCTCCTAACAGATCTACCGGCTGATGGGGGGACACTATAGATGAAAGAAGGCTCTTGAGGCAAGGTCCGGAGGCTCGAGGGAAATTTTCCGTGCGGGTTGGGAAAAGAAGTCGGGGCGCGCCTCCAAGCAAGAAGAGGCGCGCCCCGACTTTACAAACTGGACGGCAGTCGGCGGGTTATTCGCCGCCCTTGGCTCGAATAAACTGCATCTTAGTAACGATCTTCTTGTCCTCGCTGCCCTGGTACTCCACCTCCGCGGACGAGCCCAGGCCCACTTCACTCATCTTGACGTCTTTGGGCTCCAACGCCGTCACCTTAGTTTTGTCATTGAAGTCCAGCGTTATGAGCTTGCCTTCCTTGGTAACCAGGATCATGTAATTCTTCTCCAGATCCAACAGCCCTACATCTCCCTTTGCCTTTTCGGCTTTTTTCTTCTCCTGAGCCATCAACGGCAATGCCAAGCTCAAGGAAAGTAAAAGAGCTACAGCCACGAACACCGACCTGCGCTTCATAGTCGCTCCTCCTTTAGTCGCCTTTTCAGTGGGAAAATAACCCTGGAGCAGAACCTGTGCAATACGAAAAAGGTAGGTTTTTTGCTTCGCGACAGTCGCTGCAAGACATTTTGTAGGACTCCGGTCGTAGCGGCAGAAGTAAAGCGAAGCCGATACAAACCCGTTGGCTTTCGGCTCAATTTTGGGATATCTTACCCGCAGTTTACGGCCGCCGTCAGGGAGGACAGTAATATGGTCCCGATCAAAGTCGTCATTGCGGACGACCACACCCTTTTCCGCGAAGGACTGAAGCGGATCCTGTCTCTCGAAAAGGATGTGTTTGTGGTGGGAGAGGCCTCTCGGGGAGATGAGGTCGCCAAAGTTGTGGAACGAACCAAGCCAGACGTCCTGCTGCTCGATCTCAAGATGCCCAAAGGGGACATGGTCCAAACTCTCCTTGAGGTGCGGGATAGAAACCCCACGACCAAAGTGCTGGTGCTCACCGCTTTTTCCGAGGACGAAAACATCCTCAATGCCGCCAAGGGAGGAGCCAAAGGATACGTCCTCAAGGGCGTTTCCTCTCTCACGCTGCTCCAGGCGATCAAAACCGTTCATGGAGGCGGCCTCTGGATCGACAAGGAGCTGCCTTCCGCTGACACCTTCGAAGAGATTGCTCAAACGCAGTCCGTCTCCTATGAGAGCGAACCGGCCAACGATGCGATCAAAAGTTTAACTAAGCGGGAGCTAGAAATCTTGAGGCTGGTGGCGGAAGGTCTGACCAACGAGGAGATCGGAAAAAGGATCTTCATCAGCGAAAAGACCGTCAAGACGCATCTGACCAATATCTTTGACAAGCTTAAAGTGAACAACCGCTTCAAGGCTGCGCTCCTCATCATGGGTCGGCACGGCGAAGCTTCGTCGCCTTTACCACAGAGGACCGAGAAGGAGCGTTAACCAAGGCGGTTGGGGGGTTGTCGGAGACAGCCCGTGCGCCTTTGGAGAGGCAAACCATGACCCCGGAAGAGCAGTGGCTCTGGCAAAAAGAACGAGTCCTGGCGTGGGTTAGGTTCGGTTTTTCCCTTGCAGCCCTTCTCGTCATTCAGCTCAACCCGCAACGATTGGCAAGTTTCCCTCTACTCTCTCACATCTCTCTCTTTTCCTTTTTCATCTACAGCCTGCTCATTGTCATTCTCATCCGAGGAAACAGGTTTCACTCTCATAAGATCGGGCTCCTGACGACGTGCCTCGATCTTTTATGGATCTCCTTGATCGTGTTATCCACCGGAGGCTCGCGAACCCCTTTCTTCGCTTTTTACCTCTTTCCCGTCATCACGGCTGGCTCGCGCTATGGCATCAAAGGGGGGCTAATCGTGGCGTTAATCGGAGTCGCCTCGTACGGCTTCATCCGCTTCTCCATTGTTCAAGCAAACCCCTTGGGAATCGATACCTTTATCATCCGTAGCATCTACCTCCTGGTACTGGCCTACATCTTCGGCTTTATCAGCGAATTCGAAAAAAAGCAGAACCAAAAACTCATGGCCCTTTACAAAACCGCCAATGAGGTGGCGACGCAGGAGGAGCGGCGGCGGATCGCCCACGAACTTCACGATCGCTTACTCCAGGTTCTGGCAAGCTTGACTGTTCGCCTTGAGACATGCCGCAGGCACCTGATGGATTCTCCCACCGAACTCACGCACGAACTTCAACTGATGGAAGAGACGACTCGAGCCTCGATGGACGAGATCCGCCGGTTCCTCGCGGGCCAGGCGGCGGTGGCCTGGATACCGGGGACGCTGATTGAAAAACTTCGGGAAGAGATGAAGTTTCTACGCGACGGGCTGAGCGTGCGAGCGATCATAGAGAGCGAGCCGGAGGAACTCACGCTCCCACCGGAAATCGAGGAGGAAACTTATTACGTCTTGCGGGAAGGGCTGATGAACATTACGCGCCACGCCCAGGCGTCGCAGGTCCAACTCCAGTTACAAGAGGTCGGCGGGCGAATCCAGGGAATGCTAGCGGACGACGGGGTGGGATTCGAACCTGAGTCCGTGACCGGCCGCAACGGCTACGGCCTGATTACCATGGAGGAGAGAATCAAAAAGCTCGGGGGAACACTGACCATCAACTCTTCCCCCGGACACGGAACCCGCATCTCTTTTAGCGCGCCCCTAAAGAGCCTCGGCGCGTAGCCTTGACGGTTCGTGAGCCTTAGACCACGGAGCCAAGCCCTCACCGTTGCGGCCTGACGAAGAAGCGAACCGCCCTTTACTCACCCTTCGTGGCTTTCATCTTGACTTCGATGGCGTCTAAAACGGATTTGTCCCCTTCTTTTCTATAGGTGATCGTCGCAGCTTGTCCCAGGCCGAGATCGCTCACCTTAGCTCCTTGGGGAACATACTTGGTAACCTTGGTCTTTTGATCAAAATCGACCGTAACTAGCTTCCCCTCTTTCGTCACCACGATCATGTAGTTCTTCTCTAAGTCCAAAAGACCCACGTCCCCCGTTACCTTGACAGGCTTCGCCTTTTTTTCCTGAGCTACAGCCGGAGAAACCGCGACGACCGCCAAAAGGACGATTCCGCAACTGAGAAGTTTGGCCATTTTTTTCTCCTCTATTTATTTACCTTATTCGCCTTTTGTTGCCTTTGCTGTGTATTCCACTGACTGGGCAATATTCTTGTTCCCCTTGGCCACGTAGGTAACTATGGCAGACTGGCCAAGGTTGATATCGCTCATCTTGGCTGGTTGAGGCACCAGTCTTTGCACCTTGGTCTTGCCCGTGAAGTCTGCGGTGATGAGCTTCCCTTCTTTGGTAACCAGGATCAGGTAGTTTTTTTCCAGGTCCAGGAGACCCAAGTCCCCCGAAGCTTTCACAGGCTTCACTTTCACCTCCGGAGGCTTCGCAGGAGGCGAAACTTTTGCCTCAACCACTGGAGCTGGCTTCGCGGGACGTGCTGCCTCTTCCTGCAACGCGCAGGACGAGAGCGCCGCCAGCGTGATCAATAAAGCAACCACAGTGAACGAAAGTAGGCTTTTCATGTTGACCTCCGGTTTTTCTAGACGCTTATCTACGACTCGGGGCATATGTCAGGTATACGACTCAAGGCCTATACTTTAAATACTCACTGCTTGTCAAGCGGAAAATGGGTAGGATTAAGCGACCCCCTTCTGAGACTTTAAACTGTCCTGCTGCTCGCTAGGCTAGCCTTCCGATAAGGATCTCAAATGCAGGGCAGCGCGGTTAAACGCCGCCTACAAGCAAGAGCTAGAGACCCGGCTTTCCAGCCTTGACGACAAAGCGGTCTCGGCGGTTCGTCTTCCAGCATCCTTCCGTCTTTTCCCGGCACACCGGTACCTCCTCGCCGTAGCTTTTGGTCGATAACCGTCCCGCCGAAACCCCCAGCGTCACCAAATAGTCCTTGGCTGCCTGCGCTCGCTTCGCGCCAAGCGCCAAGTTGTATTCGTTGGTCCCCCGCTCGTCTGCATGGCCCTCTACATCTACCTGCGCCGAAGGGTTCCCCTTCAGCCAGCCGGCATTGGCCTTAAGGCTTGTCCGTGCATCCGGCCGGAGATCGTACTTATCAAAGTCAAAATAGATCTCCTTCAGCGGACCCCCGGTTGGAGCCTCGCCCCGGCGTAGCGCCTCAAGGCTCGAAGGCGTTTTTGATTCACCGGCCGACACCTTGGCTGGCACCTTGCTAGGCTTGCCTCCGTCAAACTTTTTTCCCAGAGCAAGCTTAGACGGGGAAGTCACCTCAGGCTTGGTCGTGGCAGGCGGAGCACAACCGTTCAACACAAGAAAAGAGAAAAACATTAATCCGGAGAGCACCGCGCTTAGTCGATCAGCCATCTTTTTTTCCTTTCACAGGGTTATAGTGATATATTGCCATCAAGATGCTTCTTACATCTTCCCCGGAAGACTGTCAATCTAAAGTCGTAATTTAGGTAGGACTCGCAGTCTCTGACGACTCGACTATCGTGCTAGGGTCCCTGGCCTGGATAGAAAAATGGGCACCGACTCTCGAAGAAGGGCAGTCAGAATACGCGTATAAGCTTCGCGGGCCTCGCTCGCCATAAGAGCTTTTTCGCTCGGCAGCTCAAAGTGCAAACTCTTTTTGGCCAGGCCCAATATGCCCTCGGTCTTGGCTGCCCATGCGCCAATCTCGACTTCATCAAGGGGCTCTATGAGGAGTTCAACGGCCGGGACATGAGAATACCCTTTCAGGGTTTGGTCCCGGATCCCTCGGTAGATCTTCTTGACGATCCTGGCTTCCCTCCGGGAGACGCCTACTGTGGCTACCTGGATTTTGCTGTCCGTATTGTACTGATGGACATCGATGTAAAGCTTTAAATCTCCAGCAGAGGCCTCGAATACCAGATCCTTGAAGATGCGGTATACTTGTCTGGCCCGCAGGCTATAGAGCTCCAGATCCTCTGAGGGGAACGTTTTTTCCGTCGGCCGGTTGACATTGATCCGCCATCCCCCAGCCTCCGTAGGGGTAAACCCCTTGGCAATAACCGAAGCTATGCCTGTCCGATAGCTCATTTCTTTGACCATTTCCGCGGTGTGGCGATCGAAGCTACCGTGAGGCGCGCCGACAACGACCCCTGCGAGGCGCCTGCGCGACCGGGTAAGCTCAATCCGGCCCCACTCCATGATCCGCACCCGAGTCTGGGGCAGGCGAAGCGGGTTGTCCCGCAAGTGGCCGATGACCTCGTCGATCCATTGGCCGAGAATTTCACCGTAAATCGCCTCAAGCGGCTTTCCGTGGCGGAAAGACGGCACGCGCAGATTCATCCCCCTTTCGGCATACAGAAGGACTCCGTGATGCTTGACACCTGCCGCGCGCCAAGAGATCCGGTCCGCGGGCTCGATCATCAGGGCGAGCTTCGCACCTCCGTTCCCGTCGGTCATTCGATCCCGTATCCTCAGGTAAGTTTCTTTTACCGCCCGTGCCTCTTCGTGCGTTAACCCGCTGGTGGCCACCTCGATCCGATCCGCGAGCTCCGGCTCGTCGGTATTACGAATGCCAACATAAAGCTCAAGTGTGCCGCGCGCGGCCATTCGGAGCATTCTCCTGTATTTTCGAAATACGCTCACCCGCTCGAACGCGCCGCTCGCTTCGGAGGGATAGGGCCGGGACGTTACCAACGGCTGAGTGACACTGAGGCGCTTGGACTTAAACCCGTAGGCGACAACGAGCCCGGCGCCGGTCCGTTCGCTGATCGTTTTGGCCAAGCGATTCGCGCCCCCCTCCGTCGCTCCGTGCGGCGCGCCGATGACCACACCGTCGCGGCGGGCAGACTCCCGAAACTCGAAATGGCCTAAACCTTGAATGGATTCAGAGCGAACCGGCTCATGAACAGTGCAGCTGTTCAGCCAGGCCATGATGACGAGGGAAAGACCAGCGAGGATCATGTTAGAGACTCTTTTCATGACGGATGTCAAAAATATGACCGGCGATTCTCGACGTCAATAATAAACCCCGATCCGGAATTCTCTCCATGCGAAGTTCGGCTGAAACCCTAGGAACAAAGGCCCGAGAAGCCAGACGTTAGACCGATTCCATGTTCCCCTATAGGTGGTTTTGGAAACGCCACGATGATTCAGAAAATCACGAGAGAACAGACTCATTTTATCGCGGTTTCTTTTTTCGGATCGGGGTAAAATCAACTGGCAAGCCGGGACCTACGCTTGATTTGCTTGGCGAAATTCCAGTCTCAGGTAGACTGCTGTTGCCCATGCGCGAATTTTATAGCTGAAAGTGTTCTTCCCGCTGCGGCATCTTTGGGATAGTTCTTTGCGCCAGGATTCGGCCTAGCCGAATAACCACCAGAAGGGACAAGATCAGCTGCAAGATAAGGTAGAGAGCCAGAATCGAAGCGCCCCAAGACGCAAAGGCAGAGAAACGATCCATCTGAGATTGTATACGATGCTCGATGCGGTCCGTCGCGCGGCCGAGATCAAAGAGCGCCACGATTGCGATGTCTCGCGTCTCCACCTTGTTCCAGTCGCTTTCTTTAATCGCTCGCGCCTTTTTTGCGAAGCTATCGTCCCTCCAGAGCTCCTCCTGAGAACCGCTCACCGAAGCGGCAGTTACGGAGGGAATATAGCAAAGGCTCAAGACGTAAATCAGGACAAGCGCTAAACCTCCTTTACGCATGGGAGACCCTCCATTCTCGCGCTTAATAGCCATAGGTGTCCGTAGAATCAATGCCAGGTATCAGGGCCTTTAATTTCGCATTGGGCCGAAAAACCCTCCAGGCGATTATTTCAGCCACAGGAAAAGCTCTCCCTTAGGAAAGGGGAGATGGATAACGTAGTCGAACAAGCCGTAGAAGAAAATCCACGACAGCACGGTTAACCCGATCGTGATCGGCCATCTTTCTCTCGCGCCGACTTTAAGGAACAGAAAAGTCAGTACCGGCACCGCAGTATGAAAACCTAGCAACCAGATGCCAAGGAAAAATCCCAAAGTCCAACCTATGATGGAGATTGCGCGGCGGCGTATGAGGCCGGGTTCGAGGAGAGATTCTGTTTCCGTTGGAATAGCCACGGTTCCCTTCTGACGCATGATTTGGAGTAGCTCCTGCCCGAAAGCTACGAGGGCCAATGCGAGACTGGGAACGCCAATCATGAGGGGAAAGATCGCGGCCCGCTCATCTTCCCACCGAATGCTGAACCATGCCTCGCGCAGGATATAGCCAAAGACCCCGACCCAAAACAGCGCAAAGAGGGGACGGTAGATGGGATTTCGGATGACCACCTGGAGCTCGATGTCCAAAGCCGCAGCCACTGATTCCTTTTTCTGCCTCCGGGACTGGATAATAGAATAAAGAATCCCTCCGATAATGAGGAGGCCGATGATCACGACCCCGGGATGCAGGAGCCAGGAGATCCCATACGCTCTTATGGAGATCCAGAGGTTTCTCTCCGCAATGGTCCCTAAGACCAGCCCCAGCAGCAAGGGTGGCCGCTGCCAATCGAACTGGACCATGAACCAGCCCAGCGCGCCAAAGAGGAGCAGCAGGATCAAATCGCCAAAACTGTTCTTAACCGTAAAGGCGCCAAGATAGACGAGCAGAAGGAGGAACGGGATCAGAAAAGTTCCCCTCACGTTGGTAATTTTTGCCAATTGGTTGAGAAAGAGAAAACAGATGGCGACCGTGATGATGTTCGAGAGCACGATGATCCAAACAAAAGAGAAAGTGAGAGTTAGGTGCTTGGCCGGATCGAGCAGGTCCGGGCCTGGCACGATGCCTAGAATGAGGAAGGCTCCCAGCAAAATCGCCATAGAGACGCTTCCCGGGACGCCAAAGGCAATGGTAGGAACCAGGGAACCTCCTTCTTTTGAGTTGTTGGCTGCGCCTGGCCCTAGGACCCCCTCTATAGCGCCTTTGCCGAAACGTTCTTTGTTCGGGGAACTCTGCACCGCATGGGCATAGGCCACCCATTGAGCAGTTGCCCCCCCCAGTCCAGGAAGGATGCCAATATAGGTACCCAAGGCGCTACAGCGGAGCACCAGCCACCAATGGCGAAAGGTATCTTTGACACCCTCCATGACGCCGCCAAGCTTACCCACCTGCTCCCTCGCAATGCTGGTCCCTTGGAGCGCCAGATCGATGATCTCGGGAATCGCGAAAAGGCCGATGGTCACAGTCACCAGCGCGATCCCGTCCCACAAAAAGAGCGAAAAGTCCTCCCCGACAACTCCTTCAAACGTAAAGCTAGGTGTAATTGGCAGCGATGAGGCTTCCCGCGCCGGTCATGTTTTCAACGATGATGGTAGGATTTCCAGGGATGTGCTTGCCCATGTGCCGGCCAACGATCCGGGCAGCCAGGTCATAACCCCCCCCAGCAGCAAATCCCACAACGAACCGGATGGTCTTGCCCTTATAGAACTCCTCGGCAGTTGACTTAGCAGGAGTCCCGGCGAGAATGATAAGCGCAATTAGAACCACAAAGGGCGACCATCTCTTTGTCCCTCGTTTCATAGCAGCCTCCTTTCTTTTACACAGAAGTTATTCGGCAGTCTCTGAGACTTTAGTCGTGGGTATTCAAGCCCAGGCCCATAGGCTTGTCAAGAAAAAAATCAGCTAAGGGAAAAATAACGCGGCTTAAGCTACGACTTTAATCCTAGCCAGGATCCGCCCTCAAATCATATCTTTAGCCAATCCAGAACCAACCCCTTCGGAAAGGGGATGTGTAGGCCATAATCAAAGAGCACGTAGAATAAGGCCCAAGCCAGCAAGGTGGCGATAATGGTAGTCGGCCATCGCTCTTTTCCGGCCACCTTGAGATACAGCAGGGTCGTCAGAGGAACAGCTAGATAAAAACCGAGAAGCCATATAGCCAAAAAATAGCCCACGATCCACGCGGAAATGGTTGCTGTCCGTTTCACAGCCACGACCGCCGCCTCGTCAGGCAGCCTGCGAGGTAGACCGATACTTCTGGCCTTCAGGAATCCGCGCAGGTCAAGAAACAGCTGAACGATGCCCAGGCATAAACCTGGAAAACCGATAGTCCAAGGAAACAGGCTGGGACGAAATCCCCAATCACGAGCCTCCCACAGGGCCCAGGCCATAAGCGCAATAACAGAAAAAGAAAACATTAACTCCGAGATCGAAACCGGCGCGCTTTCTTTTTTGAGCTCTTTTGCAACTTGCAACCCGGCGAGCGGTTCTCTTTTTTGTTCCCGTCGCCTCTGCCACAGAGGGTAAAAGGTCCCGGCCAAAATGAGCCCGAAAAGGAAAAGGACGCTCGGAAACCCAAGCCAGGACAGGCCATAGTTGTCGGTAGTTAGGAAGAGGCTGCTCTCAGCCAGGCGCCCCAGAACCAGGCCCAGAATTAGAGGAGGCCGTGGCCATTCTAACTGCGCCATCACCCATCCCAGCGCGCCGAAGAATAAAACCACGATGAGGTCTCCGAACGCATTGTTCTCGGCAAAGCCGCCAAGGTAGACGAGAAGGAGGACAAACGGGATAACCAAACTCGCTCTGACCATAGTGATCTTCGCCAGTTGGTTGAGGAAGAGAAAGCAGGCCGCCACGGTAATGATGTTTGAGACCACCACAATCCACACAAGAGAAAAGGTGAGGGTGAGGTGGCCGCCCTGGCTCTCGGGAATCAACATGGGTGGGCCTGGCACCAGCCCCTGGATGATGAAGGCCCCGAGCAAGATGGCCATAACGACGCTTCCTGGAACTCCGAAAGCAACCGTGGGGATCAACGCCCCACCCAGAGTGGAGTTATTGGCGGCACCCGGCCCTAGCACCCCCTCTACGGCTCCCTTTCCGAAACGCTCTTTGTTCGGCGAGCTTTGGACCGCGTGGGCATAGGCCACCCACTGGGAGATGCTGCCGCCCATGCCGGGGATAACGCCGATGTAAGCCCCAAGCGCGCTGCAGCGGATGACTAAGCCCCAGTGGCGGAACGTGTCTTTGACTCCTTCCATCACCCCGCCCAGCCTGCCCACGCTCGCTTCTGCAATGCTCGTCCCTTTGACCGCCAGATCGATGATCTCAGGGATAGCGAAAAGGCCGAGCGTCGCCGGCACGAGGCGGATCCCATCCCATAGATAAAGGGCGCCGAAGGTATAGCGTTCGGTAGCCGAGATGGGATCGAGCCCAACTGTGGCAAACATAAGACCCAAGGCCGCTGCCGCGAGCCCCTTGACTACGGCCTCCCCGCTCAATGAGGAGAGAAAAGCGATCCCAAGCATCGAAAGCATGAATACCTCGGGGGAGCGTACCGAGAGAACCAGGGGCCGGACGATGGGTACCGCGACCGCCAAACAGAGGGCGCCGAAGATGGCTCCGATTAGGGAGCTCATCAGCGCCGCCCCCAAGGCCCGCCCCGCCTCGCCCTTTTTTGCCATCGGGTGGCCGTCAACGATAGTAGCAGCGGTTATGGCCTCGCCGGGAATGCCGAACAAGATCGACGTAATGTCGCCGGTGGTCGCCGTCACCGCGGACATGCCCAGGAGAAATGCGAAGGCCTCCACCGCCTGCATTTTGAATATAAACGGAAGCATCAACGCCAAGGTTACGGGCCCACCAAGACCGGGGAGAATCCCCACGACGAAGCCTACGGCGATCCCGACCAGCATCAAGCTGAAGGTCTTGACCGAAAAAACCAGGACAAGACCTTGAACAAAGGCCTCCAACATCTCAGCCATAGCGAAAGCAGTCCAAAAAAAAGGGAGCGGACGACTACCGCTCCCTTGAAGATCTAGCGGCCACTTCGTCCGGCTACTTCTTAGGGATGACGATCTCTTTCAGCTTCTCTTTTGTCGCAGCCTTGATATTGTAAAGATCCCCCATCAGCCTGGCGACGGTCGGGCCGTCCACCGGCTTGATTTCCAGCTTGGCCTTCTCCGCTTCAGCCAGAAGTTCGGGGTCTTTCAAGGTCTCCATGAAGGCCTTTTGAAGAACTTCCAGCCGCTCCTTCGGAGTGCCGGGAGCTATCGAGTAAGGACGGGCGAGCACCCCATAGGGGCCATTGACGACGTTCAGGAGCTCCCGCGCCTCTTCGGTCTTGGCATACTTGCTGGCCAGGGGCACATGCTTGAGTTCGGGATGGGATTGAAGCATGGTCTGCATCACCACCCGAGCCTGCCCCGACTCGATCCCTTTCCCCCATGTGGGCTTAATCGATTCCCAAGCCCAGCAGCCGCCATCGATCTCGCCAGATTCAGCGGCGAGCCGTATCTTTGAAGTGCCGGAATAGCCTTCCACCATCTGGATCGGAAGCCCAAGGGCTACCTTAACGAGCTTGGGGACATCGTCGGTGGTGGAGCCGGGGGCCGTCCCGCCTATCTTGATCGGCCTCTTAGAGGCA
>Ga0209341_10001686_pt1 | contig 21681 bp, 21 predicted proteins | sample RifCSP13_2_FD_184020 | JGI IMG/M metagenome (GOLD analysis project Ga0209341, IMG submission 184020) | Soil microbial communities from Rifle, Colorado - Rifle CSP2_sed 13_2 (SPAdes) (version 2) | ecosystem: Environmental > Terrestrial > Deep subsurface > Rock core/Sediment | place: Rifle... | reverse complement strand
GGGCATCACGAAGTAGATGCGCTCGGACGCGAATGGGCTATAGATCGGCGGAGCCGCGAGCGACTGCAGCTCGGCGCCCGCGGGCGGGCTGGGTGCACCTGCAGGCGAGGCTGCGCCGGCCGCGCCGACGAGCGCAGTTGCAGCGACAGCTGCAAATGCGCTAGCGAAGCGCCGCACCCGTCTCCCTCTCGAAGAAGTGGAGCCCCGCCGTGTCCACCGCGATCGGCACCGTCTCCCCGAGTCGGAGATCGAGTCGTGGCGGGAAGTGGGCGATGAGGTTCGGGCGGGCGGCAACGATGCCCTCGGCACCCTCGGCTTCCTCGACAGCCTCCACGGCGGAGGGGCGCACGGACTCGGCGTCGATCCGGAAGTACGCCATCAATCCCGAGCCGAGTGCCTCGACGAGCTCGACGCTGCCTTCGACCGTGGGGTAGTCGGGGCGCGCCGACGTCGGATGGAGGTCCTCCGCGCGGACGCCGACGACGACGTCCTTGCCGTCCAGGCGCCGCACAGCCGCGTAGCGCTGGACGCATATCGGAGCGACCGGAAGCGTCACCCGCCCGATCGTGACGGTCACATCGTCACCCGCGACATGGACCGTCCCCTCGAAGAGGTTCATCGGCGGCGTTCCGATGAACCCGGCGACGAACAGATTCGCCGGCTCGTCGTAGAGGTGCTGGGGACGATCGACCTGCTGCAGCACGCCCATGCTCATCACGGCGACGCGATCCCCCATCGTCATCGCCTCGACCTGGTCGTGGGTGACATAGATCGTCGTCGTGCCGAGCTCGTGCTGGAGCTTCGCGATCTCCGCGCGCATCTGGACGCGCAGCTTCGCGTCGAGGTTCGAGAGGGGCTCGTCCATGAGGAAAACCTGTGGGTTTCGCACGATCGCTCGCCCCATCGCGACCCGCTGGCGTTGGCCACCCGAGAGCTCCCTCGGCTTCCGCGTGAGGTACGGCGTCAGGTCGAGCAGCTTTGCGGCCCAGGCCACGCGCTGGTTGATGTCCTGTTTCGGCATCTTCCGCAGGCGAAGCCCGAAGGCGATGTTGTCGGAGACGGAGAGGTGCGGGTAGAGCGCGTAGTTCTGGAAGACCATCGCGATGTCGCGGTCCTTCGGCGAGAGGTTGTTGACGACACGCTCACCGATCGAGATCGTCCCGTCCGTGATCGCCTCGAGACCGGCGACCATGCGCAGTGCGGTCGTCTTGCCGCAACCGGAAGGCCCGACGAGAACGAGGAACTCGCCGTCCTTCACGTAGAGCGAGAGGTCCTGAACGGCGTGGACGTCCCCCTCGTAGATCTTGTCGACCTCTCTTAGCTGAACGTCGGCCACCTCACCCCTCCCTGTTTCGTCATGCCACTCTCCAGGCGTGGAACGCCGGCCCCTCCGCCGGCAGGACGGCATCGCCGCGGTCGATCTCCGCGTCGGCTCCGGTCAGCGTCTCGAGCTCCGTAGCCCCGAGCGCCGCGAGCGGTAGGTGTATCGGCTCGTGTCCGGAGCGGGACGCAAGACAGAGAACGCCCTCCCCGGGGGCTTCGCGCAGGTACGCGATCGCGTTGTCGGAGACGTGCACATAGCGGATCCCGCCGCGCCCGAGAGCCTCGCTCTCGCGACGCAGCGAGATGAGTCGCCGGTACGCCTCGAGCAACTCCGCGTCCCACGCCTCGGGGCGGCTCCACGGCATCGTCCGGCGCGCGTCCTCGCCCCAAGCCCCCTCGAGCCCGATCTCGTCGCCCGCGAACACCATCGGCACGCCGGGCGTCGTCATCTGCAGGCCGATGCCGACGAGCTGGCGCTCGCGCGAGCCCGCGATCGTGCGGAAGCGTGCGGTGTCGTGGCTGTCGAGCAGCACCCAGGAATGCAGCACGCTCCGCCACGGGACGCCGGCGCGGAAACGCCGCATCGTCTCCACGACCGAGCCCCCGGGAAGCCTCGGCACTCCGACCGGAAGCCCGATGAAGCCGTTCGCCGGGTCGCCGGGAAGCACTTCTCCACGGAGCCACGTCCACACAGGCCGCGTGAAACCGGGATAGTTCATCGTCCCGTGCCACCCCCCGGCGCGCAGGTCGGCGCGTGAGTCGTGCGCGTGCTCCGCAACCACCAGGGCGTCGGGTCGAGCGGAGACCGCCGCGGCTCGAACTCCGCGCGCGACCTCGGACGCGAGGTCGACATCGTTTCGGCGACCGGTCATGTTTGCAACGTCGACCCGCCAGCCGTCGAGTGCGAAGGGCGGTTCGAGCCAGCGCCGGACGACTGAGGACTCGTCCGCGTAGACGCGGGCGCGGAGCTCACTCGAGCGGTAGTCGAGCTTCGGAAGCGACGGGACTCCGAGCCAGCTTTCGTACCCGGTCTCAAGCCGGTCGTCGAAGAAGAAGAACTCCCGCTCGAGAGCGCCAGGATGGTCGCGGGCAGCGACGAACCACTCGTGCCCGCCGCCGACGTGATTTGTGGTCAGATCGCCGAGCACGCGGATGCCTCGATCGTGTGCCGCACGGACGAGCGAGACGAGGGCCGAATCGCCACCGAGGAGCGGGTCCACCTCGTCGAAGCTCCGTGCGTCGTAGCGATGGGTACTCCCGGCGGGGAAGAACGGCGTCAGGTAGAGGACGTTCGCGCCGAGCTCCTGAATGTGGTCGAGGTGCCGCTCGGCCCCGACGAGGTCGCCGCCGAACCACTCGACGGGCGTGTCGGGTCCGCGGCCGGTGGGCAGCTCGTCCCAGCCCCGTGGAACAGCCCATTCCGGCGCCTCGAGCCCGAGCCCTGCAGACGCGAACCGGTCGGGAAAGACCTCGTACACGACCGACTCGAGGTGCCACTCCGGTCCCGACGGACCCGGCGTCGCGACGAAGTCGTCCGCATCCGGGACGTCGAACGGCTGGAGGCCCGCGGCGTTGAGCCACACATAGCCGAAGTCACCGCCGGACAGGAGCCAGCGGTACGGCGTCTCCGGGTTCCAGACGGGGAAGCTCGCTCTCCACCAGACGTCCGCGTCCGTCTCCCGGTCGACCTCGGCGACCGCGATCTGCGGCTCTCCGTCGCGCACGTAGCGGACCGCAACCGAGTCGGCAGCGGCTCCTCGCGGGAGCCGCAGGAGCACGGTCGTCTCGTCGCCGAGCTCTTCCGGCGGCACGGGCACGTACAGCTCCGAGCCGTCGTGGTGCGGCATGGACAAGAGCGAGCCCATCCCTACCCCTTGACTGCGCCGCGGGTGAGGCCCTCGGCGATGAAGCGCTGGAGGAAGAAGAAGAGGATGACGACCGGGATCGCGGCGAGTATCACGCCGGCGCAGAACGTCCCCCACTGCTGGGCGTACTTGTCGTTGATGAAGCCGTACAGCCCGACCGTCATGGTGAACTTGTCGGTCGTGTCGAGCAGGACGCTGGCGATGATGAACTCGTTGATCGTCCCGATGTACGAGAGAAGACCGACGACCGCCAGCACGGGCGCCGCGAGCGGGAGGATGATCGCCCAGAAGACCTGCGATGGGGTCGCCCCGTCCACGCGGGCCGACTCGTCGAGCGAGTCCGGGATCGAGTCCAGGAACCCCTTCATCAGCCAGGTGTTGACGCCGAGCACCCCGCCGAGGTAGACGAGGATGACGCCGCTGCGCGTGTCGAGGCCGATCGCCGGGAAGACCTTGCCGACGCGAAGGACTATGAGGTAGATGGCGACGACTGCGAGGAAGGTCGGGAACATCTGGATGAGGAGGAGCGAGAGCATCCCCATCCGGCGGCCCTTGAACCGGTACCTCGCGAAGGCGTACGCCGCGAGCACGCCGAAGAAGACCGACAGCACGGCTGTCGTCCCGGAGACGAAGAGCATGTTCACGTACCAGTTCTTGTAGGGGATGTCGAGGGCCGCCTCGCTGGTTCCCTCCTCTCCCGGGGTCCCGCTGAGGATCGACCGAAAGTTGTCGAGCGTGACGTTCTCCGGGATGAGCCCCGAGCCCGACAACGAGTCGATCGGGTTGAACGCTGCGGACACGACGTAGAGGATCGGGAAGAGCGCGAACGCGATCGCGATCAGGCTCACGAGGTAGCGCCACCAGTTGCCGGCGAGGATCGGGCGCCTCCTCGGCGCTGCCTCCGCGACGCGGGGAGCGGCGACTTCGGCTTGCTCGAGCGTCGTCATCGGCCAATCCTTGGCCGATGAGTGGGGAGGGGTGTGGGGAACCGGGAGGTTCCCCACGTTTTCAAGAAGAAGGGGGCACGCGGGGGAAACATGGTTGCCCCCGCGAACGCGAGCCGCAGGCGAGCGTTCATCGAATCGTCTCCAGGCCCTTCGTGCGCCAGAACGAGATCGCCGAGATCCCGGCGACGATGAAGAAGATGAAGATCGACACGGCGGCCGCGAGCCCGTACTGCGCACCCTGGCCGGCCGAGAACGCGAGCTTGTACGTGTAGCTGATGAGGATGTCCGTGGAGCCGGCCACGCTCTGCTCCACCCCGTAGGGGCCGCCGCCCGTCAGGAAGTAGATGTTGTTGAACACGTTGAAGTTGAACGCGAAGGACGCGATCAGGAGCGGCGCCGTGACGACGAGGAGCAGCGGGAGAGTCACACGCCGAAAGACCTGCAGTGGACCGGCGCCGTCCACGCGCGCGGCCTCGGTGAGCTCCTCGGGCACGGCTTGGAGTGCCGCCGTACAGACGAGGAACCAGTAGGGGAAGCCGATCCAGACGTTGACGAGGATGCACGACACCTTCGCCCAGGTGGGGTCGAAGAGCCACGGGACGCTCGTGCCGAGGGTCTCGTTGATGACGCCGAACTCGTCGTTCAAGAGGCCTTGCCAGACGAGCACGGAGAGGAACGCCGGAATGGCGAACGGAAGGACGAGGAAGGCGCGTTGGATCCGCTGGAGCTTCAGGTCAGGCTTGTTCAGGACGATCGCAAGGAACAAGCCGATCGCGAACTGGATGAAGACCGAGAGGAATGCGTACGAGAACGTCCACACGAAGACCCGCACGAACGGGTCGCGGACGAGCGGGTCGGTCAGGATCGTCGAGAAGTTCTCGAAGCCGACGTACGTCCGCCAGCCGGGCTCGAGCGCCTCGCCGGCGGCGGATTCGTACGAGCCCTCTCCGTTGTCCTTGTACACGACGCCCGTCTCGATGTTGGTAAAGGTGTCTGTCGCTTCGTCGTACTCGAGCGTCGGCTGGAGCTCGATCGCCAAGGTCAGCCCCTCGGCGCGGACGAACGTGTCCCCGCCGGTGGGAATCACGAGCCCGCGGAGGGCGGCATCGATCCCGGCGAGGCCCTCCCCCTGGACGACGTCGTACCCCTCGGCAGCGACGATCGCGCCTGCGTCGACCCTGGCCGCCTCGGGCGGTAGCGGCTCCAGCCCGTCCTCGGAGCCGACGTAGAGCCCGCCGTCCACGTCGTCCACGAGTAGGAGCACGAGCTCGCCGTCCTTCGTCGCCGGCGTGGCGGTGTACGTCGTTCCATCCGCCGGCGCCACGAGCGACACCTCCTCGATGGCGACGATAGCCTCGTCCTTCGACAGGTTGTGTCCCGTCGACCAGTTCGAAAGTGCGATGTTGGCGTTCGAGATGATCGGGATGACGACGAACGCCACGAGGAAGACCGTGCCGGGCACGAGGAACTTGAGCGGGATCAGACGCCGGCTTGGTACCAGGTAGACGAGGTCGATGACGAGCGTCGCCGCCGCGATCGCGAGCGCCGCGATCCACTTCTCCTCGGAGAGCAGGACGCCGATCGCCCAGATCGCGAGGGCATTCAGCGCCCCGAGGAGGATCAGCTTGATCGCCAGCCCCACCGGCCCCGAGAAGAAGCCGATTGCGCGAGCGAGGAGCGACGGATTCGGGACGGCCGTGTCGGCCACGATGGGGACGCTGGTCACCGGTGTCTCCGGGTGCTCGGAGCCGAGAGGGCGCGGACGGTTCCGCGCCCTCTCGACCGTCTATTCGGTTACCCGATCTTCTGGGCGATGCTCTTCTGCGCCCCGAGGAAGGACCGCCGGGCGGGAATCGCGCCCGCCCCCTTCGTCGAGCGCACCCACGCGGCGCCGAGGTCCCCCCAGACGCTTGCCATCTGCGGGATGTTCGGCATCGGAACGCCGCCGGCCGAAGCCTTGCCGAACGCCTTCAGGTCCTTGTCCTTGACCTGTGCACCGGCTTTGAGGTTCGCCGGGAAGCGGCCGTTGGAAAGGGCGAGCGCGAGCTGCGCGGAGGGCTGCATCATGTAGTTGGCGACGAGGTCCTTGGCGAGGCTCTCCACGCCGTGCGGGGCGGAGAACTTCGTGACCATGAAGCCCTGAACGCCGAGGAACGGCACCGACTTGATGCCGGGAACGATCTGTGGGAACCCGGAGATCGCGTACTTGACCCCGGACTTCTGGATGTCGCTCAGGAACCAGGGGCCGGTGATGTAGTACGCGACCTTCCCCTTCGTGAAGAGGTCACGCCCGGTGTCCCATGCGACCTGCGAGCGGATGAGCGCTTCCTTGTTCCACCTGTCGATCAGCGGCGCGTTCTTCAGGAACTTGGCGTTCGCAACCCCGATGTTCGACGGATCGAGGTTGCCGACGGCGTTGGTGCCGAAGATGTAGCCGCCGAGGCCGGAGAAGAACGGGTACATGTGGTACGCGTCTCCGCCGGACCCCTGCTGGACGGCGATCCCGACCTGGGCCTTGGTCTTCTTCTTCGCGGCAAGCGCCTGCTTCTCCATGTCCGCGAACGAGGTCGGCACCTTCGCAAGCGCCGTGTTCGTGACCAGGGCGATGTTCTCGAGAGCGACCGGAGCGCCGTAGAGCTTCTTGACCGCGATGCCGTACGAGAACGAGTTGAGCGCGTAGGCCGGGAACTGCTTCTTCGTCGCGGCCGACGGCGAGAGGGGAAGGACCGAGCCGTTCGCGGACAGCTCGCCGACCCAGTCGTGAGCGCCGACGATGACGTCCGGCGCCGTTTCGGCGGCGACGGTGTTCAACTGCGAGCGGATGTCGCCGAAGTTCTTCTGGACTACCTGGACGGTGACGCCCTTGGGCGCCGCCCACGCGTTGGCGACCTGCGTGACCGCGGGGACGCGGTCGGCGTCCGCCCAGATCACGAGCTTTGTGGCCTGGTTCGTCGCGGATGACCCGGACGAGACGGCCACGACGGCCGCGATTGCCGTAACCGCCAATCCGGCCACGACCCGGAGCCTGCGAGTACTCAACATCGAATGCCCTCCTTGAGGAACGGGGACGCTGCGCCGGATGAAAGATGTTTCACTCTCATGAAACGGCGCCTGGCAGCCTAATCACCTACGCGACGTCCGTCAAGCGTGAATGCCGCACAGAAGCTCGGTAGTATCCCGAACATCTGCTTGACTACGTTTCGCTCTCATGAAACGGGCTCGCCCGTTTCCGACGAGCCCCCACCAAGGTGATTCATGGCCAGTCTTAGAGACGTCGCAACCCGGGCAGGAGTTAGCGTCGCGACTGCGTCCCGCGTGGCGAGCGGCTCGGCAGCGGTGCGGCCGGAGACGCGCAGGCGCGTGGAGCAGGCGATGCGCGAGCTGCTCTATGTCCCCCCGGGGCGCCTCGAGCCGTCCGGCGCGATCGGCCTCTTCGTCCCTGAGTTCGGCAATCCCGTCTTCGCCGCGCTCGCCGAGGTGATGGAGATGCATGCCGCCCGGGCGGGACTCGCGACGATCTTGTGCAACACGCACGGGTCGGCACAGCGCGAGCTCGACTACGTGCGCATGCTCCTCGAGCGGCGCGTCGAGGGCATGGTCTTCATCTCCGCGGAGATCACCGACGTCCGAGGCGAGCACTCGCACTACGCGCAGCTCCTCCAGCGCGGAGCCCGGCTCGTCTTCGTCAACGGTGGATCCGAGGAGCTGGAAGTAACGTCGGTCGGCGTCGACGAGCGGGCGGCGGGCCGCATCGCGACCGAGCACCTGATCCGCCTCGGGCATACGCGCGTCGGGTTCGTCGCCGGCAGCCCATATGCGCTGCCGACCCGGGAGAAGACGCTCGGGCGCCGCGACGCGCTGCGGGCGGCCGGGCTCTCGGACGGGCTTGTCGCGCACGCAGAGTTCAGCGTGCGCGGGGGTCGCGCGGCGCTGCGCGAGCTGATGGGCCGGCCGGAAGACGAGCGGCCGACGGGCGTCATCTGCTCCAGCGACCTGATGGCGATCGGCGCCGTGCAGGAGGCGACGGCACTCGGTCTCCGCGTGCCGGACGACCTCTCCGTCGTCGGCTTCGACGGCATCGACGCGGCCTCGTGGACGCAGCCGCCGCTGACCACCGTGGAGCAACCGATCGAGGAGATCGCGCGGACCGCGGTGAGCGCGCTTCGCGCGCAGGTGGAGCGGCCGGTCGAACGCCAGCCGAGCTACGTATTCAGGCCGCGGCTGCGCGTGGGCGGGACGTCGGCGCCGCCGAGCGCCGCCCCCACGTCGTAGAAGTCGTCGAACGACTCGAAGGGCACACCCGTGCCTGTCAGGTAGTCCGCGAGCCCGGCACGGGCGAAGACGCGCCCCGCCGCGAGCGCGACGCAGCGATCGGAGATGCCGTCTCCCACGTAGACGAAGCCGTCGAGACCCGCGACGTCCGCGCGCTTGCACGGCTCGCCGCACACGACACACGGCTCCGCGTTGCGGAAGAGGGCTCGCCAGCCGTCCGCTCGCGGGTCGATGCGGTTCGCGCGGACGTCGAGCTCGAGACCCTCGCGCGCGAGAACGGGGTCGATGAGCTCGTGGAAGCCGCTCGAGACGATCAGCGGCCGGTGCTTCCGGGCAAGAGAGGCGAAGCCGGCGCGCACGCGGACGTTCTCGCGCACCCAGTGGACGACGTCCTCCAGCGGGGCCCGCACGCTCGCGAACTCGAGCGCGATCACCTCGTGCAGAGTCAGGTCCCGCCCGAGCTTGCTCTCCGCGTGATCGTAGATCCGCTCGTCTCCGAACTCCGTGAGGACGAGGTGGAGCCCGTCCACCTCGGTGACGGTCCCGTCCCAGTCGACGACGATCTGCACGCGGGTCAGTCTCGCAGCACGGTGTGCTCGAGAACGCCGATCTCCTCGATCTCGAGCTCGACCACGTCGCCAGACTCGATGGTGACCAAGCCAAGCGACGGACCCGCGAGGAGGTCGCCGGGCCGGAGGGTCGTTCCTGCGGCGGCGTGGTCGCGGGCGGCCTCCCAGTCGAAGTCGTCGAACCGGCTCCGCAGGTGCTCGCTCCCGTCTACTCGGACGACCGCCTCTACGCCGTCGGGGTCGAGCTCGTCGGGCGTCACGACGAGCGGGCCGAGACCGAGCGCGAAGTCCCGATCCTTCGGCGCCGCCCACGCGGGATCGCGCCACTCCGCGAAGGCGGTGAACCCGGCGAGAGCCCCGTCCGCCCCGATCACGCCCGCAACCCTCGGAGCAAGAGTCAACCGCCCTTGTAACAGACTGTTACTTGCGGATCTACTCGACGAACTGGCGACTCGGGCGCCAGGACCGACGATCGCAGCGGGATTCGCGAAAGCGAACGACGTCTGATCCTCGAAGACGCGAACGGCCGGCGGATGGAGCACAGGCGCGAGCAGCCGGACATCTGCGAGCGGATACTCGGCGTGCTCCCGCGCAGAGCCGCCACCGGTGAAGAACGACTGCAGCGTCTGCGCGGCCAGATGGATCACGCGCTGGCCGTCGATCCGTCCGACCCACCCGCGCTCCATGGGGTGCTCGACGGGATGGAACATGCACAGCTTCACGGCGCGTCGGCGTCTCTCATCGGCGGTACGCACCAGAGCCGCGGATGGACCTTGTGGCTCTGAGCCACAAGGTCCAGGTCGCACTGCGAGTCTGTGGGGAGCCGTTCGTCACGGCTCAGTGTGCACGACGACGTCCGCGATCTCGGGCACCGCACTCCGGATCCGTTCCTCGACCGCACTCGCCCGGGAGTGCGCGTCCGACAGCGACTCTTCTCCGGCGAGAGCGAGCGTCAGGAAGGCGACGATGCCCTCGTCTGTGCGTACGAAGCGGAGTTCGCGGGGCGGAGCACCCGTCTCCGCGCGGACTGCCTCCTCGACGGCGACCTGATCCACCGCCACCTCCTCTCCCGCAGCCGCCTCGGCGAGCGGCTCGAGGTGCGTCTGCACGGTCTCGACCTCGGGAACGGCGGCGAGGATCGCTTGCTCGACCTCCTCGGCGATGCCGTGCGCACGCTCGAGGGTCAGCTCGCCGGGGAGCTTGAGGTGGAGTGACACCTCGAGACGCATGCCCACCCGGAGCACGGTCAGGTTGTGGATCTCGCGGACCTGCGAGACCCCGAGCGCGGCGGCAAGCACCCGCTCGCGGAGGCCGGCCTCTGCTTCGCCCGGCTCGACGTGGACGACGACGTCGATCCCCGGAAGGGCGTCCCGGAGCGCCTCTTCGACCCGGTCCGCGGCCGCGTGGCCCTGGCCGACAGCAGCACCGGGGGCGACGCCGATGACGACGTCCGCGAAGTGCTCTCCTCCCGCACGCCGAAGCCGGAGTCGCCGCAGCTCGACGTTAGGCTCGAGCCCGGCAATGGCCCGACGCGCGATCCGGGTCGCCTCCTCGGGCGAGCGGTCCATGAGGACGTCGACGTTGCGCCGCCCGAGCCGCACTGCAGCCGTGACGACGAGGACAGAAACGAACAGCGCGGCGATGGAGTCACCCCCGGGAAAGCCGAGCGCCGCCGCGCTCAGGCCGGCGAGCACGGCGAGCGTCCCCGCGAGGTCGCTCCCGAAGTGGAGCGCGTTGGCAAGCAGCGCGTCGCTCCGATAGCGGCGTGCGCCCCGCAGCGAGACGAGCGTTCTGGAGGCGTCGATCGCGATCACGAGCGCAACCGCGGCGAACGTCCACCAGGTCGTCTCGACCTCGAACTCGACGGCGCCCGAAAGCCGGGCGATAGCGGCACCCGCGATGAAGATGCTGACGCCGACCAGAAAGGCGGACTCCGCGAGTGCCGCGAGGTTCTGGGCCTTGCCATGGCCGTAGGGATGCCCGCGGTCTGCGGGTCTGACCGCTACCGAGACGGCGAAGAACGTGAGCAGCGCCGCAGCGAGGTCGGTGCCCGAGTGTGCCGCCTCTGCGAGTAGGCCGAGGCTCGAGCTCGCGAGCCCTGCGACGAGCTTGATCGCGATCAGGAGGCAGGCGGCCCCGACCGAGACGAGCGCAGTGCGCCGCTGCGGCGACATGGCGGAAGGCTACGTCGGGGGTCAGCCCTTCGCCGCGTAGAGCGTCCAGCGGTCGGGGACGCCCCTGAGCTCGTGCTCGCCGCGCTCCTCGAAGGCGATCCCCGACCCGGCGACGAGATCGCGGACGGTGCGGGTCGCGAGGACCTCTCCCGGCTCAGCGAGGTCGCAGATCCGGGCGCCGATGTGCACCGCCAGGCCGGCAAGGCCCTCCGGGCGCCGGATCACCTCCCCGGCGTGGAGCCCGGAGCGAACCTCGACGCCCCCTCGCCGGGCCTCGTCGCAGATGCGCACCGCGCAGCGGATCGCGCGCGCGGGCCCGTCGAACGTCGCCAGGACGCCGTCACCCGTGTGCCGCTCGAGAGCTCCCTCGTAGAGGCGGATCGCGTCCTCGGCCACATGTTCGACGTGACCGAGGGCTGCGCGCCAGCTCTCGTCGCCCGCCGCACTCGCGTACCGCGTCGAGCCGACGATATCGACGAAGAGCACGGTGGCGAGAACGCGGTCGGCTGCGGGCGCGTCCGTCCGAGCGCCAGTAACCATCTCCTCGACGAGGCCAACGAGATCGAGGTCGAAGCTGGACATCGCGTGGTCGGCGCTGTCCACCTCGACGAGCTTCGCCCCGGGGATGTTGTCGGCGAGATACCTGCCGTGCCCGACTCGCACCCAGGAGTTGTCGCGGCTGTGGACGACGAGCGTCGGGACCCGGATGAGCGGGAGGAAGTCACGGACGTCGAGCTCGAGGATCGCCTTCATCCTCGCCCGCGCCACGCTCGGAGGCGCGGAGTACCGCTCGACGCGCGCCCACCACTCGCGAACTCCCGGCCGGTCGACGAGCGACGGCGCGACGACGGCAAGGTCGGCGCCCGTTCCCCACTGCTCCTCGATCACGCGGAGGATCGACTCGTGGGCCTCGGCCGGCACTCCGACCGGGTAGTCGTCGGCGCGAGCGAAGCGCGCCCAGCCGTTGACGAGCACGAGGGACGCGACGCGATCGGGGTACGCCGCCGCAGTCATCATCGCCATCTGAGTCGCATGGCCCTGTGCCACGAACGTCGCCCGGCGCGAGCCCGCAGCCTCCATGACCGCGACCACGTCGTCCATCCACGACTCGAGCGCCGCGCTTGCGGACGCGATCCCTCCGGACATGCCGATACCGCGCATGTCGAACAGGAGCACTCGCGCGAACCGTGCGAGACCGCCGAGGAACTCGGTCATCTGCGGGTGCTCGGCGATCTCCTCCAGATGGCTCGCGAAGTCGAACGAGAGGACGACGTCGTGCGGGCCGTCGCCCATCACCTGGTAGGCGATGTCGACGTCGCCGCTGCGGACGTACTGGGTGCGCGCGAGGGCCAATGTCAAGGGCGAGGCAGGCCTCGCCCCTACAGGTTCCCGCGGAGCGCCTGTTCGCGCTCGATCGCCTCGAAGAGCGCCTTGAAGTTCCCGATCCCGAAGCCGCGCGAGCCGTGGCGCTCGATGACCTCGAAGAAGAGCGTCGGGCGGTCCTGGACGATCTTCGTGAAGAGCTGGAGCAGGTAGCCCTCCTCGTCTCGGTCGGCCAGGATTCCGAGCCGGCGCAGGTCGCGCCAGTCCTCCTCGATCTCCCCGACGCGCTCCTCGACGACGTCGTAGTACGCGTCGGGCGTCGTCATGAAGAGGACGCCGTGCTCGCGGAGCGCCGCGACCGTCTTGACGATGTCGTTCGACTGCATGGCGACGTGCTGGACGCCCGGACCGCCGTGGAACTCGAGGTACTCCTCGATCTGGCTCTTGCGGCGCCCCTCCGCGGGCTCGTTGATCGGGAACTTGATCTTCCCCTGGCCGTCCGTCATCACCTTCGACATCAGCGCCGAGTACTCGGTCGAGATGTCCTCGTCGGAGAAGTGGGCGAGCTGCTGGAAGCCGAGCACCCGCTCGTAGAACTCGACCCACTCGTTCATCCGGCCGAGCTCGACGTTGCCGACCACGTGGTCGATGCAGATGAACCCGACCCCTGGGGAGGGGTTGCCGTTCGGCGAGTCGGATCGGTAGCCGGGGAGGTACGGGCCCGTGTACTCCCCTCGGTTCACGAACGTATGGACGTTGTCGCCGTAGGTCGCGATCGAGGCGAGCTCGACCCGCCCGTGGTCGTCGTCCACCCAGTGGGGCTCGGCGATGCCGCGCGCACCTCGCTGGACGGCCTGCCGGTAGGCGTTCGTCGCGTCGGGGACAGCGAGAGCGACGTCCTTCACGCTGTCGCCGTGCACGGCTGCCCACTTGCAGATCTCGCTGTCCGCGCGCAGCCCGCTCGTCAGGACGAGCCGTATCTCCCCCTGCTCGAGAACGTAGGAAGCGCGATCGCGAACGCCGGTCTCGGGCCCTGCGTAGGCGGTGCGCGTGAAGCCGAATGCACTCTCGTAGAAGTACGCGGCCTGCTTCGCGTTTCCAACCCAGATCTCGACGTGATCCCAGCCGTCGATCGGCATGAAGTCGGTGTCGCTCATGTGTCCGATTCTAGGCGGCCTGGGGTGCGGGCGCCCGGCGGCGAACGATCAGGATCCCCACGGCGATGAGGGCGCCGCCGAGAACTTGGAGCAGGGTCAGGGGCTCGTTCAGGAGCACCACCGCGAGCACGGCGGCCACGAAGGGCTGAAGATTGACGGCAAGCGTGGCGCGGTTCGGCCCGATCCGGTGAATCGAGCGAAACCAGAGGACGTTCGTCACCACGAGCGGTCCGAGCGTCGCGAAGAGGAGCAGTGCCCACACCTCCAAGCCGACGGACCAGTCCTGATCCTCGGTCTGTGAGATCCCGCTCATGGCGATGCCGACCCAGGCCGCGGGCACGACGACCGCGCTGATGCGCAACGGCGAGTAGGTGCGCATGAGGGGAGCGATGATCACCGAGTAGGCGGCCCAGGTCGCACCCGTCGAGAGACCGAGGAAGATGCCTGAGAGGGAGCCCGAGACCTCGCCCCCGGCTCCGGCGGCGACGAGCGCAACCCCTGCGAACGACACCGCGGCCGCGAGCCAGAACCGCCGGGTCGGCCGCTCGGTGCCGAGAGCAAGGCCAAGGAGCGCGGCGAAGATCGGGATCGCGCCGAGCAGGAGGCCTATCGTCGATGCCGTGGTCACGTCGAGGGCGAAGACGAAGGAGAGCTGGTTGAGCCAGAGCGTCACGGCCGCGACTGCGAGGAGAGGCAGGTGGCGCCGTTCGACGCGCAGCGTCTGCTCGGCGAAGAGCGTGAGCCCGACGAAGATCAGCCCGGCGAGCCCGTAACGGACAGTCGCGTACGGGAGTGGGAGGAACCCGTGCGTGAGGATGTAGCGCGTCACGCTCAGGTTGAGCGCCCAGAGCAGGACCGTGGTGAGCAGCATGAGCTCCACGGTCGTCGGCCGGCGCATCCGCTCGGACGCTACCGGGACGTCGGTCTCCGACCCCGCGGTACGCTTCGCGCGCGATGGCCGAGCCGAGCTTCGACGACATCGACGCCCTGGTCGGGCCGGCTACTCCCCACTTCGCGTACCAGCTGCGTGCTCGCGTGCGGGAGCTGATCGAGGAGCTGCCAGCCGACCACCCGGTCCGCCGGTACGGCGAGGAGAAGATGGAGCTGCTCGACCGGCTCGGGCACGCCTCCTCGCTGGCGGAGGACGGCCCCCTGGAGCCGCGGACGCGGATCGGCTGGGAGACCGTGCCCTCCTCCGCCCCGGCCGCCGACCCCCTTCCACGGCGCGAATGACGTTCGAAGGCGCCTCGGTCCTCGTGACCGGGGGATCCCGCGGCATCGGCAGGGCGATCGCGCTCCGCTTCGCCTCTCTCGGCGCCCGGCGAGTGGCAATCGGCTACATGCGCGGCGACCGCGCTGCCGATGAGACGGCGGCGGAGCTCACCGCCCTCGGCGCCGAAACCGTCCTCGTGCGCGGGAACGTTGCTTCGCAGCGCGTCGCGGGCGAGGTGGCCGGGTTGGGGCCGCTCGACGCGTTCATTCACTGCGCGGCGACGGGTGTTATCCGTCCCGCACTCGAGACCGAGGACAAGCATTGGGACTGGACGATGTCGGCCAACGCCCGAGCGCTTCTCTCGCTCACCCGCGCGGCGGCTCCGTCGATGCCGCCGGGCTCGTCCATCGTCGCGCTCTCGAGCCTCGGCTCGACCCGGGTACTCGAGGACTACGCACTCGTCGGTGCGTCGAAGGCGGCGCTCGAGGCGCTCGTCCGCTACCTCGCCGTCGAACTGGCGCCCCAGAGAATCCGCGTCAACGCTGTCTCTGCCGGGGTCGTCGAGACGGGGGCCCTCGAGCACTTCCCGCAGAAGGACGCGATGCTCGAGCTGGGGAAGCGCAACCCCGTCGGGCGGATCGTCTCGCCCGAGGACGTCGCCGGCGCGGTGATGTTCCTCTGCTCCCCCGAGGCCGAGATGATCCGCGGCCACACCCTCGTCGTCGACGGCGGCTGGAGCCTGCTGGCGTCGCTCTAGTTTCGACCCGGAACGGCCCGCAGGACCGCCGCCTTGGCAAGCATCCCGGCCAGTGAGGGGTTCTCCTGGAGCCGGCGGAGCGAGTACTCGTACCACTTCTCCCCGTAGGGGACGTACACGCGCAGACGGTGCCCTTCCGCCACGAGCTGGGACGCCCTTTCCTCTCGGACGCCGAGGAGCATCTGCAGCTCGTACTCGTCCCGGGACATCTCGGCGACGCGCTCCAGCGCACGCTCGAGCAGCCACTCGTCGTGCGTCGCGACGGCGACGTGGCACCCGGCCTCGAGCAACGCATCGAGCACGTGGACGAAGTTCTCGCGGATCTGGTCGCGCCCCTGGTACGCGATGGACGGGGGCTCGACGTAGATGCCTTTGCAGATGCGGACGCTCGGACGCAGATCGGCCAGCGCGTCGGCGTCGGCCAGCGTCCGCCGCAGACACGACTGGAGTACGACGCCGACGTTGTCGCGACCAGCCTCGCGGAGCTCTCGGTAGAGGAGCAGCGTATCGTCGGTGCAGCTCGAGTCCTCCATGTCGATGCGGACGAAGATCCCGCGCGCAGTCGCGTCGGCCACGACCGTCGCCAGCAGCGAGCGGCAGAGGTCGAGGTCGATCTGGAGCCCGAGCGCGGTCAGCTTCACCGAGACGTTGGCGTCGAGGTGGTCGCCGGCGATTGCATCGAGGGCGCTGTGGTACGCCGACGCGATGGCCTCCGCCTCCTCCGGGCGCGTCACCACCTCCCCGAGCACGTCGACAGTCGCCATCTTTCCCTCGGCGTTCAGGCCCGCGACCGTCCGCCGAGCGTCGTCGAGTGTCGGACCCGCGATGTACCGAGCGGAGAGGCGCTGCACGACCGGGCGCGGAACGGTGGGGAGAAGACGGACGATGGCCCGGTCCACGACGCGCACGGCGCGCCGATTCTAGGGGAGTGCCTGCAGGTTCTAGGGGAGTGCGTGCAACGCCGGTCAGTAGTTCTCCGGCAGGAGATCGGCGCCGACTCCGATGCCTCGGGGGCAGATCACCATTGCAATCTGGCCATGAGGCGCGTCGTGATCATGGGAGCGGGAGGCCGCGACTTCCATGACTTCAACACCGTGTTCCGCGAGGACCCGTCCGTCAGGGTCGTCGCCTTCACTGCGGGGCAGATCCCGGGAATCGCCGGGCGCGTCTACCCGCCGTCGCTCGCGGGTCCGCTCTACCCCGAGGGGATCCCGATCCGGCCGGAGAGCGAGGTTGCCGAGATCGTGCGCAGCGAGGGGGTCGACACCGTCATCCTCTCGTACTCGGACCTCTCTCACGACGACGTCATGCACAAGGCCTCGCTCGTGCTCTCGTCCGGCGCCGACTTCAGCCTGTTGGGGCCACGTGCGACCATGCTCGAGGCGTCGCGGCCGGTGGTCGCGGTGACGGCCGTGCGAACCGGGAGCGGGAAGAGCCCCACGAGTCGCCGGATCGGGTCGCTGTTGCTCGGCGCGGGCCTGCGTGTCGGACTCGTCCGCCACCCAATGCCCTACGGCGACCTGGACGCGATGCGCGTGCAGCGCTTCGCAACCCTCGAGGACATCGACGCGGCGCATCCCACGCTCGAGGAACGGGAGGAGTACGAAGTGCCCGTCTCACTCGGAATGACCGTCTACGCAGGCGTCGACTATGCCGCCGTCCTCGAGCTCGCCCAGCGGGAGTCCGACGTGCTCGTCTGGGACGGCGGCAACAACGACCTGCCGTTCTTCCGGCCTGATGTGCACGTCGTGGTCACCGACCCGCTTCGCGCCGGAGACGAGCTCGCATACCACCCGGGCGAGACGAATCTGCGGCTCGCGGATGTCGTCGTCGTCAACAAGGTGGACAGCGCCGAGCGGGATGCGGTGGCGCGCGTGCTGGCGAACATCGAGTCGGTGAACCCCTCGGCGACCGTGGTCCTGGCCCGGTCGCCTGTCAGTCTCGAGCCGGGACCTCCGCTCCGCGACAAGCGCGTGCTCGTGGTGGAAGACGGTCCGACGCTGACGCACGGCGGCATGGCCTTCGGTGCGGGCACGGTGGCCGCCCTGCGGGAGGGTGCCGCCGAGCTCGTCGACCCGCGCCCGTCCGCCCGAGGCGTGTTCGCAGACGTCTTCGCCGAGTACCCGCACCTCGGCCGGGTGATTCCGGCGATGGGCTACTCGGACGAGATGCTGCGCGACCTCGAGGCGACGATCGACGCTACCGACGCGGACGTCGTCGTCACGGGAACGCCGATCGACCTCGGGCGCCTCATCACCACGCGCCATCCCGTCAGGCGTGCCCGGTACGAGCTGCGCGAGGTCGGGCGTCCGACGCTCCTCGATGCCCTCTCGCCGCTCTTGCGGCTGCTCCGGGTATCGGCGAACGGAGTGGGCGTCCCTATGCCTGCCGCATAAACCCCTGGCGGGCGGCCGACACGAGCGCGACCGCTTCCGGGAAGAGGACGCGCATCGCGTCGCGGAGGGCGAGCGCCTGGGCGTCCGACGGGCCCTCGACGTGGATGCGACCGAGCGCCGCGGCAGTCAGCTCGACTGCCGTGTTCAGCGTCAGCGTGGCGAACTGCTCGCGCTGGGCGTCCTGCACGGACTCGGCCTGACGCTCCGCGAACTCGCGCAGCGCCCCGAGGAGCTCCTCCGGATCGCCGCCGAAGGGGAAGAACCCGCCTTCACTCGCCATGGCCGAGATTGTAGGGGCCGGGCATGCCCGGCCCCTACTACGTCGCGCAAGGCCGGAATCCGCTCGCGCAGATTCCGGTCGCGCGAAGATTCCTGAAGGCGCCCGCTTCGCGGCCGCGGCGCTCGTCTTTCACCTCAGCCTCTAAGAGAGGGGCAGGCGGTAGCCGGCCTCGATCTCGCGTTGCAGCTCGGCAACCGCCGCCTGAGAGGTCCGCATCGCCGCCGTGAACGGCGACGCAGCGCCCGGGTTGGGATCGAGTTCGCGCTCGAGACGCCTCGTGGCCGCACCGATCTCGTCCAGGCGAGCCGGCGTGGCGAGCTGCGGAGGCGCCGCGATGACCCCGCGAAGAGCGTGCGCTGCCTCCTCCGCGGCCTCGATGCCCTGCGGACGCTCTCGCTCCCGCAACTCCTCGAGCCGGGCGATGAGCGCGTCGAGATCGCCACCGCCCGCCGCGTCGGCCGCGACCTCGCAGAGCGCAGCGATCGAGACCGCCTCCCGCAGCTCCTTCCTGCTCGTCACCGGACGGCCATCGGCGTCGAGCGCGAGCCAGCTGCGGCGGCGGTCGGCGTCGTCGAACGCGCAGAGGTAGACGCGCTCGCCCGGAGCGGGCTCCGCCGGGATGACCGCGGCGACAGCGTCGCCCGGGGCGGCCTGCTCGACTGCGAGGCCGGAGATTCGCTCGAGCTCGTCGGTGAGGCTCACGACGCCCCAGAATAGGGACCCATGCCGACCGTGGACGCCCACGAGCTCTTCGCCCCGCTCGGCCCCTCGTACGACCGCGTCGGCGCCGCGCTCTCCCTAGGCCAGGACCCGCTCTGGCGACGCTTTCTCGTCTCCCGCCTCCCGCGCGACCGCGGGCACGTGCTCGACGTCGCGACCGGAACAGGGCTCGTCGCGGCCGAGCTCCTGCGCCGCGGCTTCCGGGTCACCGGGCTGGACCAGAGCCCCGAGATGCTTGCGGTCGCCCGGCGCCGATTCGACGACCGTGTCCCCCTCGTCGAGGCCTCCGCGGAGGCGATCCCGCTCCCCGACGACTCCTTCGACCACGTCACGTTCACCTACCTTCTCCGGTACGTCGACGACCCGGGCGCCACGATCGGCGAGCTCGCGCGGGTCGTTCGCCGAGAAGGGGTCGTTGCCTCGCTCGAGTTCGGGGTTCCCGGGGGATTCGCGCGCGCCCTCTGGGATCTCTATGCCGGCAGGGTGCTCCCGATGGCCGGAAAGCTCGTCTCACCCGGCTGGTACGAGGTCGGTCGCTTCCTCAGAGGCTCGATCCATGGATTCTGGGAGCGCTACCCGCTCGCACGGCAGCTCGAGCTCTGGCGGGACGCCGGCTTGTGCGGGATCGAGGTGCGCCACCTGAGTCTCGGTGGCGCCGTGGTCATCTGGGGAACGAAGCAGTGACCCGACCCGACGTTCCAGAGCGCAGCTCAGCGAGCCTTGTGGCTCAGAGCCACAAGGCTGAACACCCGGCAACGACGACAGCTTCGGACTCGGTCTCTGCCCGGCCTGCGTGGTATGCGCTCGAGAGGGGAGGCAGGCGCGACTACGTGACGCTGCTGCACCCTCCGTACACGGCGTGGCATCTCTCGTACGTCGTGATCGGCGGTTGCCTGGCGCCCGTTGTCGCGTGGGGGCGCCTCGGCGCCGCGGTTGCGGCGTTCGCGCTCGCAGTCGGAATCGGCGCGCACGCCCTCGACGAGCTTCGCGGAAGGCCGCTCCGCACGCAGATACGCGACCCCGTGCTCATCGCGCTCGCGGTCGGCTCGATCGCCTCCGCCTGCGCGATCGGGATCGTCGGCGCAGCGACCTTCCGGCCCTGGCTCGCGCTGCTGGTTCCGGTCGGGCTCTTCCTCGTCCTCGCCTACAACCTCGAGCTCGCGCGCGGACGCTTCCACACCGACCTCTGGTTCGGCCTCGCCTGGGGGGGCTTCCCAGTGGTGTGCGGGTACGCGGCGGTTGCAGGGGAGATCGGCGTCGCCGCGATTCTCGCAGCCGCCTTCGCCGTCCTCCACTCGCTCGCGCAGCGAGTGCTCTCGAGTCACGTACGCCACGTCCGGAGGCGTGCCGTCGCCGTTCGCGGAGAGATCGAGCTCGACGACGGGACGACTGAGCCACTCGACGCCGCGCGGCTGATCTCGCCAGCCGAGCACGGCCTCCGACTGCTCGCCGCAGCGACCGTCGTGCTCGCCGCCGCCCTCGTCGCGATGCGTATCTAGAGCACTACGATGGCCCGGTGCCACTCGTCGCATGGATTCTGGCCGGCGCGCTGGTCGGCGCGCTCCTTCTGAGCGTCGGGCTAATCGTCGCGCTACGGCGCTCGCGCGCGCGTGCCGCGCAAACGGACGAGCTCGTCGTGGAGGCGCGCCGCGCGCTGCGCGCCGCTGCCGAGGAAGAGGCTGCCGTGCGGACGGAGCAGCTCCGGGTCGCGATCTCCCGCGCGCAGGCCGACTCGCTCTCCGTATACGCGACCGAGGAGCGCCGCCTCTCGGACGAGCGGCGCGGCGAGCTCGCGGTTCGCGAACGGGAGCTCTCCGATCGTCTGGCCGAGACGCTCGCTGCGGTCGAGCGACGAGTCGGGGAGCGTCTGCGCGCATGGGAGGCGGATCTCGAGCGCGCCCAGCGGGCGCTCGAAGGACAGGTCGCCGTACTCGAGCAGCACCAGAGTCAGCGGATCGCCGACGTCGAGGCCCGCATCGACGCTGAGGCGGCGGAACTCGGCACGACGGCCGACCAGCAACGGGCTGCGGCGATCCGGCTCCGGGAGGAGCTCGAGCAGACCGCGAAGGAGGCCCTCTCCGAGGCGCTGGACGAGCTCCAGTCCCAGGCCGCCGACCGACACCGGGCGATCGAGGACATGGCGGACCGGCTCCGCGCGAGGGAGCAGGCCATCGCCGAGCAGGTCGACCGCGCGGAGAGCGAGGCGCGTGCCCGCATCGAGATCGCGTTTGCCGAGCTCGAGCGGCGCCAGGTCGAGCAACTCGAGCGCGGGACTGCGCGCGAGGTCGATCGGCTGAGCGAGGCCGGAGCGCTCGAGTTCGAGAACAGGATGCGCGCGATCCGCGAGGAGGCAGCCGACCGCCTGCGCGAGGAGCTCGACCGAACGGCGGAGACGTTCATGCGGCGCGCGGACGTCCTGATCGCCGATCAGCTCCAGCACGCCACCGACGCCGCATTGCAGCGCCTCGACGAGCGAATCGCGGAGCTCGCGCGGCGCTACGAGGCGTCCCGCTCGTCTGCGGGCGTTTAGAAATCCCCGTACGAATCCGCCCAACTCCTGGGGGCAGGGAACGTCTCAGTGACAACGAATCCCACGCGCATGGCCGAGACGACCGAGACACCCCTCTGGAACGAGAACGAGCCGGCGAAGGTCGAGAGCTGGCGCCTGCACATGCTCCTCGAGGC
>Ga0209341_10001684_pt1 | contig 21686 bp, 20 predicted proteins | sample RifCSP13_2_FD_184020 | JGI IMG/M metagenome (GOLD analysis project Ga0209341, IMG submission 184020) | Soil microbial communities from Rifle, Colorado - Rifle CSP2_sed 13_2 (SPAdes) (version 2) | ecosystem: Environmental > Terrestrial > Deep subsurface > Rock core/Sediment | place: Rifle... | reverse complement strand
AGATACCAATGGGAGCGATAATCGCCGGTGCAATAGCCGCAGCAGGCGGCGTGGGCGCGCTGGTCTTTCTTAAAATGAGAAAGCCTGCGTTACAAGTGCAGAGGAGGGAGCCGCCGAAGGCTTCTAACAATAGCAGAACGAAGACAGCAGTCCGGCCTCTTTCAGCAGAAGTAAAAGAGGAAAAGATGGAGGAGCCTGCCGAAGAAAAGCGCCTGGAAGAGAGCAACGTGCCGGTGGAGCCGGGCACAATCCCGGAATCGCAGATAGACAAATCGGTGCTTGGCAGAATAGTTGATAGGATACTTGAAGAAAGGCCGCACCTACGCCCCGAAGACCAGCAGGTCTTGAAATTCCTTGCAGAAAAAGAAGGGGCCGCGTTTGAAAGCGAAATCAGGACCAAGTTCCAGCTGCCCAAAACCACGATATGGCGGCTGGTCAAGAGGCTGGAGAGGGAGGAACTCGTCGAGATACGCAAGGCAGGCGGCCAGAACCTTATCAAGCTAAAGTTTGAGGACAAGATGCCTTAGCCACGCTTAAATAAATCAGAATGGATAATTACGTATGAGCGACTTTGTTCCCGACATCACGTCACTTTTGGCGACGTCTGTAGAGCACTTTATCAACACAAACGTGGTCATTCTAGAAAGCGACAGGTTCGCGGACGAAGCGCTGAACCTTATGAAGGAAAAGCACATCCGGAGCATCCTTGCTTCACACCTTGGCGAGGTCGTGGGCATTGTTAGCAAGACGGATATTCTGTTCAAAGTCATGTCGCAGGGGAGGAGCCCCGGCAAGGTCAGGCTCCGGGAAATAATGACAAGCCCGGTGCTGGCGGTGGATCCGCACAACACCATCCAGGAAACGCTGTCAATAATGGACAAGCACGTGATCCGGCAAGTGATCGTGAGCTCGCACTCGGCAGTCCTTGGCATGGTATCACGCGACGACATTTTTGAAAAGATACACATGGCAACGATGTCAACCGTGCACACCGCGATCAAGGGTACGCCTGTCTGCATCATCAACCCAAAAGCAATTGTCTACATGAAGGACATCAGCACTGCCAAGCTGATCTGTCCGTACTGTGAGTCGCCCTTTGACACAAAGAAGGGTCTATCGAACCACATCGACAGGCTGCATTCTGGCTCTGGCGTGCTTGAAGGCGACGTCCGGCGGATGTTTGAATAGCTTATATTATGTAGTGCGAAATTTCAGGTGGCAACAGCCGGGGTAGCTCAGCTTGGTTAGAGCGTACGACTCATAATCTAATACAATAAGAAATCGTAAGGTCGCGGGCTCAAATCCCGCCTCCGGCATCTTCTCTCATAATAAGAGAGGACTTTGATCGCTCAGATACTTTTTCTTCTTGAACCGCTCATTGCACCTTTCGCGCTTGAACGGCTTTTCAAACTCTTCAAGGAACTGCCGTCTACGCTCCTCAGGCCAGTCTATCACGGGGTTCTGGTTATCGATATTTATCATGATAGTGGAACTCTACCTTCTTGTTTATTTAATTTGAGTAAGATCGTTCTGTACTCCTTGGAATACGTCCGTCCTCATATACGGACCTTCCACAGCGGACGCAGGTTGCCATTGCCAATTAGGCAATCAATGCATTCTTAGGCTGATGTATGTAATAATGCATGGTGAAAACAACAGCTAATATAATCCCGCAGTACCATATCGAAAGTATTGCCGAGAAAGACGATCTATGGTAGGTGTCCGAAATGCAAAACAAAGAGCGAGCTTGAAGTAGTTTCTGGGAACCCCGGCAGGGAAAAGTTCCGGTGCAACCAGTGCTACCACAACTTTGGAATGGACGAGCTCTAGCCAGACACGATTATATATGAATTGCAAAACAGTCTTGACGGTGCCGTCGTAGCTCAGCCTGGGAGAGCACTCGACCTTTTTGGGGTGAAGCTGAAGACCGAGCTGTCGTGAGCTCAAATCTCACCGACGGCACTCTATATTTTTACAGCGTTTCTGGCCATCTTGGCCACCTTCTCGATTATTTTCCCGGACGCTGCAAGGTGGTTCCGGGCTTCAAATATCGCTTTCAACTCCTGCTTTGACAGGTGTTTTGAAATACTACTGTCCTTTGACGCAGCGTCGAAAAAGTGTTCGCCGGATTCAAGCGCCGCAAAGGCGACGCGCTGTATGTCGCGGTACGCTTCAAAGCGCGCGACACCTTTATTCACGAGCGCCTCAAGCACAAACTCGGCATAGATCTGGCCTTTCGTCATCTCGATGTTTGACGCGATCCTTTCCCTGTTCACCTTAAGCTCAGAAACAACCTTTGTCATCGCGTTGAGCATTTCGTCAAGCAGTATCGCTGCCATTGGAAGCGTAAAGCGTTCATTGGCAGAATTTGAAAGGTCGCGCTCGTGCCACAGTGCAATGTTTTCCATCGACACGCTGACAAGCGAGCGCAGCATTTTTGCCAGAGAAGACACCCGCTCGCTTTTTATCGGGTTGCGCTTGACAGGCACGGCGCTGCTGCCCATCTGGCCCTTCCTGAACGGCTCGGCGACTTCTCCTATTTCTGTGCGCTGCAAGTTCCTGACCTCTAACGCGATCTTGTCAAGCGTCGTGCCAATCAGCGCGGTGCAAAACTGCATCTCAGCAAAACGCTCACGGGGCATCACCTGTGTCGCGGCGTCCACCGGGTAAAGCCCCAGATTTCGCTCGACGTGCTTGGCCATTTCTGCGGCCCACACTGCAAATTTTAATCCAAACGAAATGATGCTGGCGTGCTGCCCGTGCGTCCTGCCCACTGCCGGCACCGCCTTGAACTCGACTGCTCTGTCTGCCAGCAATAAAGCCAGCTTGGCAACTCTTGACTCGATGATCGAAAACGCGTTGCGCATCTGCATGCAGGTCGACGTGTCAATGATGTCATTACTGGTCAGCCCATAGTGTATCCACGGCTTGGCCTTTGCCGACACCTGCTCGCTCAGCGCTTCTACCATGGCTGCAGTGTCGTGCTCGCTCACCGCCTCAAGCTCGCCAACCCGTGTGAGCGTGACTTTCCCAGAGCGGGCTCCCTTTGCAATCTCTTTGGCCGCGTCGGCCGGGATCATATTCATCTGGGCCTGGGCCTGCGCAACGGCCGCCTCAAAGTCTAATTGGTATTGCAGTCGCTTCTCATCCTCGAAAATCTCGCGCATCTCTTTGCTACCGTAACGTCCAGAGTCTATCGGCAGTATCGGCATATAATGTAGAGCGGTAGGGTGGTGAAAATAAATCTTGTTCGCGTACACCTCATTCAGAAATCTATTGCAGACATTTCTTAAGGTAAATTCAGGCAGATGATCATGTGAACTCTAAATCCAGGTTTTACGTTTCGTTATTATCGATCTTTGCCGTTAGGATGGTTGCAATGGCAAGCTTGGCCACCACCAGCGCAGAGCTGGTCCCAGACGAAAACGGAGTCATGATGTACGACTATGGTAGATCAATCGGCAAGGTTTACAATCCAAAGGTGGCGACCCAGCAGGAGATAAAGAATTATGACGACTACTAACTGACAGGCGACCCGCAGGCAAGGCAGAATTTCATCAACACTGCCGAATGGCTGGGAGCGGCGGGGTTGCAAGCGTGGGAGGCCGGGATTCAACGTTCCTGCAGCTTCTCGCAAAGCCGGGGTTCCAGAAAACCTATGTGCTCAACGGTCACACAAACTCGCTCCTGTTCATCTGGAAATGCTATGAATACACATATGACTACCGGGCGCCAGTCGTGTTTGGCAAGGGAATAAACTGGCGCGTCGGCAACCTGGAAAAATACGACGCCGGCGAGTGGTCCTACTATGACCAAGGGGCACAAGAGCGCATGAGAATTACCACAAGGGGCACATTATCCAGCTTGGAAAGCTTCATGAAATTACAGGCGAATAAGTGCTGAAAACGTACAGCGGCAGGTTTGCCGCCTATGCCGGGCAAGGCTTATAATAACTTGCAGTAACAACTCAAAATAACATTGGAGCTTGTCACAAGGAGCGGCAACCACCGGGTCAAGAAGGTAAGCGATCTCGAATATCGCATAGACGCAAACCCGGCCAAAGGCATGAAGGTCCCAGTCACAATATACGCAAACGATTCTCTGATATCAAAAATGGTAACTGACAGGACAATCGACCAGGCGGCAAACGTCGCGACGCTGCCTGGAGTAAAAAAGCACGTAGTCGTTCTGCCAGACGGCCACGAGGGCTATGGCTTTCCTGTCGGTGGCGTGGCTGCGACTGATATCGAGGAAGGAGTCATCAGTCCCGGCGGCGTGGGCTATGACATCAACTGCGGCGTCCGGCTTGTGCGGACGAATCTGACAGAAAGCGATCTGCGGCCGCGTCTAAAGGATCTCGTTAATGAGCTTTTCAAGTCAATCCCCTCCGGCGTGGGGAGCGAGGGCACAGTCAGGCTGACCAAGCCGGAGCTTGACGAGCTCTTGGTCGAAGGAGTAAGGTGGGCAATCAGGCACGGCTACGGCACCGAGAACGACGCCGAGGTGTGCGAAGAAAGCGGCATGATGGCCGGCGCAGACCCTGCAAGCGTCTCAGACACTGCAAGAAAGAGGGGCGCTACGCAGCTTGGGTCTCTAGGCTCTGGCAACCACTTTCTTGAAGTGCAAAAGGTGGATAAGATTTTCGACGAGCGGGCGGCCAAGACGATGGGCCTTGATCAGGTTGGGCAGCTGACAGTGCTAATCCATTGCGGGTCCCGCGGCTTTGGTCACCAGATCTGTACTGATTATTTGCGCGTTTCTGAATCTGCGCTGCGAAAATATGGATTGACGCTTGCAGACAGGGAGTTAGCGTGCGTTCCCAACAGGTCGAAGGAGGGTGAGGACTACAGAAAAGCAATGTATTCCGCACTCAACTTTGCGTGGGCTAATCGGCAAATGATCACCCACTGGACGCGCAAGACTTTTGAGCGCGTCTTCAAGGTAGGCGAGGACGGCCTTGACATGGATCTCGTTTACGACGTTGCGCACAACATTGCCAAAGTGGAGCGCCACAGGGTGGACGGAGAAGGCACACGCGAAGTTGTTGTCCACCGAAAAGGTGCCACCAGGGCGTTCCCCGCAGGCATGGAGCAGGTGCCGGACAGGTACCGCAGCATCGGCCAGCCCGTGATAATACCTGGCTCCATGGGCACTGCCAGCTGGATCCTGCTTGGAGGCCAAAAGTCGCTTGACCTCAGCTTTGGCTCTACCGCGCACGGAGCCGGCAGGACGATGTCAAGGTCTGCCGCAAGGCGCAGCTACACAGCCGAGGCCGTGAAAAGCGAGCTCGAGTCAAAGGGCATCTATGTCAAGGCGCTGACGAGGGAGGGCATGGTCGAAGAGACACCAGAAGCTTACAAGGACGTAGACGCAGTCGCCGACGTGTCGCACTCGCTTGGCATCGCTACAAAGGTCGTGAGGCTCGTACCAATAGGGGTGATAAAGGGCTGACGTCTGATGACCCTGACATCGAGATAATCAAGGCGCGGAAGCTAAAAGAGCTGCGCGAAAAAGCTGTGGCGCTTGAAAAGGCAAAATCATCAAGCCTGCCGAAGAAGAGGTCTGCCCGGGAAGTTGTGTCCAGCTACCTTTACGACAGGGGCGGCGAAGTACTAAACCTTGCTTATGCGCAGTACCCTTCTCAAACTGAAGCCATCGTTGCAAGGATCGCTGAATTGATGCTGTCAGGCGAAATAACAAGCCAGATATCCGGGGGCGAGCTCTTGGCGCTTTTCAGGTCGGTCGGGCTCAACGTGAGGGTCAACACCACTATCAAGGTGGAGGACAAGGGCAAGCTCATCTCGTTCTCTGACAAGCTAAAGCAGCAGAATGATTGATTTGCTAATAGGCACATTTATCCTCGATTTTCAGACAATTGATTTTGAGCTGGACCGAAATATTGCCGTCAGTCTATTGTCAGAATGGCAGAAGACATGCCAGATTGAAAACGCGTTTGCGCTTGACCCGCCGGTTCAGAGCGCCGGCTGGTCGTTTGTCAAGATGTTCCTCGCCGGCCAGTTCGTGGAAAAAATATACGCGGCCCACGCGTACGAAATAGACGCTTCAAAGGGCAAGAAATTCGAGGACAAGTTCATCGCGTGGCTGCAGAAAGAATTGAAAAACAGGGGCTGTGGAGCCCAGATAAAAATGGCGCCGGAAATGAAATCGATCTAGACTCTGCGACCCCTTCTGCCGCCCGGCTTTCTTGTAGTGTCGTGCGGTATGGGAGTCACGTCGTCTATTCTGCCGATACGGAAGCCTGCCCTTGCTAGCGCCCTGATGGCCGCCTGGGCTCCGGGACCGGGAATTCTCGGGCCTACCCCGCCAACCGCTCTCACGCGGATGTGGAGCGCGCTGATGCCCTTTGACTTGGCCACGTCTGCCGCCGCGACAGCCGACTTCATGGCCGCATACGGTGATGATTCATACCTGTCGGCAGTAACATGGCGCCCGCCAGAGCTGAATGAGATTGTTTCGCTCCCGCTCAGGTCGGTGATGTGGACAAGCGTGTTATTGTAACTGCTAAAGATGTGGGCTACTCCCCACTTTGTCTGGGTAATTTCGTTGGTGGTTTCAGACATGCACTTACAATCGCCTCTTTAGAGGGTTAAAAACGTTATCGCAGGCGGAAGTGGTCGTAGCCCCTGTTCTCAAGCAGCTTTTTGCCGACAAAGACGTTACCGGACCCCTTTCGCACCCTGCCAATGACATGCAGATCAACATTTGCCTCCCGTGCCGCAGCCTCGGCCTGCTTTAATTTTGCTTTCGGGATTGTTGCGACGATTTCGTATTCCTCGCCGCCATGTAACACCAGCTCGTGCGCGTCAAGGCCATTTTCCTGCGCAAATTTCTCCACTCCGTCTGCAACTGGAAAATTGTCGACTGCAATGTCGACTTTGCTCTGCCTCGCCAGCTCGTAGAGCGATATCGCAAGCCCGTCGCTTGAATCAATTGAAGACGAAAAATATTTTGCAAGCGCGAGACCAAAGCGTTGCCTTGGCGCCGGCATAAGCACAGACTCGGCCGCCTGCTTTCTGAACGCGCCAGCAGCTTTAGCATTTCGCATCAGGATCGCAAGTCCTGCAGGCGGCAGGCCGAACATGCCGGATACCACAACAACATCGCTTGGCCTCGCCCCTTTCCTTCTCGGCATTTTGCTACCTGCAAAGCCTACCATGCTGCAGTCTATTACAAGCCCGCCGGCTTCGTTTGTGTCCCCACCCACTATTTTGACGGCAAATTCTTTTGAGGCGCCGGCAAAGCCTTTCGCAAGCCCCTCGACGTAGGGACGGGTGCAGTTCCTTGGCAGGCCAAGGGATATCATTGCCGCGTCCGGCCTGACGCCCTTGGCAGCAAGGTCGCTGACGCAGGACACAATGCTTTTTCTGGCTATCTGCCAAGCTTCCATGCGGGGCGGTACGTCGGTGCTTGCGACCAGCATGTCTGCCTTGAAAACAATGTTCTTGCCAAGCAGGGCAACGTCGTCAAGGTCAGCTATGCCAAGCTTGTCTGCAAAGATCCTGATGATCTCTTTTTCACTTAGCAGTTATCCCCCCTCCTTGTTCAACAAGATTTTTTATCCTTGTATTCACCATAAACCGCTGGCAGTATTTATGCTCTCAAACTGTGCTGGAATAATTTCAGCACTTAAACTTATCTGAGTTCGTAGTAATCTGTATGACACTGTTCAATCTTCGGGTGATTTGGACGCTCTGTTAAACTAGGGCCATGGAGTGTTAAGTTAGGGACGTCACTGCTTGTTAACTTAGGGGCATCTGGCCAAATACCCACCTTCGTGCATGAACGCGCTTTCTCGTTCGATCAGGAAAAATTATAATTATTCAGAGTAACAAAACTTAGGTAACAACGATTTGAGCCGCTTTTCTAATTATCTCCTTATATTAAATACATAGGAGAGCGAACCTTATAGTTATAATCTTCCAATTATTTGGAATACCACACATCCTTATTCATGACAAACACGTTTGATGAAGGGGAAATGTTACCGGCCTTAGTTATTATTGAAGTACTTGATTCGACGGCACCGATTCAAGACTTCAGTCATTTCTGCTTCTTGGCTCCTTAGGATTGTTTTCCTTTTCCTTGACGATATTGACAAGAATTTTATGCCTTCCGAGATGCACTCGTTGTAATTGCCTTGCTTGAAAAGTGGCCTACCATCACGGTATACTATCCAGCGTGGCCACTAGAGTATCAAAATATGGCGGCAAATGATCCCAGCGCACAGGAGAAACACCGTCAGTCAAATACAAGAGTCCTACCCACTTTGAAGCCTCAATTACATATTGGGTGTCAAGCGTTTCTATGTTGTATCTCAAAAACCAAAAGTTGTTCTTATCATGAATGTAGTGCCATCCACTACTACTGCATGAAACGCAATACTGCAACCACGCTGTGGGCATATATCCTGATCCCTCGGTAATGCCTATGCTGTCCACAGTTCCGATATAGCTTTGAGGCGGATCGGCTCCGGCATTTCCTAGCATGATCCTTATTCCATGCGACCGCCCGTATTCCGTCAGTTGTGTATAGTAATTCGCGTAACCGACGCGATTAGCAACTTCATCAAGATGGATTCCATCTATGTCGTACCAACTGATGAATTTGTCAATGTCCGATTTGACGGCGTTGATATCTCTGGATCCGTATTTTGTTGGTACATAGCCGATGACCACAACTCCGGCAGATTGTAATCTGTCAATAGCATTGGCATAATTGAAATCCTTGCTGGTTCCTGGACCACCCGCTGGGTTGATCGTCACTACTATCGGTACTGATGGGTGTGCAATTTTCGCGTTCATGACAGTATTATAGTGAACCATGTTTGATTGTGACGGATAGACATATAGTGGAACGTAGACTCCAGTCTTGGTAAGTATCGGACTTGTAGCGACAATAAAAACAATTGTCGCGGTTTGAGCATTTCCTGCGGCATCTGTTGCTTTGACAGTTGCAGAATGCGAACCATCAGACAGACCCATCATGGCAAATGACCAGCGTACGAGACCGCTGGCTTTTTCAAATTCTCCTCCATCTACAGAGACTTCAACCTTAGTTATTCCGAAGTTGTCGGAAGCGGTGCCACTGATTGTTGGAGAAGTGCTCGTAAGCATTTGTCCTGACTTTGGCGAACTGACGATAACTGAAGGTGCTAGTGTTTCCACTGTGGATGGCAGAGTTCTGAAATGAGCAATCAGGTTCATGGGATCTGCAGGTGTAATGGTTCTGGCCCTAGTCGTATCACCATCCCCCCAGTGGTCAAAGGCGTAACTTCCATAATCCTGCGGACTAAGGATGTAAGCGGTGTCGGAAGCCAACGTGAACGCGAGCGGAGTATACCCAGAGGCAATATTTCTGACATCTGGCGAAATAGTTACGTAGATGCCCGAAATCGGGTCTCCAGATGGGGCTGCAGCGTTGACGGTTACCGTCGCCCAACCTGCGGTGTTGACTTTGTAAAACGCCGTTAGGGTGGTACTACTCTGAGAAGTTGGCGTAACAGTTCTCTTCCTATCAGTACTACCATCATCCCAGTGGTCAAAGGTATAGCTTGCATTTTCCAGTACTTCCTCGAGTGAAGTCCCAACATTGTAAGTGGTACCGGCGTTAACTGGATAGCTAACTGGAGTGTTTCCAGCAAACAAAACTCTATTACCCTCAGCTATTGTGACATAGACATCTTCTATAGCCGAACCCGTAAGATCCGCGGCGTTGACTTTAAGAATTGACTGTGTTGGGGGCACTGTTACATCGTTCGGCGTCTGCTTTAGTATCATATACAAATCATAGAATGTGTAGTCTCTCCAAGATCCGTCCGCGTAATGTGTTCGATATGAGTCGACATAGTCAAACGGATCCTCAGAATCCTTATCAGTCATCACCAAGAGATTGTTAGATATATCTCCCCCAGTGAATTTTATGCCAATCCTGTCGCCTGATTGTATTGTGTACAGTTCATCACCAGTTAGTTGGAACTCGTAGTCTGTGAAGCTTGGTGTCAACGTTGCGACATTCAGTGCACCAAACAGCTTCTTTACTGACAAGTCGTTGTTGATTACCCCAATCTCTGCAGTGCCTGAAATTGTGCCAACTCTCTTTAATCTCAAGGTAACGCTATCAATCTTATCTCCTACTAGTTCGGAAGAAGCGGTAACATATTCTGCATGCACTGGTCTGCTTGAATATGTCACGATACCAACGGTATCAGTTGTATCCGACATATGAATAATGGGGAACGATTGCGATGGTGGCGGTGGGGTGGTATCGGATCCTGACCCATCATGTGTTTGCTTTAGTATCATGTACATGTCTTCTCCGGTGTCATAGTAGAGCCAGCCAGATTCGTACCTGATGCGCTGCGAATTGGTACCGTCGAATGGGTCTGAAGTGTTCCTGTCGATCATGACGTTAATGCCGTTGCCAGCGCTGCCCCCAGCGTACTTTATTCCTATTCTGTCCCCTGATTTTATTGTGTATAGATCAGTTCCTGAGAGATTAAAATCGTAATCTTGCCACACGGTTGAGAGAGTTGAAACGGTAGTTATCGTACCGAATAGCTTCTTGACAGAGAGGCTCTCAGTGAATACGCCAATTTCAGCATCACCTGTTGGTGAGCCTACTCTCTTCAACCTAATGGTAATGCTGTCAATCTCGTCTCCAATCAATTGGGAAGTGTCTGTCACATACTCTGCGTTTATCTGTCTGCCAGAATAGACTAGTGAGCCAAATGTTACAGTCGTATCCTGCATGTGTATAATTGGGAACTCGGGCGCTATCTGCGCCCACAAATGACGTGGATGGTATGTAAATGGAGTAAGGCTTATCGCTACAAGAATGAAGCATACAATCGAAATCCGCTGAAAAACGCTGCGCTTGCTCATGCCTTCATGACCTAGAACCATCGCTAATATTGGATGATATTACTGTCTTTACAGTCTTCGTCGCTTCTGCAATTTTCAGAATTACCGGCCACGCGCCAAAAACAATCAAAGCTGAAACTGAAATAACCGTAAGTAGCTTCCACTTTTGGTGCAATAGCCTATACATGCCTTCGTCGATAGTAGAATGTGTTATAAAAGAATAGTGAGAAAAGCTCCGCTGCTTCTATACTGTAGTTCTACTGGGTTACGACAGGGGAATTAACAAGCAAACCCGATGACCTCATTTATTTATGTCCTCTGTATGTGCGTGCCATCAGTAACCCTCTAGAAAAACTAGTTCGTTTATTAGGTGTTAGAGCGCCACCCCGCTTTTTGCTTTATTTAGTGTCTCTCGGCTTCTCCATCTTCAAGTTGTTTCTTGGCTTGCAAGTATTCAGTATCAATACTCAGGTCTTCTGCCTTCAGCATTACAACTTTTTTTAGCTCAGCAATATCTTTCTTTATTTCTGCAATCTCTTTCGAATTTTCGACACGACCCTTAAGTTCATCTCTCAGGCTGTTTATTATTTCGATGAAAGCACCGTAAAATTTGCCCTCTTCTACGAAACCCCGCCTCTCTGCTTCTTTCTTTGCATTTTCAATATCTGCCTGTGTCTTGTCTAGTTTGGCTTCGCTAGTTTCTATGCTTTTAAGGCGCTCTAATTCTTCTTTTATGGCATGAAGACGCAGTAGATACCTCAATATTCTGTTCTGGTAGTCGGCCTCAAGAACTTCAGGGCTTGCACTTCTGGCTACAGAGCTATTAATGCCATCTCTGTCATATTCTGTCTGCTTTTCATCTGCATCGTCAAATGACATCTCTAATATGCGCTTGATTTTTTCATCTATACCGTCGACATAGTCTTTGCCGTTATCATAAGAACCTTCACGCAAGCTTTCGGCTTCCTCAATGGTCTTTTCTAGTAGCTCTAACGCCTTCTTTGTATCCAGCTTCGACATGGTGCAATAAGAAGCAAGAGCAGTAATAAAGCTTGGGCGGGCGATAATGCAACTGTAATGTCATATGAAAACACCAACGACCTCAGACACTTATGCCATTGCTCAGCTATTGAGCCCTACAATTTCTAACTTATTTCTTCTAATCGCTTTCTGAAAATTACTACCTTATCTAACCACGGTAGCCAGCTGGCACATTCTATGACTATGTCTTGGTGACCCAAACTATTAATCGCGTCTTTGAGAATTACGCCCGCGGCGTCGCCGGGTGGGAGCGTTATTCTAGACATGCTAACACCTTTCTTTTCGAACTTTAGATATGTGTCACCGACTCGTACACGATATGAATAAGTGGTTTGACCGTGGTTACGCACCTCGATTCTTTCGTTAAATTGCGCTGGCGTATCTGGGACGGCTCGTGTAACTGCCAATGACGGCCGCTTGCCATGAAAATAAATGAATAGTGCAACACTCGCGCCTATGATCGCTGCAATCAAGATTTCTGTCATTTTTCTAGCATTTTTAGTCGATGCTTGCTAATATAATCGGCGCTTTCGGTGTTGGCGGGTCCATCTCGCTCGATCGCTTAACCTCATCACACAAATAATATCATGTTGGTGCTAGTGCCTTGAGAGTAAGAAATATCTGGAATATTACTGCAAGGTCTTTGGTTATGTAGAGCTTGATTCTTCATTCTTGGAAGGGCTAGTAAAATAGCATGCTAGAATTGGATCGCTCACCTCAAGGTGCCAGCTCCATTAGAACAAGCTGATTTCAGCTCCGATTGTGCCCATCTCAACAATGCTGATATGGATGGTCTTTCGGTCCATTATGAAGATAATAACTAATCCTTTAGTGCACTTTAGTGGTCATTACGAACCTACGACACTTGTAGTAGGATTGCAAAGTAAATTCGGTAAAAAATGTCGACCATACTTGATCTCGCACAGCCTGCATGGTTAAAGCAACCTGCGTATGTTGTGAATAGCCTAGTCAGCGACACGGCATGGAACACCTTCTGTCAGGCTTGTGCAAGGAAGAAAACTGAAGCTAGGGCTGAATTGAATCGCGTTCCAATGTGTACGAAATGTTTTTCAAAACACTTGGTCCGGATACTCAAGCATAGACTGAATTAAGAAACCAAACCATTTCTTTTTTTTCTTTTCTCTTAATCCAGAAATAAAAACTCGTGTAATGGCACGGTGAGATGACCATTTTGGATCCTACATATCATATATCGGACTTCAGTCATTGATACAGTGGTAAAACCATTCGAAACAAGACCTGCATCATCAAGCACAAAAAAAGCGTTAGACTTTTGCGTCACATGCGCAGCAATAGCTACAACAGAAGCATTATTTCAGCTTGACGGTGCAGTGATAATTCAGAGATACTGTGATAAGTGTACCATGCTGGATATGAGATGGGTAAGTACTAGAAGCATCCCGCCAATTTAAATAATATACTCAGTTTGGTCTCGGCTATGAACCAGACCGATCCCACTAGGGAAGCGAGAGCCGGTACCGTCAGATGTACATCAATGTACGTGCGGAGATTCTTGTAGCTGCCTTGATTTCGATTAAGGGTGACATGTGACTTAGTTTTCGCCGGGGACGTTATCGGTACATAATAAGCGATCATGTAATTCAAGGTTGATTCATACAGTTTTGAACGCCCAACATGAACACTACCGAGAATGATGAAAAAAAGTCAAAGTGGCTTTTTATCTCCAATCATCAATTAGATAGATATCAGGGAAGTTGTATCCAGGTTCGTTCGGTCTGTGCATTGTAACTCCTTGCATATCAGTTCTGAAGCCCCGTCCGATCATGCTCTTGTACGCACCGTGGCGAGCCATATTAACTCCCGCAACAACTCGTGATATGTTTTGTGAACTAGCGTAATCATCAGACGCATCCAGCAATTCATTGAAGAGTTGAGGAGAATTCTCACCTCGACGTACTGCGCCAAATTTAACGTAACAATTTCCGCTTCCAGCTTCCGACCCGGCCCCGGTATGGCACACTGCAAAGCCAAGTAGTTCTTCGCTATTTGGGTCTCGCAGCAATATTGTATCTCCTATTTTCTGTTGGTCGACAGAAGTAATTTCTTTTCTTAGGTCCAGACCCTCGTAAATGCCATTAGTCAGCGTCTTGCATTCTGTTACTATTCTTGCCTTTTCGGCTTGGGAGAATTCTGAATATGTGCTGAAATAGGGTTTTCTTGTGCTCAATTGTTCTTCGGGTCCCTTTTCGGCTATGTTCCTTGACATGATAGCAGTAAGATAGCGAGGCCAAAAGTCAAATTTTTGATAAAGATGTACATGCTTGCTGCTTTGTGCGAACGTAAATAATCCCAAGTGTTTTGATCCCCATCTCTGGAAGATTTTCATTGTTTCTCGGAGTAGCTCCCTTGCAACGCCTTTATCCCAATAATTAGGGTGAACTGTCAATGGTCCGAAAATACCTACACTCCCCCAGTCTAGTGCAAAATTAGATCCTACTATTCTACTATCATGGGTTATTGCTACTAGAGCAGCTGAAGGATCAGCCTTGTACCTTGTACTAACGTAACCGGCGTCTCCCATGAATAGAATTGGTTCTGGAAGGCCCAAAAAGGTTCCAAAGGCTAATCGCATTATTTTGTCAGACTCTTCCAGATCATTTTCATTCATTGGGCGAATATGTACCGTTTCCGCAGTCATTGCGAGTTCCTCAAAATTCATAAACACGACTGATATTTATTAAATTCTACTTGAATCTCACGCATCCCACTTACAACATAATGGCTAATTTTGTGAGACCAATTTGAACCTCATGCACAACGAAATTGAAAAGCGACTGAATGCAATCTTTAGATGGAAGTACAGGATTGACGACAAATAAGCAACCTCCAAGCAGGATTTTGATTTTTCTTCTTTGTGGGCTTGGTTTAGTCTTTGCAAGTCTATACGCACTTTGAAGTGGTTCATGACTCATGATAACAGAACTGCATTTGTCTTCGTGCTCCTAGGATTGATTGCTGGAGCTAGTTTGGCGCATTATGGCATGGCCCTAAAAACAATCTGGAGTCCGAAGGATAAAGCGCCTTTGGAGAGAGTATAAGGACTCCAAAGCAATGGCATAACCTGTGTTTACCAGTGGAAATTAAGCAACGAAGCGCGAAAACTGGAGAATAGATAATAGATAACTTTTTCAGTTAACAGTTATACACACCTCATTGTTCAACAAGAACAGGATTTTCATGGCGTTTGGATAAGCTTTATTTTGCTCCATCTTAAAGTATTGTGCCGAGACCTAGCCAGAACAGTGCGTCTGTTAGAACCGCGTGCATAAAACCGGGGATCATGAACGCCAATGAAATTTCTACAGTTTCCATTGCTGCAATGCTTGCAGTATCGCCAACTACTGTTACTTTTGCACCCTCTCTCAATGGCATTGTCCTTAGCATCGGTATTATGGTAAAGGCGTATCCTACTGCAAAAGCCAAGAGAGAATAGGAGTTCTGTTAAGATGCGGAAGTCAATTTAGGGTTTGTACTACTTGTTCGGGCTTTGTACTAGTTTGGTCCTTGCCGATCCTATACCCGTTGCGACTCCGAGCCCTAATATTATATGCCCAAAAAATAATCCAACAACGGGACCGGGAAAAGCTATGATACTATGGTCTCCCAAAAAAGGCGCTAGATGTATGGCGTAAGTGATACCGGCTGCGATTAGCAATCCTGCCACCAGAAATGATCTTTGCCCCCACGACACGATGAACGCCGCAGCGGATAACGCGAGAGCGATTAGCCCGGGCACATGACTAGCACTTAGGCCGGCGAAATGACTAGCGGCTAGGCTGGCATGTCCAGCCATTCCTGTTTGCATACCTGTTAAGGTATTTTCGCCTATCATGCCAAAAACTGCCACGGCAAAAGCTACCCCTGCTAGAACAGTTGCAATTACAAGTCTCGGGTTTGCCATATCCGTTATTGTGGCTCGATTTATTTTAACCATCGCGTAACATAGTTACCATACCCACTTCCAGCTTTGGACCAGTATCTGACATTTTACAATTGTAAAGTCCTGTCGCTATATAGGGGGAAGTGTACAGGAAAGGCATAACATGGCCAAAGATCCTGTGTGCGGAATGTTTGTCGAGGAAAAACCTGATGCCATCAGGCACGCTAGCGAAGGGAAAGAGTATTTCTTTTGCACCACACAGTGCCTCAACGAGTTCACTGCCCCTGAGGAGGAGTTGAAAAAGCTCAAAAGGCAGACGGCCATAAGCATTGGACTTACAATTCCTATAACGATTCTAACTTACGTCCTGCTATTTCCAAAGGAAATTAACAGTTACATCCTGCTCGCCCTGGCGACCCCAGTTCAATTTTGGGCCGGCTGGAGGTTCTACAAGGGAACAAGGGATGCAATTAGGGCCAAAGCGTCAAACATGGACACCCTGATCGCAATAGGCACAAGCGCCGCCTACCTCTACAGCGCGGTGGTAACATTTTTTCCGGGTTTCTTTCCATTTGAGAGTGTTTACTTTGAGACAGCTGCAATCATCATCACGTTGATATTGATAGGCAGATTGCTTGAAACACGCACCAAGGAAAAAGCTTCGCACGCTGTTAGAAAGCTTCTGGACCTTCAGCCCAGAATGGCCAAGGTCATTAGAGATGATACTGAAGTAGAAGTTCCAGTCGAGGAGGTGCAAGAGAGCGAGCTCCTTATCGTAAGACCCGGTGAACGAATTCCTACTGACGGCAAAGTGGTCGAAGGTGACTCGACGATTGATGAATCGGCAATCACAGGTGAGAGCATACCCGTCGATAAGGCAGTCGGAAGTGAGGTTATCGGCGCGACAATTAACAAGAGCGGTCTGCTTAAAGTCCGAGCGACAAAGGTAGGTCAAGATACTGTTTTGTCACAAATAATCGCCCTAGTAGAGGAAGCTAGAACCGGAAAGGCACCCATGCAGAGAATGGCCGATCAGGTTGCAAAGTACTTTGTTCCTGGCGTCGTTATTATAGCCATAGCTGCCGGGCTTGCGTGGTACTTCGTTGGTGGCATTGGGCTAACCTTTTCGCTTCTGGCATTCGTTTCAGTCATTATCATAGCGTGTCCCTGTGCGCTGGGAATAGCGACTCCTGCAGCATTAATGATGGGAACCGGCAAAGGAGCTGAAAATGGCATTCTTTTCAAGGGCGGAGAATACTTGGAAATTGCACGTAAAGTCAAGATAGTTGTATTTGACAAGACAGGTACGCTCACGAAGGGTCAGCCAGAAGTTACTGATATCATTACGCTATCTGGTGTCGGACAAGGCGAGTTGCTCAGGCTTGCTGCAATAGCTGAATCAGGTTCGGAACATCCATTAGGTCAAGCCGTTGTGAGAAAGGCCGAGGAAGAGGGGAATCTCGTCGCTAACCCCGATTCCTTTGTAGCAGTATCTGGGCATGGCCTGAAGGCATCATATGCAGGTCATGTGATTCTGATTGGAAACAGGAAGCTCATGATTGACAATCAAATGGTTGTGACACCAAGCGTTGATTCTAAGCTGGAAGCTCTGGAAATTGAAGGCAAGACTGCTACGCTGGTCGCTATTGATGGAAAGATCTCTGGAATAATCGCACTTGCTGACACTATAAAGGATAACGCAAGGGAGGCAATAAATTCTCTTAAGTCAATGGGGATAGAAGTGATAATGCTCACAGGCGATAATGAAAGAACCGCAAAGGCCATAGCCTCAAAGCTGGGGATCGACAAGGTAATAGCCCAAGTCCTGCCGAAGCAGAAAGAAGAGATAGTAGCTAAATTGAAATCCGAAGGTAAGATTGTGGCCATGGTTGGTGACGGCATTAACGATGCTCCTGCTCTCGCCCGTGCGGACCTTGGAATTGCGATAGGCTCAGGTACTGATGTAGCAAAGGAAACCGGGGGAATAATTCTGATAAAGAACGATCTGAGGGATGTTGTCACTGCGTTTGAGCTTGGTAGAAAAACTGTTTCAAAGATAAAACAGAATCTCATGTGGGCATTTGGATACAATACAGGCTTGATACCGGTGGCGGCCGGAGCACTAGTGCCAGTCTTCGGGGCAACCATGTACGAATGGCTTCCTTTCCTAGCGGCAGGCGCGATGGCGATGAGCTCTGTTTCTGTTGTTAGCAATTCTCTATTGCTTGGAAGATATAGGCCAAGGTTTGCAGCAGAAAAGAGCGAAGCAGACAAGATTAGTCCAGAGGCAGAGATAAAGAAGGTATACGCGCCAGAAGCAGAAGCGCCTAGCACTTCTATCTAGCAACTCTAACGAACTTGTAACCTGATCTCTCGAGCCTCTCCCTTATCCTGTCCTTTGTTATCAGAGTTGGCTCAAATTCAACTACTACGCTGTCTGTCATATAGTCAATATCTATTTTCTTTACTCTTTCCTCATTCTTCAACTGCTTTTCAACTATTGGCTTGCAACTGGTGCAATACATCCCAACCACTTTATAGAAAGCTCTTTCAGTCAAGAGGGATCATTCCGCGACATTCTGATATCTCTGCAGACGCCACTTTTACAACTCTTTGTTATGTCTTATTTGTGCCTACTAGTTGCCAGCCATCTCCATTGAGTGTAGAGCTTCTGAATACCTCTTGATACCCCTGAGGCGCAGCAAATCCCGCGACGTAAATCATCTCGTTATCGGAGTCTACAACTATTGAGGTAGCAGTAAGGCTATCTGGAGGGCGATTGATGCTTTCCCACGTCTTGCCAAGGTCAGATGATCTTGCAAGACCAGATTCCTCGGTTGAAGCATAGAGATTTCCGTCGGCATCAAATGCTAATGCCATTACTGCTATGCCCTTATAGTGATCAAGCTGAGTCCAGCTTGCTCCTCCATCATTTGATAGGAAGAGACCATCACCTGTTCCTGCAAATACAGTATTGGAGTCACTTGGAGAGATTGCAAGCGACGCGACGTACTGCCCGGGATAGTCTAGCTTTTGCCACGTGTTTCCTGCATCGGTAGTCTTGAATATTCCTCGTCCGCCGCTGTCAAATCCTATTATGGTGCTAGGGTAGCTTTTGCTAACAGCCATCGCGTGAAAATCTACGGGAGGATCTAGAACCGTTGAGACAACTTCCCACGTCTGACCTCCATCCGTACTCTTTATCAAGCCAGTATTTCCACCAGTAGAAGGATGACCGCTGGAATACAGTGGTATCCCGGGAGTCTGCGGAGCGTTAAATGCCATGTAGTCTGCTCTCTGCTTGTCTACTTTGACTGGTGTGCCACCATCTACGCTCTTGTAAAAGTCGCCGTGCGTAGCAATATACAAGATGTTGTTATCAGAAGGGTCAATTCCTAATCCGTGCACATGAATCCAAGAAACAGTCTTTGAAGAAGAGGTTTCGGAGCTCGGGCTTTGTGGTACGTTACTGCCGCCCATCGACACCGCTACTCCTATACCGATAGCAATAACAACTGCAATTCCCACACCAACAGCTATGAACCTGCCTTTACTTCTACCTGACTTTGTTCCTTTTTTTTCTTGCTTACCCATTTTGAACTGCCACTACCCTCTGACCTATACAGAAAGCATAAAGAGTTTTTTCCAGATTCATTCCAAAACAACAACCTGTACTAGTATCCGTACTTTTTCGGGTTGCTGTCAAACTCGGTCTTGCACATAGCAGAGCAGAGGTAAACCTTCTTTCCGCCTGCTTCAGAAATGAATTTGGCTTTCTTTTCATCTACCATCATATTGCATACAGGGTCTTTGAACATGCCATTTGTGAGTATTGCAGGATAGATAAGCACTATAGTTTACAATTGTAAAGTGGCTAATCCTTTGACTGGGTGGGCTTTCTTTTCACTTTCCTATAGACAATAAAGCCAACAAGACCTACTATTGCTGCGATGGCTAATGCTCTGACTCGGTCTCGAACATCAAAAGGTGTTGGGAGCTGAGTACTTGTATTTCCTGATTCTCCTGTTTGAGTAGTAGCGGAAGGCTGCGGGACATCCAAAACTAGCTTGATTGGGTAAAGCCTTGAAATGACTAGACTATCCTGCTGTTCAGGAGCCTGTACCCTGACCATTACGGTATAACTGCCAGGTTTGGCATTATCCTGCGTCTGAAGCTGTATGGCGGATTCGGCAGATACGTGTTCTTGGAGATTGACTCTTGGTGGATTCGATTGGTAGGTTATGCCCATTATCCCTGACTCCGTCATCCCAGTTAGCCCCACTTCAACCTCTGAAAGAGACAAGGAACTACTGTTACTATTGGCATTAGCTTTAGATTTTATCAAGACACTTAAGCTTGCTTTTCCGCTTTTGGTAAGTGTAATGGTTGACTGCTGTTGAGGAATCTGTTCATCAAAAGGAATTTGAATCGACGTATCAAGATACGCAACTTTATTTGACGCCCATTCGGTAAACCACACTCTTCTGCCATCGTCTGATGCCGTGAGAAACAGCACTGTGGATACCGGTCCTGTGGGTATGTCATACTCTGTCATTAATCCATCCTCTTGACGAATCTCGGAAATACGGTTGCCGCCATGTTGGGGAAAGAAAATGTTGCCATATCCGTCTGCGACTACCTGTCCCGGCAGAGTCGTTGAAAGTAATGCAGAAGAAGCGGAAGATGAAGTCCAGTATAGATCATATGATTGAAGATCTGCATTTACACTTGCAACTATCACTCTACTTGACCCGTGGTCAGAAAAATACACCTTGTCGCCAGTCACGGCTATGCCAAACGGAGAGAACCTATCTGGCTTTGGAACAGACATCATGGTCATTCCAGGCGATGACGTTGAGTTTGGAACAAGAGCCCATGGCTGGACAAGCATTATGCTGTCAGAAAATGAAAGTGAAACCCAGATCTGTCCTTTCTCGTCAAACGTGAGCAAGGCAGGCCCGCTATCCTCACCCGTTGGGTATTCTACAAGCTTCTCTGATTGTATATCAAAGCTGGCAATCTTGTTTCCGATAATCTCTGCAAACCACAAGCTATAACCGTCTGGCGATGGGACAATGCCCATAGGCCCTGCATTCTCTGTAGGGATGAGCCAGAGTCTAACTTGGCCGCTTGCTACATCCAGCCTTCCTATTGAATTGACACGTGCATCCGTAAACCACACTGCGTTCCTTTCCTTATCAAATACAAGCTGCGCGGCTGCTAGATTTATCACCGGGTTATCGGCTACTGTTTCGCCGTTGACTGGATACTGAGTGAATTTCCCACTATCTGGTTCTAATTTTATAATGATACTGGTCTTGTTCGTTGAATGCAAAAACCAAGCATTCCCTTGTGAATCCGTCGTAATACCTCTGAGGCCACGTTCTTCCATGGGAACGCGGAATTCTTTGATAAAATTGCTTTTTTTCTCATAAGTGACGAGCTCGTCAGTGGTTCCCTTCGGTGTCTGCTGTTGAGCATCAGCAAATCGTATCACGGTGACATAAAGACTAAGAGAAAGTACAACCACCAAGAAGATTGTTAGTGTTGAAAGGCCAATGGTCAAAGTCTGCTGCATATTTATCTGGCCGCGAGCATTGGCCTTACTTTAGTCTTTAGGATTACAATTGTAAAGTCATGATCTGCTGCCGTTTACCATTGAAAGTTTTTGGAAAAGTAAATGAATTAGTTGCAATTAGATAATGAAAGAGGGATGTTGTTAGTATGAGTAGTGGCGGGCAATCTTTCAACCCTGAACAATTCAAAGCGCAACAGCGCCAGATGTGGGATAATGTTGCCGCAGGTTGGCAAGCTTGGTGGGAGACTTTTGAGCGTGGAGCACA